>Ga0172382_10000421_pt1 | contig 79791 bp, 71 predicted proteins | sample Leawel138RmetaG_FD_122245 | JGI IMG/M metagenome (GOLD analysis project Ga0172382, IMG submission 122245) | Leachate microbial communities from a municipal landfill in Southern Ontario, Canada - Leachate well 138R metaG | ecosystem: Engineered > Solid waste > Landfill > Unclassified | place...
CGTCGTCAGGAGATCAGCTACGAGTTTTGCCGTAATCGGTGCCCGTGGCGCGGCTTTCCTGTCCTGCCGGGCGTAACCGTAATAGGGCATAACTGCTGTGACTCTGTCCGCGGAAGCCCTTTTCATTGCATCAATCATGACAAGGAGTTCCATGAGATTTTTATTGACCGGATTTGAGGTAGACTGAACAATGAACACATCCATACCCCGTACATTTTCATTTATCTCAACGCGCGTTTCACCATCGCTGAACGTTGTTACATTCGCTTTACCCAGCGCAATGCCGAGTTTATCACTGATCTGGCGCGCCAGTTCCAAACTGGAATTACCTGAAAATATTCTCATCCGTTCTAGCATCAGACATATCTCTTCTCGTTCGAATGGCTGGGGCGGGAGGATTCGAACCTCCGAATGCAGGAACCAAAATCCTGTGTCTTACCGCTTGACGACGCCCCAATTTCTTGTTTGAAAAGCACTGTAACAATTTACTCGGCCTTCCCGGCAATAGCATCTTTTACAGAGCACGGACACTGCAAACAAATGGGAAACCGTCTTTTTTCAGTTCCCTTGAGGCCTTTTCAGCATCGGTTTTATTTCTGAAGATACCGAATACAGTCGGTCCGCTTCCTGACATCAAAGAACCGAGAGCGCCATTTGCCTTCAAGCGATCTTTAATTATCCTTATAGACGGACACATCCTCTCAGATACATCTTCGAGATCGTTTTGAAGCTCTCCCGCTATCCGGGTTACTGTTTGAAGTCGCGGGATGTTATATTGGATTGCCCTGTTTGTCAATCCTAATTTTAAGCTTTCATAGACCCTGCGGGTTGAAAGTTCTACTCCCGGATTAACAAGAACATACCAGAGCCCCGGAATTTTCTCCGATTCGCGAAGGCGGTCTCCAACTCCAAATGCCCAGGCGGTTTTTTCAAAAATGAAGAATGGAACATCGGCGCCAAGCGATGCGCCCATTTCCATAAGGTCATCTTTCGTGAGAGCGGCGCCTGTCATTTCATTGAGGGCCATAAGAGTGGTCGCTGCATTTGAACTTCCTCCTCCAAGACCCGCCGCAACAGGAATCTCTTTTTTTAATGTGATTTCGATCCCTCCTTGCCATCCGGTTTTTTCGAAAAACAGTTTGGCGGCCCTCACGGCTATATTCCCCTCGTCCGTTGGAAGCCCGCTTCCCGGACAATGCATCACAATGCCATTGCCGCGAGAGATAAATCTCATTTGATCAAAAAGATTTATCCGCTGCATCAGGCTCGCCAACTCATGGTATCCGTCTTCCCGCTTCTTCAGAACCCTGAGGATCAGATTAATTTTTGCCGGAGATCTTTTTACTGTACCGGTATTCACTTTTCCTTTACGAATCTCATCTGCAAGTCATAAAGAATGCTATCGATCAATTGTGTTTCATTTTGATCGAGATTACCTTTTGTTTTTGCCTTTAACATGGCAATAATATCTATCATCTGCCCGGCAGCCGCAAGATTTTTTTCCTTTTTTCCGGTTGCAGGATCGGCCATATCACCAAAATGCAGTGCCGCTGATGTATACAGAGACATAATAAAACCGGGAAAATCAATCGCCGCTAATTGATCGGCTGCGTGCGCCGCATTAGAATCCTCCCGAGTTTCCCTTGATGCTCGTATTTCTTCCTGCGTTTTCGCTTCTTTATTGTGTGCGGGACGTTCCGGCTCTTGCTTCCGCTCTTTTTCTCCCTCTTCTCCGAAGATTCTCCTGTCTTTTATTACAAAACCTTTCTCCTCTTTTTCTTCTGCCATGGTCCCTCCATATTTTTTACTTACGTTATTTGCAACACTTAACTGTCAGGACGGAATTTCTTACTAGCACAAATGTCGGGAAAAGTCCAAATATGTAATTATCATCATAGCGGCCGGGGCTAAGTCTTTTTCAAGCTCAAAATCACCTGATCGGAAGAGATGTTGCGATATTTTTCGATTTCTTCAAAATTTCCAGTTTTATTAAAAAAGGGCCCTCGCACAGCGGGCCCTTAGAAGAACGGCTATGAGAAGATGCTGCACTATCAATATACCGAAGATACAACGCCCTGAGACAGGCGCAGGCCCTTGGAATCCGATACCTTCCGGACTGCGGGCGGCGCTTCGATTACCCTGAGCAGCAGGCAAAAGAGCTGTGCACCCTCTTACAAAAATTTCTCTGCAAGAATATTTCTTGTATGCCGCTTATTATCGATTTTATTCCGGCTGTATTCTTTTAAGCCTCTCTATCCTTTTCTCCATAGGCGGGTGCGTACTGAAAAGATTCATCATCGATCTCGCCCGCAACGGGTTTACAATAAACAAATGCGCTGTCGAGGCGTGTGCCTCTTTCATTGGAAGGGATTTCGCAGCCCTGGACAATTTTTCCAGGGCTGCGGCCAAACCGTAAGGTGTTCCCGCGATACGGGCACCACCATCATCAGCCATATACTCACGGGATCTTGAAATGGCCATCTGAATCAACATGGCCGCAATCGGTGAAAGAATTGCCATTGCGATAAGGCCGATAATACCTCCGCCTTCATCATCGTCGCTTCTTCCAAAACCGAAGATGGCCGCCCATTGCGCCATATTGGCAAGCATCATTATAGCGCCCGCTATAGTAGCTGCGATTGAACTCACAAGAATATCCCTGTTCTTGATGTGGGTCAACTCATGCGCAATTACACCTTCCAGCTCTTCTTTGCTTAAGATCTTCAGAATCCCCTCCGTAACGGCCACTACCGCATGGTCCTCATTCCTCCCTGTAGCAAACGCATTGGGAGAATTGCCGGGCACGATATAGACCCGGGGCATGGGAATACCTGCTCTCATCGCCAGATCCCTTACCATTGCATACAGGCCCGGAGCTTCGGATTCGCCGACCTGACGTGCCCGGTACATGGAAAGAACTATCTTGTCGGAAAACCAATAACTTCCGAAGTTCATTACCATGGCAAAAATAAAAGCGATAACAACGCCCTGTCTGCCCCCGAAAAGACCTCCTATAAGCATAAGAAGTCCGGTCAGAGCACCCAGAAAAATCACTGTCTTAAGTTGATTCATATTCTCTACACTCCAATGTTCCAATAGGGGTATTTTTTATACTTTCTTAAACGTTACATCTCCCTTATCCAAATCAACAAGAACCCTGTCGCCTTCTGCAAATTCTCCTTCCAGAATCCTCGTCGCCAGGCTGTCTTCTACCAACTTCTGGAGTGCCCTTTTCAGAGGCCGTGCTCCATACGAAGGATCAAAACCCGCCTCGGCGATGTATCGTTTTGCACTGTCCGTGAGATCCAGATCCATCTGCCTTGCCTGAAGGCGCTTCCTGATCTGGCCAATCTGAATATTTACAATATTGCCGATATCGTCCAAAGTCAATGGCCTGAAGGTAATAATATCATCTATCCTGTTCAGGAACTCGGGCTTGAACGTCGCTCTCAGAGCATCCATTGTCATCCGCTGTTTCTCATCCTGGCTTAACGTCGCATCTTGAAGCCAATGACCTCCGATATTGGATGTCATAATATTAATCGTATTCTTGAAATCGACCGTCCTTCCATGCCCGTCGGTAAGACGACCGTCATCCAGAATCTGAAGCAGAATATTGAATACATCAGGATGCGCTTTTTCAATCTCATCAAAAAGCAAAACCGAATAGGGACGCCTCCTCACTGCTTCGGTAAGGTGCCCCCCTTCTTCATATCCCACGTATCCCGGAGGGGCTCCGATCAGCCGGGCAACAGAATGTTTTTCCATATATTCCGACATATCTATCCTGACCATTGCCTGCTCGTCATCGAACATAAATTCTGCCAGTGCCTTGCTGAGCTCAGTTTTACCTACCCCGGTCGGTCCCATGAAAATGAATGATCCGATCGGCCGGTTGGGATCCTGCAAACCAGAGCGCGCTCTCCGCAAGGCATTTGATATGACATTGATAGCCTGGTCTTGTCCGACCACTCTCATTTTAAGGCGCTCTTCCATATGGAGAAGCTTTTGCACGTCGCTTTCCATCATGCGGGAGACCGGAATGCCGGTCCAATTTGCCACCACTTCAGCAACATCTTCTGCATCTACTTCTTCTTTCAGAGTTTTCGATTCCTTCTGGAGCTCTTCCAATTTAGCCGATTTCGCTTCGAGATCCTTGTTCATCTGTACAAGGTCGCCATACCGGATTTCCGCCGCTCTGGCAAGATCACCCTGGCGCTGTGCATTCTGCTCGGCCGTTTTAAGCTCCTCGATCTTTTCTTTAATGGCCTGAATCGCCTTAATAGTATCCTTTTCCTTCATCCAGTGAAGTTTCATCCCGTCCCGAGATTCCTTCAAATCGGCTAATTCTCTTTCAATTTTTGAAAGTCTTTCTTTCGAAGTGCTATCCGATTCCTTCTTGAGCGATTCCGCCTCTATTTGCAACTGCAGAATTTTCCGTTCTATAACATCAATTTCGGCAGGCATACTGTCAAGCTCGATCCGCAGACGGGATGCAGATTCATCAATTAAGTCAACTGCCTTATCCGGCAAAAACCGATCGCTTATATATCGGTCGGAAAGAGTAGCTGCTGCGATGATAGCGGAATCCTTTATCCTGACTCCATGATGAACCTCATATCGTTCCTTGAGTCCCCTCAATATGGCGATTGTATCTTCAACATTCGGCTCCTGCACTAAAATCGGCTGAAAACGCCGCTCCAGAGCTGCATCTTTTTCTATATATTTTCTGTATTCATTGAGTGTCGTTGCTCCTACACACCGAAGCTCACCCCTGGCCAGTGCGGGCTTGAGCATATTGGATGCATCCACTGCTCCCTCGGCGGCACCTGCACCTACCATCGTATGAAGTTCATCAATGAAAAGAATTATTTCTCCGCCCGCATCCGTTACCTCTTTTAAAACCGCTTTCAGCCGGTCTTCAAATTCTCCGCGATACTTCGCACCTGCGATAAGTGCCCCCATATCGAGGCCCAAGACTCTTTTATTTTTGAGGCTTTCCGGCACGTCCCCATTGACTATTCTCTGCGCCAGACCTTCTACTATCGCTGTTTTTCCAACGCCGGGATCGCCTATCAGTACAGGATTGTTCTTGGTTCTGCGCGAAAGGACTTGCATAATCCTTCTGATTTCATCATCTCTTCCGATTACCGGATCGAACTTTCCCTTTCTTGAAATCTCGTTAAAATCTCTGGCAAATCTTTTCAGCGCCTGATATTTGTCTTCGGGATTCGGATCGGTAATCCGCTGACCTCCCCTGATTTCCACTAGGATCTTCAAAAGAGCGTCTTTTGTAACGCCATATCCTGTCAATACCTTGAACGCTTCCCCTTCCCCGGTATCGACAATTGCGATCAGCATGTGCTCCACGCTTACATATTCGTCCTTGAGACGGGCTGCTTCAACCAGAGCTGTGTCAACAATTTTTTTAAGTCCGGGGGTAACATATGCCTGTCCGGCACCGGCACCGGAAACGGAAGGCATTTTTTCCAGAGCTTTTACCAGATCTCCTTCCACTCTTGCGGGATCGACTCCTATTTTCTTGAGAATTTCCGGAACGATCCCTTCCTCCTGTCTGATAAGCGCAAGCAATACATGCTCAGCCTCAATCCCCTGATGGCCGTAATTAGCACCCGCCCGTTCAGCTTCTTGAAAGGCTTCCTGAAGTTTTAAGGTAAATTTATCAAATCTCATAATTCCTCCGTTATCCAAGAGCCTTCTCTATATCCACGAATATCTTGCCTTTCCTGAAAATTCTTACAGTACCTGTCGATTCGGAGACAACGATTGCAATGGCATTTGTTACATTAGTAATTCCTGCGGCAACTATATGCCTGCTGCCGAGCCCTTTCGGAAACTCCTTGCCGTTTTCCAAAGCGACATTGAGATGTCTGCCGGCGGTGATAAGAACACCGTTTTCCTTGATTACAAAAGCACCGTCAAGCGCAGAAAACTCCTTTATAGTTTCCTTAAGATCGTAATTCATTATATTCCGTTCTTCCTCATTGTAGCCCATAAACGGATTAATGATCATCTGACGAGACAATCCCATCACTTTTTCATGATCGCCGATTACGAAGATCGTACCGACCGGCCTCCCTTCTCTTCCCTGAGCAGCCAGTTCCAGTGCCACATTCAGAACCGAGTCAAAGACTTCGGGTTGGATTCCTTCAAAAATATTTTGCATATCTCCTGAAGACAGTATCTCAAACTCGCTATCCACATCTACGACAAAGAGATTTTCTATGTAATCAAGCCTGGAAGAGCCTGTGAGACAGATCATTTTATCCCCGGGCCCGAACATGCCTGCCGTCATCCCTTTAATTATCGCTATCTTCATCTGACTTACCGGCGTCACACGCACATTTGGAATTTCTATTATACCCCCGAAACTTCCTTCCGGCTTTTCAGTTTCCTTCTCCTTCCTCCATACCAGAATTGTCCGTGATTGCATCTGATCATCAACGGAAAAATCTTCAGGCACCACATCGCTGCTTATCAAAATTGCCTTCGCATTCAATTCTTTTGCAAAGGCGGCGGCAAAATCCATCACCAAGACATTCGCTGAATTCATTTACATTCCCTTGGATTCAAATTATCTTTGTGTTATTTAAGAATCTTCAAATTATTTCAAACTGTTTTGTCCATAATGTAAGCACCCGGCCGATCTGTGTCAAGCAGGATATGGCAGAGAGTCCTGTATGCCGTGACAAAGGAGGAAAGGAAAAAAGAAAGGGCCGCATAAGAAAAGGTGCTGCGAAGTTCAATATCTACCGGAGGCACAAAAGAAACGGTACGGCCCTTTCGGAACGGGGTCCGCTACACAGCGGTTTTGAAAGTTTTTTTCCGGATGGCCTTATTTACATCTGTCCAGATCCGCAGGAACCGGAGGTGTGCAGTATTCCGAACTGATTCTCTCCGCTTTTCCATAGCTTGCACCTTTTTCATGCCATTTGTTGGGAAATTCGAACTGGGTCACAAACATATCTCGTATAACCTGGTGGTCGCAAGCCCGCATTTTCATTTTTCCCATAAGTCCCGTGTACTCGTCATTTTCCCAGGTTGCGATAATTTTTTCGGGATCCAGCGTCCCTGCCCGTTCGATCACATCGAACATCCAATATGTCGCATCTACACAACGCCCGAAAATGGTCACCGGCCAAATCCATTCATCAGTATCATACGGAGCAGACCAGTCTTTGGACGACTCATGCCAGATCTTTACAAAGGCATTGTTCTGCGGCGTATCGACGCTTACCATATAGTCGTTTGCATTAATCATAATTCTTCCGGCGGGGCCGCCTATCGACTCCATAGCCGGACGGCTGTCGATATAAAGATTGGCAATCGGCAGCGACATCCCCATGCCGACAGCCTGCTTCAGCATATTTGGGCCGTCAGGTGTCCAATCGCCTGAAAATATCACTTCGGCCCCGGCTCCCTGCACTTTGGTAAGGTATGGCGCAAAATCCTTCAGGAAGAGAGGATGGAATGCTTCACCTACAATAACGGCGTCGGGATTATGTTTTTTTAAACCCGCTTTAAATCCTTGTGCCATATCATGTCCATAGGAATAATCCTGATTGAGAATGTAAAACTTCTTTTCCGGGCGTTTGGAAAAATAGTATGCCATTGCCTCGCCGAACATATTGGAATCCAGGCAGGTCCTGAATGCATAGCGATTAAAATTGGTCCCATCCATAAGCGATGGTGAAAGAGACATTGGATTGTGGTAAATAACTTTATATTTCTCAGCGACTTTCTGAATGATAAGACAAATATGGCTTCCGGAAGCGCCCCAGAGAACATTCACCTTGTCTTCAAGGCAAAGCCGCTCTGCCGTTTTCTTGGTCACGGCCGGCTTGGATTGAGTATCGCCCTTGATAATCTCAACCATCTTCTTCTTGCCGTCTACTGAAATTCCGCCCCGCTTGTTAAGGTCATAGACCACCCATGAGTTTGTAAGCCAATAGTATCTGCCATTTGCTGCACCGGGCCCGGAAAAAGCCTCCATGAGGCCTATTTTAACTGTATCGCCTTCAGGAAAGGTTGTTTTGACGGGATCGAATTCAGACATATCCGCTATTTTGGCGGGATCAAACGCAGCAGCAGCAGTCTGACCCGGAACAATAGCGTGGACGAGAAGAAGCATGCAGAAACAAACGATCATTGAAATTCTCTTACACCCTTTCATAATAACTCCTTTCTTATAAATAACCGTCATTCTTTCAACGGCCAAGCAGCCATATGCCGCTTCGCCTCCCATTGGGCGGCCGCATGTTCCCGGACGCCTGCCTTGCTGACAACTATTCAAAAAGGGCTCTGCTTTTTTGAGGCTTTTCTCTTATCTATCTGTGCGATATCCTCTTGATGTGGTAATCCTGCAGCGTATTTAATTATTATTTGGTATAGAAGCATAAGAAAAAAGAAAATGACATATCGGTTTTGTACCTGGTTTTTATCTATACGAAATAGATACATTGCGCACATGGCGATTTCGTAAAAAAGCCATTATGCCGGTGAAGCCGCCTTAATGGAACGCACGTAATGAGTCGCATCATTTAAATATCGGCACACTCGCGCATGGCAGCGCAGACCAGCCGGCACGGGCACTTCGAATCGAAGCCATGATACCGGAAACACAGCTTATCTTCGGCCAAAATCTCATGCATGCAAAAAACACGCATGTGAAAGCTTTATTTACATTCAATTATATTGCCGGAGCAGCCGGCATGAGGATCTTTTTATGAGAGCATCAAACATGCATTGACAAAAGCCCGGGAGAAACAGTAAGAGAAGTGATTCACTTTTCTTTGTTTTGCGGGAGGAGGTAAATGATGGCACGCCAGAGATTGATAGCCCAGTTGGATTCAATATTTAATCCCGGATCGGTCGCGGTAGTCGGTGTTCCACGAGGATTAAAAACGGGGAAGCTTTTTTTTATGGCTCTTCAGGATCAGAATTACCGGGGAAACATTTATCCGGTAAACCCAACGGCGGACAATATTGACGGGCTTAAGGCATATCCGACTGTTGCAGATATTCCCGATCCGGTAGATCTTGCTATTATCCTTGTGCCTGAAAGCGGCTGTCTTAAGGCGGTAAAGGATTGTGCCGCAAAAGGAGTTAAAGGGGCAGTCCTGTTTACTTCAGGGTACAAAGAATCGGGTACCGAAGATGGAAGAAAAAAAGAAGAGGAACTTGTGCGTATCGCAAGCCGGTCGGGTATGCGCCTGATAGGCCCCAACTGCATGGGATTATATGCACCAAAATCAGGGCTTGCTTTCTTCCCGGGGCTTTCAAGAAAAAATGGTTCTGTGGGAATAGTATCAAACAGCGGTTCTCTTGCGAACATACTCTGCACAATGGCACCGCAGCGAGGTCTATATTTCAGTAAAGCAATAAGCCTTGGAAATGAATGTGACCTGTCGAGCAGTGATTTTCTGGAGTATCTGGGTCAGGACCGGGAAACCCGGGTGATAGGAACCTATCTGGAGAGTATTAAAGATGGCGCTTCTTTTCTTGAAATTGTACGTACCGTCTCGCAAGATAAGCCGGTTGTTGTCTGGAAGGTGGGTCTTACTCCTGAAGGCAGCGAGGCAGCGGCATCGCATACCGGGGCATTGGCAAGTTCGGCGGACCTGTGGAAAGGAGTAGTTAACCAGAGCGGAGTGATTCCCGTCGCAGGATTCGAGGCCTGGGTGGATACCCTGATGGGGTGTTCCATGCTCCCCGACTGTCTTGGAAATCGTATCGCGATCATTTCAGGACCGGGCGGGTTGGCTGTTTCAGCGGCAGAAGCATGCGGGCGTGAAGGTTTGAAACTCGCACACCTTTCCGCCGGTACGAAAGCCGAACTCGAACGAATAGTACCTCCTACGGGAACCAGCCTTCGGAATCCCGTCGATGTGGGGCTGACAGCTTCTCTTGAAATGAATATATATATCGACTCGGCGCGAGCGGTGGCCTCTGATGAAGGAGTTGACGCGATAGTCGTTATAGGAATGGGAATGACAGAGGAATCGAATAAAGAATATACCGATGCAATGATCCAATTCCAAAAAAAATACGGCAAACCGTTTCTCATGGTAAATATACCCGGCTTCGATCGCGAACTGGTTAAAACCTTTTTAGATGAGGGCATTCCATTCTTTGAAACCGCAGAGAGAGCGCTGGCAACATATGCAAGGGTCCGCAGGTATCAGAGGCGCCGCGACAAATATTACAGTTGACGGCTACGCAAAAAGCTCCGCCATGCCAGCCGAGCCGGCACTATATGGAAAGTACTTGAAACTGGTGAGGAGCAAGTCGACACCGGAGTCGCTTACTTTATACTACCGAGACGGCACAGAGGAGCTTTTCAGGAAACCTTCAATAATAAAAATTCGAAATTGAACTCAAAGAAAGGATTCATCATGAAGAAAGCTGTATATTACGGAATACGGGATGTAAGAGTCGAAGATGTCGAAGAGCCGAAGGCAGGCAAAGGCGAAATCAAGGTAAAAGTCAAATATTGTGGAATCTGCGGATCCGATCTGCACGAATATCTCCACGGCCTTTTCCCGGAAAGCCCGTTCGGCCACGAAGTGTGCGGAGAAGTAGTAGAGACCGGCCCCGGAGTTGAGGGTTTCAAGACAGGAGACCACGTAGCGACGTTTATAAAAGATGGATATGCCGAGTATCTTACTGCTCCCATTGATAAAGCGCTCAAACTCCCCATGGATATGGACTGGAAGCGGGCCGCCGTTCTGGAACCGCTGGCAGGTTCTATTTACGCCCTTGAAAGAGGACGCGTACAGCCGAGTGATACCGTGTTTATAGCCGGGGCAGGACCGGTAGGACTCCTTATTCTGATAGCGCTCAAGACGCTGGGAGTAGAAACAGTCTATATAACGGACCTCTCTGCAAAGAGAAGGGCTTTGGCTGAAAAACTGGGCGCCACAGCTTCATTTGATCCGGCTTCAACCAAAATACCTGTGAAAATCAGAGAATTGACTCAAGGAGAAGGTGTAGATGTGACGATCGAAGCCGTTGGAATAGAAGCAACATTAAAAGATTGTCTCGCCTCGACGAAATACCGTGGAACGGTTATAGTACAGGGTATTTTTACGGAACGGGCATTGATTCATATGCTCGGGTTCGTCACGAGGGAAATGACAATGATCGGTGCCAACCACATCAATGCTGAACGTTCACTGGAATGGTTAACAAATAAGGATATCGCACCGGAATCAATCGTTACAAGCATAACCCCGCTTGAAAACATTGTCGAGGGCGGCTTCGAAATGCTTGCGAATCACAAAGATGAAGAAATTAAAATCCTGGTTGAGCCTTAAGCCCGATCTTTTCACATTTTATTAAAGTCGGCTTTGAATTTTTTCCGCTCGTCTCAAGATAATGCAAGAAATGAAATACTTGTTCACGTCGCACGACCTTTCAAAAGAAGAACAGAAATGAGGCGGTGTGCACGACACCAAGAAGGAGGTGCACTAAATGGTGAATATCACTTGCCTGGGCGCCGCCGGTTCAGTAACCGGATCAAATTACTTAATTGAAACGAAACCGGGGCGGAAGATTTTAGTTGATTGCGGCCTTTTTCAAGGAGGCAGGCAAATTGAAAAAAGAAACTGGGAAAAATGGGGGTTCGATCCTTCCGGAATCGAAACAATGCTTCTTACCCATGCACATATCGATCACAGCGGTCGCATACCGAAGCTTGTCAAAGACGGGTTCAAAGGAAAAATAATCGCATCACACCCTACGTCCGAACTTTGTGAAATTATGCTTCTCGATTCCGCTCATATCCAGGAAATGGATGCCGAATGGCAAAGCCGGAAAAATATAAGGGAAGGGAAAAAAGCAGTATACCCTCTTTACGAAACCGGAGATGCACGCGAAAGCCTTCGGTATCTGGCACCCACGGAATGCGATCGTATCATTCCCCTTGAAGACGGAATAAAGGCCAGATTGAGAGATGCCGGACACATATTGGGCTCCTGTATTATAGAATTGTGGATCGAAGATGAAAACAGAGAAATAAAAGTGGTATTCTCGGGAGATCTGGGAAACAAGAACCAATTGATTGTCAATGATCCTCACGATATTCTGGATGCCGATTACGTGTTCATGGAATCGACCTACGGCAACAGACTGCACCGCTCTTTCGAAGACAGCAAAGCCGAATTGCTTGAAGCAATTAAATACTCCTGCTCGAAAGATGAAAAAATTATAATTCCTGCCTTCGCCCTGGAGCGAACACAGGAAGTTCTTTATCTATTGGGGGAATTTTCAAGAGAAGGGCTTCTTCCTGAAATTCCCGTATACCTGGACAGCCCCCTCGCAATAAAAGCAACCGAAATATTCAGGAGACATAAAGATTATTACGATAAAGAAGCCCGGCTTATAGTTCAGAATGGATTCGATCCTTTCAATATGCCGAACCTTATTCTGACACCGAGTACCGAAGAATCGATAGCGATAAACAAAAAGTCCGGTTCCGCCATCATCATAGCTGCAAGCGGAATGATGAACGCAGGTAGAATCAAACATCATTTGAAACATAATCTCTGGCGTCCCGGAGCGAGCATTGTGATTGTAGGCTATCAGGCGGAAGGTACAACGGGAAGAAAAATAGTGGAAGGGGCGACTCATGTGAAAGTATTCAAAGAAGATGTCGCTGTAAGGGCAAAAGTATTTACTATCGGAGGTTTTTCGGCACATGCAGATCAAAAAGGCCTGATGGAGTGGATCGGCAATTTTAAATCATCGAGGCCCAAAGTGTTTTTAGTCCATGGAGAAGCTATGGCAAGCCAGGCACTTTCTCAAAAGATTGCGCAGGAAGAGGGATTTGAAACACATATTCCACAGTGGAAGGAATGCGTATCAATAAAAGCTCCCACAGAAACAGTTATTTCCATGGCCGCAGAGGATGGCCTGGAAAAAACGGAAGAGGAGTTCCTTGCGGCGCTGGGAAAAGTAGAGCAGGAGCTTGAAGCTTTGCGAGCCAAACTCTCGAAGAAACGGACTAAAGAAGCACCTGGAGAACACGAGACAGAAAAGCTGAGAGAAATAGCCGATGACCTGCGGTCATTAAACATATAAAAACATAAAAATCAGGACCTCTTCTCTTGACATTCGACCATTTTTTTTATAGCGTGAGTTGTCAGTGGGGAGAGGGTGGGTTCATGAATTCAGACATAATCATATGTGGATACATTCTTGGGTGTCCATTTAAAAAGGAAAGGTAGTACCTTTCCTTTTTTTTATGTCCGGTTCAAAAAAACAGCAATGCTGCTCACAAGAAAGGGAGGTGGATTATGGAATTCGAAAACATACTTTATGAAAAAAATGGCCATATTGCAAAACTGACCTTGAATCGCCCGCCGGCTAATTCCATCAATCTTGCAACGTTGCAGGATATCGAAAAAGCACTCGATGATGTGGAGCAGGATAAAGAAGTCCGGGTGCTTATTATTACGGGTGCCGGGGAAAAAGGGTTTTCAGCGGGATTCGATGTCAGTGATGCAGCAAACGGGCATATAACAGGACCTAAAGGGCAGGAGATATGGACCAGAATCGACAGGTTCCCGAAACCTGTCATTTCCGCAGTAAACGGGTATGCCTTCGGGGGTGGATGCGAGCTCGCAATGGCATCAACCTTTGCGGTCATGCAGGAAAATGCAAAAATCGGTCTCACGGAGCTGAATCTTGGTATCATCCCCGGATGGGGGGGGACCCAGAGAATGCCCAGAATACTGGGCAAGTCGAAAGCACTGGAAATGATCCTTTTCAGCAAGCGTATCAGCGCCCGGGAGGCATTGGACATCGGCCTTGTCACCCGTATTTCGAAAGAAGGCGAACTGATGAAGGATGTTATGGAAATGGCTGATTTCCTGGCTCAAAGACCTCCACTTGCCGTAAAGGCTGTCATGAATGCAGTCGTCGCGGGCATGGAGAAGGGACTGGATGAAGGAACAAAAGCTGAGTGGCAGGGAACACAGATTGTGGCAGCATCCAAAGACGCAATAGAAGGATTCACGGCTTTTCTGGAAAAGCGGCCGCCTGATTTTAAAGGAGAATAACCAACATCAATAAAGGAGAAGATATCATGAAATTAGATGATGTAAAGAAAGTGGCAATGATCGGTGCCGGAGATATGGGACATGGAATCGCGGCGTGTTGTCTTCTCGGCGGGTATACGGTAGCGCTTCGTGATATAGATCAGAAGTTCGTCGATAGAGGAGTGGCGGGTATAAAGAACAGTTTTGCCAAATTCAAAGAAAAAGGGAAAATCACCCCCGAAGCACATGACGAAGCATTGGCACGCCTGATTCCGCTGACCGACATGGAAGAAGCGGTAAAAGATGCAGATTTCATAATCGAAGCGGTACCTGAGAAACTCGAACTCAAAAAAAGCGTATTCGCCGAAATTGATAAATATGCTCCGAAGCATGCGATTCTTGCATCTAATACATCAAACATCAGCATTACCGAAATCGCAAAAGCCACAGGAAGACAGGACAAGATCATCGGCTATCACTTCTTTAATCCGGCAATTCTAATGAAACTTGTTGAGGTGATCCGAGGTGACGGAACTTCTGATGAGTCCATCAGTATTGCATACGATCTGGCGAAAAAGATAGGCAAAGTGCCGGTAATTGTTCAGAAGGATTCTCCCGGCTTTATTTACAACCGGGTGAATGAACCCACTCTGGCTCTGCTTTCCGAGATTCTGAAAGAAGGGCATCCTTCTCCGGAAGAATTCGATGCGGCCTTCAAACCTTTTATGCCCATGGCACCCTTCGAGTTAATGGACTATGTGGGAATTGATATCGCCCTTCACGGCATGGAATATTTCGCCGATGTTCTCTCACCCGATTACAGACCGTCAGACGAGTTTATGAAATATTTGAATAAAGGGGACCTCGGTAAAAAAACCGGGAAAGGCTTCTATGACTGGTCTGAAGGAAGACCAAAAATTGATACCTCCAAAGCGACCAAGGAATACGATCTCAATCACCTCGTGGCACTTCAGGTGAACGAGGCAACAAAACTTATAGAGGAAGGCGTGTGCACGGACCCTAAAGAAATCGATCTTGCCATGGCAAACGGTGGAGGGTCGCCTTTCGGTCCGTTCGCATTGGCCCAGGGAATCGGCTATGATGTTCTTAATGCAAAACTTAATGAAATTTATGAAAAATTTGGACTTGAAATTTTTAAACCGACGAATCTCATGAAAGAGGGCAATATAAAAGTGTAAAAAGGGCGTCGGCCGATAGCCCGGACGTGAGATCTGAAAATACTACTCTTTGGCTGTAATGTCTCCATGCCTGAGACGATTCGCCAAATTGCATTTTCAATATCTGCCGGAATCTGGCCACGCTTTGCGTCTCCTGAACAACGAAGATGCAAAGCTCTCCTCGTCGAAAGCGAAAGCTGACATGCGCGTATAGAAAAGCACGGCCGCCGGTGCGGGGCCGTGCTTTTGAGTGTACACTACCGGTCTAAGGCGACGGGTCCGGCCATTTATCCCTTTATCTATATCCTGCAGCTGAAAGTACTATAACACTATTTTCACTACCGGATGACGGCTCAACAGAGCAAAAAGCGCCCGCCGGTCCTCGTCACTGAACACAGTCGTCTCCACATTCATGCAGAGGTACGTTCCCCTGCTGCTTACGTTCGAAAGAGATGCATCACAAGATCTGTTTTTGAAAATCTCCCTCAAGGCGGCACTTAATTCTTCTCTGTCTTTTCCGACCACTTTATAAGTCCAGCGGCATGGATATTCCAGTACCGGACCTTTTGATTTTCCGTTCACTCACACACCCGCTATTCTTCAAGGCATCTTTCAACAAATTCCCAGTTTATCAGACTATTCATGAAAGCCGAAAGATAATCAGCCCGCCTGTTCTGATAATCAAGATAGTAGGCGTGCTCCCACACATCTATCGTAAGAAGCGGTTTCATCCCATGTGCGATCGGCGTGTCGGCATTCGATGTTGTTACAATCTGCAGATTCCCGTTTTTCAGCACCAGCCATGCCCACCCGCTGCCGAATTGACCTGCAGCGGCAGTTTTTATTTTTTCAAGAAACGAACTGTAGTTTCCGAAAGCCGAATCGATCATAGATGCAATTTCTCCTCGGGGTGAACCTCCTCCGCCCGGCTTCATGCACTGCCAGTAAAAAGAATGATTCCATGCCTGGGCCACATTGTTAAAAATTGCTTTTTTTTCAGTATCATCAAAGGTTTTTTCCAAAATGGCTGTTATGTCAAGTCTTTCGAATTCAGTACCTTCTATTTTTGCATTTGCGTTCGACACATAGGTTGCATGGTGTTTTTCATAATGGAATTCGACAGTTTTAGATCCAATAAATGGCTCCAGCGCATTTTTTTCATAGGGTAAAGCAGCTCTTTCTATCATGTCGTCACCTCTCTTTTCAAAATTAAGTGAAATAATTCCAGATTCATAAAACGCTCACTATTATTTCCTTTTTACGCGCATTTTTCAGATATCGCTCATCACTTTCGGATGTTCCTCCTTATGCCGGGGCATTTCAAGCTGGATACCTGCTATCTCAAAGGAAATAGCCCCATATTTACATGACTCCTGCATGCATTTTAAACATCGGATACAGTCAGGCTGGTTCGCACCTTCATAGAAACGCACTCCCATGGGGCAATTTTTGTAACACTGCTGACAATGCACACATTTATCGGGATGATACACCATTTTAAATATGCTGAGCCTGTTAAACAGCGAATATATGGCTCCCAAAGGACAGATCATCCGGCAAAAGGGGCGCCGAATAAAAACCATGAGAACTAAAAGAATAAGAAGAATTAAAACTTTATTAAAAAAAAGCCATCCCCATAAATGCCTTAATTGAGGTTGAAGCCCGCTCATTGGAATGCCCGCCTCCAGCGTCCCGGCGGCACACACATATTTACAGAACCAGGTTTGGCCATATCCGAATTCGTCTACTACAAAAAGAGGCAGGATAATGACAAAAAGACCCAGAAACACATATTTACCTGCGGTCAAAATTCGCGGAATTTCATATTTGCGAGATGGAATTTTAAAAACAAGCTCCTGGAAAAAACCGAATGGACAGAGCCAACCGCATGGCATTCGGCCGATCAGAGTGCCTATTAATCCCAGAAAACCTATCACATATAATCCAATATGGATTCTTCCGGCCTGTATGCTCGGTCTGATATTTGCAAAAAGGGACTGCATTGCTCCCAAAGGACATGCACCTGTTGCTGCGGGACATGAATAGCAGTTAAGGCCGGGAACACAGATTGACTTCAATCTTCCCTGATAGAGATTTCTGGTCAGCGGAAAAAGCAAAAAGGCATTCGAAAGCAACGTCGCTGCGATTTGTATCCATCTCCTGAAAACCAGCATCAGCCGATACCCATACAGCTGAGGCACAGGCTGACGGCCTTTTCCCATACCGCTGAAGTTTCACCGGTGTTTATACCGAAAAGGATCAATAAAATAAAAAAAGCAATGAGGTAAAAATTAATTTTACCGTATATTCCCTTCGGCATTGCTATTTCCTGACAGTGGGAGTTTTTTTGAAAATTTCCCCGGTTTTGTATCCCCGTTATTTTGATCCGCATTCTCCAAGAAGGGAAACGACTTTATTTATAAGCACTTTTTCAGGACGACGACCGAGGATATTCTCAATTATTTTTCCGTTTTTCGCGACCATGATTAACGGAATACCCGATATTCCAAAGGCCGTTGTCACTTTCTCGCCTCCCCAATATATCGGAAACGTAAGATTCATTTTGTCCACCAGCGGTTGAATCGCGGAAGGTCCGCCCACATCGAGACTTACTCCAATGATTTTGAGACCTTTTGCACCATAGGTTTCATGAAGCTTCTGGAGTGTCGGCAACTCCGCGCGGCAAGGAGCACACCACGAGGCCATTGCAACAATAAGAAGAGGACAATCCCTATTTTTTATGATAGCTTCCAAACCCTTGGGATCAATAGGAATTACTGTATTTTTGCCTGTTTCCGCCCACGCCTCGCTATGTAATCCGGCCACGCACACACACAATGTTATCATAATTGCTATCAGAAGCGCTGTACGCATATATATCTTCATAAACTTCCTCACATGTAATATCAGACAATCATCCGGGCAGCCGATACTTGTTTCGACTGTCCCTCGATGTCTTCCGGCTGTCCAACTGAATCGAATATGGACAGGTGTTCAGACTACCTTATTTTAAAAGGAATATCAAGGCAGACTATTCGCCTTAAAACCATCGACTGATGTTTAATTGAAGCACTCGATTTTACATGCCTATTGCCGGCAAATGACGATCCGACTCATTTCCTTTGCGTCGATTGGCTCTTTTTATCCTCGTACATTCGCTGATCAGCTTCGCTTAAAACTTCCGACAATTTCATTTCCCTGGCAGGATCCCAGAAAGCCGCCCCTATAGCGAGAGTAACCTCGAAATCGAAAAGCCCCTTTTCTTCATTCCATAGCTTGACGGCTTTTCGGATCCTCTCTACAATTATCGGGATTCCATCACCAGTTTCCGGCAGAATAATGAGAAATTCATCTCCGCCATAACGAATTAAAATATCCACGTCGCGTATCTGACCCTGCAGCAATTTTGCAATTTCCTGCAGGACGTAATCACCCATCTGATGACCGAGATCATCATTTATGAATTTGAACCGATTCACATCGATCATCAAGAAACCCACTGAATGACCATATCGCAGGGAGCGCTTGAGTTCCGAATCGATCACCTGGTCGAAATACCGTCTGTTATATGCTCCCGTAAGCGGATCATGAATCGCTTCCTTCTGCAATTCATCCTGAAGCGCAATCCGCTTCAACGCCTCAGCTGCATGCCGGAGAAGAAGCCCCAGAAGTTTCGAATCGTTATCAGTAAAAACTCCGTTCTGTTTTGAAAACATCTGAAATACGCCATGATCACCGATAGGGGCGCTCATGAGCGAGGTAAATCCTGTTTCCTCAGGACCGCAATTCTCGCCATCCAGCCAGTACGTCTTCTGTATGCGATAGGTTTTAGCCGCAAGATTTTCCTCTTTCGGAGAAACAGCTTCAACCGAAACGGATTTCATCTGCTTTGACATTGCTTTCGGTACCAGATATCCATCATCTGCAATATAGATAACGCAAAAAGGAGTTGCGAAAACCTCTTCAGCGACTCCGATTGTAATATCGAAAACATCATTTTGCAAAGAAAGGGTCTGCATTCTGTGAGCGGCGCTATGCAGCCGCTCGATTTTCTGGTTTGCTGTCATCAATGCCTCTTCGGCCCTTCTTCTCTCCGCAATTTCCATTTCGAGTCTTTGATTTTGTTCTTTTGCTTCCCGAAGATGTTTTTCTACTTTTGAATAGAGTAAAGCATTTTTTATTGCAAATCCTATTTCTCCTATCATAATGGAAAGAATTTCTTCATCATCTCCGGTATAGCCGTTTTTTTCATCTGTATACTCGAGATTCAGCACACCCACTGCCACATTGTCCACTATAATCGGAATTGCAAGCAAAATCGATTCATCCGGAGTGCACACTTCATCTTTGTTCACGCTTTCAGTTTCTTTATAAACAGCATCTTTCTTTTCACACGCCGCCCGGGACAGTATACGACAGCGATCCAGAAAAGCCTGCTTTCCGTGCGCATCTGTTCCAAATGCCCTGATCAGGGTAAAATCATCTTCCGATACGGAAAACACAGCTCCGGAATGTGCTCTCGAAAGCACCATAGCCTTTTCCAGAACAATGTCGAGGAGTTCATCTATTTTCAAGGTCTTACTCGCCAGCTCGATTACTTCTCCTATTGTTTTGAGTTCCAGTATCCGTTTGTTGGATTCACGGTTCGACCGGTCGAGTTTCTTTACAAGCCCTCTGAATGAATTTGTTATTTCATCCAATTCCTCTAAATCGGATTTACCGGCCAGCACTTTGTAGTTCCCGGTTTCTGCGGATGTTTTCAGTACATTTGCAAAAGAAAATATATCTTCAAAGGTCCGCCTCAGAATTATAAAGCCGGAGAGAATCAAAAGTAGAACCAAAGAAAAGACAAGAACCTGAGGAAGACGAAAAATGATACCATCTTTATAAAATAAGTAGGCAATAATCAAAAAGGGAAGCACAAAAGTGAGGCTGCCGATAATGAGGAATCGGTATTTAAGTCCCCTTTCGGATTGTTTTTTCATCAAAAGCTCTGATTTCATACTATTCCTGTCAAAACAACGGGCTTTCAGGATAAAAGGAGAAAGCTTTTTCTTATACCGATTTTTCCCTGATGTCAATATTGACGGCTTCTCAAAGAGTATCTTTCCGTCAAATGCATGAATCGATCCATAAATACCTCTGGATGCTCAATTCTGGTCAGGCAAACGAATGGGAAAAGAGAAAATCTTTTATGATGGGACAGAACGCACAACGAAACATGTGAGTTTTTTACAACGCCGTTGATATAGAATCATTGTAACCACATTCACAATATATTGCTTGTTGTTGACACGGAATCCATCTTGAATTACAAATACACAAAATCTTGTCTCAAGGAGCACGAAATAACGGCGATGAAGAAAAGGCTGTGGTTTCTTATATTGTCTATCCCGTTTCTCCTGTTCTTTTGTCCTTCCGGTCTTCATTCTGCCGAAAAGCAGGTATCGCTGAAGGTAGAAGGCTGCTGGACCTGACGCGGAGAATACAAGATAAGGTCTATCTTGATAAGAACAAAAGGAATCGTCGATTTCAAAGACGATGCCAAGGAAAAGAAAATTGCCATTGTCTTCGATGATGAAAAAACCACTCTCGAAATCATCGTAGCGGCCATCGAAGGCGAGGGATTTCAGGTACTGGAAACCACGGAGAAGCCGGACCGGTGACGGACCAACCACGCCTATCACCCATATCCATGCCCATTGCCCAAAATCCAACCGGCCGAAGGCCGCTAACCCGAAACTCGGAACGCGGAACACGGCACCGCTTTTAAGCTAATGCGCCGCCTCGTCCCAGTTCTTTCCGCTTCCCACATTGACGACGATTGGTACCTTCAACGCGATAACCCCCTCCATGAACCCTTTCACCTGCGACAGGATCTCCTCCTTTTCCTGCAACGGGACTTCGAAGACCAGTTCGTCATGGACCTGCATTATCATATGCGTTTTGTAAGAGTTTTTTTCGAGATGGTCTGCAATGCGAAGCATGGCCAGCTTGATCAGATCCGCCGCCGTCCCCTGAATCGGCGTATTGATCGCCGTCCGTTCCGCAAATTGCCTCATCATGGCATTGGAACTTCTGATCTCCGGCAGGTATCGCCGCCGGTTCATGAGCGTGGATACGAAACCGTCCCGCTCTGCCTGGGCAAGAGTATCGTCTATGAACGTCTTGACTCCGTCAAACCGATGGAAATACTGATCGATGTACGCTTTCGCCGTTTTCTGCGGGATGTCCAGTTCCCTGGCGAGACCGAAAGGGCTCATGCCGTAAATGATTCCGAAATTGATGACTTTGGCGCGGCGCCTCATCTCCCCGTTCACCATTTCAGGGAAGACCCCGAAAACGGAGGAGGCCGTTTTGCGATGGATATCTTCATTGTCTTCGAATGCCCGTATCAGTTCCTCGTCTTCCGAAAGGTGGGCCAGTATGCGCAATTCTATCTGGGAATAGTCGAAGGAAAGGAGTTCCCAGCCCTCCGGCGCCACAAAGGCCTGCCTGATGCGCTTCCCCTCGGCGGTGCGGATGGGAATATTCTGCAGATTGGGGTTGCTGCTGGACAGCCTTCCCGTTGCCGTTACGGTCTGATTATAGGAGGTATGGATCCTTCCCGTCCGCCGGTTCACCAGCGCCGGGAGCACGTCCACATAGGTCGAGCGCAGTTTTTCGTAGCTGCGGTATGAAAGGATTTCGGCAGGCAGCTCGTATGAGCGGGCGAGCTGCGTCAGAACCTCCACATCGGTCGAATAACCGTCCTTGGTCTTTCGTCCCCTCGGAAGTCCCAGTTTATCGAAAAGGATACCCTGAAGCTGCTTGGGAGAATTTATTTTAAAGTGCTCCCCGGCGAGCCGGTATATTTTTTCTTCCGAAACCGCCAGAAGCTCTCTCAAGTCCCGGGAGAGTGCGCATAAACGGGAAACGTCGACCAGCACGCCATGGGCCTCCATGGAGGCGAGCACTTTAATGAGCGGCATTTCGACAGTCCTGAAAAGTTCCCGAAACCCTTCGGCTTCTATTTCCTCGTCGAGGAGCGGAACGAGACGCCGTATCGTATCGGCGCTCGAGCAGATACAGGCGGCCGTTTTTTCAACCGGCACCGCCTTAAGTGAAATGGCCCTCGCGCCTGTTCCGGTAAGATCGCTGCAGGCGCGGATATCCTGATTCAAGTACTGCCGTGAAAGTACGGGGAGGCTGTAATCCCGCCTGGAGGGATCGAGCACGTAGGCCGCCACCATTGTGTCAAAGACAAATCCCTCCACTTCCAGGCTTCTTTCGGATAGAAGCAGAAAGGCTCTTTTGGCATCGTGACTCCACTTTTTGATTCCGCCGTCTTTCAGCAGGGGAGCGAGCTTTGCAAAAACGATATCAAAGTCCAGGCCGTCATCTATTCCGGCCCGGCGAAAAGGAATATAGCAGGCTTCGCTTTTGTCCACGGAAAGGGCCAGCCCCAGGATTTCCGCTTTTCCCGATTCGCCGGGTTCCGCCAATGTGAATTCGAAGGCGAATCCCTTCGCCTTTTGTAAACCTTCGATACATTCGTCGAATTCATCCATTGCAGAAACAATGTGGCAAACCGCGTCCCCTATCTCATCTTCGCCCTTTATCTGCTGAATCAGCGATGAAAATTCGAATTCGGCAAAAAGATCCTTAAGTTCCGACACATCCGGTTCCCGAACCGCAAGATCTTCCAGGGGGACCTCGAGATCGAGGTCGGTTTTTATGGTGGCCAGTTCTCTGCTTATTCGGGCCTGTTCGGCAAATTCCTCCATATTATGCCGAACGCGGGCGTTCTTTATTTTATCCAGATTCTGCAGGATGCCCTCCAGCGACCCGAAGTCAATGACAAGCTTCTGCGCCGTTTTTTCACCGATACCGGGAACGCCCGGAATGTTGTCCGAGGTGTCGCCGGCCAGGCCCAGAATCTCGACCACCTTCTCCGGCCCTACGCCGAAGCGCTCCTTTACACCCTCCACATCATAGGATTTATCCTTCATTGTATCAATCATGGAAACTTTGCCTGACAGAAGCTGCATCAGATCCTTGTCGCCCGAGACGAGAACGATTTGAAGCCCGTCATATCCTTCGTACTTCTTCACAAGGGTACCGATAATATCATCGGCTTCAATTCCCGGCAGTTCGAGACAGGCGATTGAGAAGGCCTGTATCACTTTCTTTATAAAAGGAATCTGCATGCTCAATTCGTCAGGCATGACGGTCCTGTTCGCCTTGTATTCATTGTAGGCTTCGTGGCGAAAAGTCGGTCCTTTGGAATCGAATACGACCGATATGTAATCGGGCTTCCGTTCCCGGCAAAGTTTCATGAGCATATTGGTGAACCCGTAAATGGCATTGGTGGGGAATCCCTTAGAATTGCTCAATTCGCGGATTGCATAGAAGGCTCTGTAGATATAATTACTCCCGTCAATAAGCATCAGCGTTTTCGTATGATTGGATTTTTCCGCCATGTAATCACCTTTTTTTAAAGCTCGAAGGTCGCCTTTATCTTGAACGTGCGGCAGGCGGGCATATCGAGGATATCGGAAATACCTGTCTGTGCGGCGATTTCGGCAATGATGCGCTCGATTTCTTCCCTTCCGGGTGCGATGAGGGTAAACCAGATGTTGTAGTCATGATTTCTGCGGTAGTTGTGGGTGATGCCCGGATAGGCATTTACCGCGGAAACAAAGGAATTTACCCTGTCTTCCGGCACACGGGCGGCGCAGAGGGTGCCGGCATAGCCCAGTTTCTCCCTATCGAAGACCGCGCCGATCCGCCGGATGATTCCCTCCTCCTTCATTCGCATGATCCGCCTGTAGGCTTCGTCTTCACCGATTCCCGCCTTTTCGCCGATTGCGGCGTAGGGATCCGGTTCAACGGGAAAATCGTCCTGAATGATATTCAGGATTCTTCGATCGATTTCATCCATTATCATTATCCTTCAATCGGCGGAATCTTCGGTGCCGGCCTCTTTTTCGGCTCATAGGCACAAAGCGGCTCTTCTGCGAGATAATCGCCCGAGGCCTCCCAGGCGCGGGCACGGCATCCGCCGCATATCTTGATAAATTCGCAGCGGCCGCACTTTCCCTTATAGCCGGCAAGATTCCTCAGATCGGCGAAGATTTTCGAAGTATGCCATATATCACTGAAGGACTGTTCCGCAAGCCTGCCGCAGTCGATCTCCAGAAAACCGCAGGGCTGCACCTGGCCTACGTGCGATATGAAGCAGAAGGAACTTCCCCCCATGCATCCCCTTGTCATGCTGTGAAGAGGCGACGGCGGGGCTTCCCTTCTCCCGTTTTCTGTCGATCTCTTCCGGAAAATCCTGTAATACTGGGGCGCGCAGGTTGCCTTGAGCTGGAGCGGTGAAGAGAGGCTCTTTTCATAAAACCAGTGGAGGGTCCGTTCGTAATCGTCCGCGCCGATCGCCTGGCCGGCCAGATCCTTTCCCCTTCCCGTGGGAACCAGAAGAAAGATGTGATGGCCCGCCGCACCGATAGCTTCGGCAAAGGCCGTAATGCGGTCGATTTCTCCTATATTGCGGTCCGTCACCGTCGTATTGATCTGAAATTCCACGCCGGCCCGTTTAAAGGCCTCAATGCCGGCACAGGCCCCTTCAAAGGCGCCGGGGACGCCGCGAAAAGCATCGTGTCCACGGGCATCGGCGCCGTCGATACTGATGCTGACCCGCTTGATTCCCGCCTCCCGCGTTTTTTCCGCAATAGAATCGGTAACGGTCGTTCCGTTGGTGGCAAGGACCATCCGCAGACCCTTTTCGTTTCCATAGGCGGCAATACGGAATATATCTTCTCTGAGATAGGGTTCGCCCCCCGTAAGGATCACCACGGGCGTTCCGACCTCCGCGATTTCGTCGATAAGACCGAGGCAGCGATCAGTGGAGAATTCCCCCTCATAGGGACCGGATTTTGACGCGGCCCGGCAGTGGAGGCAGGCAAGGTTGCAGCTCCTTGTAATCTCCCAGGCCACCATCTGAAGCCGCGCCGGCAGTATCAGCGAATGTCGCTCCGTTGCATCCGGTTTCATCGTATAAAATTCCGTCCGTCAGCGCCTGAGAACCGCAGCGGCCTCCTTTGCAAAATAGGTGATTATGATATCGGCGCCGGCGCGTTTAATGGCAGTCAGTGATTCCATCATGGCCTTCTCCCCGTCGAGCCAGCCCATATTCGCCGCCGCCTTGATCATCGAAAACTCGCCGCTCACATTATAGGCGGCCAGGGGCAGATCGAATTCTTCCTTGGCCCGCCGTATGACATCGAGATAGGGAAGCGCCGGCTTGACCATTACAATATCGGCGCCCTCCTCCACATCGAGGGTCATCTCGCGGATCGCCTCGTCCGAGTTTGCGGGATCCATCTGATAGGATTTTCTGTCGCCGAACCGGGGCGCGCTCTCCGCGGCCTCGCGGAAAGGCCCGTAAAAGCAGGAGGCGTATTTTGCCGAATAGGCCATGACGGGAACCCCGTCATAGCCCTTCTCATCGAGGGCCTCGCGGATTGCCAGGACCTGCCCGTCCATCATGGCCGAGGGAGCCACCATGTCGGCGCCGGCCACGGCATGGGAGAGCGCCGTTTCACCCAGCACTTCGATGGAGGAATCGTTTTCGATGGAATCGCCTTCCAGCATGCCGCAGTGGCCGTGGCTGGTATATTCGCAAAGGCAGACATCGGTGATGACCAGGATGTCGGGAACGGCCTCCTTGACCGCCCTTACCGCGACCTGAATGATGCCGTCTTCGGCAAAGGCCCCGCTGGCGAATTCGTCCTTCTTATCCGGAATGCCGAAGAGGAGCACCGCCGGAATACCCAGATCCCGTGCTTCCTTGACTTCTTTTACCAGATAATCAACGGACATCTGGAAATGGCCGGGCATGGACGATATCGGCTTCTTCACCTTCTTTCCGAAGGTGACGAAAAGCGGATAGACCAGATCGTCGACGGAAAGGACCGTCTCCCTGATCAGCCTCCTGAAATGTTCGTTCTTTCTGAGTCGCCGCGGCCTGTAATCGGGAAAGCTCATATGACCTCCTTAATTTCAGTTTGAAGTGCGAAGCTCCACACTCTCGCAAAAAGTCGTGTTCCCCTCCTCTGGCGGGAGGGGATGAATGGGAGGGGGATTTCACCCTCACTCCAACCCTCTCCCCGTCAGGGAGGGGGTGGTTTTCGAATATTTACGAAGCCGTCAAGTTCGAAGTTTCAGATACTATAAGTCCGGAGCCCGAGATTTTTACCCTCGAACTTCAAAATTCGAACCTGGTACTTATTTCCTCATCCGTCAAATAACAGGCGGGATCTTCGGCCCATATATCCCCGTGGACCGCTTCGGCCCGGCAGCGGAAATTTCCGCCGCAGACGAAAAGCCAGCGGCAGGCGGCGCAGCGGCCTTTTACAAAGGATTTTTTATCCTTGAGCTTCGCCAGGAGTTCCATCGATCCGTCCTGCCATATTTCGCTGAATGGGCGCTCTCTGACATTGCCGAAGGAGATGTTCCGCCAGAACTGATCGGCATGCACCTCGCCGTCCCAGCTTACGCACCCGATGCCGCGGCCTGAATTGTTCCCCTCGTTCATTCTGAGGAGCTCCAGGACTTCGGCGGCCCGCGCCGGGTCTTCTTTCAAGAGGCGAAGGTAAATGTAAGGGCCGTCGGCATGGTTGTCCACGGTGAGCACTTCCCTGGGGTTTCCGCGATCGAAGAGGTCGCGGGTCCGGTCCAGTATCATAGCCACTACGTTCCTGGCCTTCCGGTGGCCCAGATCCTCATCGACAAGTGACGAACCCCGTCCCGAATACACCAGATGATAAAAACAGAGGCGGGGGATGCCTTCCTTTTCCACAAGATCGAAAACAGCAGGGATTTCTCCGTAATTCGACTTCGTGATGGTAAACCTGATCCCCACCTTGATCCCCTCTTCCATGCAGTTCCTTATGCCCTTGAGGGCCGCCCGAAATGCCCCTTCGACCCCCCGGAAACGGTCGTGGACCTCACCGATTCCGTCGATGCTGACGCCCACATAGGAAAGTCCCATGGCTCCGTAAAGCCGCGCCTGCTCTTTCGTAATAAGTGTTCCATTTGTGGAAACGACTGCCCGCATCCCCCGTTTTACGGCATACCGGACCAATTCGGGCAGATCTTTGCGCATGAAGGGTTCGCCCCCGGAAAAGAGGACCACCGGAACACCGAAACGGGCCAGATCGTCGAGGAGGGTCGTGGCCTCCCCCGTATCGAGTTCGCCGGCATAGTGCAGATTCTGCGAGCTGGAGTAGCAGTGCAGGCACTTCAGGTTACAGCGGCGGGTTACATTCCAGACCACCACCGGCCGCTTGTCCTTTGAAAACTGCAGGAGATGCGACGGCAGCTTCTCAGAAAGGGAGCCGTACCGAAGCACATCCCCGGGCTCCACGCCGCCGCAATATAATTTAGACACACCTATCATCATTTACCTTTCATATATGCCTCAATAGCCTCTGCGAATCCCGCCATATCATAGGGCCCCTGCATGATATCCGCTTTCAGACCGGCCTTTTCTACAGCCGCCTGCGTTACCGGGCCGATGCAGGCAATCGCCACCGAGGGGGGTATTTTCGAAATGCCGCCGATCACTGCGATAAAATTAATCACCGTCGATGGACTTGTAAAGGTGACGACATCGACATCACCATCCTCCATCGCCCTGACGAGATCCGATCCGTCCTTTCCGGAACCGACGGTCCGGTAGACGGGCACCACGTCGACAATGGCGCCCCGTTTTGCAAGGCCCTGCGGAATCACGTCGCGGGCGGTTTCGGCCCGGGGAAGCAGGATCCTCGCGCCGGCGATTTCGAAATTGTCAAAGGCCTTCACCACCCCTTCGGATATGAATTCCTCCGGAACAAGATCGACCCTCAACCCCATTTTTCCGATTGCGGCCGCCGTGGCGGGACCGATGGTGGCCATCCGGATACCCTTCAGATCCCGCACATCCATACCCTTTTCCCGCATCCGCTCAAAAAAGAATTTCACGCCGTTGGCGCTGGTAAAGATGATCCACCGGTAAGAGGCAATCCGTGAAAGTGCCTCGTCGAGGGGACCCGTATCATCGACCGGCGTCACTCGAATCACCGGAATGGCAATAACGTTTGCCCCTTTCTCGCGAAGGAGCGCCGCAAACGGACCCGCCTGTTCTTCCGGCCGTGTCACGACTACGGTTTTTCCGAAAAGGGGCTTCTTTTCGAACCAGGCAAGTTCTTCCCGAAGTCCTACGACATCGCCCACGATAAAAATAGCGGGCGGGGAAAATTTCCTCACTTTCGCGACCTCTGCGATATCGGAAAGGGCCGCCGCCAGAGTCTCCTGATCGGGTGTCGTCCCCCGGCGGATCAGCGCCGCCGGTGTTCGGGGATTCTTTCCCTTTTCGACAAGCATTTTCGTAATGAAAGGGAGATTTTTCACCCCCATGAGAAAGACCAGCGTTTCGATGCCGGCAAGCTTCTCCCAGTCCAGCCGGCTTTCCTCTTTGGAAGGATCCTCATGGCCGGTGACAAAGGCAACCGTCGACGTATGGCTGCGATGGGTCAGGGGAATCCCCGCATAGGCCGGAACGGCTACGGCGGAACTGACTCCGGGGACTATCTCGAAGGGAATTCCCGCCGCCGCAAGCACCTGCGCCTCTTCGCCTCCCCTGCCGAAAATAAAGGGATCGCCTCCTTTCAGCCGGGCCACTGCCCTGCCCTCTCTCGCCTCTTCGACAAGAATCCGGTTCAGTTCGTCCTGGGAGACCGTATGATCGCCCCCCTTTTTTCCCACATAGATCCGCCGCGCATCGGCCGGCGCATAACCGAGAATGTCTTCATTCACCAGATAATCGTAGACGACCGTCTCGGCCTTCTCCAGGCACTCCTTCCCCCTGATGGTCAGAAGCCCCGGATCGCCCGGTCCTCCACCGATTATGTAAACTATGCCCCTGGTCATTCGTTTCACTCTTTACATAAGGCGACTTCGCAAGAAGCTCCTCATGCCAGCTGCGCCCCCAATATAATTGGAAGTAAGTGGTGTTTTCCAAATTCACTTACTTAGAAGCTCCTTTGCCAACTAGGCCGGCAATATGACGGGAAGTGAGCAACGCTTTCACATACTGCGTGTTCTTTGTGTGTATTCAGGCAGGGAATTTGACCGCGAATCAGTTGTTTTCAGGCTACCGTGCCGTCGATGCACAAACGCTCCTTGAATCAGCAATTGCCATATTCAATATCGAGCAGCTCTTTTCCTCCCCGCGACAGAATTCTTTCCGCCACCTGCTTGCCCAGTTGCTCCCAACTTTTGATATCTCCCCTGGCACTTTCAGCGATAATTACTCTCCCATCCGCGCTTCCCACCATGCCGCGCAAAGTCATCTCATCTCCTGTAACTTGAGCAAACCCTGCGATGGGAACCTGGCATCCGCCACCAAGGTAGGCAAGGAAAGCCCGTTCAGCTGATATTTCGTAAAGAGTCTGCCTGTGGTTCAAAAAAGTGATCATATTCCGAACCGTCTCATCATCTTTACGAATTTCGACTCCTAATACACCCTGTCCTGCTGCAGGGAGTAGTATCTCCGCGGGTATAAACTGGGATATTTCATTTACGAGATTCATCCGCCGAATTCCTGCGGCTGCGAGAATAACTCCGTCGAGTTTTTCCGTATCGATTTTTTTTATCCTCGTGCCGATATTTCCTCTTATCGGGACCACTTCAATATCAGGCATAAAATTTAACAGCTGCATACGGCGCCGTAACGATCCCGTTCCAATCCGGCCGCCGGACGGAAATTCCTCAAGCTTGAGCTTTCTCCTTGAGATCAAAACGTCCCGGGGGTCTTCCCTGGCCGGAACTGCCGCTATTTCAAATTCATCAGCCAGTTCAACAGGCACATCCTTCATGCTGTGGACGGCCATATCTATTTTTCCGGAGAGGAGGGCATCTTCAATCTCTTTGACAAATACTCCTTTCCCTCCGATCTCCACAAGGGAAATGTTCTGCATCCTGTCCCCTTTAGTCCTTATGGGAAGAATTTCGAATACGAGATCCCGGTATCGTGAAGTCAATTGCGCTGCAATAATTTCGGCTTGCACCAGGGCGAGATCGCTCCCCCTTGTTCCTATCTTGAATGTCTGTCGATTTATGTCAATCCCTCCTCTGACCTGGTTATTTCAGATGCCGGTCCTTTTCCAGTCCAAACAGTTCTCTGACAACCGCCACATACTGGTCGGACCCTCCATTCTCACTTATTTCCTTCAGATTCGTCACCGGAAGATGCAGTATTTTATTAATTACCGACTGGACAAGCGCTTCTATGTGAAACCGCTCCTCCTCTCGCAATTCTCTCATCCATGATATCGATCGCGTAAACTCTCCCTTCGTAATATCATCAATTTTACTTCTCAGTTCAATGATCGTCGGCACTACCTGAAGAGTGGCGTGCCATCTCTGAAAATTGCCAACTTCTTCATCAATAATCCTGCGTGCTTTATCCGCTTCCTCGCGGCGGTTTTTTAAATTCCTGTCCGCAATGTTTTGAAGATCATCGATATTGTACAGATATACATTATCTATTTCTCCTGCGTCGGGATTGATATCCCTTGGCAGCGCGATATCAATGAGAAAGAGAAGCCTGTTCTTCCTCCTCCTGAGTGCCTTTTCAATCATAGTTCGATCTATAATAAATCCGGGAGCGCCTGTTGAGCTTATTACTATATCAGATTTTCCCAACTGTTCTTCCAATACATCAAAAGGAGCCGCTTTACCCCTAAATTCGCCGGCCAATCGAAGAGCCTTATCATATGTTCTGTTTATGACCGTGAATTCATTTACACCCCGCTCCACCAGATGTCTGGCGGCCAATTCGGCCATTTCTCCAGCTCCGACCAAGAGCACCGATTTTTCTTCAAGTGATCCGAATATTTTTTTTGACAGCTCCACGGCAGCATAGCCAACGGAAACTGCATTCGCTGAAATTGCCGTTTCCGTGCGCACACGTTTGGCCGTACGAAAGGCATGATGCAGGAGTTTATTCAGAATTACGCCCGTTACTTTTTCTTCCACACAAAGCCTGTAGGCCTCTTTTACCTGCCCCAGAATCTGGGGTTCGCCCATTATGAGTGAATCTATGCCTGAAGCCACTTTAAAAAGATGCCGTACCGCATCTTCGTCCCTGTACGTATACAGACAGGCCGCCATTTCCTTCACTGTAAGATTTCCAAGCGAATAAATCAAATTTTTCAACCGCGCAACTGCCGAATTCACATCGTCAGTGTGTACGAGCACCTCAACGCGATTACAGGTCGATACGCAAAAAGCCTCTTTGATATGAGGTATATTTTTTACATCCCTTACGGTTCCTCTCTCGTCGTCACAGGCAATCGACAGCCTCTCCCTCAGTTCTAAAGGTGCTGTTTTGTGATTCATTCCCAAAAGTACGATCTTCATTATGCCCTGATCAAAAACTGTGCACTGTTGCAAAAAGCAGATTCACGCCTACAAAGGCGAAGAGAAGGAAAACAAATGCCCCTATGGAAAGAAAGGCGGCTTTTTTTCCTTTCCATCCTATGGCGAGCCGCTGATGCACGAGGAGTGCGCACATCAGCCAGGAAACCAGCGTAGCCACCTGCTTCGGATCTCCCTGCAGCTCTGTTCCCCACACAGTGCGTGCCCAGACGACACCGGCGACAATCCCCGCCGTGAGCAACATAAATCCCCATATGACTGATATATGATTAATTCGGTCCAGATCTCTGAGCGGCGGCAGAAAGCGGCTCATACTATCTATTTTCCTTTTTTTCAAATATTTGTCCTGTACGAGGTATATAAAAGCCGATACACAGGCAAGCGCAAAAAACGCACCACCCGCAAGTGATAATATAACATGAATCGTAACCCATGATGTATTGAGCATTTCCGGCGTCCGGAAATTGTCAACAATATCCGCCGAGGAACCGATGACAAGAATCAGCGCTATCGGCGCTACAAAGGCACCGAGAACTCTCGTTTTCGTCCTGATCTGAAACGCAAGATAAAGACCGACAATAGCCCATGCAACAAAGGAAACCGCCTCTGAGGAACTTATTACCGGACTTTGTCCGGTTTCCACCCACCGGAAAGCAATAAAGATTGTGTGAAGCGCAAAAGCGGACATAAGAACCCACGTTGCGGCTTTTGCAACAGCAATCCGGCGCACCGCCAAAGATGCCGCATAGATCGCCGTACTTGCAAGGTATGCCGCCAGTGCGCATTTAAATAAAATCGCAACCATCATTCACCTGCATAGTCCGGGAGCATTTCGTGTGACAGTATGTCTTGTATCTGGGAGCGATCCATTTTTTCACCTGTAAGCTCGACAATCTTTTCTATGATTGCATCGACATCTTTTTTCCTTATAAGCTCGAGAAGGCCCGAATCAAGCACTGACTCGTAAAGAAGTCGATTTTTACTGGAAGACATTTTCCTTGCACTTACCTTTTGTCTCAGTATGCCCATAATCTCAATGAGCCCGGCATATTCGCTCCCATAGTTCTTTTCTATTTCCTGTCTGATCCTCTTTGCCAGCGCCGGGCTTTTACCACCCGTGGATACGGCAACAGTGAGTTCGCCCTGCTGGAAGGAAGAAGGCAGTATACAATTGCAAAGCGACGGATTATCGACAATATTGACCAGAAGGCCCCGCTTTTCTCCATCTTCATAAATTTTACTGTTTACTTCAACAACATCGGTCGCTCCTATCAGAAAGACTGCATCCTTGATGTATTCACTGCGATAATCATCATCAATATGGTCGATATCCCCCTTTTTTTTCATCTGTTCAAGCTCCGGCACAAGAAAGCGCGACACAACGACAACTTTACTGCCGCAGCGTACAAGCCGAGCGGCTTTGCGGCATGCCACTTCGCCCCCTCCGACAACAAGGCAGCGCCGATTTGCAAGATTGAGAAATATGGGATAATAGGACATAGTCATGTCTTTTCAATAAAAATGACTTGTTATCACGAAGACCGGTAAAATTCAAGTAGCTTGAATTCTCAAAGAAAAGAAGCTATATAGAACGAACTGAAAGTTCTCGGTCAGATAACAAAAAGGGGGAGAAACGGCATGCCCGCGGCAAAAGAATCGTGGATTGAAATCACTGTAAAAACACCATCGGAGTTGAGCGACGCGATAGCAAATTTTTTGGAAGAACTGGGGACTAAAGGAGTATTTCAGGAAGAAACAGAGGAGGATTCGTTTAATAACCTTCCGATCCCGAGGGAGGTCGAAGAATTGAAAGCTTATCTCCCCTATTCTCCCGAATCCGGTACCCGGCTTAAGGAACTCGGCAATTACATTAGCAGCCTTTCCGAGCTTTTTCCGGAAAAAAGCATTCCGACTTTCTCGACATCAACCATAATAGATCCTGACTGGGCGGAACGGTGGAAAAAATATTTCAAACCACTCCGGGTAAGCAAAAATATCATCGTGAAACCCACGTGGGAGCGTTACATCCCGGAGGGCAGGGATATTGTAATAGAAATCGATCCGGGAATGGCATTCGGAACTGGACAGCATGCCTCAACCAGGCTTTGCATAAATGCATTGGAAGAAATAATTCTCAGAGACAGGCCTCATGAACGCTGGGATGTACTTGATGTGGGAACAGGCACAGGCATTCTGGCAATCTGCTGCATCAAACTTGGTGTCGAACATGTTATGGCGATTGACCTGGATAATCAGGCAATCGAAATAGCAGGAAAAAACATAGAAATTAACCACGTAGCCGATAAAATCGATATCGTGAATCGCGACGCTTCAATGGTCAGGGGTTCCTTCAACCTCATTGTCGCAAACCTGACGGCACCCACACTTATAAACCTGCAGGAGCAACTTGTATCCATGATGAAGCCAGGCGGGTACCTTGTGGCGTCAGGGATCACGGATATGTATATCAATCAGATAGAAAAAGTTTTCAAGTCGGACAGTATTTCCATTTATGAAAGGCTTGCTGAAAAGGAATGGGTCTGCATTGTATTCAGGAAAAAGGAAAGCCCGCAATGACAGCACCGCGGATATACAGCCCTGGAAAGAAAGATAAAGAAGGATTTATAGAACTCGGAGAAGAAGACTGCCATTACATAAAGCATGTAGTAAGACTCAAGCCGAAAGACAGTATTATCCTTTTCGATGGCGGCGGCTGCGAGTATCAGGCCGTCATTGACCGGTACACGGAATCAGGCGTTATTCTTCAAATCACCGAGGTTGAAGCTATAGATACTGATCCGCACGTAAAAATTACAGTTGCCCAGTCGCTTCCCAAAGAAACAAAGATGGATTTTATAATCCGGAAATCAACCGAGCTTGGAGCATGGAGAATTATCCCTTTTATCTCAGCGAGAAGCGTTCCCCGCCTTACTGAGGAAAAGAAAGCGGCACGTGTAAAAAGGTGGCGAAAAATTGCCGCTGAAGCGGCCACACAAAGCTTGAGAGTTCATGTACCGCATGTAGATGAGATCGTTCCCTTTGCATCGGCATTGGAAAAGGCCCGCAAAGAAGCCCTGAATATCATTTTTTGGGAGGAGGAAACGGAGAAGGGGATAAGAGATATCCTCAATGATACGGCCGTTGAGGGGAAAAAGGATATCATGGTCGTAATTGGGCCGGAAGGAGGATTCACGCGAGACGAAGCGGCACGAGCCGTTGAAAAGGGATTTTCAAGCGTCCATCTGGGAAGCCGGATTCTTAGAGTTGAAACGGTATCGCTCGCAGTCCTGGCAATTATTCAGTATGAACTGGGGCTCATCGGTTCGCCGGTAGTAAGGAAAGGCACGTTATGAAAAAGTTTGTGTATGGAGGATTCTGGCGCAGAGCAGTTGCATTCAGCATCGACCATATAATTCTTATAGTATTTATAACCATCCTGAATTTTGCATTGAGAAACGCAGTGCCCTTCATGGATTTTTCTTCCGATGCATCGGAATGGAGCTTTTCCTTTTTAATACCTTATTTTGGAACCTCCGCAATATTTAACATGATCTATTTTACTTTTTTCCACAGCGCAGGAGGTCAAACACCCGGCAAGATGCTCCTGGGACTCAAAGTCATAAAGACTTCAGGAGAACCGGTCACACCCGGGGTGGCTTTCCTGAGATGGGCAGGATACCTGATTTCAAGAATTGTATTAATGCTGGGATTTCTCTGGGTGGCATTCGATCCAAAAAAACAGGGCTGGCACGACAAGATTGCCGGAACCTATGTGATCAGGACAGGCGCCGGAACTGATGAATGGATTTCATACTCGAAATATGACGCTGCAGGAGAATCGCTTTTTGCCGAACACCCTTTTAACGCAGATGCCAAAAATAAGGAAATCAAATCGGGCGCGTAACTGTAATTGGGGACGGGTTCCAACTTTAATTGGGGACGGGTTCCTATTTCCTGGAATATTTTAATCTTGGCTGAAAGACTTGATCAGGAAATAGGAACCCGTCCCCAATTAAATGTGTTCCCGATTTCCGGCATGAAAAAGGCTTGACAAAAACAGGCAGATCGGATAATCAACAATGCCTCAACGGGACCGTGGGTCGGTAGCTCAGTCGGTAGAGCACGGGACTGAAAATCCCGGTGTCGGCAGTTCGATTCTGCCCTGACCCACCATGGATATCAAGAGGTTAGCCATTGCGGTTAACCTCTTTTTTTGTCTCAATTTGATGTACTGTGCCCGAAATTGTGCCCGCTTGGGATTTTAGATACCATGGTTCGTCACGAACTACAGCAGAAACACTTAACTGATCAAATGTTCCAGATTCAAACGCACGATGAAAAGAAAACAAAGATTTTATGCGAAACATCCCTGCCCCGTGTCAGATTCGTCAATTATGTAATCCTGGAGATACGATCGCGCAACGATGCTATTTCATTTTTCAATTCTTCCAACCGGATGTCGTACTGATTGAACTTCCTTTCCAACTCATTTTCAGATTCTTCAGACCTTTCCCCCTTTAACACTCCCGCGAAAGCCGCAATTGTCGTACGAAGCGCTGTTGCATAGGAAGTAGCCGACCCGAGAATGCCGGCAGCCCGCATAAGGTCTTCGGCGATTTCACTTCCGAAAGATGAATATTCAGGTTTAGCTTCGGTTACCGAAGACATGCCAGACTGCATTTCTTCAGATTTCTTTTCTCCGCAGATTTCAGGATACTTATAGCGTGCTCCCGGCCAGGGTTCGCCCTCACCTTTAAGAAGCCAGGCCGGACTGAAACCGTATCGAAGAGAAAGCGTCTCTACTACCGAAGCTTTAATGACACCGCCTCCTTTTCTGTAAAGCGCAAGAGTATTATCGCTGATTCCCAGAATATGTGCGAGGTCGACATCCCGTATCCCCTTTTCGAACAACTGATCTTCCTTGACGACAGAAAGAGACCACGCAATTCTTTCGTGTAAACTTTTCACATTGCCCCCATTTTTTACCTTACAATAGTTCTATGGTCGTGTATATTCTTAAATTATTTCAATTACGCTACCTGAATAGTTCAACATACTTCAAAGTTGTTCCAAATTATTTTGATTGAATTCGAATATTTTTATTGACACACGCATTTTTTTAATTTTATAAATCCTTCAAGTGTTCATTATCTTGTCAAGGGAGCACTTATGAAAAAATACGGCCGGGATTTCAGCCCCATCGAAATCAGAATCGCAATGCTCCGCAAAGGCGTTACGCAATCTTTCATTGCCAGGTCTGCCAATGTGAGCCCTTCGGCAATACGGCATGTTATTGAAGGCACCCATGTCTCTCACAAAATCCGGCAGGCAATCGCCGACGCCCTGGAAATAGACATAAAAAAAATATGGCCTTCAGTGTACCTCTACGGCAATGGCCCCCGCAAGGCCGGCCGTCCCTCCCGCTCGCTTCCGAACACAGGGCATGGACGAAAAAAAAAGGAACCGTTCTGAATCTTTGTTAAATTAGGTATTCTTTTAAACCAATTACTTACTTGTTGCAATCGATAAACCAGAAATAATATTTAAAAAACAATTATTTTATATGACTCAGATCACGCAGAGTTCACGGTTCTGAAAGTGTTTTTGCCAAAAAATTGTATATGTACTATAGTATAATCAATATAAAATAAAATAACACGAAAGAACGGTCAGTTATGAAAGAAGCCAGGAAAGCGGCAAAGGGTCAAAAAAATAAGGCGGCGACTCCCCCAAAGAGCACAGCCCCCGTGCCTGACAAAAAGCCCTTCCACATTGTCGCCGTGGGCGCGTCCGCGGGAAGCGTCGATGCCTTCGAACGCTTCTTCACTCATGTGCCGGCCGATACAGGGATGGCCTTCGTGCTGGTCACCAACCTGAAACCCGACCATGTCAGCCTCATGACGGAACTGGTGCAGCGCTGGACGGACATGGAGGTCCACCAGGCGGAAGACAACATGCCGGTCGAACCGGACCATGTCTATAGCATACCGCCCAACTGCTATCTCGCCATATCGCAGGGGGCGCTCCATCTTCTGGAGCCGGTGGACGACGGCAACCTGCGGCTTCCCATCAACTATTTTCTCCGGTCTCTTGCCCAGGATCAGGGTGACCGGGCAATCGGCGTCATCCTTTCCGGAATGGGAAGCGACGGCTCCGTCGGCATCAAGGCGATAAAGGAACATCTGGGCCTGGTGATCGTGCAGCATCCCGATACGAGTCCCTTCAACAGCATGCCCAGATCCGCCGTCGCAACGGGCCTGGCCGATTTCATCGTGACGCCCGAAGAAATGGGCGATCTCATTGTCGATTTTGTGAGGCAGCAGAAAGAAACGGTCAGGCCCGGAAAAGACCGCTGGAGTCTCCCGGGCGATCTGAAGAAGATCCACCTGCTTCTTCGCAACCATACGGGGCACGATTTTTCCTCCTACAAACAAAGCACCATAAAACGGCGCATCGACCGGCGCATGCACCTCCACAAGATCGACGAGCCCTCACGATACATCAAATTTCTGCAGAAAAATCCGAAAGAAATCAACGATCTCTTCCGGGAGCTCCTGATCGGAGTCACGACCTTCTTCAGAGACCGGGAGGCCTTCGAGGAACTCAAAGCGCATCTGAAGCAGCACATCAAAGAAATGAAGGAAGAAGAGGCATTCAGGGTCTGGATTCTGGGCTGCGCCAGCGGCGAAGAGGCGTACTCCGTCGCCATCATCATAAAGGAAATCGTCGATGCACTCGACCGCAGCCTGTCCATTCAGCTTTTTGCCACCGATATCGACGACCGGGCAATCGAAACGGCCCGCGTTGGCCTTTACCCGGAAGGCATTGCCACCGATGTGGGCACTGAACGGCTGAACTGTTACTTCATCAAAGAAGACGGCAGCTTCCGTATAAAAAAAGAAATACGGGAGATGCTGGTCTTTGCGCCCCAGGACGCGATCAAGGACCCCCCCTTCACCAAGCTCGATCTCGTCTGCTGCCGGAATCTTCTTATCTATCTCGAATCGGACCTGCAGAAGAAACTGCTGAATGTGTTCCATTACGCCTTGAAACCGCAGGGCCTTCTTTTTCTGGGCACCTCGGAGTCGATCGGCAGCGGGGCGGACCTCTTCTCGGTGGCCGATAAAAAATGGAAGATATTCAAACGGCGGCAGACGGCCGATATGAACCGCCCGGTTCTGGACTATATTCAATTTCCCATAACCGAAAATCTGCAAAGGGCGGCTGCAGAAAAGGTGCCGCTGCATCGGCCCAAGGCAGGCATGGCCCACCTTGTAGAGCAGAATCTGCTAAAGCATTATATCCCCGCCTGCATGATTATCACCGGCAGGGGAAAGGTCGTCTATATCCACGGCCGGACCGGCAAGTACCTGGAACCGGCCCAGGGCGAGGCGGACATGAATATATTTCAAATGGCCCGGGAAGGTTTGAAAACGGAACTGCTGCCGGCAGTGCAGTCCGCCCTCGCCAACGGGGAAGAGGTGGTCAGAGAGGGAATCCAAATCAAGACCAACGGTTTTTTCCAGACCGTCAATCTTACGGTGGCACACATTGCCGAACCGGACCCCCTGCAGGGGCACCTGATGGTGTTTTTCAAAGACAGGAACGAGCCGCAGGAGGAGACCCCATCGGCCGGTGCCGGGAAGGGCCGGGACAGAGGCCGCGAAAAGATGGAACGGGAGCTCCAATACACAAAGGAAAGCCTTCAGAGCACCATCGAAGAGATGGAGACCACCAATGAAGAACTCAAGTCGGCCAACGAGGAACTCCAGTCGACCAACGAAGAGCTGCAGAGCGCCAATGAAGAGCTGGAAACCTCAAAGGAAGAACTGCAGTCCCTGAATGAAGAGATCGTCACCGTCAATAACGAACTCCAGGAGAAGAATGCCGAGCTCGTCAAGGCGAACAACGACATGAAGAATCTGCTCGACAGCATAGAGATTCCCACCATCTTTCTCGACAACGATCTGAACATTACCCGCTTTACCAGCCACGCCCACGAGCTTTTCAACCTGATCCCTTCAGACGTGGGGCGCCCGCTCGCGCATATCGTCTCCAACCTGAAGGACAAGGAATCGATCAAACCGGCAAAGGCGGTGCTGAGGGACCTTTCCTACCGCGAGCGGGAGGTGGAGACCGAAGACGGCCGCTGGTACAAGATGTGGATCTTCCCCTACCGCACTTCAAAAAATGTTATCGAGGGCCTGGTCATCACCTTCCTTGACATCCATACACAGAAGACCGGTACAGAAGAGATAGCGAAGCTGAACCGGCGCATCGAAGGGGCAAGAAAATATGCCCAGAGCATCATCGATACGGTGCGGGAGGCCCTCGTCATCCTCGATCCGGATCTCAGGGTCGTTTCGGCAAACCGTTCCTTTTACCGTATTTTCGGCCTTACGGAAGAAAACGCGCAAGGACAGCCGATCTCCAACCTTTCAAAGGGCCTGTGGGACAAGCCGGAACTCCTGCATTTATTGAAAGAGATCATTCCCGAAGACAAGACCTTCGACGATTTCGAGATTGAATTCGCCCCGCCCGGGCGGGAGCCGCACAAGATCGTGCTCAACGCCCGGCTGGATCCATTCCGAAGAGGGGACCAAAGGCCGGCTGCTTCTGGCCATGGAGGAACGGGCGCACTGATAAGCACTATCCAAGACTGAGGAACAATGGTGAGGGAAAAGAGACGCAAAGACAGGCCGCTTCGCATCCGCGCGGAAGAGGCGCTTCGGGAACGGGCAAAAAGGCATTCTTTCAAGGAAATCGCCGATCCGCAGGCGCTGATAGAGGAGCTGAGGATCCATCAGGTGGAGCTGGAGCTGCAAAACGAGGATCTCCGGCAGGCTCAGCAGGAGCTGGATTCCTCCATGCGGCGGTATTACGACCTCTACGATCTCGCCCCTGTGGCCTACATCACCACCGACAAAAAGGGAATCATCCAAAGGATCAATGCGGCGGCGGCCCGTCTTCTGGCGGTAGATAAAAAAATGGCGCCGGGGAAACGGTTCGCCTGCTTTCTCTCGAAGGAAAGTGAAGACGCCTACTACGTTCACCTCAGGGAGATCATCAAAAAAATTAGAAAAAAGAGGCGTGTGGAACTGAAGCTTACGCCCGGTTACAACGCCGAGATAATAATCGTCTGCGAAAGCGTGGCCCTGGTTGGGGAGGCCGAAGAGGACCTGCTGATTCGCTCGGCCCTGATCGATATCACCGAACTCCGCAAGGCCCGGGAGGCCCTGGCGGCGGCCAATGAAACATTGGAAAGGCGGGTGGCCGAGCGCACGGCCGAGCTGCAAAAAACTAATTTGAAATTGAAAAACGAGATCCGGGCGCGCAACCACCTGCGCGATGCCCTCGCAGACGCTGAGGCCCAGGCGCAAATCGTCACCGAAAATGCACTTGAGGCGATCTTCATTGCCCAGGACATAAAAATCACCCCCCTCAATGCCCGGCTTGAAGAGATTACAGGCTACCCGAAAGAGGTGCTTACAAGCCGCCAATTCACTGATTTCATTCATCCCGACGATCGGGAGATGGTGCTGGAAAACCATAAAAAGAGGCTTCGGGGAGAAGCGCTTCCGAATTCGTACGAATTCAGGTTTACAGACGCCGCCGGGCGCATAAAGTGGGTAGAACTTGCGACCGTACCGATCGACTGGAAAAATCGGCCGGCTACTCTTAATTTTGTGAGCGACGTGACTGAACGCCGGGACCTTCACGAGGCCCTGCGAAAATCGGAAACAGCCTACCGGACAATATTCGAAACCACCGGCACGGCCATGGTCATCATCGAAGACGACTTTACAATTTCCCTTATCAACTACAAGGCGGAAGAACTGCTGGAAGGCAGAAAAGATGAAATAGAAGGAATTTTACCGTGGACCGGTTTTGTAGCCCGCGAAGACAAAGACAGACTGGAAAGATACCATCGCCTGCGAAGGAGCGATCCAGGCGCTGCCCTCAGGGAATACGAATTCACACTTGTCGGGAAATCGGGGCAAAGGAGAACGATCCATGCCGTAATCGATCTGATTCCCCGTACAAAGCAAAGCATCGTTTCGCTGCAGGATGTGACTGAACGCAGAGCCATTGAAGAAAGGCTTAAAAAGAGCGAGGCAAAATATAAAGAGCTTGTGCAAAACGCCAACAGTATCATTCTCCGCTTCGATACCGATCTGAATGTGACCTTTTTTAATGAATACGCCCAATACTTTTTTGATTTCTCCGAAGAGGAAATTCTGGGGAAAAATCTGATCGGCACCATTGTTCCTCAGCCAGATAGCGAGGGGGTAAGCCTGGAAACAAAATTGAAGGATGTAGTCGCTCATCCCGAACGGTACGGCCAGAGCGAAAATGAAAATATGCGCAAGAACGGTGAGCGGGTCTGGATCGCCTGGACGAATAAGGCAATAAGAAATGAAAAGGGCAAGATCGCAGAGATACTTTCAATAGGCAATGATATTACCCATCGCAAAATAATGGACGAAGCCCTGAAGGCATCCAGAGAGGAACTGCAACGGCTTTCGAACAGGCTCGTCATCATCCTCGAAGACGAACGAAGAAAAATTGCCCACGATTTGCACGATGATATAGGACAAACCTTGTCCGTAATAAAATACGGGATCGAAACGACAAGCAATCTTATAAAAGAGGACAAACACGCGGGGTTCGAGAAACTGGAATCGATAATACCGGTGATTCAGCAGAGCATCAAAAAGTTGCGAAATATAAGCTCCCATCTGTGGCCGGCAAGTCTGGATACTCTGGGTATCATTCAGGCAATCTTCAGTACGTTACATGAGTTTGAAGTACTCCATCCAGTTGTGGCGGTAAGAAAAAAGATAGCCGTAACAGAATCAGACATCCCGCAGCACTTAAAGATAGTCATCTACAGGATCCTTCAAGAATCGCTCAATAATATCGCAAAGCACAGTGGAGCGACCCGGGTCATTGTTTCCTTGAAAAAAAGCAACGGAGAATTAAGGTTTTCGATACGCGATAACGGCAGAGGGTTTTTACACGGGCAGAGCCGCGCAGAAAAGGCAGGAGCAAGGGAATGGGGGCTTTCCATAATGAAGGAAAGGGCTCAATTATCCTCGGGCCGGCTCATCATTAACACAAAGGCGGCTCGGGTACCGAGATCCGGGCCTCCTGGAATTGCGATTAATCATTGTGATTTAAGCACAAGCCCTTTTTCTATTGCAAACGCGGTGAGTTCCGCAGCATTGTGAAGCCCGAGCTTGCTCATGAGATTTGCCCGGTGCTTTTCAACGGTCCTGTGGCTGATATAGAGATAGCCGGCGATCGCCTTATTTGAATATCCTTCGGCTATCAGTTTGAGAATTTCCCTTTCCCGCTGACTGAGTGCATCCATCGCCGATGGAACATGAAATGTCTTTCGCCCGGTCAAATACCCTTCAATTACTTTTTCAGATACTCCGGGACTGAGGTACGGCTTACCTGCAAGGACTGTCTGTATTCCTGCCACCAGTTCCTTTTGTGATGCATCTTTGAGTATGTACCCCTGAGCACCCGTTTTGAGGCATTCACCTATGAATTCCTCGTTATCATGAACAGTCAAAACCACAATCCTAGTTTCGGGAGCTCTTTTTTTTATTTCCCGTATTGCATCCATGCCCGTCATCTTCGGCATTGACAAATCAATTAAAAGCAGGTCGGGGTGCTCCTTTTCGGCCAACTGAATCGCCTCTAATCCGTCTGCAGCTTCCCCTATTACATCATACCCGCCGACCGAGTTCAGAAGAGACTTCAACCCGTCACGAAGAATAGTGTGATCATCTGCAATAACAATACGTTTCTTTTTCATATTATCTAATCACCGTCTTTTTATTTATGCTCCACTCAAATACGCAAATAACCAACAGCACCGATCATCATGAGAATGTGAAAAAACTTCAGTCAAAAAATCAGGACCATGAGGTCTGCTGACGAACTTCCGATATATCAAATCTGTCTTCCTGCCCCTCGCAAAGAACCGCAATCTTGCTCAGATTATCTCTTGTATTTGTAACCTTATAGCGAATCAGTATAAAACTGTCAAACCATTTCATCGAACGTGCTTATGAAAGTACGGTAATAATGCCTCTTCCCAGTATCCTTAACAATAAGTACTGTTCACAGGGTATTGATACCTGTCTGCACGCGCAGCTGTGCGTTTCGATTTAATGTCAAATTACGTAGCAGCTCTTCATACATTAGGTATACCAGCGTATTTTAATTTAATTATCAATATACTAGATAATATCCAAAACATAATCGTCCGGGTAACTCCGTTAGCATAACATCAGGAGGTGAGAAACATGCCACGAGGCACCATAAAATGGTTCGATAGAAATAAAGGGTATGGATATATAGAAGAAGATGGAGGCAATCAAGTCTTTCTTCCCGGCGGTAAAGTATTTTATCACGATATGGAAAAGCTGGATACTGGAAGGCGGGTTGCATTTGATATCAGACACGGAGGGAGAGAACCGGTAGCGGAGAATATCAAGGCATTTAAATAAAGAAATGCTGCATCGTTTTTTGTAATGCCCAGGGGGGTGCCGGTGGGAAGGCAGATGGAGGGATGTCACGCATCCCTCCATCTGTCCGCCAAAAAAGAGAAACCGAAGAAGATCCAAAAAGCCTCATCTGCTCTTTTAATACGTATAAATTGAAAACGCGATACGTAAAAATACGAAACCGATGAAGTAACTTTTATGGAAAAGCGGATCATTTCACTGCTCATTATCACTTCTAAATACTGTTGATTCAGGAGGAATTTTGCATGCGACGAAGGTATTTCAAAATAAAATCAAAATATGATGCATCACTGCTGGCAAAGGAAATCAGGAAAACGAAAAAGAGGCTGTGTTTCGAGAAGATTCTATTCGATGAAAGCGAGATTCAAATTTCGCTTGAATGGAACGAGCAAAGAAATATCTATATCGTCTCTACATTCGGACACGGGTGGACAAATCGAAGTGAGATAACGCAAAACGGCATCATCGATTTTTTATGGAGGGATCGAAAGTTTATCAATGCCTCATTTGGGGAAGATTTCAACGTGTATGAAACAATCGCTGTTCTTTGAAGCCAAAGAGAGTCTTTCCTGCGGAATGCACAAATGATGAACAGTTCCCAAGACGCTCTTTATCAATCAAAAAGTTGCAAGAACTGAGATGAAATTCACATTAAAACTATTTACTGAAAGGATGGAGGATTACAATGAAAGAACTGGTTGAGTATATGGTCCAGGCGCTAGTAGACGAACCGAAAATGGTTGCAGTCAGCGAAATCACGGGTGGACAAACCACAGTAATCGAAGTGAGAGTATCCAAGCAGGATCTGGGGAAGGTCATAGGCAAACAGGGCAGAATGGCAAAAGCTATGAGAGTCATTCTGGATGCAGTTTCAGCCAAGTATCACAAAAGAGCGATTCTTGAGATAGTGGAATAACTGTAAAGGTAATCATGAGTGCCTGTGTAGGCGCCAACTCCGAGGAATTGCCGTGTCGGTGTATGGTGATTCTCGATCAGAGGAGTCGGGGGTGTATTATGGCTTATTTCCAAAACGGCACTGACAGCGAATTGATTGACAATGAATGCAGGAATTGCGAACTGGGGAAAGAATTATGCCCCGTCTATCTTGCGCAGTGTCTTTTCAATTTCGAGCAGATGGAGGAAGGAAAGGAACGGCTGATGCAGGTACTTCATCTTTTAATTGATGATAATGGAACCTGCCAGATGAAGAAATTGATCGAAAAGCGAAATCAAGAGCAAGGAAAAAGAAAGGAGTATGCCGCATACTACTCTGAAACATCAATTCAAACGTAAGATATTGATATTTTGGATTAGATCTTTTGAACCGCTGCGAATCCACCGGAAGAAAGCCGGTTCAGTATTTCGGCTTTCACCGCTTTCCTATATGAAGAATTCCCTTTGTTATATTACAGAGATGATCGTTCAGTCTTTCAATATTTGTGAGAAGATCGGAATATACAAGCCCTGCATCGCTGATGCAAATCCTTTCTTCCAGTCTCATAAGATGATTGAGCTTATACTGATTGATTAAGTTATCTATCTCGGCATCGATATTCAGGGTGATGAGAGCAGCTTTTTCATCATTATCATCAAGCGCCTTTTTTGTATGTTTCATGAGAGCTTTGGTTTTCTCGAAAAGCCGTATCATCTCGTTTTTCGCCTCTTCGGAAAAGGTCAACTTATTCTCATAGGTTCTCTGGGCAAGAATCACAATATCTTCACAATAATCCCCCACCTTTTCTATATCGTTCACGCTGTGGAGCAACGCCGGAATCAGGCGTCTCTGCCTTTCCGTCAGGCCTGCCTGGGTAATTTCGACAAGATAATCAGTGATATTCTTCTGCATATCATCTACCGATTGCTCGTCAATCGTGATTTCATTTTTCAATTTATGGCTGTAGTTTAATGAGCACTGCTCTGCTTTTTCAAGCATACTCCGGCAAATATCGAGCATCATGCTCAATTCTTTGATCACGGCCTTTATAGCAAGATTAGGAGTTGTGAGAAGACTCGCGGCAAGAAACCCCCCTGTCTTTTTTTCATAATCCTGTCCGGGAATAATCTTTTCAAGTATCCGCAAAAAGAGAGGAACAAAGGGGAGAAGGATTATAGCATTCAGTACATTGAATATTGTGTGGGTATTGGCAACCTGGCGTGCGATATCACCGGAAAGCATCGGCATACACTGTATATAGAAGGGAATGAAAGGCAGCATGATAGCTGTTCCGATCACATTAAAAAGGGTATGTCCCGCTGCAAGCCTCCTGCTGACCAATTTGCCCCCGAAGCTCGCGATAACGGCGGTGACACACGTTCCTATGTTATCTCCCAATACGAGGTAAATCGATGAGGAAAGGTCGAGCAGACCTGCTGATGCAAAGGCAATCACCATACCGATGGTCGTGCTGCTGCTTTGCAGAATCACCGTTACCGCTATACCGGTCAGCACTCCCAGAAGAGGATATCTTCCGAACTGAATAAACAGATTTTTTATCGATTCATTTCCTGCGAGAGGTTCAACTGACGAGCCCATTGTGGCAAGTCCCAGAAACAGAATGCCGAAACCCAGAATCGCCATTCCTTTATTTTTATTTTTGGTTTTTTTTGCAAAAAGGTAAATAAGTGAACCTGTAAACACAAATAAAAGCGCTGATTTTGTCAGTTTGAACGCGATAAGCTGGGCAGTGATGGTTGTGCCTATATTGGCTCCGAAGATAACGGGCAGGGCTGCGGCAATATTAATAAGACCTGCATTAAGAAAACCGATGAGAAGAACCGATGTGGCACTCGAACTCTGAATGAGCGACGTCACCGCGATTCCTACAAGGGCTGATTTTACCCGGTTTGAAGTAACTTTATCGAGAAGATCTTTCAGAAGCCCCAGCGACAGAGATTTCAGAGAATCACTCAGGACATGAATCCCGAAAAGGAAGAGTCCCACCCCCCCTGCGACTCCTACTATTACATTAAAGTACATCTGTCTTACCGTTTTTCAGAATACTTTTGAGCTGACTTAAAATGATGCCCCTGTGCGGCGTCCTGCTGATCTTATGTATCATAATGCATTATAGTATAATACCTGTCAATCTGCTAGTGTGACACGCAATTCAAGCGAGGGCGCGTTTCTTGAAATTCAACTGCGTTCCTTTGCATTTTTGCATCATAAGACCCGCATCGGCTCTTCAATCTTCGAATCCAAAAAAAAAGCGCTCCCCGGGAGCGCTTTTTTTTAAAGTGCATTTTTTATGAATGCTACAGTATCTTTACATTTGCTGCAGCCGGACCTTTTTTACCCTGTTCGATATCAAAAGATACGCGCTGATTTTCATGCAAGACCTTGAATCCGTCCGCCTGAATGGCACTGTAATGAACGAATACATCTCCGCCTTCATCATTTGCGATGAATCCGAAGCCTTTGCTTTCATTGAACCATTTCACTATACCCGTATACAATGAGGCAATTCTCCTTTCGTGTTTTTCTAAAGTTTGGATCGCCCACATTGTACGAAAATTCCGAAGATTGAAAAAATCGTTGTTCAATTCCGTTCTTCAAAATGTATCAATCCATACTTTGCCGCACTTTGCCGGCCTTCTGCCGCTAGTACATGTACTGCCGGACTATATGCTTTTTTATCGGGAAGTCAAGCTAAAATTGGACGCACAGAAAGGCCGTTCTGTTTCATTTAGTTTATTTCCGCCCCGAAGGAGAGGACATTTTTATGGCACTTCGTAAAAGAAATTTGAATATGTGCCGCTTAACTTCGTTTTCGTGGCAGATTAATTCTCAGAAAAGCATGATCCCGATAACAGCCATAATTGCCGACCGTAAAAAATGAATTACAGGATCAAGGATGCCGAAAAAAAGCAGGCCAATTATAATAAAAAAGCCGTAAGGTTCCACTTTCAGAAATGAATATTGGAGTGAAACAGGCAGAAAACCCATTAGAATTTTCGAACCGTCAAGGGGCGGTATCGGAATCAAATTGAATGCTGCAAGGATTATATTGATATGGGCAAAGAAAAAAAACAGCTGATTCGTCAAACTGCCGGATGTCGATTCTATTGAACGGAGAATAAAGAGTGCCGTAAAAGCAAGAAGCGTATTGACGATAATACCCGCCGCCGAAACCATTATCAGGGGAGTCCTTCCTTTGCGAAGATATGAAAAATTGACAGGAACCGGCTTTGCCCAGCCGAAGCCGACGAAAAAAAGCATAAGAGTCCCCACCACATCGAGGTGTCGCAACGGGTTCAAACTGAGCCTTCCCATCACTTTTGCCGTTGGATCCCCGAAACGCCATGCAACATACCCGTGAGCTAATTCATGTAAAATTACTGAATATAAAAGCGGTACGGCAATTATGATAAAGGTCAGAGGATCTTTAAGGAGAATATTAATCAGTCCCATGTATACACCACATTATAAAATTCAAGGGCCCACTTTCTCTCGCCGCTTGAAATACATATTCGAGTCTCGGTTTCTATGCCTACCATGGCCGAGTCTCAAACGCAAGATTCACACATTAGAAATCCAGAATGTCCTTCGATTTTATTTATATAACCCCTTGTGTTTTCTGCGGAGGTAGGGCATGTATAAAAAAGCCGGCCTGTCATTAAATCGGAAGAGGTATGGTCCGAAGGTTTTTAAAATATATAGTATGAATATTCTGAAAGGAGAGACAACGATGAGTGAATTGCAAAATGTCATGACACCGATTGAGATCAGGTCCATGGTTCTCAATAACCGGGTGGTCATGCCCCCAATGGGAACGAACCTCGGAAATTCCGACGGAACGGTGAGTAAGGAAAATATCGCCTACATCCGGCGCAGGGCTCAAGGACAGCCCGGATTGATCATTACCGAGATAACCGGAGTGCATCCCAGCGGAATAGTGAGCCCCAATCAGCTGGGCGCCTATGATGACCGTTTTATCCCGGGCCTTTCCGAGTTAGTATCGGCAGCTCACGATGAAGGGTGCAAAATAGCGTTGCAGATCCATCACGCCGGTCGTGAGAGCGTTTTTCTGCTCAAACAAAAAAAGGCAATTGCCCCCTCGGCGATTCCAAGCATAGTGTTTCGTGGCGAGCCGCGCGCGATGACTATCGATGAAATCAAGGAAATAGCAGCTGCTTTCGGTGCTGCGGCGCGCAGAGCCAGAAATGCAGGATTTGATGCCGTGGAACTTCATTGCGCTCACGGATACCTTCTCATGCAGTTTTTATCTGCATTGTCGAACCAGCGGACAGATGAGTACGGAGGCTCCACGTTAAAAGAAAGATCGCGCTTTCCCGTTGAAGTCATACAGACCGTGCGCAGGGATGTGGGACCCGACTTTCCGATTTCAGTTCGAATCTCAATGGAAGAATCTATCAAAGGAGGGTACACTGCCGAAGAAATGCAGACAGTTCTGCCTTCTTTTGTCGAAGCCGGAGCCGACATAATTCACGCCTCTTTCGGAACACACGGAAGCCCGGGAGGAATTACCCAGGCTCCACCGGAATATAAACCGGGATTTAATGCATGGCTTGCAAGAAAGGCCAAGGATGCTGTCAGTGTTCCGGTCATAGCGGTAGGCCGCTTTACTGACCCGTTCCAGGCGGATGAGGTAATCGGCAAAAAAGACGCGGATCTGGTTGCCTTTGGAAGACAATTTCTCTCTGATCCCGATTTCCTGATTAAAGCCAAAGAGGGACGCCCCCAGGATATACGGCGATGCATAGCCTGCAATCAGGGATGCATTGAGCGGGAGATGCTCGGCGAAGGAAATATCCGCTGCTCCATCAATCCCGAAACGGGGCAGGAAACAGTGTATCCCGAGGGTCCGGCTGCGGTTCCAAGGAATGTCTGGGTTGTAGGAGCCGGCCCTGGCGGCCTTGTCGCTGCCTCGGAAGCGAATCGCCTGGGCCACAGGGTGACTCTTTTTGAAAAAGAAGAGACCCTGGGCGGACAGACACGCTATGCGAGAATACCGCCTGCAAAGGAAACGTACGGTGAATGGATAGACTGGCTGATTGATCAGGTGAAAAAAACCGATGTGACCATAAAACCGTGCACGGAAGTAACAGCGCGTCTTCTTGAAGAACAAAAACCCGAGTACGTGATTTTAGCTACCGGCGGCGAGAAGATCATTCCTGATATCGACGGTTGCGACCGTGACATCGTATGCGATGCATGGCAGATATTGCGCGGCGAAGTTAAACCTGAAAAAAGGATTCTCGTAATAGGCGGAGGACTGATCGGTATGGAAGTTGCCGATTATCTAAGTGAAAAAGGTTCAGAAATAACACTTGTGGAAATGCTCCCCCGCTCACCGGTTTTAAAAATAACATCTCATGGATATATGTTGCATTCACGCCTTCGCGAAAAAAAGAGCACGCTGCTCTTCGGCACGAAAGTAGTATCAATTGGCGAAGATTCAGTTGAAGTTGAAACTGCAGGAGAAAAAACGACACTGAAAGATATCGGTCAGGTTGTAATGGCTGTCGGCCTGAGGGCAAAAGACGAACTGAAAGACGCCCTTTCGTCGCTTAACATACCCCATGCAGTAATCGGTGACGCGAAAGCCGCCAGGAGAATAATCGAGGCCACGGAAGAAGGCGCACGAGCCGCCTGGGAAATTTGATTTTATGCTCCATCAGGGACCCGTGCCCGAACGCATCATAACGCTGTCGGGCATGGGTTCTTCTGATGTATGCGTATCTTTCGCATGGTCCGGCAGAGGCGGCATGCAATAAATTCCCCTTCTAGCTCATCTTTCTTATGAATGCTACTTCTGCTCCCGGTTTTTCTTGATTTCTTCATCCCGCAGAATTCGACGGAGCACTTTTCCGACGGCCGACTGGGGGAGATCTTTACGAAATTCAACAAGTTTAGGGACTTTATATGACGTAAGTTTCTGCTTGCAGAATGAAATGATTTCATCGGCCGTTGCCGTTACTCCCTCTTTGAGCACTACAAATGCCTTCACCGTCTCCCCGCGATATTCATGAGGAACTCCAACCGATATGGCCGCCTGAATCTTCGGATGCTGGTGCAGCACCTCATCTATTTCCCTCGGGTAAATATTAAACCCTCCTGCGATAATCATGTCTTTTTTTCGATCCACAATATAGAAATAACCGTCCTCATCCTGAATGGCTATATCACCTGTCGAGAGCCATCCGTCCTTTATCTGTCCGGCCGTCTCCTCCGGATTGTTCCAGTATCCTCGCGTCACTGTGGGACTCTTGATTATCATCTCGCCCGGCTCTCCACTGGGAACTTCATTAACCCCCTCTGAAAGATCAACGAGGCGTACATCCGTATCAATAACCGGAATCCCTATACTGCCTGTCTTTGAAAGACCAAGCATGGGATTCTGCGTACCGGCGCATGTAGTTTCGCTCATTGACCACCCTTCGCTGTAAAATATTCCCATATCCTTTATTTTATTTATAATTTCCACCGGCATTGGAGCACCCCCGGAGTTCAGGAGACCAAGCTTGCGGTCCAGCCCCATTGCATCAGCCCTTGGATGATTAATGATGGCGGAAATCATTGTCGGCACTGTCGGAAAGGCGAGTATCTCTTTATAGCTATCCAAGAGGTCCATCATCTCGTCAAGATTGAATTCAGGGACAAGAACCTGAGTTGCGCAATTAAATACGGAAAGATTGATCACTCCGATATTACCGTAAATATGAAAGAAAGGAATTGCTCCGATCCACACGCGTCGCTCCGGCGGCGTAAGTTGCGCAATCGGGCTTAACCAGAGAGATTGCCCCACTGTCGCGCCGACTACATTGTAATGCGAGAGAACGGCCCCTTTGGGAATTCCCGTTGTTCCGCCCGTAAATTGAATAAGAGCCGGGTCTTCGGGCAAGATCGATACGCGGGGACGCTTTGTACTGGTGCACTCATCGAGAATTTTCGAAAAATAGTGCCATCCCTTTTCGAGTTCAGGCGCCTTTTTCTTTCTGTCCGATTTTGCATAATCCTGCAATCGGGTCACGATTATTCTTTTTATTTCAACATTTTTTAAAAGGGCATTTACTGTCGGAACGGCAGTATCAATGGTAAAAAGAGTTGTTATTCCCGTTGACTGAAATACGCCTGTGAGCTCCCCTGCCGTGTAGAGGGGATTGAGATTAACCACTATGGCTCCAAGAGACAACACACCATAATAGGCGATCAGATATTGAGGACAGGTCGGCAGATGCAGCCCTACCCGATCGCCTTTACCAACCCCCATTGCACCTAATGCATTTGCCATTCGAAGTACTTGCTGGCGCAACTGCCAGAACGTGATCTCGGAACCCAGAAAATGAACGGCAGCTTTATCCGGATAGGCATTTGCAGGAATCTGCAGAAGATCCGGAACTGCAAGACGCGGTCTTCTCACCGTAAGAGGAACATTGTAATCATAATGACGGTGCCATATTCTTTCTTCCATTTTCTCCCTCCTTATTTTCAAACTTAAGCAATTCTTCTAAAATTCCTGATCGAAAGCAAGCATAAATTGCACACTCTTTCTCTTCAGAGTATGCATGCGCTGATGTTCTTCATCACGAGCATTTTTCTATTGATAATACTCCTTGACATCACTGATTTCATGTCTGTATTTACTTATAAATATATGCCCGTGTCAGTTTCAGAATCGAACACAGGGGGACCCAATGGACTTCAAAGACATTCTTTATGAGAAAAAAAACGGAATCGCAAGGATTACGATAAACAGGCAGGAAAAAATGAATTCTTTCCGGACACAAACGCTTTTGGAGGCGGCAGAGGCTTTTGAAAATATCTCGCTCGACCGTTCCATTGGAGTAGCCGTTTTGAGAGGCGCGGGCGACCGGGCATTCTGCACGGGAGGTGATACCGGAGAAGAGGAAGGTGCCGGTTACGGTCATGAAATGATGTTTTACGTCAGGCGGGTACATGAACTTATCCGCCGGACACCGGTGCCGGTTATCGCCGCCGTGAACGGATATGCCATCGGGGGCGGACAGGTCCTCCAGGTTCTCTGTGATCTTTCAATAGCTGCTGATCACGCCGTATTCGGTCAGGTCGGGCCGCGAGTGGGGAGCTTTGATGCAGGGTACGGAGCTGCATATCTCGCACGCGTTGTGGGGGAAAAGAAAGCACGTGAAATGTGGTTTCTCTGCGAAAAATATACCGCCCTGGAGGCAAAAGAAATGGGACTTATAAATAAAATTGTTCCAAAAGCGAGTCTCGACGAGGAAGTCGACATATGGTGCAATAAGATCCTTGCGTTGAGTCCCTCGGCACTGCGCATACTGAAAGCATCATTTAACAGGGAAAGTGATCATATCGCCGGATCGGAAGCCATGGCCTTCGATATGGCACACCTGTATTATAAAACGGAAGAAGCCAATGAAGCAATGCACGCGTATAGAGAAAAAAGGACCCCTGCATTCGATCGCTTCAGAAAATAAAAGGAGGATAGTTAATGCCGGAGACAGAAACTGATACTCACAGCATGATAATCGGATACATTTTATGGATTTTCGGATTTTTGGGTGCACACCGCTTTTATTACGGGAAACCGGTCACAGGCACCATTTATTTTTTCACCCTCGGACTTCTTTTCATAGGCTGGATTGTTGACCTTTTCCTGATTCCGTCCATGGACCGCGAAGCCGACCTGCGCTTTGCAAAAGGACCGACAGACTACAATATCGCATGGGTTCTGCTGACTTTTCTGGGACTTTTAGGCATCCACAGAATGTATATGGGAAAATGGATCACCGGGATTCTTTATCTGTTTACAGGCGGAATCGTCGGCCTTGGCTACATCTATGACTACTGGACTCTCAACGATCAGATCACTGTGATAAACAGCCGGGGATTGAAACGGCTGTAAACGGATTTTTATTGCTCATTTTTTATTTTTTCCCGGAACTGCCGGTACTTATAAAGAGCAAAAAAAGCTTTCGCTGCAGTGTCCGGAGAACTTATCAGTGTGAAATGAGGTCCGAACATATCTTTCACGAGTTTTGTCCAGAATTCACTTCCCACCGAATAGACGAGAGCCGGCTTTCCCGGAGCGGTTTTTCTTATACTTTCCGGATCGCCGTACAATAGCGCAGGATCCATTCCCGATTCGACCATTGATTTTATTATTGTTCCGGGAATGACCGGAATCGCTAGAACACCTTTTATCTTTTCATCATTGAGAGCGGCTTTGAGAGCTGTGCCGAAGAGCCCGGACGGACCGACGTCCAGCGGATTTTTGACATTCATCCACGCCGGCGCCCTGCTGCGGACTGCTTCAACCGTTTCCTGCCCCAGATCGGGAAATCCGAGTCCCAGTTGATGAGCCGCATCTGCGGCCATGACGGCCAGAGATCCGGAAGAAGTAACAACTGAAATATCAGGCCCCTCCATGAGAGGTTCCCGGGAGAAAACTCTTGCAAGGTCGAAAAGTTCCTGGAAATTGGATGCCCTTACGACTCCGGATTGCCGGAAAAAAGCTTCATAAAGCGCATCGTCCCCGCTCATGCTTCCCGTGTGAGATGCGGCGGCCTTTTTCCCCATTTCCGTACGGCCGCTTTTCAATATAATGACAGGTTTCACGCGCGCAACCTCACGCGCAGCTTTCATGAAGCGCATGCCGTCTTTGGCGCCTTCAAGATAAAGAACTATTACATCGGTCTTTGTATCTGCTCCGAAATGATACAACATATCCGATTCATCGACATCGATGCGATTACCTATTGTTACCAGCGCGCTTAATGCCATATCCTGGCTCGGTGACCAATCGGCGACAATATTGCCGAACACGCCGCTTTGAGCTATCACGCCGATGTTTCCCGGGCGTATTTCATCAAAATCAACTTCGGTCGATCCGAAACGATCATGAGGGTTGATAAGTCCTACACAATTGGGACCGATCACCCGTGTATGTGTCCCTTGAATGAGCTCTTTGATATCGTTTTCAAGTGTCCTGCCTTCATCGCCCGTTTCGCTGAAACCGGCAGTTTCAAGTATCACGGCACGAACACCTTTATCGAGACAATCTTTCATTATTGCGGGAACCTGCATTTTGGGCACGATAATTATCGCACAATCTATATTTCCGGTAATATCGGTCAGCCGCCGATATACAGGCAACCCTTCTATTTCGGTTTCCCTCGGATTTACAAGAAAAAGTCTTTCTCCGTATCCGTTTCGTTTCAAAAAAGCGGGGATACCGCCTCCAAAGCCTGCTTTTTTTGTTGCCCCGATAACAGCAATATTGCGCGGTCTGAAAAACGCATCCGGAAGAGATGGAAAAGGCATGGGTATGCACTATCCTCCTTAGTGTTATTGTATGCGGGCTAGTTACTACAAAACACGGTCAATACGCAAATGGTAAATCCGGGAAGCTCACTATATGAGGAGCTTCCACGCAAGGAAACATGAGAGCTCACTGACTTTCCGATTTACGGGCATGAGGAGCTTTTTACGAAATTGCCAATGATATTTGCTGGTAAAATGAAAAAGCCTTTGCTATATGAATATGCTATTTCATTTATCAGAGGTTACGTATGAGCGAAAAAGCCACTTTGAAAATAGACGGAAAATCATACGATCTGCCGATAGTAACCGGAACGGAAGGCGAAAAAGCCATTGACATATCCAGTTTGCTGAAAATGACCGGATATATCACTCTCGATCCCGGCTACGTGAATACCGGCAGTTGTATAAGCTCCATCACATATATGGATGGGAAGAAGGGAATCCTGAGATACCGCGGCATACCGATAGAACAGCTGGCGGAGAGCTCACGGTTCGTCGAAACAGCATACCTGCTCATTCACGGCGATCTTCCTAAAGCCACAGAACTCGCCGCATTCTCGGGTCTTCTGAATGATCACTCCCTCGTTCACGAAGATATGCGCGCTTTTTTTGAAAATTACCCCAGAGGTGCCCATCCGATGGGAATACTTTCATCAATGGTGAATGCCTTGCGTGCATTTTATCCCGCCTTACCCGAGCGTTCTGAAGAAGAGGAAATAGATATCACCGTATCGAGGCTTCTTTCAAAGATCCGGACCATGGCCGCCATGTCTTACAGAATCTCAAGGGGCCATAGAGTCGTCTATCCCTCCCATCAATTAAGTTACTGTGCCAATTTTCTCAATATGATGTTCGATTCTCCGGTCCGGCCCTACATAATCGATCCCGATCTGGTTCGTGCCCTGGACGTTTTCTTTATATTGCATGCCGATCATGAACAGAATTGTTCAACCTCGGCCGTAAGGCACGTAGGAAGCGCCAAAGTAAATCTCTACGCATCCATTTCAGCCGGGATCTGCGCCCTCTGGGGGCCTCTTCATGGAGGAGCAAATCAGGCGGTAATCGAAATGCTTCAGCAGATCCATGACTGCGGAGGGAACCCGGACACGTTTATTGCCAGAGCGAAAGATAAAAATGATCCGTACCGTCTTATGGGATTCGGACATCGAGTCTATAAAACATATGATCCGAGAGTTCCCATAATAAAAAAGATGTGTGATAAAGTTTTAAGCAAGCTCGGAATAAACGATCCACTGCTCGATGTTGCCAAACATCTGGAAGAAACGGCTACAGCCGACTCATATTTCATTGAACATAATCTTTATCCGAATATAGACTTTTATAGCGGCATATTACTGCGGGCAATGGGATTTCCCCTGAATATGTTTCCCGTGATGTTCGCGATAGGACGGCTTCCGGGATGGATAAGCCAGTGGAAGGAAAGCATCGACGATCCGCAATGGAAGCTCCACCGGCCGCGCCAGGTGTATATGGGGTTGCCCAGAAGAGATTATGTGCCGATTGACAGCCGATAAAAAAGTCGCGACGGGCAAAAAGTATAACTGACTCTCCTTGCCTGTCGCTTTTTTTCTTCAGGCTTTATCGATCTCTTTAACGAACGCACCCTTGAAGCGCTCATAATATTCGAAAACTTTGTCGACATAATGCCGGGTTGCCTTGAAGGGCGGAAAACCCCCGTGCATATGGACCATTCTCGACCCTGCATTGTAAGCGGCCAATGCCAATTCCGTGTTTCCATCAAATCGGTCCATTAGAAGTTTAAAATATTTAACTCCGGCATTAATATTTTCTTCGGGGTTGAATATGTCTTCCACACCAAGTGATTCGGCAGTTTCAGGCATAAGCTGCATAAGACCGCGTGCTCCTTTTTGGGAAACGGCCCAGCGATTATATCCCGATTCCGCCATAATTATTGCCTTTACCAATGCAGGATCAATCTTATGAGAGTGCGCAGCTTTTTCTATGATTCCGTCGAATTGGTGCCTTTCGGCACCAGGCCTGATCCGTTTTGAAGATGCAGTACGCACCGCATCCTTTGGCAGTATTTCCGCAGCAGAACTTACAATTAAAATTGCAGTACTATTCTCGCTTTTTTTGATAGTATCGTCTGATATTTTCGAGATGCTCTGTGTGCTTTGACTTGAGGGAGAAAAAATAAATATGAAGAGAATCAGAAACGAAGGCAGGAGGAGGCGCGCCAATAACACCCCGTACACCTTTCTTGGCAGCTCTTCATCCATAACCATTCTCCTTGAAAAAATTAATAAAGACTTTTATAAAACCATACGACCTTCTTGTCAATAAGACTTTAGTTATATCAAGCATATTGCACCACGAACTGTGTGCGCGGCTTCGAGTTGCGGCTTTTAATATTGAACGCGGTCCAATGACGGTGTATACTTCTACTCTTGCAAGATATTACACGAACTTCATATCAGGAAGGGATGCTATGATTCTAAAGACTGCTATATTGACGGAGGGGATCAGTTTTCCGGAAGGTCCGCGCTGGCATGAAAAAAAACTCTGGTTCTCCGATATGAATGCAGGGACTGTCATGACTGTTGATGAGAATGGAAAACTGGAGCATATCGCTGAGGTGCCGGGGCATCCTTCGGGACTGGGATGGCTTCCCGATGGACGGCTTCTGGTCGTTTCGATGCTTGACAGGCGTTTATTGCGCCTGGATGATAACGGGTTTACAGAAGTGGCAAATCTCTTTGATCTTGCTTCTTATCATTGCAACGACATGGTGGTAGATGCAAAAGGAAGAGCATATATCGGAAATTTTGGATTCGATCTCAACCGCCCGGATCCTTTTTCTCCGGCAGAAATAATCCTTGTTGAACCGGACGGATCAGCCCGGATCGTGGCAGATGAAATGGCATTTCCGAATGGATCCGTAATCACACCGGACGGCCGGATGCTCATCGTTGGAGAATCATTTGCAGGAAGATTAACTGCCTTCGATATCAATCAGGATGGATCGCTTCTGAACCGGAGGATATGGGCTGATATAGCGCCTGCGACTCCGGATGGAATCTGCCTTGACGAACAAGGAGCAGTATGGGTTGCCTCACCCGAAACCGCGGAAGTAATAAGGGTGTACGAAGGAGGCACTATCTCTCACCACGTGCAGGTATCGACCCGCCCGTATGCCTGTATGCTTGGAGGAGATGACCGCCGTACTCTTTTTGTATGCACTTCAGGTGCATCCCCGGTGAATGGAGGCCGAATTGAAACCGTTCAGGTGGAAACGGCCGGAACCGGGTATCCCTGAACCTTTTTTTAAGACGTCGAATCAGGTGGATCTAATGTGAGTAATCGTAAAAGCCGGATCAGATCCGTACATTTAATTTGGAGGAAAGTTTTTAGAAGCGAAAAGAAATTCAGTGAAAGGAGGTTTTAAAATGAAGCTGACAAGTCCTGCATTTCCACATGGGGGATCTATTCCTTCACAATATACCTGTGATGGAGCAAACATAAGCCCGCCCCTTGAAATTTCCGAAATTCCATCGGAAGCACAAAGTCTGGCACTTATTATGGATGACCCCGATGTTCCTCAGGCAGTTCGAAAAGACGGCATATGGGATCACTGGATACTCTTTAATATGCCTGTATCGACATCAGCTGTAAAAATTGAGGAAGGGCAGGAGCCTGAAGGCACCCACGGAAAGGGAACAGCAGGTAATACCGGCTATTTCGGACCATGTCCTCCTGACAGGGAACACAGATACTTCTTTAAACTTTATGCTCTCAAGGAAAAGATCGGGCTTCAAGAAGGTGCAGCTAAAAGAGAAGTCGAAGAGGCGATGTCGGGCCTGATCCTGGAGAAAACCGAGTTGATGGGAAGGTATGTGCGAAAATAAACCGGTAAAAATATGTTTCCCATCGTTGAATTTATGATTTTCCGGTTATAAACGCTTCAGTCATCTTATAGGCCTCGTCATCAGTAAATTGCCGGGGCGGGTGTTTGCAGAAATACGCTGAAGGCCCTTCGAGTGCGCCGTATATGCCGCGAGTAAGCGCCAGCTTTGCGCAGCGGATTCCGTCTATGGCGACACCCGCAGAATTGGGTGAGTCCTCAACAGAGAGTCTCAATTCCAGATTTATAGGCACATCGCCGAAAATCAAACCTTCCATTCGAAGAAAACAAACTTTATTATCCTTCTGCCACGCTACGTAATCACTGGGACCGATGTAAATGTTTTTGGCAGAAAGGCGATTGGCGGCAACAGATTGCACCGCCTCGGTCTTTGATTCTCTTTTGGACATCAGCCGGGCTCTGTTCAACATATTTAAAAAATCTGTATTTCCGCCCGTATTAAGCTGATAGGTTCGTTCAAGCTTTACGCCTCTTTTTTTGAAAAGGTCTGTCAGCACACGATGAACGATAGTAGCCCCAAGCTGCGATTTTATATCGTCTCCGATAACCGGCAGCTTTCTGGCTTCAAAACGGCTCGCCCAGTCCGGATTACTTGCGATAAAAACGGGCATATTGTTAATGAAGGCCACGTGTGCTTCAAGAGCGCATTCCGCATAGAAACGTGCTGCCTTCTCCGAACCGACAGGCATGTAGTTCAGTAATATTTCTGTGCCGCTTTCCTTGAGAACGGACACTACCTCTTGCAAATCCGGCTCGGGCTCGTGAGCCGGAATAAAGATACAATCCTCATCATATTCACTCATATGCTCTGAAATACCGTCCAGAATCCGGCCCATTTTTACCGTGATGCCCGAATTGCCGAGATCGTCACAAAACGCAGCGGTACAATTAGGATTTGAAAAAATAGCCGTATTCAGATCTTTCCCTACTTTTCTTTTATCTATATCAAACGCTGCAACAACTTCTATATCCCCGGGATTGAACCCTCCTATTTCCCAATGCATCAAACCGATTGCTTCTTCGGCTTTCCTTCTTTTGTAATAATGAATTCCCTGCACGAGAGAACAGGCGCAATTACCCACGCCCGCAATGGCAATTCTTATTTTATCCACTGATCACCCCCAACTGTTCGAGAAACTCGCACATCTATTTTCCGGAAAGAACCACCTTGCAAAATGGTAACCTTGATGGATTTGTAAAAAACGGTTTTATGCCATGTCATTAATTGGAAATAATTGCCCTGTCACACATCAACTTACCTGAAAGTCGTTTTTCCTCCCTTTCGCCATTCCGCAGCCAAAGATGACTGCTTTCGACTGAACTGCACTACTTTTTACATCGCAGAAACCGCTAACCTTGTTATTTTACCTGAATAAATTCCAAAAGCAAGTACTGACCACTACTGATACAATTTCCTTTGCCCTTCCAAGGTTTTTTCGCGAACCTCTTCGCAAAAGCGAAAAGGTTCGCAGATTTCTTCGTAAAATCAGGGGCACGCTGTTGTTGTGGTTGTACTTGCAGTCGTTGTCGTTGTTGTCGTTGTGAGCCTTGTAGTAGTTGTTGCCCACGTACTGGTTGTGCTGCTGCTTGTCTGTCGAGTGGTAGAGGTTGTCACCGTCGTCGAAGTCACTGCTGTCGTCGTAGTCACGGGTTCAGCCGTCGATGTTGTTACCTCCCCGGTTGTTGTTGTCACTTCCGTGGTTGTCGTTTTCTCTTCGGTTGTCGCCGCCTCTTCTTCAGTGGTACTTGTCTGCTCCTCGGTCGTGGTCACCTCTTCTTCCGAAGTAGTAGTTTCTTCTTCGGTTGTAGTGACCACTTCTTCCGTAGTCGTCACTTCATCTTCTGTAGTAGTGACCTCTTCTTCCGTTGTGCTGGTCACTGCTTCAGTACTTGTCGTTGAGGGCGGCATTACCTGTTCCGTCGCTTTGGTGGATTCCTCCGCTTTTTGGGCAGCTTCTTCACTCAGACTTTCAGCTGTTCTGGCGGCTGCCTTTGCGGTTTCAAACTCTCCGGCATCAGCGGCAGTCTTCGCCTCCTCGGCAGCGGAAGCGGCTGCCTGTGCTGCGGTTTCAGCCGCTGCAAGTGCAGCCTCTGCAATTCGGGTGGCTTCTTGCGCCTTTGCCGCAGCTTCTTCATCAGCCTGAGCCTGAGCCTGAACCGCCGCCGCGCTGGCAACAGCTTTCTGTTCCTTGATGGTCTCAACAGCAACATCCGCTTTTGCGGCAGCAATACTTGCATCTGCTGTCACATCTGCCAGAGCGGCAATTTCCTTGACAGCAGGATCAGGGCTTTTTTCAATCAACTCAGTTGCGGCAACCTTTACTACCTGGATTACATCAACTTTCGCTTTGGCTGCATAAAGCACCTGTCCGGTCGCTTGAGCTTCCTGTGATTTTGTGTAGGCAGTCTGAAGGGATTGATACACCTGGCTTTTTGTGGCAGCGCCAACACCCGGGTCTTCAAAAAACCCTCTCAGCACTTTCCCGGTTATGCCTGCTTCACCGGAATACATATTAAGAAAGGTATTGATATTATCATACCCCAGATCGCCGTCAGATCCGCGAATACCGCACACTGCCGTGGGAGTCTGCAGATAATTTTTTCTGTCTGAAGTTCCGCTTTTAAACCAAAGCTTCCCCACAAAACATGTGATTCTTCTCACCGGATTTGAAGTCTTGAAAAGCCAGAACCCGCCTTTTTCCTCTCTCTCCTGGATCAATCCGTTGGTATGTGGTCGTATCTTTGTGATGGCTCCATCGGAAAAGGTTATCTCCACCTCGCCTTTTTTTGTTTGCACGAAGTCGCCTGAGTTTACAGGCTGTCCGATTTCGGTCACAGGGATTATCCTGGATCCTGAATGGATGACTGCATCGCCTTGATAACTGCTTATTTTGGCTATTGGCGCCCCCTGGGCATCAATCGTAAGAAGCAGGCCTGCAGCAATTATCAAGACAACATTGAAGAGTGTACGGTGGGTCATCTGAATATTCCTTTCGAAATGTCGGAAGAAAAAGAAAATCTGGTTCGAACCAAGCCACTGACTGCATTATCATTGCCAAAAAAGACGGCGGATATGGTATGTACATAAAATACCCATCAAGATTTATCAACACATTTTTATCTTACTGTGCTAAATTCTTTTCACATGTGCAGCAAAATAGCGATACGCCCGGTTTTCTACTTATACCCCCGCCTTCCCCTGTCAGCGGCAGTACGTTCATCCACTTCGTCTTGCCATCCATTCCTTTTTGTTGCAATATAGTCAAATTTGGCCGTATAGGGTTTGATGTCGAGAAGAGGCGTACCATCCAGAATATCCACACCTTCGCAGAATAGCACATTATCTTTTATAGTGATTAATTCAACGATGCTCAATCCTATACCGTTCGGACGGCAGGGCGCTCTGGTAGAAAACACTCCTCGTTCAATATCCTGAAGAAAAGGTTTTACTCTGAGTTTTACAGGTCCTTTACAATGAAAATGGTACAACAAAAAAATATGTGAAAAGCCTGCAATATCTTGCAGCCCCTCTTTGAATTCATCGAATACTTCGACCATTCCTTTGCAGCCCCGCGCATATACCGGCTGAATCGGTGTTTTTTCCGCCTGTGCATGTTCGCTTCGGATAATTCCTATCGGTCTGTAGATAATAGAAGATTCGTTCATCCCCGCCTGTTGCTCCCCGTTTCCTTTCATTCAATATGCCCTTGAAGGACGTAAAAAGCTCCTCATGCCGACTACATCAGCAATATAATTGAACGTACCTGAAGTTCTCACATACTTGTGCGGCGCAAACCAATGCACGCCTATCCTGTTTTTCTTACTCCCTTGTCATTACGGCGCCGCATTCCGGACATTTTTTTTCAAAACATGGCATTGCGCGTTCATGCGGTTCCCGGTATCCGCACCGGGGGCATCGGCAATATCCTGCCGGCCCTTCTCCCGCCCCTCCGGTACGGCCGGGTCTTCCGCCCTGATTCTGACCTCTGCCTGCTCCCATCTTTCTACCTTGTCTTCCCCTCATCATACCCTTTTCTTCCAAAAACGTTCCGTTCATCCTTAGTCTTCCGCGACGGCCCCTGCCCATACAACCGGGCATTGCAAACACATCTCCGTCAAGCCTGTCCGAGAGCCACGCACGCATTACCTGAACCAGATCTCCAGCTACAAAAGGAATAACCTGAATTCCACAGGCGCGCACCATTTCGTGAAGCGGGCGGGAAATAGCACCGCATACAAGCACTTCTATTCCAAGCTCCACCAGACGGGAAACCTTGCGTACCGGAAGGTCGTATAACAATTCTTCATAGGCCTCCCAGATCACCTGCCCCGAATCTATTTCGATTATATAGAAGCGGTGTGCTACATCGAAGACCGGAGCAATGCGATTCTCCCATTGAGCGAATGCGGCTTTCATCTATTACTTCCTTCCAATATAATCACGCAACGGATGTGCCATGGAAACACTAATAATGGCCAGTTTCGGCTAAATCTCACTTTCTCCCCATATGCGTCTTTTTCCCCTTTCTTGAAGAACTGCTCATTCTTCCCGGGAATATTCCGAGTTTTTTCATTTTTCTGAAAAGTGTCGTCTTATGGATTCCGAGCTCTCTTGCCGTTGCAACACGGTTATAATTATTATTTTCCAGGGCCGAAAGCAAAATCTGAACATCCAGAAGTTCGTGGGCGGAACGGCGAGCATCAGGAGACGAGGTCATTTCCTTGCCTTTTGTCAATTCCCCGGGCAAATGCTTGATCCCTATGAGTCCTTTGCTGCAGAGGATAAAGGCCCGTTCTATGACATTTTCCAGTTCCCTCACATTCCCCGGCCAATCGTGAGCCATGAGCAGCAAGAGAGCTTCGGGCTCAATCCCTTCGACACCTTTATGCTGAAGACGATTGAATCTGTCGATGAACTGTTCCGCAATCAGCGGAATGTCTTCCTTCCGCCTTCGAAGGGGGGGCAGTTCTATTTGAATTACATTTATCCGGTAATAAAGATCCTCACGAAATTCGCCTTTTCGCATCTCGCTGCCCAAATCCTTGTTTGTTGCGGCAATCACACGGACATCGGCTGTCTCTGAATGGGTACCTCCCAGCGGCTCATATGTCCGCTCCTGCAAGACACGAAGCAGCCTTACTTGTAACGCCGGACTCACCTCCCCTATTTCATCGAGAAAAATCGTCCCGCCCTTTGCCAAAGCAAAACGCCCGGGTTTATCCTTGTGAGCCCCCGTAAAAGCGCCCGCCTTGTAGCCGAAAAGCTCCGATTCCAGCAGGGCATCCGGCAAAGCCCCGCAGCTTACAACTATAAAAGGACCATTTCTGCGAGGGCTTAAATTATGCAGTGCCCGTGCCATCAGTTCCTTTCCGGTACCGGTTTCACCCAGAATCAGGACCGTACTCGGACTGGATGCAATAGCAGGAAGCACTTCGAATATTTTCTGCATGTCAGGACTTCTGCTCACGAAATCACCTATCTTGAACTTGCCTTCCAGTTCGCTTCGCAGGGCTTCGACTTCGGAAAGATCCCGAAATGTTTCAGCACCTCCAATCGTGTTACCCTCTGAATCTTTCAGGACGGCCGTCGAGACACTTATTGGAATTCGCCTTCCATCGGCCTTTATGATATACCCTGCTTTCCCGATTACGGGTTTTTCCGTTTCCAGTGTCAGGCGTAAGGCACATTCGTCACCGCACATGCTGGAACGAAATACTTCCGAACAGCGGCGCCCGATCGCTTCTTCAGCAGTTACACCGGTTATCTCCCGGGCAGCCCTGTTAAACGATGTAATATTCCATTCCGAATCCACTGTGAATACTCCATCGGAAATACTTTCAAGGATAGCATCGGTTGTGGAATATGGCCGGGATGCCGATTTTGTATCCGGTGACTTCTTTTTATTTACCTTCTTCATAGCATCTATTTTAAATGTGTCCCTAAATCAGCTTTTAAGTGATGTGCTCCTCCTATAGCCTCAAGATGCAAAAGAGCAGTTAAAAACGTACCTGCAGCTGAAAAAATTGCACATATCATAAAAGCAGTCCGGTAGCTGTCTGAAATATCAAAAATGCGTCCGGTGATCCAGGGACCGAAGGCACCCCCAAGGGCAAAGCCGAAAGAAATTAATCCCAAAAGATATCCATGTGCTCTCAATCCGAACAAGGCTGCGACAAGAGGCGATTCGGATGTTACTCCGCCTCCATACGCCACACCAAAAAGTGCTGCAAACAGAAAGAGAGCCCACGGATCTTTGGCAAGTACCAGCCAAATGAGGGCAGCTGACATAAGGATAAAATTTACAAGAAATATCGTTCTGCTCCCGAAAGTATCAGTCAGCCGCCCCATCAAAAGCTTTCCCGCAATACTGAATACCCCTATTGCAGCAAGAATTTTTGCCGCTCTGCCCGCAGAAAGGCCGATTCCAACCGCGTGTGCTACAATATGCACCATAATCGAAAAAAGACAGAAACCAAAGCAGATGATCATGGCAAAATATATCCAGAAGCGAAGAGTGCGGAGAGCTTCTCCTTGTGAAAGCCCTTCTCTATTACTGCTGCAACTGCCGTACACGCATTGTTCCGATCCGTCGGCTGATTTTCCGATATCGGCGGGATCGCGTTTAAGAAGCTGAGCCGAGCTTACAACAAGTATCATCAGGGACGCTCCTAATATGAAATATGACATCCGCCAGCCGTAACCGACGATAAGCTTGTTGGCAAGTGGCGGCCCTGTAACGGCTCCTATTCCTATTGCTGCCGAGATTACACCGGTCATCAGGCCTCTTCTTTTATTGAACCAGCGGGCTATCGTTGACATGAGAGGAACAAAACCTCCCACCATACCGACCCCCACAAATATTCCGTAAAAGAGATATAACTGCCATACCGAATTGACAAAGCCCATCATTATGTACCCGAACCCGAGCACCAGACCCGAAATCGACATTACCACACGCGGGCCGTAGGTATCATTTACTCGTCCCCCTGCAATCCCGGCAAAACCCATGATGATCGAGCAGAGAGAAAAGGCACCGGCTGTCGAAGCCCTTGACCAGCCGAACTCTTGTATGAGGGGAATAAGAAACACACCGAAAGAATAAAATACCGCCCATAAAACCAAAAGTATGATTGACGCAGAGGCCACAATTATATAGCCGTAAAATATTTTCGACACATCGGGATTCATCGGCACAGTCTCCTGTAAATTAAAAGTGCGTTTTACCACGAATGTCTTAAGAATGCGAGTAAAGCCTGGATTTAATCATTCCAGGTTTCAATGTCTGCATGACAGCACCTGAAGGCGGCATTCGGATCTGGATTACGCAGATCATCCGGACCAGAACATGCCTGCCTTTGCCGGAGGAACAGAGGCCTTGTCATTTTTTGACGGGCAAGTGGAATGAGCAGGGATTCCGGGTTTCTGAGCTGTCCGTGGCACACGACAGTAAAATACAGTCTTCACCCCATTTTCTTTCACGTCACTTACACGTTTATATTAAGATTACATGTTAGCCGGATAAAGAGGCAAAACCATGGAAGAAAACAAAAATGAAATGGTAATCACCCGCATCTTCAATACCCCTCGGGAACTCCTGTGGAAGTACTGGACCGATTCCGAATTTTTTAAGCGGTGGTGGGGGCCAGATGGTTTCACCTGTCCCTTCTCGCGAATAGATTTTCGTGTGGGTGGGTCCTACCTTCACGCGATGCGCTCGCCGGAAGGCAAAGATTACTGGAGCACCGGCACCTACAAGGAGATCAGCCCCCCGGAAAAAATTGTCGCCACCGACAGTTTCGCCGATGAAAAAGGGAATGTCGTTTCCTCGGAATATTACGGCTTGAAAGGCTTCCCCATGGAACTGGTAGTCAGCTTGACTTTCAAGGATCTGGGAGAAAAGACGAAATTGACGCTTGTACACAGGGGCATCGGCACGGTGGATGAAAAGACCCGCCGTGATATGAAGGAGGGTTGGAATCAGTCATTCAACAAGCTCACGAAAAACCTGTCTTCAGGCATTTGAGGGCAGAACAGAAATAAACGATTCCACACAGGAAAGGGGAAAGCTTTCTTCATGAGATGCTTAAATTTTCTGCTGATAAATACCGGGACGGCGCTGTTCCTTACATGCCTGTTTTTTGCAGGGGAAACATATGCACAAGGCGGCAGGTACGGCGACTGGCACGGCATGATGGATGGATGGGGAATGGGGTGGTTCGGGGGAATTATCATGATACTGTTCTGGATCCTTGTAATTGCAGGACTGATATTGTTTGTCAAATGGCTGGTACAGAATACGAAAGGCGGATCACAGGCTGATTCACGCGACCCTTCACGAGCACTGGATATACTCAGAGAGCGCTACGCGAGGGGGGAAATCAACAAGCAGGAATTTGATGAAAAAAAGAAAGATCTTCTTTCCTGAATAGCGGCAGGAAGCAAATGAAGAACCATGATGGATAATGACCACGATTCCATGAAGCACAAAGACCACGGAAATCACAAGGGCGGCGATCACCACGCCCATATGGTGGCCGATTTCAGGAAGCGCTTCTGGATCTCCCTGGCCGTTACGATACCGATTCTGGTGTTGTCGCCCATGATCCAGGCCTTTGTCGGACTGGAACGGGAATTGAGGTTTCCCGGTGATGCCTACATCCTCTGGGTGCTCTCGTCGGCGGTGTTTTTTTATGGAGGCTGGCCCTTCCTGAAAGGAATATACGATGAGCTCGGGAAAAAGCAGCCGGGAATGATGACATTGATCGCCATTGCGATCACGACTGCCTATGCCTACAGCAGCATAGTGGTGTTCGGCCTTGCCGGCAAGGTCTTTTTCTGGGAGCTGGCCACGCTTATTGACATCATGCTCCTGGGACACTGGATTGAAATGAAATCCGTAATGGGCGCCTCCCGGGCGCTGGAGGAACTGGCCAAACTCATGCCTTCGGAGGCCCATAAGATACTCCCCGGGGGAGGCACTGAAGACGTACCGATCGAAGATCTTGAACCCACAGATAAAGTGCTGGTAAAACCGGGCGAAAAGATTCCCATCGACGGCCGGGTGGTAGAAGGCGAAAGCGCCGTCAATGAAGCGATGCTTACGGGAGAATCCACACCGGTCGATAAAGCCACCGGCGCCAAGGTGATCGGCGGCACGATCAACGGAGAAGGCGCGCTGACCGTGCAGGTCGAGAAGACAGGCAGGGATTCCTACCTTTCCCAAATAATACACCTGGTAGAGGAGGCGCAGAAGAGCAAATCGCGAAGCCAGAACCTGGCAAATCGGGCAGCCCTGTGGCTGACCGTGATCGCCCTTTCCGGCGGGGCGGTCACCTTGATCATCTGGCTGGCCTTGATGGGCAGGGATTTCGCCTTTTCCCTGGAACGGACGGTCACCGTCATGGTGATTACCTGCCCCCATGCATTGGGGCTGGCGGTGCCGCTTGTAGTGGCCGTATCCACCGCCCTTTCGGCAAAAAACGGGCTTCTGATACGGGACCGGGCGGCCTTCGAAAAAGGAAGGAACATCCAGGCCATTATTTTCGATAAAACAGGCACCCTGACGAAGGGTGAATTCGGCGTTACCGACACCATCGTCTTTTCAAAGGAAATAGAGGAGAAGGAACTTCTGAAATATGCCGCCGCCATAGAAGCGAATTCCGAGCACCCCATCGCGAAAGGGATCGTCGCTGCAGTCGAAAAACCGCCGAAAGTAGACGACTTCAAGTCCATACCGGGCAAAGGCGCCCAGGGACGGGTGGAAGATAAAGAAATCAAAGTCGTACGCCCCGGTTTTCTCAGGGAAAAGAACATCACGATGGAAGACGAACGGATCGATGAGTTCAATTCCCAGGGGAAGACGGTGGTCTTCGTGATGATCGACGGAAAATTGCAAGGCGCCGTTGCCCTGGCCGACATCGTCAGGGACGAATCGAAAGAGGCCATAGCCAGACTCAAGGAAATGGATATCCGATGCATGATGCTTACCGGGGACAACAACCTTGTGGCGAAGTGGGTCGCCCGGGAGATCGGACTCGATGAATATTTTGCCGAGGTCCTGCCCCGGGATAAAGCGAAAAAGGTGAAGGAAGTGCAGTCCAGAGGCCTTATCGTGGCCATGACGGGTGACGGGGTGAATGACGCCCCTGCACTGGCGCAGGCCGACGTGGGAATCGCCATCGGCGCCGGCACCGATGTGGCCGTCCAGACGGCGGATATTATTCTGGTGCGCAGCAATCCCCTCGACGCCGCCTCCATATTGAAGCTATCCCGCGCAACGTACCGCAAAATGATCCAGAACCTCGCCTGGGCCACCGGCTACAATGCCGTCGCCATCCCTTTGGCTGCAGGCATTCTCTACAGTTACGGGATACTCCTGTCGCCGGCAATGGGCGCCGTATTGATGTCCCTCAGCACGGTAATCGTGGCGATCAATGCAAAATATTTGAAAATCAGCTGATATTTTTGAAACTTACGTCAAATAAATGATGCGGCGGCTCAGTATTTGCTGGTATAGTATACACACATCAAAGGTAACAGGAATTTGATTTTTGCGGTTCCTTAATCAGGAATCAGATTGCGGTTAAAAAAGGGAATCGTTCACTTCAGGAAACTTCACCAACAGAAGGAGGATGCCAATGGCAGGACAATTTTATCGGCCTCCGGAACAGCCGCCCTCGATAGAAGAGATTTTGGTCAGGCTTCGCAGTAAATGGCGCGGATTCAAGGGGGGTCCTTTTGCGGCAGTTGTTATCATCGCGATCATATTGATTATCATCTGGACGGCATGGTTCACGGTCCAGCCGGAGCAGACCGGTATCGTTCAGCGTTTCGGAAAGGTGGTACGAACCGCCGGTCCCGGGCTCCATTTCAAGATTCCTTTCTGGGTCGAAACAGTGAGGACCGTCCCGACGGCCCGCGTGCTCAAGGAGGAATTCGGGTTCCGGACTGTTGCCGTAGGAGATCGAACCAGGTATGAAGAACGGCCGTATAAGGACGAATCACTCATGCTGACGGGAGATCTCAATGTCATCGATGTACAGTGGGTGGTCCAGTATCGTATAGAAGACCCCATCAATTACCTTTTTCTGGTAAGGGATACCGATAAAACGATCCGTGATATTTCCGAAGCGATCATGCGCCGGGTAGTTGGAAATCGTCTCGGCAGCGATGTGCTGACTGTTGCCAGGGTGGAAGTCGCAACTGAAGCGAAGGAAGAGATCCAGAAGGTTCTCACTGATTATAAGACGGGAGTGAGACTGGTAACGGTGGAGCTTCAGGACGTAACGCCGCCCGATCCCGTGAAGCCGGCCTTCAACGAGGTAAACGAAGCAAGGCAGGACAAGGAGCGGACGATCAATCAGGCCCAGGAGCAGGCAAACCGGGAGATACCCAAGGCCCGGGGAGTAGCGGCCCAGAGTATAAGTGAAGCCGAGGGGTATGCCCTCGAACGGGTCAACCGGGCCAGGGGCGAAGCCGATCGTTTCCTTTCCATACTGGCAGAGTATGAGGGCGCGCCGGAGGTCACCCGCCGCAGGCTGTACCTGGAGGCGATGGGCGGCTTCCTGTCGGAGATAAAGGGCCTCTACATCGTCGATGATGAACAGAAGGCCCTCGTCCCGTGGCTCCCGCTTCAGTCCGGCGGGAATGTCGCCGCCGGGGGGGAGCCCTCGCCTGCTCCGGGGCCTGCGCCCCAGGGAGGTGCAAAATGAAAAGAACCTCTGGTATTATAGGTCTTGTTGTTATTGTGATTGTCCTGCTCATGCTTGTGAGCGCCTTTTACACATTGGAAGAAGGGCAGCAGGCGGTGATCGTGCAATTCGGCCGGCCCGTCGGGGAAACGGTGACCGAGGCGGGGCTGCACTTCAAGATTCCCTTCATCCAGGAGGTCCGGCGGTTCGAAAAGCGCCTTCTTATCTGGGACGACGATCCGAATCAGATTCCCACAAAGGGGCGGGAATTCATCTGGGTGGATACGACGGCGCGCTGGCGCATAGCCGATGCACGGAAATTTCTCGAAAGCGTGGCGACGGAACGGGGCGCCCAGTCGCGCCTGGATGACATTATCGATTCGGTGGTGAGAGATCAGGTTTCAAGCAGCGAACTGGTGGAGCTCGTTCGGAGCTCCACCTGGGAAGTGCCTGAAAAGCAGGCGCTCGAAGAAGTCACGGAGGAGCGTGAAAAGGAAATCAAAAAGCAGATCGTCCGCGGGCGGGAAGAGATAACGAGGACGATTCTTTCGGAGTCGCGCAGGATAATTCCCCAGTACGGAATCGAGCTTGTGGATGTGCGCGTCAAACGCCTCGATTACGTAGAGAGTGTCCGCGAACGGGTCTATGCCAGGATGATCTCCGAACGGAAGCGGATTGCCGCCCAGTTTCGCTCCGAAGGAGAAGGACGGAGTGCCGAAATCCTTGGGGAAATGGAAAAAGAATTAAGGCGGATCAGGTCCAACGCATATCGAAGGGTCCAGGAGATCAGGGGCAAGGCAGATGCCGAGGCAACAGGAATTTACGGACAGGCCTATGGCCGTAATCCCGAGTTTTACGCCTTTCTGCGTACCCTGGAAGTCTACAGGGAAGGATCGAATGAAAATACTGTCGCCATTCTCACCACGGACAGCGATTTTTACAAATACCTGAAGGAGGCGACTCCCCCGCAGCACCAAAACAGGTAAACGGTAACTAAAGATGCCGCCAGGAAGGAGGCCTCTGATATCGCGCAGAGGTCTCCTGCCTGAGAAAAGGAGGGAATGATGAAGGTGTTAGTCTACAGCAGCCGGCCTTATGACCGGGAATTCCTGGATAAGGCCAATCGCAAGGCCCATGAATTCCATTTTACCGAAGCCAGACTGGAGGAACAGAGCGCTGTTCTGGCAGCGGATTTCCCTGCAGTATGCTGTTTCGTGAGTGACGATCTCGACGCCCGGGTGCTGCAAAAATTGCATGAGGGGGGAACAAGGCTCGTCCTGCTCAGGGCCACGGGCTTCAACAACGTCGATTTGGAAGAGGCTGCGAAACTTGGAATGACGGTCATGCGCGTCTCCAACTACTCCCCCTATGCGGTCGCCGAATTTGCCGCCGGTATGATACTTGCCATGAACCGGAAAATTCATCGGGCGTATCAGAGGGTGCGCGAGGGAAATTTCCGTATCGACGGGCTTCTCGGCTTCGACCTCTTCGGCAAGACGGTCGGCATCGTGGGAACAGGCAGGATCGGTTCCATATTCGCCAAAATCATGTACGGGTTCGGCTGCAATCTGCTCGGGTTCGACAAATATGAAAATCCTGAATGCATTGATCTGGGCCTTCGATATGTATCGCTTGAAGAATTGCTGAAGGAATCGGACATTGTAAGCCTCCACGCCCCCCTGACGCCGGATACCCGGTATCTGATCAACAGCGAAACGATATCGCTTATGAAGGAAGGTGCCATGCTGATAAATACCAGCCGCGGAGCCCTGGTCGATACCCAGGCCCTCATTCCGTATCTGAAGCGGTGCACTATCTGTGCAGTCTGCCTCGATGTGTACGAAGAGGAAGAGCATATATATTACCGGGATCTTTCCGATCAGGTTATCACCGATGATACCATTTCCCGGCTCCTCACTTTCCCCAACGTCCTCATTACCGGTCACCAGGCATTTTTCACGCAGGAAGCCATGGAGACGATCGCCGAGACCACCCTTCGCAACCTGAACGATTTCATCGCCGGCCGGAAGAACGAAAACACAGTCGAAGCGGAAAAAGTAATGGCTTAACGGCATTTTCCGCAAATAAAGGTGCATTGGTGGAACTGGACTGGATGTTCGCCATAATAGCCCTGTTGCCGATACTTGCCGTGGGCATCCTCATGGTGGGCTTTTCCTGGCCGGCAATCAAGGCAATGCCTGCCGGCTGGCTCATCGCCGCCGCAGCCGCCATTTTCGCCTGGAACATGCCCGGTCGATGGCTGGCGGCGGCGACAATCGCCGGACTCATCAATACGATCGATATTCTCTTAATCGTTTTCGGCGCATTGCTGATATTGCAGCTTTTGCGGGAAAGCGGTGCCATAGAGACAATAGCGGCTTCCATGGCGGCGATATCCGAGGACCGGCGGGTGCAGGCAATTATCATCGCCTGGCTGATGAGTTCCTTTCTCGAAGCCGCAGCAGGATTCGGAACGCCTGCTGCTATAGGAGCACCGCTCCTGGCGGGCCTTGGCTTCCCGCCCCTTGTCGCAGTGATTGTTTCTTTGATAGGCAACAGTACCGCCGTCACCTTCGGCGCCATAGGGCTGCCCGTGTGGGGAGGCTTCGAACCAGTTTCAAATATGGTCGACCTGCCGCAAGGTGCCGATTTTCATGATTTCCTTCGACATATCGGCGCGTTTGCCGGGATGCTGCATTTTTTGATCGGGACCTTCATCCCTTTAACTATTACCGCAGTCATGACAAAGATTGTCGACGGTTCATTCAAAAAAGGGCTCGCGGTCTGGCCGCTGGCCCTGTTCGCCGGATTATGTTTTACGATCCCCCAGATGCTCATCGCCGTGTTTGTCAGCTATGAGCTGCCTTCCCTCCTGGGGTCCCTGATCGCCCTTCCGGTCTTCATTTTCGCGGTTTCCAGGGGATTTCTCGCCCCGAAGGACATCTGGAACTTTCCCCCTCGAAACCGCTGGCCCGATGAATGGGAAGGGAAGATAAAGGCCGGCGCCGGGGTCGGCGAGCGCACCATGAGCACGATAAAGGCCTGGATTCCGTACCTGCTCATCGGAACCATTCTGCTTGCCACCCGTCTTGAATTCTTTCAGTTGTCGGCAGCGCTGCAATCGATCAAAGCAGGCTGGACAGGCATTTTGGGAACCGATATCAGCCGCAGCATTACCCCGTTTTACAATCCGGGAATCTTTCCCTTTTTATTCATTGCACTCTTTGTCCCTTTCATTTACGGGCTCGGATGGACCCGGACGGCCGGCGTCATGGGCGATACTGTAAAGAAAATCGGTCCGGCGGCGGCGGCGCTCTTTTTCGCTCTTGGAATGGTCTTCATCATGATGAATTCCGGCGGCGCCTCCGGCCGTGATTCCATGCTGATTGTCATGGCGAATAGCGCTGCCGATGTCGCCGGCAGGGCGTGGTATATTGCAGCGCCCCTGGTCGGACTTCTGGGCACCTTCATTTCCGGAAGCAATACCGTCTCGGATATAATGTTCGGCGGATTTCAACTCAACACGGCCAATCAGACGAATCTTCCCAGGGCGGCGATTCTGGCCCTGCAGGCGGTCGGCGGAGCGGCGGGAAATATGATCTGCATCCACAATGTCGTCGCCGTCCTGACCACGGTGGGGCTGCTGGGCAGGGAAGGCCCGGTCGTGAGAAAAAATATTCCCGTAGCCCTCGTCTACGCCCTATTGGCAGGCATATGCGCATGGCTCCTTATTCTTGCAGGCGCCCGGGATTTTCTCATTATTTGATCATTCGCGCCGCAAGGGGCAGGTGATCGGAAGCGATCCGCGTAAGCGTGCTCTTGAATACGGATTTTGCCTTCAGACGTTTCGGCGGGTCGGCGAGAATATGATCCAGATGGAGAAGGGGAAAACAGGAGGGAAAGGTCGCCCGCGTACGAAAATAACCGAAATGCCGGTGGAGCCAAAACATCGGCCGCCCCCAGAAGAGCCATTCATTGAAATCTCCCATAAGAACAAGCGGCGCTCTGTCGCCTTTCGACAAACACTCGATCAGCTGCCTCACCTGTACGCGCCGTTCACCGGGTTGAAGTCCCAGGTGCGTGACTGCACACTGGATTCTCTCGCCAAGCCAGTCGATATGGACGATCAGAATACCCCGCGGTTCCCGCCGGCTTACGCTGATATCGAACCGTTCCACATCAATGACGGGCAGCCGCGTCAAGAGCGCATTGCCGAAATCGCCGGTGTTTTTGAGGATGGTCGGCCCGGCGACCGCTTTCATTCCGGTCAGGAATTCCAGCCTGCCAATGTCGTCCCCCTCGCTGTCAATCCGGTTGTCGACTTCCTGAAGGCCCATCAGATCCGGCGTCATCTCTTTGATGACCGTTGCAATTCTGTCGATATCCCTTCTGCCGTCCAGACCCACCCCTTTATGTATATTCCATGTGGCAAGGCGCAATCCCGATTCATCCATTTTTCTTTTCCAGGCGAACCAGCCAGTATTTCACCAGAAACAGGATCAGCGCGCCGCAGACAAGGGCGGCCGCGGCCACGATCCAGTTCCACCAGTTCGGATTATTTATGGCCGTTTGAACGCCTCTTTCGAAAACGATTATTGCTATGATCCCCGGCCCCATGCCGGCGACCGTGCCGATCAAGAACGGCCATATGGGGATGCGCGACGATCCGGCAACCAGATTGACGGTAGTGAAGGGCGCTATGGGAACAATGCGGATGAGAGCGACCGAAAGCCATCCATGCTTCGCGAGCCGGCGGCTCATACGGTTGGCACGGTCGCTGGCCAGCTTGCGCACCCTGTCCCTTCCAAGCCTTCGCCCTGCCGCATAGCCTGCCAGCCCCCCCAGAATGCTGCCGCCCAGAGCGAGGGTCAATCCCATCAGAGGACCGAAGGCAAATGCCGTTAAGACAATCAGTACGGTGACGGGGAAAAAAAGGCAGCTGCCGATTACATATATGAATAACACAATCACAATCGTAAAGGAGCTCTCCCGGACATAATCCAAAGCGACAAGGAGGTTCTCCACGTTCAACCAGAGATTGAGAGGCGACCAGTGCCAGATCATGATCAAAATAAGGACAAGAAAGAACAGAGAGGCAAAAACCAGAACCTTCTGTTTGGCATCCACCTTGGCATCCCGGCGGCCGGTGCCGAAGCCGAAGTAATCGAGAAGTCCCGTAATGCCTACCGGGCTTTCGGGATCGACAATCATGTGTGCAGGCAGAGTTTCCATAAAAGAACTGTCTTCGGGATCCGGCAGTTCCTGTAAAAACCTGTCTTCCTTGTTCAGTTTTTCGACAACGGACAAGAGGGAACCCGTTTTCCGGTAGCAGTCCGCAACGATTTCCGGTTCAGATCCCAGATGTTCGGCCAAAAGGCGGTTGCGCAATCCGGCAATCGCTTCCGCTGTCTTCTTTTCGCCTCCGGCGAACAGCGCAAGATTGCATTCCGTATCGAATCCCATGGAGCGGTTGTTCAGATTGGCGGAACCAATCGTCGCTACTTCGTCGTCAGCGATATACAGTTTGCTGTGCAGACGTATGAATTCGGATTGGAGTCCCTTCCGGTCGGGATAGCAGATTTTCAATCTTCCATACCGATCGGCCTTTTTCAGGTTGTCAAGCAGACGGCCGCGCAGGGCGCCTATGGTCCCCTCCTCCAGCCATCCGGAACATTTCAGCGGCAGCAGCAGGAGGACTTCAGGACCTTCTTTTTGCCCGAGGGCCTTTTCGAGAGCGGCGCCGATTCGAAGCGACGTCAGATACTGATTCTCGATATAGATGTACAGCCGCGCCCGGTCGATTGCGTCGATATAAAAATTTTCAATTTCACGGATCTCGGGATCCCCTTCGTATTCAGGCATGGTTCTGAGGATGGCAACTTCCGCATTTTCAAGATCGGGGGAAAACCTTTCGGGCCAGGGCCCCTCGCCTTCAATAATCGCGTTTCGGAGCCGGTCTCCCGTCACCCGTTCCCAGCGGTGGCGTGCCAGAATCGACAGCTTCGCCGCCGCCTCACCTTCCACCATTATCTGAACATCATGATACGGACCGTATGCGGAACCGTTATCGATCCTGCGGTGATTTTCGGACATATGGTCAGACGTATCCCACCGATGGCTTGTCAGATCCATCCCCCCGATAAAGGCCAGCCGGTCATCTATCAAGGCAATCTTCTGATGATGCGAGGCACCGAGGGGATGGTCGTCATCGAGGGCAAAATGGACCCGCCTGTGGGTTTTCCATCCGAAACTCAGAACAGGCAGAATTTCACGCGTAAAGACATAGAACATGACGAAATCCCAGTCGAGGATATAGATATTAAGCTGCTTTTTTTGCCGCGCCAGCCTGTTTAGAAATATTCCGAGCATTTCCCCTTTTCCGTTTCCGTCCCGTCGCAGGGCTATCCTGCTGTCAATATCCCAACCGAGAATAAATATATTGTTCCGGGCCGCTTCACAAGCCTCTGCAAAGGCACGGAAATAGTTTTCACCATCTATCAGAAAGGCGATTTTTTCCGCTTGGGCGATTTCCCAGCAGTTGTGCTCCTTCCGGAAGAACATTTCTCCTCTTTCAACCTGATTGCCGTTTATTTTCACAGATTCGCTTCTCTCGGATTTTCACATGAATCCGGTCTAAATTTCAAGTGCGCTCCGGCTTTGGTCGGCTGATTAACGGACCGATTCTGCAACCTTTCCCTCGCCCAGTGATGTCAATTTGCCGGACATGATAAAATCGCGGATAATATCGGCATGATATTTCAGGTCATCGGCCTTTATTCCAAAACCCTTCGCCGATTCGGATTTTCCTTTTTCCCTATCCCCTTCAGCCATAGTGCGCAAAATTTTGACCCTTTCTTCCAGGTGGCGGATTGCCTTCCAGAGCGAATATTCAATAACCTTGGACTGTCCCTCGAGAAGACTCTTTTCAGTGAAAGAGTGTCCCGTGTGGCAGACATAGCGGGCAATCGGCTCATTGTCCCTCTTCCACATAACACCGCCGCATTCCGGACAGGTAAAAGGGGTTCTCCGGCCTAGCTTTTCCATCTCGTCCAGATCGGGTATATTGTACTCGGAATTTCTGATATCGGTCATAATGTCCTCAGGTACGTCGGAGGGTGCGCCGGCGGACTCACCCGATAAAGCGATTATTTTTTTGGCGATCCCCTCCAGTGGCAGCACATGATCGATTTTAACTTTAGAGATCGCCGTCTGAGGCATTTCCGGTGCTTCAGCCTCGGCAGGGTCCTGCACTATTGCAATGCCGCCGCATCGCTTTACGGCGGCAAGACCGCTGACGCCGTCATCGAGGTAGCCGGTCAGGAGAACTGCAATGACCCTGGTGGTGCAATATCCGGCGGCGGACCTGAAAAGAACATCGATGGAGGGGCGCATGCGATTTTCCCGAGGTCCGTGGATTACCCGCAGATGATTCTCATTGATCAGCAGGTGCCGGTTCGGAGGCGCAATATAGATGACCCCCGGCCTCATTGTCTCCCCGTCTTCCGGGTGAAGAGCCTGAAGTGCTCCCTTGCCTGACAGGATCTGATCGAGTACGGACAGCCCCTTGGGAATATGCTGGACGATAAAAATTTTTGCCTTGAAATCCTTCTGAAAATACGAGACGATTTTGGACAGTGCTTCAACACCGCCGCAGGAAGCGCCGATCACTATTATATCGCGGCTGGACATGGTGGCTGCCCTCCTTTCGAGCGCCTTTTGCCGGATGGACGTTCGCTGCTACTTTGTGCGGTCCTCCTTCTGAACGTTCAGTTCGCCGCCTAAAAGTACGATGTAGGAAGTAATGAAAAACCACAGCAGGAGAATGATCACGGCGCCCATGGAACCGTAGGTTTTGCTGTAGCTTCCGAAGTTGGCAACATAAAATGAGAAAAGGATGGATGCTGCGAGCCAGAGGACGGTCGCCGAAACTGATCCCCAGGAAAACCAGTTCCATTCGGCAGACTTTCTATCCGGGCAAAACCGGTAGGCCAGAGCCAGGCCTAAAATGAGAAAGAGCCCGAGCAGCGGCCAGCGCAGATAGGAAAAGGCGATGTCGAATACAGACGTAAGGTTAAGCAGGCTCATAATAGCGGGGATGGCAATCACGGAAATGATGGCGATAAGCCCGAGGGCTATCGCACAGAAGGTCATGAGCAGGGACAGGGCATTCAATTTGATGAATCCCCTGCTTTCCTCTTCATTGTATACAATATTTAATGCGGTGATTAATGCTTTCATCCCCTTGTTGGCGCTCCAGAGGGTCAGCAGGATGCCCGCTATTGCACCGAGGCCGAGCGCGCCGCCGGAATGCCTGACGATCGTTTCGAGCTGCGTGCGAAGGATTTGATAGGCCTGCTGCGGCATGACGCCACTTAAGGATTCGATCTGCCGCTGAAGTTCCTGCGGATCGGCTACAAGTCCGAAAATGGAAACTGCCGCGGCAATGGCAGGGAAAATGGCCAGGAACCAATAAAAGGCAACGCCTGCGGCCACAATCGAAAGATTGTCTTTCGATTGTTTGTCCTTTACACTGACAAGGGTTTTGACCCCTGATGTCAATAATGGACACCAAAAAAATAATATTTAAGCTGCATTCCTCCCTGCATGGAATTGCTGTTCATACATAACGGGGGATACGTAGCCAAGCCTCTTCTGAATCCTTTGC
>Ga0172382_10000422_pt1 | contig 79679 bp, 84 predicted proteins | sample Leawel138RmetaG_FD_122245 | JGI IMG/M metagenome (GOLD analysis project Ga0172382, IMG submission 122245) | Leachate microbial communities from a municipal landfill in Southern Ontario, Canada - Leachate well 138R metaG | ecosystem: Engineered > Solid waste > Landfill > Unclassified | place...
AGATCCTCAGGGCCAGAACATTATTTTCACCTTCCTGCTGGCGGAAAAATATTACCATCAACCAGATTTGGCCCAAAAAATTCTCGGCCCCGTCGAAAACTCGCAGCAAATATTCACCGAAGCGTCTCTGTTGTCTCGCCTCAAGAGCGGACAAATGGCGGCTTCTTCAGGCTATTTGAGCGCGGTTAAGTCGCTTCATTTACCCTATATCACGCTGCCCGATCAGATTAATCTCAGTGATCCCGCGCAGTCCAAAGACTGGTACAGTAAAGTTCACTTTACCCTCAATGTTGATGGTAAACCCCAGACGATGAGTACCCAGCCCCTCGTGTTCTACGCGGCAGTCCCTACGGATGCGCCGAACCCTAAACTCGGTATGGCCTTCATCCATTTCATGACCAGCCCTGCGGGCCAAGCGATGTTTAAAGAAACCGGCTATAGCGCACCCAAAGGTTCGGTTCTCCAGTAACGTCTACGTAAGTGAGCGAGAAAGCATTTACCGATCACTTTTATCAGGAGTCACTGAAACTGTGCAGTCGGGTTCTGGCAGGCCGGTTTCTACAGACAGGCAGGGTGCGCGGAACAGCGCCCCGCTCCACATACCGACAAAACTGCGTTGGGTGACAATCACCCAGAAAATTGCCAATGCAATCGTAAATACGGCGCCCAAGGGTAAAAATACGACCCAGTGTGTTTCTCGGGCGAGCAAATAAGTGGCGGCATTAAATACGCCGAGCGGAAACGTGAACCCCCACCAACCCATATTGAAGGGTAAGCCTTCACCCAGATAGCGAAGCGTAAAAAACAGGGCCATGGCCATCCACCAAAGTCCGAACCCCCAGAGTAACAAGGCAATAAATAGCCCCGCCATTTGACCAAATTGCGCCATGGATGCTAATGCGGTGCCGACAAATATCCGCTGATCCGCCAGTCCCAAAGTGATCATGGCCATGGCACCTGTACCTAAGGGTCCTAGCGGCAACCAAGCAGACACCGCCATGTCGCGATGCGGTAGCTTGTGTAGGGTCAGACGCAAAAAGAGAATCGCGAGAATCCCCATGGAGAGCAGCACGGATATCGCCCAGAGCAAATAACTGACAAAGATCACGGTAGTCCCCCAAGCGGGAGCCAGATGTTGTGCCAGTAATCCACCACTGGCCGCCGTTACTTCGGGGGGGACGAGGGGCAGGAGCCAGGCTGCTGTCATTCTTTCTACGCTATGTTCTTGAGCAGTAAACATAAAATAAGGTACTAGCAGCACGGAAATCAAAGCGAGCGCCACATCTACCCACCACATCATGATCATGATTTCTACACGGGATTCCGTGACCGGCCAGATAATGACCATGCCGTTGACGATGGTGGCGAATCCCATCGGAATGGCCCCAATAAATAAAGACTGAACGGGATGATGGAAAAGACGCCGAAAACTTTGCAGATAAAAAAGCGCTCTACTGATGAATAGCACCGTAAAGAGCGCGAAAAAAAACACATTGATACTCCACAATCCCTGCGCCAATAATTTCTGCCCCCAATCTCCATAAGGGAACTCCGCTAACATGAGCGCAAGAATGCCCGTTCCCATGTTGGCGGCAAACCAATTCGGTGTGAAATGACGAATGATCTCTCTAGGGTCATTTTTAGGCGCTTTGGCCAGCAAACTCATAGCATTTATCCTTTTTAATGATGATTAAGGGATAGTCTGGGCTTGTATGAATAATTCATCCAATGCTATTTTCTTACTTCTGTAATAACTAAAAATAATTTCTTGTGCTGATCGCCGGAGGAATGTAACACATGAAGCAAGGCCGAATGGATCCCGCGCTCTTGTTGATCTGGGCGCAGGCGGCGCGCCACGGAAATTTGCACGCAACAGCAGAAACGTTGTGTATGACCCAACCCGCCGTATCGCATCGTCTCAAACAACTTCAAGAAATGGTGGGTGAACCTCTTTATCATCGGGCTCGTTATGGAATTACCCCCACCGCTATGGGTATGTCGCTACTTCGAATTGGTGAGCAGATTGAAAATGCTTTGGACGAGGCCCGTGCATTTTGCAACCATACCGAAGCAATACTACGCGGTTCGTTGGCTCTTATTGCCAGTCACAGTAATGCCGAAACGCTGCTACCCCGAGCCATCGCTGACTTTCAGAAACGCTATCCGGCAGTATCTCTGCGTCTGATTACGACCAACAGTCGCAACGCTAGAGCCATGCGCGATCAGGCAGATCTGGTGTTTGTGGAAGATGATGTGGCTTTGGGGACGAATCCGGAATGGCTGCAAGAAACGCTGGTGGAAACCGCCATCGTTCTCCTCGTGCCGCAAACCCATCGCTGGTTAAAAGAATTCTCGGCGCCGATTCCGCTTCAGGCCGTGGCACAAGAGCCGCTGGTGTGGCGAGAAGAGGGATCGGGTATCCGTGAACATGCCTTGCAAGCCTTAAAAGCGGAGGGTATTTATCCAGAAATCCGCTATGAATTGAGCGGGCTTGCGGCAATTCGCGACGCGGTACGCTGTGGCTTGGGGGTGAGTTTTGTCTCCGCTTTAAATGATGCGAGCGGTCAGCGTCCCGGATTGGTGACTTTGAGTACGGAGCCTTACATCCAACATCGCCTGGCGGTGCTGCACCGGCGGCAGCCCAGTCATAGTGCCCGGGCTTTTCTGGATCTGCTTCGCCAACCTTCGCTCTAACTGGCCGAATGGCCTATTTCACCGCCCCACAGTGCGCACTGAGATATTTACCTTGCATCTGCATCGTCGTAACGGTCGTGTAGTCCGCAGCGCTATGAATGGTATCGGTTATGATCCAATGCGAGTCGAGATGATGGGCGCTGGTCTGAAACCATCCTACCTGCTTAACCACAGCACCAGGTGTCTGACAGTGGAAAGTCCACTGGGTTTTCCCATCGGCTAAGGTTTGGTGACTGCTGGTGCAGTGTGCACTGCCTGCAGGCAAGAAAACGGATTCCGGCTTTTGATGGGCTTTTACGCAGACTTGCATGCTGCGCTGCATGGGAGTGCTGATGGGTGGCGATGACACCTTAGTTGTTCCAGAAATCTGCATGGCCCAGAGACCAGGCTGCATGGGTGCATCGGCGGCAAAAGCGGAAACACTGAAAATCCCTAGACTCAAGGTGGCTACGATCATTAAACGACGCATTGTTTCATCCCTATGATTTATTATTAAAAATATACGACTTGGTTAGACTGGGTACTGGGCGAGCCAGCATCAAGACGGTCTGCAGCCTGTAATGTAGCATCTCTGGGAAACTAATGTCGTCTATCGGGCGCCCGTCGTTTAATAGGACTCTACTGGGTGTTGATATCAGTGAATCACTTTTAAAGTGCGCTGATCGGGCTGATCCGGTTGATGCACTAACCAGTGGTGACCCCACTCAAATGCTCCCCAAAAGCACAGGATAATAATCACCAGCGCCAGCCACTGCTTCACAATCTCTCCCCGTATAATTGGGTATTCATCATCAAGCTCCTAGAAAATATGCATCAGTGCATGGATAAAACTCTGCATTTCCTTACTCGCCTTGGGCTTTGCTTTGGGGGGTAAATAACCGGATAAAAAATAGCCGAGCGGATAATGATCCCTCATTTTTTGAGGCGCCAAGTCCCCCGTTTTCGGGTTGTAGTGGGCCGTAACCACATCGGGAGGTTGGAAGAAACCCTCGTCCGGGTCCGTTGCCAAAGCGGTGTGCATATACCGTATCCAGATAGGAAGCGCTTGGCGGGCACCAGCGGCCCAGGTACCCATGGTTTTGTTATCGTCATAACCCACCCATACGGAGGTGGTAATGTTCGGATTAAACCCGTTGAACCAAGCATTGTCCTCATGGTTTGTCGTGCCGGTTTTCCCCGCCAAATCATGCCGATGTAATATTTGTGCGGCAACGCCAGTACCTACCCGTATAACGCGCTCCATCATTCGGGTCATGAGAAAAGCGACCCCCGGCGGAATGACCGTCTGCTTGGCGGGCGGGCGATAACCCAAGGGGCAATCCATCAGTGAAACTGCCGTGCCGTGCGCAGTCACAATCTTGCGAATTAGGTAGGGATGGGGCAGAAACCCACCGCTGGAGAACACCGCATAGCCCCGTGCGATTTGTAAGGGTGTAAAATCACCGGAACCCAGCACCATGGAGGGGGAAGCGGGAATTTGCTTCGCGGGAATCCCGAAACGTTCTACATATCGCTTGGCGTAGGGAATACCCACATGCATCAGTAAGCGCACGCTCGGCACATTATGAGAATCCGCCAAGTCCTCCCAGACCGGAAAGGGGATATTCGAAAAAGTCCGACTGTAATTGGTGGGGGCGTAAATCTGGCCATCACTTAGGTGTATCACCAAAGGCGTGTCAGCCACCAACGAGACGGGCGTGAGATAGTGCTTGCGACCACTCGCCAAATAAGTTGGGGCATCCATGGCCGAAGAATATACGAAGGGTTTGAAACCCGAACCCGGCTGACGGTAGGCATAAAGTGCGCGATCAAAATGGCTGAGTTCATAGCTGAAGCCTCCTGACAGGGCGAGAATGGCTCCGCTACGACTGGATAAAGACACCAGCGCACCTTGGACATGGGGAATCTGCGCCAACTGCCAGCCTGCATGAGGAATGTCATGCCAGACTTTAGTGCCCCAAACCGGATTGCCAGTACCCGAAGTGGCGGCCACCACATAGCGTCGTAACCAGATGAGATCACCGGGCTGCAGCACTTGGTTCACGGCGGTGGGCGCGTTGCCGCGTGGCGCAGAACGCGCCCAGGCTACATCTCGCAAAGTCAGGTGTACGAGGTGCCGCCCCTCAAAAGAAACAGTGGCCATCTGAGCGTTCGCTTTGACCACCACCCCCCAGTGCAGATTGGCCGGATTGTGATTCGGCAACTGGCTCGGGCGTTGCCCTTGCAGAGCGGCTTCAAGAGCCGTCGTCGACAACTGGGCGATAGGACCATGCCAAGCTTTGGGGTCCATACTGTCCAGCCCCATTGCGTAGTTTTCTAGGCCAACGGCAATATCTCGATCCGCAGCGCGCTGGTCTTGGGCATTGATACTGGTGTAGACCTTGAGGCCGGTCCGATAGGTGAAATCCGCACCAAAATGTTTCTCCAACCAGTTACGCACCCAATCCGTGGCGTAAGGCGCGATGTTGCTGGCGGGTGCGTGATAGTGCGCCTTGATAGGTTCCGCCAGCGCCGCTTGTTCCTGGGCGGTGGTGATGTAACCCAGATGCGCCATGCGGTGCAGAACATAATCACGTCGGGTTTTAGCGGAGGCCGGCGAAGCAATCGGATTAAAGTCTGACGGAGCTGCTGGCAAACCCGCCAACGTAGCCATTTCGCCGATGGTGAGCTGACGGACCGTTTTACCATAATAGGTTTCCGCCGCAGCTTGTACCCCATAGGCACCCTCACCCAAATAAATCTTGTTAAGATAGAGATCTAAAATTTGTGGTCGATGCAGGCGTGCGCCGAGTTTGTAAGCCAGCAGTATCTCCGCGACCTTGCGGGTAATGGTTTTTTTCGGGGTCAGGTAAAAATTCCGAGCTACCTGTTCGGTAATGGTGCTTGCCCCCTGCACCGGCGCCATATGCACCAAATCTACAAATGCCGCGCGGATAATTCCTGGAAAGCTGACCGGATAATAAATGGGATTATGACTATAAAACTTCGAATTCTCTGCAGAAATAAAGGCATCTTGGAGCGTTTTGGGAATTTTCTGGAGGGGCAGGGCATAGCGCAACTGTGGTCCCACTACCTGCAAGAGATGACCGTTGTCGGCATAAATTCGCAGGGGTTCTTGGGGATGCCAGTTCTCCAGTTGTACGACCGGGGGTAACTCCCGCCAGATGCGCCAGGTCCAAATGCCCACGCCGGCGATGACGTTGATCGCGATCAACGCGAGGACGATCAGCGTCCAGAATACCCACCGCCGCCGGTGTGAAGCTCCGCGCTTGGACACAATCAGCCCCCATTCCGGGACGCTGACAATTCGACCATCATTATCGCCTGAATCATAACCATGATTCCCCCTCATGGAGCATTCGGGTGAACCAGTCTGCCGGTTTTACGGCACTTTTGCTGACTACAGGAACCGTTTTGAGCACATGGCCATGCCAGCTTACTTGCAGGTTCCCGATGACAGCATCTGCGTTCAAGGGGGCTTTCAGGGTGGTGTTTGGGATGAAGCGGGTCTGCAATTGCACGCCCTGCTGTTTGGGTTCAGAGACGGTCACGGGCGCGGTCGTCACGGCGGTAACGACTTCGGGACTCCAGTTACCATTATGAATAGTGCCGACGGTCGCACCTGCCCCATAAAGCGTCACGTTTTGCCAACCATTCCAGCCATAGTGTAAGAGCGCGCTGGCATCGCTACCCGCCGCACTGCGGGAAGGCGCGCCCAGCACCACAGCCACCAAGGTGCGTCCATTTCGAGTGGCGCTGGCATCGAGGTTCCAACTGTTTTTGCCCGCCAACCCGACGCCCAGTCCGTTTACGCCCGTTTGTCCGGCGAGCGGATTATAGTTGTACTGGGTGATGTGGTTATAGGTATAAGACGTCTTGCCCGCCACCTGCAACACTTGGGGATAGGTTTGGATGAGACGCTCTGACAAGCGCGCAATATCCAGCGCTGTGCTAGTCTGTCCGGGCTGCGGCAATCCATCGGGATTGGTAAAATGGGTATGGTGCAGCCCCATGGCGATGGCGTCATGATTCATGAGATCGACGAAGCCGCCGACGCTGCCTGCAACAGTTTGCGCAATAGCAATGGCCGCATCATTCCCACCATCAATCAATAAGCCATGCGCAAGCTGCGTCATAGTCACCGGCATACCGGGCTGGATGAACATCCGCGAACCTTGGGCATGCCAAGCATCATCCGAAACGTGGACATTTTCTCCAAGTCGCACCAATCCCTGCTTCTCCGCCTGATACATCAGATAGGCGGTCATCAGCTTGACCAAACCGGAGGGGTTGACCGCCTTGCCATCATGTTCCGCCATCAGAATCTGACCGCTGTTGATGTCGAGCAGAACGGCAGACTGAACACCCGTCAATTGCGGTGCGGGCATGGGCGGCGGTGGGGGCAGTGTTGGTAAAGGAGGTAGAGGTGGAGTGGCAGCAACGGCGCTGCCTTCCCATAAAAATGCGGCCATCATGGCGAGTACAATGGGTAGTTTCATGTTGTCGGGCGGCTCTTTAATCCGGCTAATAATTACGCATTGGAAAGCCGTTGTTGGGTAAAAGTTCCCCGCCCGACCTGTGCTGCTGCGGGACTAGTGTCCGCGCCGCTGCAAATAAAGCTTCATAAGACCGGTCGTCGAAGGGTCATGTGGATGTTGGCTCGTACCCTTAAGATCGGAAACAATACGTTGGGCGAGTACCTTACCCAACTCCACACCCCATTGATCGAAGGAGTCGATTCCCCAGATAACCCCTTGGGTAAATACGCTATGTTCATACAGGGCAACCAGCGTACCTAGACTGTGCGGACTGAGACGGTCAAGCAGGAGCACGCTGCTGGGTCGGTTTCCAGAAAAAGTGCGGAAAGGTATCTGGGCTTCGGCGACCCCTTCGCTGCGCAACTCTTCAGCGGTTTTACCAAAAGCGAGTGCTTCTGCTTGGGCGATCAAGTTCGCTATCAACAACTCATGTTGCTCGGCCAAAGGGCTGAGCGGTTCACAAAAGCCAATAAAATCGCAAGGGATTAATCGTGTTCCCTGATGAATTAATTGATAAAAGGAATGTTGACCATCGGTACCGGGTTCACCCCAAATGATGGTTCCAGTATTTACGGGCACCGACTGCCCCGCTTCATTGATACTTTTACCGTTACTTTCCATTTGTAATTGCTGCAAATACGCGGGAAAGCGCGCCATATCATAAGCGTAGGGTAAAATAGCCTGGGTTTGGGCATCCCAGAAATTGTTATACCAGAGCGCCAGCAATCCGAGGATGACCGGCAGATTTTCTTCTAGGGGAGCGGTTTGGAAATGCACATCCATCGCGTGAAAGCCACCAAGAAGTGCGTGGAAATGCGTAACACCTACCCCCAACATAGTCGATAAACCTATTGCTGAGTCCATGGAGTAACGGCCACCCACCCAATCCCAGAACCCAAACATATGCGCCGTATCCATACCAAAAGCTTTCACAGCTTCGATATTGGTGGAAACAGCGACGAAATGTCGAGCTACCGCCGCCTCTCCCAAAGCATGGGTGATCCATTGGCGTGCAGCCTGCGCGTTGGTCATGGTTTCCAGAGTGGTAAAAGTCTTGGACGAAATGATAAAAAGCGTTTCTGCCGGATCAAGGTGCGCCGTCACATCCGTCAGCGTCGCGCCGTCGACATTCGCCACAAAATGCAAATGCATGTCGGGATGTCGATAGGCGCGGAGGGCTTTCCAAGCCATTTCTGGCCCTAGATAGGAGCCACCAATACCAATATTCACGATTTGTCGAATAGGCTTGCCCGATGCGCCGCGCCACGACTGATCATGAATAGACTGAGTAAATTCAGCCATGTGTTCCAGCACCTTATGGACTTCTGGCACGACGTTGACGCCACCCGTGCGCATGACGGCCTCTTTGGGTGCGCGCAGTGCTGGATGGAAAGCCGCCCGATTCTCGGTGTAATTAATGGGATCGCCAGCAAACATAGCCTCCCGACGCGCCTCTAAATGGCGGCTGCGCGCCAACTCGAAAAGCAGACTAAGGGTCTCCTGACGAACTAAGTGCTTGGAGTAGTCCAGATAAAGGTGGCAGGCTTCCGTCGCCAAATGGCTGGCACGTTGGGGATCTTCTCGAAAAAGCTGGCGCAGGGTGACGCCTTCCCAGGTTTGCCGATGTTGCTGCAATTTTTGCCAGGCGGGTAAAGTATTCAAGGCTGTAGACACAGGATATCTCCTTGGCGTGCGGCGAGATTAAAACACGGGCGCTGATCAAGATTAGGCAAGGCGGCAAGCTGTCGCAAGCCTCAATGTGATTTTCCTTGCCAAGCTTGTCTCAGTAAACGTAAAAAAGTCTCTTCGCATTGGTTCAAAGCAACCCAGTTCGCCTGTTCCGGGTCTATTGCCAGTTGCCGGAGCAGGCTACTCAATTCATGGTGGTAAGGATGATGCTGACGGAGCAGCGCATGATTTTCTTCGGAGCCAAGACGTTGCAGGTAATCGTGAATCGGGCATAAGCATTCATTGCGTAGAGTTTTTGCGTCCAGCAATTGCGGATTTTGTCGAGCCATTTTTGTCAATACGCTGTGGTTGGACATTTGCGCGGCGTAAACACCTAATAGTGTAGAAGGATGAAACAAGACGGGATGTTTACGCTTCAACCAAGAGCGCAGGCGACTGAAAGGCATGGGTTTGGCTATGCCGCGTCCTTGTAGAAAAGCAATGTTGAGCGTCACCATGGCGTCCAGTACAGCGGCGTTTTCGACCCCTTCAACGACCAGATCCACTTCCAGACCCTGGGCCAGATCACGGACTGCCAGCACAAAGTGAAGATCGTCGGGACGCTGCGCCAGCGTGCGAATAAATCCCTGATCCAGCTTGATTTCGTCCACCGGAAGTTCTTTCAGCCGTAACAAGGACGCATACGCGCTACCCACGTCATCCAGCGCGAGGCGAACGCCCAGATCCCTAATTTGACGGAGTAATTCCAATGCGGAGTTGCGTTCTAGAAAGTCACTACCCTCCAGAATTTCCAGAACAATCCGACTAGGATTTATGCCGCTATCGAGGATGATCTGGCGAATCTGATGAATGCAGGGTTTGTTCAATGATTGTGGATCAATATTGACCGATATCCACAAATCTTCTCCCAGCTCGCCCAATGCGTTTAGATCTTCCAGCGCTTGCACCAGCATGCGTTGGGTCAGGTGGCAAAGGTGGGGACCCCGCAACTGCGGCAAAAACTCCCGAGGCGTCAGAATCCGGCCATCTTCGGCGTGCAGTCGAGCTAAGGCCTCCATGCCCGCCACCTTACCCACCTGATAATTCCAGACGGGTTGATAAAGGACTAAAAGTTGTCCTATAGCCAACAGTCGCTGGGCCAGCGGTGCGCGCTCCAAGGCCACAGTAGACTCGTGCAATACCCAGCAGGCATCACGCGTATCGCGCGTATGTTTGCTTTCATACAGTGCGCGGTCGGCGTGGCGCAGCAAACCTTCGGGCGTTGCCACTTCTACCCCTCCGGGGAATAGGCTGATGCCCATACTCAGGCCCACTCGTACATTCTGCCCATTTTGTAATTGTATCGGAGAAGTTATGACATCTTCGATCTTGCGCAGAATTTGATAGAGGTCGTCCTGATTCTGAACGTCTTCCAGCAGGATCACGAACTCATCACCGCCGAAACGTCCGACCATGTCATTTTTGCGTAGTACATCGGGTAGACGTCGCCCCAGAGTCACCAGCACCTCATCCCCTGTCTCATGCCCAAACTGGTCGTTGATGGGCTTAAACTGGTCCAGATCCAGCATGCAAACCGCCATCACATGGTCTTGGCGCTGATGACGGGCCATAGCTTGCTCCAACTGGCTTTCCAAGAGTCGGCGATTGGCAAGACCCGTTAGGGGATCATAAAAAGCGACTTGTTCCAGTTTCAACCGGGATTCTTCGAGGGCTTTCTGATTCCGATCCTGACGCAGGGCGAGGCCGATACTGTTGGCCAGTTGTCCGTAAACTTGCTGCACAGCTTCGGTAAAATGTCCTGGATCGGCACTGAAAATACCGAGTACGGCTACCAGCTTTTGCGCTTCCGAGCTGGCTATGGGCCAGAGCATTTTTACGGAGATTCGATCTTGAAGATGCGGATAGTGTTTGGCAAAGAGGCTTCCCGCCATCGGCGCGCTCTGGCCGGAAGAGTGAATATGCACGCCTTCCAGATGGAGCAGGTGCCCCATCAACGTGGCTTCCGCTGGCCATTCCACCACATTTTGTGTCTTCACAAAAGCATCTAGCGCCGCCCTTAGCGCTGTATCTGGGCAGTTGAGAAAATAACTCTCGATACGCGCCGCTAAAGTTTCCGGAAGGGCGATGTAGGCGGCAACGGCACCGGTTTCTCGAACCAAGGTATGCAGCAGTTCGGGAAAAATTTTTTCAATTGTGGTGCGGTCCAAGAGATCGCACTGAATTTTCATGACGGCCGCTTGGTAACGGCGCATGGTCGCGTCCTGCGCCGCAAGCACAGCTAGGTGCATTTTTTCTTTAGCCAGTGACTGTTTCAACGCCTGTTCATCCAGCCCATGACCGACTAGTCGCGCTACCTGTCGCAACAAATCACAGATTTCCTCAGAAAACATCTGCGCTTTTTCACCAATCACGGCCAGAATTGCCCACTGCACTCCGTCATGATAGATCGGTAATGCAGCGGCAGCGCGCCATCCATACTCTAGGGCCTGTTCCCGCCAAGGTCGGATCAACGGGTCGGCGAGATAATCTTGCTGGACCACGAGCGTATTGGCGCGCCACGCCCTAGCCCCTACCGTTTGCCCTTCGGGCAGATCAGCGGAAATCGGCCAGCGCCGCTTCAGCGCATTAGGCGCACTCCAGCCTGCATAAGCCAACGCATCCATGCATTCATCAGCGGCGGGGTGGGCCACCCAGGCAGCAATAAATATCCCGCTATCAATAAGTTGCTGACAGGTCTGTTGTAACAGTGTCTGCTGGTCTTCAGCCGCTAACATAATTTCTCCCGCTCGGAGAAGCGCCTGCTGTAAAACCCGTGTGCGTTGTAGCGACAACTGATCACTCTGGCGTCGCAAAAAAGATTCCAAGTCGGCTGTTACTTGCTTTAGAACTTGCGTCACTTCTTCCGGGAAATCCTTAGAACGAGTCTGTTGCAGGACTATTTTGCCACGCTGACCACCAGGCCAGACAAAGTTCATCTGGATGTGTTTGCCCAGTTTGTGGCGCTTACTGAAAGACTGCGATGCCGTCCATGCCCAGTGCTCGGGATGATCGTCTGAAGCACCTTTTCTATGATCCATAGGCAAAATTTGAAAGTCTTTCGCCAGTGGTCCTGCCACAGCCCGGATTTTTTTGCGCTCCAATTCTGATTCTTGCTCCGAAATCCAGACCAAAGGTACTCCCACCTGTGTCTGAAGAATTTCACAGAGACTCTCCAAAATCGCTTCCTCGGGCTGATCGACGGCGATAGTAAACAGACGATTCACGGCATCGACCGTCTGAATGAATTGTTCTCGTGTCATAAGTTGCTTTTGACTATAAGCCAGAACAGAGGGTCAGTTAAGGAAAGCTCCCGCCAGCGCCGGGTTTCTGGCCAAGAGGATAAGTTGCCCGCCACCACCAGTACTCCAAAGCTAATTCCTACGGCATTGCTCAGTATGCTGAGCAGGGCAGGAATGCTCCCCCACTGCTGTAGCCCAGGATAATGCAACGCCGTCACCCGGAGCCCCATATTATCCAACAGCCAACGACTGCGTTGGGGCAGGGAGGTGCCCGGATTATGTTGTGCTACCGACATAATGACGCTGATCTTAACACGGCATAGTCATCCCTTCGGGATACGGGGCGATTTAAAAGAAAATTCTGATTGATGGCCAACTGTAACAAGTTATTGCAGCAAACTCATCAGGGAGCCGCTAGAAAATGTGGCACCTTGAAAGGATACAAAAAGTTATGCATATATGATTATATTGGGTTATTTGACGATCATTGGGGTTTTTAAACCACTTCAATATGGTTGATTTGAACAGGTTGGCTGCAGGCTATATTACAACATCCTGATATATTAGCGCTTCAATGGCCGGATCGGGGTGGCACAGCATTTGCTGAACAGCGGATGTGTAATTTTAACCATCATAATATAGCAAAGGGAGTAAACTCATGGTTATCGAAAATTCCCTGCCAGTGTTGTTGAGTCGTCTGGACTTTGCTTGGATCACGACCATGCATATCCTGTGGACGCCAATGACGATTGGTATGTCTTGGTTGCTCTTTTTTATGGAGCTGGCTTGGCTAAAAAGTGGCGATGAGCGCTGGTATAAACTGAATCGTTTTTTTGAAAAAATCTTCATTATCAACTTCGGTGCGGGTGTAGCCACCGGGGTGACCATGGAAATGGCTTTTGGTATTCTTTACGGCCCCTTTTCTCAGGCCGTGGGTCCTTTCTTCGGTAATATTCTCGGTTTTGAAACCATCACCGCTTTCATGTATGAAGCGGGTTTCATCGGTCTGATGGTGTTTGGTTGGGGTAAGATCAGTAAGGGAATGCATCTGTTTGCGACGTTTAACGTCGGTTTGTCTTCCTCGCTATCTGCTATGTGGATTCTGGTGGCTAATTCTTGGATGCAAACGCCTAATGGGGTAGTGCTGAAAGACGGGCTTTTTCAGGTGACTAACTGGTGGAACGCAATCCTCAACGATAATTTCATTTGGGGCTTCCCGCACATGTGGGTAGCGACTGTTGAGTTGGCACTTTTCGTTTTAGCCTCAGTGAGTGCTTGGTTTATCCTGAAAAACCGCAACGCGGATCTTTTTGTCAAGGTTCTCAAACCGACCCTGTTGGCGCTCCTCATCGTGACTCCTCTGCAAATTTTTATTGGCGATAGCGCTGGGAAGGATGTGGCAGATACGCAGCCCACTTCATTGGCAGCCATGGAAGGTCATTTTCACACCTACTTGCCAGATGGCAAACCGAACACCAGCTGGAATTTGATTGCCATTCCTGACGCGGCAGCCGGAAAGAATCTCTTTTCCATCCAGATTCCTCACGTCCTGAGCTTGCTGGAAACCCATACCTGGAATGGTGTCGTTACTGGAATGGATCAGTTTCCGGTTAATGATCGTCCAGACGTCTGGGTGCCTTTCTACGCATTCCGGGTCATGGTCGCTATTGGCGGTTTCCTCTTCCTAGTAGCGCTGTGGGGTAATGGGTTGCGGTTGCGTGGCAAACTCAACGCGACGGAGTTGCGCAAACACCCTTGGTTTTTGCGTAGTGTGATTTTCTCGGGTTTCCTGCCTTATTTGGCTATCTGGACGGGTTGGTGGGTCCGTGAAATTGGTCGTCAACCTTGGGTGGTTTACGGTCAGATGCGCACCTATGAAGGGGTTAGTCACATGAGCATGACGCAGGAAATTGTCTGGTTCGTGGGTTATATCATCTTCGAGCTCGTGGTTTGGTCTGGCGCCTGGTACTTCTTCAGTCGTGTTATCCAGAAGGGTGTGAATGACATTCCTCATTCGGACACGCTGTTTCACGGCCATACTGACGAAGAAGGGCATGTTCATGCCGGTGGTGGTCACGTCGCCCCGACCTTTGCCAGCAAACCTGTGCTACGTGCCGATCGCTAGGTAGTCCTGGCGTAAGGAGGGGAGTAAATCCCCTCCTCTAATACTCATAAAGCTACCGGAGTATAAAATCATGGAACTTAGTTCTGATATTGTCCGCATCGTATCTGCCCTCTCCACTTGGTGGTGGTTGGTGCTCGGACTCATGTTTTTGCTGTATATCGCTTTAGATGGTGCCGACCTTGGCGCCGGAATTTTTGCTATTTTCGCGAAGGATGAAGAAGAGCGCGGGGCGGTAATGGCCTCCATGGCAGGCTTCTGGGATGGTAATGAAACCTGGCTGGTGGTGGCGGGCGGTGTACTGTTTGGAGCCTTCCCGCTGGTTTATGGCTCGGCCTTCAATTTTCTGATGATCCCGCTGATGCTCGCGCTCTGGGGTATTATTTCTCGGGCAATCGCCTTTGAGTTTCATATTCATGCTCGCAGTAGCAAGCGTTTTTGGGGTTGGGCCTTTGCCCTCGGCAGCCTCGCTGCACCTTTCTTCGCGGGTGTTTCTCTGGGTGCGGTTTTACAAGGCTTTCCCATGCAATCCGGGTTGGCTATGAGCGGTATTGCCAGTAATGGCTTTACCACGCCGGTTATGCACTACTCGGGCGGTGCCATGGACTTTCTGACGCCTTTCTCCATCTGGACGGGGATTGGTGCCGTAATCGCTGCAAGCCTCGCCGGAGGGTTATTTCTCTGCGCTCGCTTTCTTCCCGGTGATGTTATCCATGAACGGGCCAAAGGCTGGACCAATTTGTTTTCTTACCTAGCCTTGATCGCTATTGTCATTACCTTGGTATGGTCATATGCCATTTTTCCTTGGGCAGCTGCTAAATGGACGGGACCTAACTGGTGGATCTGGGCACTTTGGTTTGTCATCGTCCTCTTTTTTGCCTTTAAGTCGATGACCAATCATTCAGTGCAGCATGATTTTATTGCGCTGCTTTGGGGCGAAGGCGTCGTGGTATTACTCTGGGCCGCAATGTGGGCCACCATGTACCCCTACATCGTTCCCGGCACTTGGACGGTTCAGGCCGCTTCCAATCCGGCTAATTCCATGGCGGTGTTCACGCTGTTCATGACGGGATTCGTGCCGGTGATGATTATGTATAACTGGTATCAGATCTGGGTGTTTCGCGGTCGCTTCACTAAAAAGAGCGTTTACGGCGCGCATTGATTTCAGCGTCTGATGAAGCCCGGAGGCGGTTCGCTGCGTCCGGGCTTTTTTTATGATTCTGATTTTGCCATTGCGAGATATTACGCAACTTTTTTCGGATGGCGGCGGTCCAAACCCCGTCAATCGTTTTATGTTTGCCAAAAACCAAAATTCGTCACTCCAACATAAGGGGATTTCTATGAAATCAACCCAATTTATCGGATTAGCCGCCGAACATCAGAACAACCCGCAGACGGGTAATGATCTTACCGTCGCAGATTTACTAAGCGCCCTTGAAGAGCGGCAGAAACTGATCAACGGTCAGTGGCAGGAAATCATGCAACGCCTCCCAGAGGATCGCCCCGATGCGATGATGAACGAACTGCTGCTGATGGATCATGAGCTGGCGCGTTATCAGCGATTTTTTGTCATTCTCAAGGAAACCCTGCACCACCGGGAATCTGGTTTGCTAAACGCTTCCTGAGTTTTTGTCACGGGCATTTTGCGGGATCTGGGTGCGACGGGCTATACTACCCGCTGCCGTTCCGCTGGAAAATGCTTCCTTGCATACCCACTATCCCGATTTACAACGACTTTGGTCTTACCGAGGCAGCATTCTGCCAGTAGTCTGTCCGTACGACGGGCGTAAAGGCTTATTTTGACTAGGGCAGCCCAAGGCCATAGTCGCGTCTTTATTGTTAGTGCTTTAGCAATTTTTTTGCTGACCTTTGTCTTTTTTGCTTGGGATACGGGTAACACCAGTCTTTGGGATATTGACGAACCGATCTACGCTCAGTCACTGAAAGACCAGATTGCCAATCACAATCTGGTGGTTCCCACCTACAATGCCCGGCTGATGCCGGACAAGCCCGCTCTCAATTACTGGCTGATGTGGACCGGCGTTAAAGTTCTGGGGATGAATTCTTCGGGATTACGTATCGGTTCGGCACTGGTTGGCGGACTCTTGATCCTCTATCTGATTTTGGCTTCGCGTCGTCTATATGGTGAAGCTGCGGCACTGATAGCCGGGTTGCTCACCGCGACGGCGCTGCATAGTACGATCATTTTTCGCAGCGCCACGCCGGACCCTTTACTCATTCTGATGGTGAGTATTGGCTTATTAAGCTATTTGCGAGCCTATCTTTATGCGGATATCCGCAGCCGTGAACTCTATATCAGTTATGCGGCCATGGCTCTGGCCACCTTAGATAAAGGCCCCATTGGTTTTCTTTTGCCGGGGTTGATCATCGTGCTGTTTTTGTTGCTGCGCCGACAATTGTCTTTCCTTTGGCAGGAAGGCCGGTTGAGCATTGGGGTGCCTTTATTTTTGCTGATAATGTTGCCCTGGTATTTGGCAGTCGGTATTGAAACCCATTGGGTTTGGGATCGCCTGTTCATTTTTCAGCAGAATATCGGGCGTTTTAACGACAGTATGCAAGGTCATCGTGGTCTTTGGGTGTACTACTTAATCAGCACTTTTCTGGGAATGTTGCCGTGGTCGATATTCTTACCCCAAGTCTTCCACGATCTTTGGCTTTCGCGACGGCATTTCAGAGTGGCACAGCCCCAAAATTTATTCTTGGTGGTTTGGGCTGCTGTATGGATTGGGTTTTTTACGCTTTCGGCCACTAAGCTGCCCAATTATGTTTGGGAAGCTTATCCGCCCCTTTTTATCCTGCTCGCCGCCTATTTTGCGCGTATCCGGAATGGGATCGCGGTAGCGCAACGCTGGAGTATGGGTCTTTCTCTGAGCGTATTGTTCATTCTTGGTCTAGCAATGAGTATTTTTGGCGGGTGGATTGTGCCCTTGCGCGAACCGCATCTGCCGGACATGGTAGAAATCGGTTTTCCTTACGGAGTCGCGGCGGCAATCGCCGGGATGTATGTCTACTGGCGGCGCTGGACCAGCGCTTGGATGACGCTCGGTGCAGGTAGTGTGGCACTAAGTGCATTACTGGTGTTGGTGATTACGCCGCCCATGAATGCGGTGAAACCTTCCTCGGAGATGGGGCAAAAAATTGCTCAGCTGCAAGGTGCAGCGCCCTATCGTCTGGCTTCTTGGCAATGGTTTCAGCCGAGTTTTCTGTTTTATGCTGGGCGCGGTGCGATGCCTATCCTTCATCTACAGTCTCTTTCGGAATTACCGCGTGTGCTGGGTAGCGAACCGCTTTATCTGGTTTGTCCAGCCAGCGATGTTGCTGCCGTGCAATCCGCCCTGCCGCCGAGTTTTCAGCAAAAAAACATCATGACCGCCTATGAAATTTATAGTCACGAACAGATTACGCTACTACAAATCCAAAAAAGTACCGTAGATTCGGCCATGCTGCGCTCCTCCAAGCAGGCTAACGCTACTCTAGGCGAAGCTTTGCACGTCAGGGCGGCTCTCCGTCCATGAGTCAGAGCTAGGGCGCATGTTCAGGCGATTCCCGATGCCACAAAGCCTCCGTCTTCCGGATAAATGGCCACTACGCGCCCTATTTCTCAGCGCTTGCGGCATCTATCTGGGGACCTGGCTGGGTTATTATTTATTCAGTCGGGGACTCGATCCGGCCCCTGGCCCCATCAGTCAGGCGCTGATCAACTGGGATGCCAAGTGGTACATCGATATTGCCAGCCAGGGTTATAGCTATGTACCGCATGCCCCCTTCGGCCAGAACATCATTTTTTTTCCACTCTATCCGGCAATGATCAAAGTTTTGAGTCTGATATTGCCTTTTTCCATGCCCGCATTGGGTATCGGCCTAGCCATTTTTTGCGGGATATTGTCCATTTTTTTGTTTCGTCAACTGGCTGATCACTGGTTAGCCCCTCAAGGCGCCGCCTTCGCCACGTTCAGCTATGCACTATATCCGGCAGCCGCCTTTTTTATTAGTGCTTATCCTACGGCACTCATGAACTGTCTGGCGCTGGCCACACTGCTTGCCCTGAGTAAACGGCGTCAACTGGAGGCGGCACTATGGGCGGGTATGGGTACGGCAGCCGGTCCACTGATGGTATTTTTCTCCTTGGGCATCTGGTTCATTATTGCCCGGCAAAACTGGGTGGAGTGGGAAGCTTCTCAACGCCTTCAAAGTGCTTTGAAAAGTATCGGGTTGGGTTTCGTGGCCTGCAGTGGGCTATTCGTATTCATGATCTATCAGTGGTGGCAATTCAAAACACCACTCGCCTTTGTTATTGCCCATGGGCCTTATATTGGCAGCCTTTCGCCGGTGCAAAAAATTCTCCATATCCTGGAGCTTTATCCACTCTGGGGTGGGGACTATCTCCCCCTTTTGCATTCCCTGACCCTTCAGCCGACCGCCTTGAATCCCGCTCGCAGCGTTTATTTTTTGATGAACGCCATAACGTTGCTTTGCGCCGTCTATGTGTTGCGTATTTTGTGGCGTGAGCGGCAGTGGGCGTTCATGGTGAGCAGTCTTTCCGTGTTACTCGCTTATCTCTGGTTTCAGGGCGCCGCCCAAGGGCCGGTGTCTACCTATCGCCTGCTCTATGTGGATATACCGCTTTTTCTAGCCGCTGGTTGGGCCTATCAAAGTCACGAAAAATCGCTCTGGCCGCGCTGGCTGTTGGGCGCAGAGTGGACCGCTCTGATGCTCCAGGCCGCTTTGTTTATCTCAGGGCACTGGGCTTTTTAGTCTATTGACCTGACTAACGCCTCGGCCTAACATTAGCTCAGATTATGGCGATGGATTCCGCCCAATAACCGCCTTTATAGGCTAATGACTCCTACAGATCCCAACTGAAAAGTTGGGTGTTTGGGATGTTATGCGAACCTAAAAAGGGAGAGACATGCTCGACGATATCGTCCTGCAGTGTGGGCAGATCTTGACGGTGATCTTGTTGTCACCGCTTTTGCACGGCTTCATCGTCACCATGGAAGAGCGCGTTCAGCGTGGACAGGGTCCGTCTATCTTCCAGCCCTATCGGGATCTCTGGAAACTTTTTCACAAGACTTTGCTGATTCCCGAATCCGCCTCTTGGGTATTTTTTGTCGCACCGGTAATGGCATTTACGGCCATGCTCATCGTGCCCATGCTCATTCCGATACTGACCAATTTCCCCCTGCCGCTTTCTGATATGGGCGACATTCTGGGTGGCGGCCTGATCCTGACTTTGGGTAGTTTTTTTATTTTTCTGGCGGGCCTTGATACCGGGCAACCCTTTGGTGGTTTGGGCTCTAGCCGCGCGGTGATGCTCGGCATCTTGGCGGAGCCGACTTTGATTCTCGTGTTTGTCGGGATCACTTTTCTGGACCATTCCATGCTCCCTTTTGTGGCGAATCATCTGCTGGCTCAGCATCCAGTCGCCTATTGGAGCCCCGCCCATATTTTTCTGATATTCGCCTTTTTTATTTTGCTGACGGTGGAAACCGATCGCTTGCCCATCCACTCCAATATCCCGTATGAAATTTATATGATTGATGAGGCTCGCATACTGGAATACTCGGGCCCGCTGCTCGCGCTACTGAAATGGGCGAGTTGGATGAAGCAATTCATTCTGTACACCATTTTTCTGAACGTATTTTTCTTTCCCTGGGGGCTCTCTACTACCGGCAGCTTTGGCTCCGTTCTCCTCGCGCTGCTCATTATTCTCGGGAAATATGGCGCTATCGGACTGATCATGGTCGCCGTGGACACGATGCAATCGCGGTTGCGCTTTTATCGTTATCAAGAACCCTTGGCCCTCTCTTTTCTTTTTGCCGTGCTGGCCATTGTGGCCGATCAACTCTAGGAGGACGTCATGCTGATATTTCATCTTGATCCGCTGGCTACCTCTTTATTCAGCCTGCTGGCGATTCTCGCGCTGGTTTTATCTTTTGTGATGTTGGCTTCGCATTGGCTTAAGAATCATATCTATGCATTTGCGGCAGAATCCTGGACGATCGCCATCATTTCCGCATCCATTGGTTATTATGGACATTATCCGGAGCTTTACATCATCGCGGCACTGACGGCGATTTTTCGGGGTACCATGCTGCCCTACCTCGTGCTCAGGCTGATCAAACGTCTCAATATCCAGCGTGAATTTACGCCGTTGCTAAAACCCTCTTCGAGCATGATTTTGGGTGCGGTGCTGGTTATTTTTTCCTACGAAGTGTCGCGACAACTGGGTGCCACGCTGCATCTTACGGACAACATTGCGGTGTTGGCACTGACCTGCATGTTCAGTCTCAAGCTGATTGGTTTTTTGATGATGATTCTGCGTTCTGAGGCGATCAGTCATATCTTGGGCCTTCTGGTCATAGAGAATGGCATATTTTTGGGCTCACAAATCTTAGTGCCCGGCATGCCGGCCCTGTTGGAACTGGTCATTATTTTCGATTTGCTGACCATTGTCATGGCCTTTGGCATGCTGGTACGTCTCCTTCAGGTACACGCGGGAACCACCAGCAGTCGCGATCTGCAAAAGTTGGTGGGTTAGTTTATGGTCAATTTTAATGCGCTGATTGCTGCACTGTGGATTGCCCCCGCGCTCGCAATCGTCTTGATGATGGCGATTCGCCGCCCCTGTTGGGCTGAATATCTGAATCTCGGCACTTCGGTAATTGTTTTTGGGTTGACCTTGACGATTTTGGTGGCGGTTCCAGATGCTGGTTGGGTCACCGGAGAGCAGTATATTTTGCTCACGCCCTTGGGGGCTTGGGTGTTGTTCTGTGTGGGTTTGGTCTATTTGCTGGCCTCCATTTACGCTATTGGTTACATGCGCCTGCTACCTGAAGAAAACCCGCGTCTTCATAAATTTTACGCGCTGCTGGCGGGTTTCGCCCTGACCATGCTCATCGCGCCGTTAATGAACAATCCCGGTATATTCTGGATTGCCATTGATTTTACGACGATTGTCAGCGCTTTTCTGGTGGGTTTCGAAAGAGAGGCGGAATGTATTGAAGCGGCCTGGAAGTATCTCATTGTGGTGTCAGCGGGGCTGGCCTTGGCGCTGCTCGGCATCATCCTGTTTTACTGGGGTGGGACTTTTGTATTCGGACCGACTTATGCCCTGACCTGGGCGAATCTGCGCGAAATGGCCCCCAAGGTGCCAGAGTCTTTGCTGTTATTGGCTTATCTGCTGACTTTGGTAGGTTTTGGCACTAAAGTGGGTCTGGCACCCATGCATACTTGGCTACCCGATGCGCACAGCGAAGGTCCGGCACCCGTTTCCGCCATGCTTTCCGGTGCGCTGCTGAACATCGCCCTGTTGGGTATTTATCGTTTTTTATCTATTGTGGATAGTGGCGGATATGGCTTAATAGGGCATACGGCGTTACTGGTGTTAGGCGTCATTTCTCTCGCCGTGGCGGGTATGTTTATTGTGCGTCAGGATGGGGCCAAACGCCTGTTTGCTTACTCATCCCTCGAACACATGGGTGTATTGGCTATTGGCTTTGGTTTTGGCGGACCCATCGCCTTTGCCGGAGCCATGTACCATATGATCAACCACTCACTCACTAAATCTCTGATGTTTTTTGGCGCCGGAAATATCATGCGCGCCTACGGCACCAAATCCATGCGTAAGATGCGACAGGTGCTCCGTTATTATCCCGTGAGTGGTGCCCTCTGGCTGCTCGGTGCGGTGGCGATTACCGGTGCGCCCCCGTTTGGCCTGTTTCTGTCGGAAGTGACCATCTTGCGAGGGGGTATTCTCAGTCCTAATCCATGGGCGGTGTGGGTGATGGCGATTTTGCTCATCTTAATATTTATCGCCTTCATGAATCATTTCCGAGAGATGATCTGGGGTGCTGAGGCGGAACCTGGTGAAGCCCCGACACTGAAGCTGTCTGTTTGGAATACGCTGCCCATGTGGCTGGCTTTTGTTCCTATATTGGTGCTGGGGCTGTGGTGGCCGGAAGGACTTTGGGGCTTTTTTCAGCAAGCTTTTATGGTGCAACCATGAGCACAGAAATGACGATTCATCCTGCTGAACGCCGTTCGGTAAACGCCACAGAATTATTGGCGGTTGCTCAGGATTGTCTCAACAGCCAGATGCGCTTTTTGATGGCTTGGCACGATTGGGAAGAGGGCGTCTGCGTGGTGCGCTATATGCTGAGCAGGGGTCAGAATCCGCTCTTTTTGTGGCTTGAAGTGCGCGGTAGCACTACGTTACCCTCTCTTACTGCGCTGGTCCCGTTACTTGGTTGGTATGAACGGGAAATGCAGGATCTTGGCGGCTTGACCTTTACGGGCCACCCCGAACCTTATCCTCTCGTGATCCACGAAGGCTTTAGCGTTTCTCCGCCGCCCCTAGGCGCGATGGTGGGTCATGGGCAACTCCGTGGTGCCTACAGCGCACCTACCATGCCGGAAGTCCAGGGAGATCAGGTGCAGGACTTGTATTGGGGACCGGTGCGCGCGGATGTCGTGGAAACCGGCGAATTTCATTTTTCGTACATTGGTGAAGCCATCCTGCATTACCATCCGCGTCTGTTTTTTAAGCACCGGGGTATGGAAGCCCGCTTCGCGGGTCAATCTGCCGAGCGGGCGGTGTATCTGGCAGAGCGGGTTTCCGGAGTGGGCAGCGTCTGCCACGCGTTGGCCTATTGCCAAGCGGTTGAAAGTGCATGGGGAATTGAAGTGCCGATCCGGGCTCAGCTCTTGCGGGTGATCATTGCTGAATTAGAGCGCCTCTACAATCATTTTCACTACTTCGGCTTACTTGCCAAAACCACCACCTTGAAGGTTGGTGCTGCTAACGGTTTTCTCCTAGAAGAACGGGTCAAGCAGCTTGCTGGACAACTCACTGGTTCACGTTTTTTGCGGAGTCTGTTGGCTGTGGGTGGGCTACGTCGAGACTTGGCTGCCGAACATCTGGCCAGTACCCTAGAGCCCATCATTGACGAGGGTGAGGCCTATCTGAATCGCTTGCAGGAGACTGCTACCCATCTGGATCGTCTGATGGGTACCGGTATATTGACCAAAACTGCAGCTCTGGATGAGGGGGCAACGGGACCCGTAGCCCGCGCTTCGGGCCTCGACCGCGATTTGCGCCGCGACCATCCCTACGCGGCTTATGCCAAATTGCGTTTTAATGTTCCCGTGCGTGAAAAGGGGGATGCCATGGCGCGCAGTGAAGTCCGTGCCGAGTCTTTACGCGAAGCGATCGCTCTGCTGGTTCAGGCCTCTGGACGACTCAAGGCGGGTCCCGTGCGCGCGGATTATAGGATTCCTTCTGGGCAACAACTGGGTTTGGGTTGGGCAGAAACACCTCGGGGTGCGCTGATGTATGTAGTGCGAATCCGCGATGGCCAATTGGCACGGGTTAAAATCAAATCACCATCGTTTTCGAACTGGCGGGTTTTTCCGCTGACGGTGCATGGTACCAACATGATGGATTACGCCATCAATGAGGCGAGTTTTGGTCTTACCATTGCCGGTTGCGACCGTTAGGAGGGCAGTCAATGCCATTGTGGACGTGGACAGGACTCAAAGCAGGTAAGGCGGCCACCCGTTGGCCGACCCGTGGAGTGGATGGACAGCAAGGTGTCGTCGGTATGCCGCGACTAGATCTCAAAGTCTGTCGTAGTGGTTGCGACGCCTGCGCGAACAGTTGTCCGACCGGAGCCATTCAGATGCGTGAGCGCGAACCGGTGATTGATTATGGGCGCTGCATTGTTTGCCAGAGCTGCGTAGAAGAATGCCCGGAAGGGGCTATGCAGAGCTCTTACGACTGGGCCTTTGGGGTGCGCAGCCGCACAGACCTCATTTGGTCTACGGCCTTGGAATCGGTGGATGCTAAGGAACTCGGCAGGCGGGTTGCCCGCAGCCAGCGGCGCAGCTTACATATTCGGCATGTGGATGCAGGTTCATGTAATGCTTGCGAATCTGAGATCAGTGCCTTGGATAACCCCTTTTATAATCTGCATCGTTTGGGTATTTTCTTTACGCCCTCACCGCGCTTTGCCGATCTGTTGATGGTGACAGGTCCGGTGACGGCGACGATGCACGCGCCACTGCTGGCCACTTGGGAGGCGATGCCTGAGCCGCGCATGGTCATGGCGAGTGGGACCTGTGCCGTGTCTGGTGCACCGATGGATGCAGGTTATGCGGGCGCTTCCGGTCTGGAAAGTATTCTCCCCGTCGATGTCTGGTTACCGGGCTGTCCACCAAACCCAGCGGCACTTATTCATGCGCTGCTCCTTCTTCTGGAGCGTATGCCGCAATATGTGGCAGGAGGTCAATATGGTGCTGGATAGTTTTGGACTGGCGGCACTGCTGTTCATTCTGACGATAGTTTGGGGCGTTTTGCGACTTGCCGTACTCGCACGTATCAGTCTTATTTTCGGTACGCTGGCGGTGGTGGTGGGTAGTGCTTTGAGTCTGCCAGGCGGTTCGGCAACAGGGTCACTCTGGTCATTGGGTGCTATTCCGGTCAGTTGGTATTTGCAACCGGCTGCAGCCTGGTTGGTTTTCTGGGGTGGACTCGCGGCTCTAGCGGCCTTTCTTTCACCTAGCCGCGCACATAATAGGGCCGTGTGGATGGTGGGCGCGGCCGTCGCTCTACTGGGCAGCTTAGGCATCGCTGGCTTGCAAGAAGGTATTGCTTTTTTGATTGCTTGGGAGTTTTTGAGTTTTGGTGGAGCCATTATGCTCCTCGCCGATGGTTTACAAACGTCCCAACGCAGCGGCAAAGCCAGTCTCTATATGTTGGCTCTTCTGGAAATCGGTGCCGTGGCATTGCTGCTCTGTTTACTTCTGCTGGGTGCCCGTAATACGCAGTTTTCGAGTTGGGCAGGGAGTTGGGCGGATTATCAGGCAGCGGCTTTTGGTATTGCGATCCTCTTTATTATGGGCTTTGGTGCCAAACTCGGCATCCTGCCTTTTTACGAGTGGTATCCTAGTGCCTACGGCAGCGGTAGCGGCGCTTCTGGTGCTCTACTTTCGGGTATTGTGCTCAATGTGGCGTACTTTGCACTGGGTCGCGCTATCTTGGATTGGTTACCGATGAATGCGGCGACGAGTACGGGCATTCTCTTGGTAGCGCTGGGTACGGTTTCCTCTATACTCGCCATTTTATACGCGTTTCAGCAAGAAGACTGGCGTCGTTTGTTGGCTTTTTCAACGGCAGAAAATGCCGGGCTGGCGGTGGTTGCCTTGGGTGCTGCTGCCCTATTTCGAGCGGATGGCTTGAGCCTGTTGAGCACCCTCGCATGGACCGTCGGACTCATTCATCTCGGTGGCCATAGTCTCGCCAAGGGCAGCATGATGCTGACTGCGGATCGAGTCGCAAGTGTACGCGGTGATTACCAAATTACCCAAAGCCGGGTGTTGTCCCAAGCACCCTGGACATTGGGTATCGGTGCTGCACTAGGTGCCATGAGTCTCGCCGCTATGCCGCCTACGGCGGGGTTTGTGGGAGAGTGGTATCTGTTCCAGACAGTATTTCAGGATTTTCATCTCACTTCTTCGGCGGCACGGGTGACCTTGGCGCTGGGCGGCGCCGGATTAGCGTTGACCGCCGCCATCGCACTGGCGACTATGGTCAAAGTTTTTGGGCTTGGTTTGCTCGGCCGTGCTCAAAATGCTGCTCCGGTGACTGGACGCTGGCCCATATTGGGACTCGGTTTACTCGTACTGGCCTATGCAGCGGCACTGCCTTGGACGCTGTCTTTACTCGCCAATGACGCTTGGCCGGCGGTGCCCGCTGCATTGGCCGCGATGGTGCATGGCCCTATATTGATTCCTCTGAAATTCCATTTCGCGTTTATTTCCCCCCCCTTACTACTCCTCATGGGTTTATTGTTGTCACTGATTCCTCTGGGATTATTAGGGTGGAGTCTGCTGCGCCAAGGTCGACGCCGAGTCCCCGTCTGGGGTCATGGACTGCGGGAGATTCCGTCAGAAAATGCGATTACTGCGCTGGCGTTCTCCAACGCTTTGCGTGAGTTTTATAGTTTTGTCTACCGACCCATCACCAATACTAAAAAGAGCCATACGGACCGCGATTATTTTGTCCATGAAGTACGCTTTAATTACAGTCAGGCACCCGTATTTGGTCCCTGGTTGTTCCAGCCTGTCGTGCGTTTTGTTCAGTTCTTGAGTGATCGCATTGGACTCGCCTTGCAGAATGGATCACTCAACGCTTACCTGGCTTATATTGGAGTATTGCTGATCGTTATTCTTGCCAGTGTTTTCTATAGTTAGTTATTTAAGGAGTAATAATGTTTGCCACCTTTGGCTTCATTGCGATATTTGCAGTATTGGGTGCCTGGGCGCGATATGGCCAAAGTCTCCTCGTGCAGACCGTCTTTGGACGCGGGTTCCCCTGGGCTACTTTAAGTATCAATGTGATGGGTTGTTTTATTATGGGTTTTCTATTTTTTGAGACTTTGGAACGTATTTCTCTGAGTCCAGAATTGCGTACCGGTATGCTTACCGGTGGCCTCGGTGCCTACACTACTTTTTCAACATTTTCGTTGGAAACCTTGGTTCTTTTTGAAAATGGTGAAGCAATCAAGGGGTTGCTGTATATGTTTTCTTCATTGTTTCTCTGCGTAGCAGCGGCATTTGCCGGTGCCTGGGTGTCCCGCAGTATCTGAGAGGTGAATTATGACGACTGTATCCGTAGTGCGGATTTATATTAAAGAGGGAGATAAGCATGGCGGCCATAATCTGATGGAGGAAATCTTCCGCATGCTTCATGATCAATATAAAGTGCACGGAGTAACGGCATTCCGGGGTATTGCTGGCTTTGGCAGCAAGGGCGTTGTCCACGCCGACGATGTCCTGCGCCTGAATGTGCATTTGCCCTTGGTTCTGGAGTTTTTCGACGAGCCGGAAACGGTGAATGCGGTCATGCCCCAGTTGCTTGAACTGGTTCCGGGTAATCACATTTTGCGCTGGGAAGCGGATTGCGGCTGTGAGTGAGCCACTATCGTATGCACGCTGTTATTTTAAAGCCCCTGCCGGTAGGCTTTGTTTAACCTGGGCCATTGCGGCCATCGCCTTCGCTGATAATGCTTGAAGGGCTTGCATTTGTTTTGAGGACTGGAGTGTTTGCTCCGTTGGCGCCGGTGGATGGGCCAGGCAGGCTTCGCTGAGCCATTTGCCGTGCATCGTATAGGTTTCAAACAATTTTCCGTCATTGACCAGACTGCCGTGTCCCTGCATTTGAAAATGCCTGCCTTCTCCGGTGTACCGCATGTGATTAATCATCACCTCCTTGTATGGCCTACCATTTTCCATCTCGTCGGTAATCGTCCTGCAATTCCGCAAGGTCTCATGCTGGGAAGGGTGCGTAGTCACACAATGCACCGTCCCAAGGGGAGAACCGGGGATGGAGAGTGTGACATTGGCCGTATCCTGTGGTTGATAAAGACTATGGGAACACCGCACAGAGGTACTGCGGGAGGTGCCGAGCAAAGGGCCCGAGGTAATCGTGGTCATTTGCCATTCGCCAGGACGAAATCCGTAAGCTCCATGGTAACCTTCTGCCGTCACGGAACGCGTATGCGCTGACACCTCGTTGATCAGCAGTACAGACAGTATCGTCAACGCGGCCACACTGCCTAGTAGCCATTTTCCCTTAAAGCGCATAGATATCCTCCCTAATTTCGTGGTTGCTGGACAGGTCCTTCCATTGTGCGACAAAATGTTGGCCAAATTATATTTGTTGAGCCTAGTTTCGGAGAAAATATGGATATTCGTCAAATAGTACTGATAGCGGGTGTGGCGGTATTTTCAACGGGGGCGCTGGCACAGGATCTCCCGCACATGAAACGCGGCGAATGGAAAGAGACGCTCGTTGTCAACGGACGAGGAATCCAGGATACCTTTACCGTTTGCAATCACGGCCAAGCCTTTACCTCTTGGATGATGTCCGAGCAGGGATCGACCTGTAAGACTACCGGAGTGCCGATGATCGACAGTGGCGGGTCAGTGGTTTTTCACGAGACCTGTGCGTCAACGCAATCTCAAGGTGTTGCTGTACAGATGCACATGAAGGTTCGTATGGCGGTAAGCGATTCGGGACGTGCTTTCCGATCCACGTCTATTGGACAGGGAAGTGCGGATGGCTATAGCGTCCCAGTCAGCGAGACGTTAGCCGGGCATTATATAGGGGCTTGTGAGCATGGTGGCTGATGATTCCCTGAGGTGCATGTTGGCAGGGGACTATCTATAGCAGCAGCTAAAAAGAAAAAATACGAAAGTAAGTGACCCTCAAGCATTATTTTATAACATAATGATTTATATAGTTATTAATAAAGTATCAGCAACTTTAACGCGCATCAAGACGATCAGTAAGCTATAACGTCTTAATCTCAGATCGTCACCGTGACCCCACGAGAACACATTGGGCGGGGCCAGATTGCGGTGTTTGTATCTGCTGCCGTTTCAGCATAAATGGCGAGTGCGGGTCGTGAATCACCGTTGTCTCTCTAAATTCGGCTCCAAGGCTGAAGTCAGTCATTTATCTTCGCTACAAAGCGGATAGGGTGGTTCATGCGCTCAACTACGAATTGACCCAACTCATTTGTCCAAAGAGGAAAACCTCATGACGGTCAACAAACGAATCGCTGTTATCGCTGTTATGGCTATAACGCTTTTCTTTCTGCTCATCACGGCATCCGATGCGACTTCGTTTCGTTTGCATGGCATGACGGCGCAAGAGATTTTTTCTAATTCAAAAGCTGCCGCACTGGCCAATGCAGCCTGTAAGGGGGATGCTTCTGAGATTACTCATCTGGTTCACTCCGGCGCCGATGTGAATTATCGTGGAAAGGGTGGCATTTCTCCTCTCATTTGGGCGATGTCCTGTCACAACTACAGCGGTATGCGGGCTCTCCTAAAGAATGGGGCCAACCCGAATCAGCCGATGGCGTATGGTCAAGCACCGACCTGGCTCGCCGCCGGTGGCAGCGATCCCAAGATATTACCGATCCTGCTGGATCATGATGGCAATCCCAATTATTACTGCGCGGATTGTCAAGGAACCTCGGCGCTGGAGAACGCGATTGATTACCAGCGCACGGCCAATATGAAACTGCTCGTGCAGCGTGGGGCCAACGTCAATTTTATCGGCGCGCTGAGCCCAGGCGAATGTGCGGTAGCAGCAGGACGCTTCGGTTACATAATATATCTTTTACATCATGGGTACGATCATGACTTGCAGGGACTGGCTAATGCTATCTTACAACAAAAAGGTATGTTTAATCCGCATTGGTCTGGCTACTCCATGTGGAAATGGCAATACCCCTATTGGAAGGAAGCCCTGCAAATGCTCGCCACCATGGGCTACAAGGCACATAAGATACCGCGTAAAATTCTGCCCATGAATCCTCCATCAACGCCGGCGACCGGAAGCTAATAGCGCCGAGGGATGAAGTCCGGCCTAGAAACGACCCAGTCGCTGCAACGCAAGGGTAACCCATCTGGGCGACCTTCTATGGAATCCGGAATGTTGCAGGATTTAATGGATGTCCCGCTGCGGCATAGTTGCTCACTTTGTTGAACTCCCACAATCAAGTGCATCTCAAGCCGAGCCAACGGTTAAATGTATAGGCTTGCAATCAACGGATATAGAAGCGTGGTGCCATCCAGTTCGGATTCCAAAAATCCCTGTTTCAGATAAAACTGCTTGGACGGTTCACTCATGGTGTGGCAAAGCATCGCCCGGATACCGACATCGTGTGCCAAGCGTGCGGTTCTGAGAAGGGCATCCCTCAGGAGCCCGCTACCGATACCGTGTCCTGTCCAACGTTCATCGACGGCTAATCGTCCGAGAATGACGACGGGGATAGGGTCCGGCATGTTTCGGCGTATCTGCCCCGGTGCTGATTCTCGTAGAACGGAACCGGTTGCGAGTGCATAGTAACCTACGACTTCTTGTTTTTGGTTCGCGACTACAAAACACCGCGACGCACCACTGTATTGATTGCGCAAGGCGCGATTCTGTAGCCACCGTGTGAGTTCAGGTTCCGCACAACGAAACACATCGGTCTGATGGCTGTCGTTGAGTGGTTGTGGAGAGGTGAGCGATTCGCTTATTCCCATGGAGCCTTGCGGCGCATCAAACGATCAAAGGCTTCCCGATTCACGGGCGCATCCAGTAATTGCTGGAATCGTTCAAATCGGTCGGTATCCACCACAAAGAGTGTCCGGTCCAGCAGGAGTTCTTCCGCCTTTTCGCAGGCAGCATCCAGCATGAAATCCGTGCGAGTTTTCCCCGCGATTTCGGCGCCATGATCTATGAGGGTTCGGCGTGCTGCGGGCGCGCGGATATTGATCACGGTTTCTTTTAGGGTGCTATTCACGATTACTACCCCCAATTCCTCCTAAAGACTGGAAAATAGTAGCAGTACCCAAACGCTGTGTATATATAATACACACGCTAACTGCAGTCTAATTCACTTGCCAGTATTAAGCCCCTGCACTGGCTGCGAACACCCCTGAGCAACCTAAAACCGGAACCGTCAAAGTCATCGAGGTGAAAACAACCCGAGGTGACAAAGTGCCCGGTCTTTCCGAAAAACAGAAAGCGGGCGGCGCGGCATATACCGAAGAACGCCTTAAGCGCGCAAAAGCTGGACGATACGCACCAAGGACCACCACGGCACAGGCGAAGGAAGCGGAAAAATGGATCAAAGATGCGGGAGATCAAAACAAACTCACCTACAAGGTGCAGGGGGTCCATCTGCAACAGGGCGATGACGGGACGGTAACAGCCCGACTGGCGCCAGAGAAAGATTGGCCGCCGAGCGGAAAATCGTAGTATATTGAAAGCACTACCCTGTAAAAGGATACCCGGATGAAAAATCAGTACATTGATCTTCCCGCGCTCTTCAAGCGGCAGGATAAAAAGGCGCGTAAATGGATTGCAGGATGGATGATAGAGCATGATGAAGAGCTGAATAGCGATAACGCCAGATTGCAATCCTATGTGGACGGCAAGAAAGATGTCATACATCTCGACGATTATTGTGGGTATCTTGAGCACGATCACCTGATGCCTTTCCTGCACGCCGCCCTGTCTCAAGGGATACTGCGCTGGGATCTCCTGGCCAGCGCCGCGCGCTATGGCCTGTCGAGCATGCTGGTGTCGGCCACCCTGGCAGAAACAGAGCCACGCATGTCTTCCGCTCTCTTGTCTAAAGCCGCATTGATGGTCGGTTTAACCGCAGTGGCCGGCTGGCAGGAAGAGGCTCGGGTGCTGTTTCAGGCCATGCATCGGGGGATGGGCAACCTGTTTCTCAATCTGCGCGAAGACGGCACGCAGGATGATACCCAATTCTATTTCCTCATGTTACTGGCGGCGGACTATTTTGACTGTCCCATCGACAGGGAGACCTACTACTTTGCCGAAGACGAAGCCATGCCCGCCTATGCCGCAGCCCTGGAGCACTGGCGCAGTACCGACCTCGACCTAGTGCAAAGACTCGTCACCGACATGGCGGATCATCATGTCCGGAATACCCAAAGCGCCGAACCGGATGCTATAGCTCCGTTTGCTATTGAATCCCTATGGCTCTTTCCCTACGAGATTCTGGCCTTCCTGCGCTTTCGGGAATGGGTGGGGCTGGAGAATCCGGCGTCCTTCACCCATCCGCTGATGAATACGCCGGTGGCGGTCCTGCCGCGCACGTCCTTGCCCTGGCCGGAAATCCCCCTGCTTGATCAGGCCCTTGCAAAATTTAAGGGCGAATATCCCGAAAACAACGCTTTCAACTTGTTACCGGACCATCCGGCATAAATGATGTCCCGATCAGCGCAGCGGTCCCGCCGGATTTTTTGGATTTCCGTCATTCTCCTGCTGCTTGGCTCTGGCTTTGCCGTGCGCATCGCCTGACTTAGAGGGAAGGATTATCCCAGCGCTTGATATAAAACCAACCTAGGGCATCGGAATCCGCATCGGTAAACGGAGGGAAACGCTTTGCATCCTCTAAACGCACGACGAACGGGTGGTATGCGTCTTCCCCGGTACTCAAAAAAATCAGATCCAGCCCGATGGACACCAGATGCTCCCCCAAGAGGGTGAACTTTTGGCGGATGAAATCTCCTCGCTCGATCTGGTCCCAATCGATCTGGTCGCGCCAGTCATCGACGAAAGTCAGATCCATGGAGCCCAGGCCGAAAGCATGGACACGCGCAGCCACCCATAACTCGAAATCCCCCTCGTTCTCCTCTCCGGTCCAGTCCAACCAAAATGAGTAGCGATGCGCGTCCGCAAACCTGATCAGCAGACGGACGGTGGCGCCGAGGGAAAGAACCTTGGGGTCGGTCGTGCGTATTTCTTCTTCGGACTCGAACAGGTCGCCGTAATCGGTTTCCAGAAATTTTTCCGGATTGCTCACCATAAGTTCCTGCACGGAGTGAAACTCGGGAAAGTCCTCTTCCAAGAGAATGCGTGCCAGTGTCAACAGCTTGTTTTGGGGTTCGTTCATTGGGGTTACTCTTCTGATTAACCTGCGTATTGTGGATAGCATTCTCCAAGGATCCCTCGGCATCTGGCGATCTATGAATTATAACAGATTCCCGAACAACAGCACTCCGATTCTATGGTTATTGAGTCGGATGTCCATCGGCCGCTGATCCTAGCGGCCTTCCCGCAAACGGTTCTTCCCTCCCCAACTATTCCTCGTCACCTACCAGTCTTCTACACTATCTGATTCCTCCGAGAGTGTGCTCCGGAGGGGCGTGCATCAGTGTGCCAAAAGGAATGACCGGGAAGGAATTCATCAAGTGGTATGAGCAGAAAAACGATTGCATCTTAAAGAAACATGGCTGCAAATCCCCCAAAGATCGGGTAAAGAATTCTTATTGGGAAAACCATGAGCTTAACAGTAAGCATGACTGGAAACATATTGATGTTCCATGCAACTTTCACTACACACCCAGTGGAAGCTGCGTGCCTAATGAGGCCTGTTACAGCGGCATTACGCTGAGTGCTGGTGTGGATATGGGGCAGCATAATGCGCAGAGCCTTACGAATTGGGGAATAACCCCGAAATCTCATCCGAGCTTGTATAAACTGTTAGAGCCTTTGCTCGGAACCGGTCAAGCATGCCAGGCCTATGAAAACATTAAAAAAATCAAACCGCATATTAGCACTGCTGAATCGAAGAAGCTGATTTCTCTGGTGTTTCCTGTATATTTGAAGAGGCTTGCGATGCAATTCAAACAAATTACGGGAGACAACTTCTATGAATTACCATCGAGAACACAGTCTGCGATTTTTGATTGGTTTTACAATCAAGGGAATATATACAATCTCATACACGGAAAATATGGAAAAATAAATTGGCAAAATATAAGTAACAGACTCTATCAAGCTGGACAGGATAACCCTTACTCACGATTTACACAGGATGCCAATCATATTCTAGAAGATTTGGTAAGTGGCGCATTAAAGGAGTATGACCTATGCCAACAAAAATGATATTGGCTCTGATTGCCGCAGGGACATTGCTGCTTCCGTTGCGCAGCGAAGCATCAAAAAGTTATAATGTTAACAGATATGCCAGCATACCCGCCGTGCAAAGCCTCCTTCAGAGTTTTTCTGGAAATCAGATATATGTGAGAAACTGGCTCTCGCGCTATCGTATCGGACCAGGTGTCGGACCAAAAAACTTCAAGCAGGCAACCTATCCTCTTGGACAAGCGCTATCTTGGAATTCAAGCAATGTTTATAAACGTGACAGACAATCGAATTTGTATACTGGAACTGGCGCGTCCAACCGTGGTTATATTCTTCTTATAGCAGACCTCAAAAAACACCAAGCCTATTTGAGCGCGTTTGCGACTTATGGAGGAAAAGGATTCGTTGCCCCTGGCGTTAATATTCGTTACGTTCCTAACGTCCTGGCCGTGTTCTATAAAGAAAAAAAATATTTAGCCTATTTGCCACGACTGGAAGCCAGTTTTTCACGCAATATTCGTAGTGCTTTGGGTACAGGCAACTTTATGCCCGATAACTATCAAGTCCGAATCTATAATCTCAATCGGTGGCGAACCTGCAAGATTACCGACGGACATCGAATGTTGGATAACTGCCCACATAAGACATTGGTAGTGCAGGTAAAAAAAAAGAGCGAGTCGATTCCTTCAGCCGCAAAAGCGTCTGCCATGACAGTCCTGAAACAGTTTTTTGTGGAAACCTCGGCGCTCCCAGGCATCAATACCGGCCCTGCCGACAGTAAAAAGCGCATGGTCATCGTTTTTGATGCGAACTGTCCCATGTGCGCCCGGCAATGGGTGGCACTCAAACCCTATTTTTCTCAAGTACGTATCCACTGGGTACCGATTGCGGATTTCTCCGCAACCAGTGCTCAACTTGGCGGAGCACTCCTAGCGGCCAGAAATCCTGCCGCTACACTGGCGTATAACGAAGCGCACTACGACTTCAAGGCGGACGCGGGTGGTTATCTGATCCCCTATCATGTGCCCAAACGGTATGTCGAAGAGGTCAAGCAGAACACGGAGAGCGCGGTCATCAAAAAGAACGTGATGGGAACCCCCGCCGTGGGTCTGGAACTGGTTCCCGGCAAGAAATACTTTTTTATTCCCGGAATGATCACTTCGCAGCGCATGGCAAAAATCCTCCCGTTACTTGGACAAGAGGGGTCATGACTCCGCCAACGCCCTCAATAATCTATGGATTTTATTTTTAATTTGCTTCATATTCTCTGTATAGCGTTGATTATGAATATAATTCAATGCTGATTATTCACAAAACACGCTAACATCCAGAGAATCCTTTGCTTTTTTCTAGCGATAACTGATGCTTTACAGCATCAAGCATGTCCAACAGGAGGCGTGAGCATGGGAACAGCCATAAAGCTCGAAACCCCTGCCAGTCTGCGGGTTGAGGATGCTGCGCCACTGGTCTACTTCGGTACGCACGCCGTAGCTTATAAAGGGCCGGTTGGCGACATTTTTCCCCATTTTCGAGATCACAGCGCTCTGATCCGTAATATTATTCGGTCGATTGGGCTGGTTGCATTCCCTGCAAGGTTTCTACGAGGAGCTGATCGGCGGCATCCACACGAATGAATCCCAGGCGCGGATATTCCAAGTCATTAATGACAAAAATAGTACCCGTGAGTGCGGCGGCAAAAATGACGACCTGCAACCAAAGAATGCGCTTTTGTTCGGTCATCCCGAAGCCCGCGAGGAGGGCGGCAATCCAGGTGAGCGCAAACAACATGATGTTGATGATGGCCGGCGGGTGATCGCGTGTTGCGGCGAGGCGCGTTGTGGTGATATCAAACATGCTATTGAGAGCGCGACTGATAAGACTCAAAGTCGCGGTATTACCCGTTTTTTGAGCGGCTTGGGTGGCCGTGGTCCAGATTTTTTCCTGCAAGAACAGGCTGTTCTTGTAGGCAGTCTCGGCGGCAGGAGAACCTATCCCCGCCTGATAAGTATCCAGTCGTGCTTGGAGGTATTGTTGCATGTCCTTACGTAGGTCATTTCGCGACGTGGATGGGAGGAGGTCTAAGCGCAAGTAGGCGGTGCCTACCGCATTAGCTTCTTGGGTAATCAATTCGCGTCGATGCTCGAAGCGTTCAGCCGCGCCCGAAAAAGAAAAAGCCAGCAACAACCCCAGTAGTCCAAATACCGCACCATTGATGGTGCTGGATGCCCCATGCGCATGGCTGAATCTACCTAGCTTGAAACCTAAGTATACGCAGAGCAGTAGCCCGAAGAAGAGGATGGCATAGTAAATTCCGAGGTTGTAAAAGGATGTGTGCATAAAAATCCTTTAGAATAAAAGGGGTAGAAAGTATTTTGTAAAATCCGTTGTGGGTATGCCACTGCCGCTTGGAAATTACGGATTGAGTTTGCCGGAGTTGGTCTTTTATCGCTAGAATCTTTTCTTGTCCATAACGATAAATCGGGGTTCCCCAAATATGACCGTTCTATTGACCGGGGCGCGCGGATTCGTTGGCCGCTATGTGCAGGCGTTGCTACCTTGTGAAAGTTTGCCAGAGTCTATTGATTTGCGGGACCGGTTGGCATTAGTGGATGCGGTCGCGGCGATTCGGCCCGATGCCGTTATTCATTTAGCCGCCCAGAGTTTTGTTCCCGCTTCTTTTGAGAATCCTCGGGAGACTTTCGATACCAACTTGTACGGTACTTTGAATTTATTGGAGGCTCTCAAAGCGGCGGATTTCCAGGGGCGCCTGCTTTTTGTCGGTTCTGGAGATACTTATGGTCAAGTTGCCGAGCAGGATTTGCCGGTGCAAGAAGATTACCCGCTACGCCCGCGCAATCCTTATGCAGTGAGTAAGGTGGCGGCAGAAGCTTTGTGCTATCAGTGGAGTCAATCTGCGGATTTTGAGTTGCTCATGGTACGGCCCTTTAATCATATTGGTCCCGGCCAGAGCGCGCGCTTTGCTATCGCAGATTTTGCCAAGCAGGTCATGGAAATTCGCCTAGAACGTCGGACTCCGCTACTCCAAGTAGGGGATATTGATGTCACCCGCGATTTTACGGATGTGCGCGATGTGGTACGGGCTTATGTGCTGCTCCTTGAGCGCGGTCAGAATGGCGGTATTTATAATGTCTGCTCGGGTCGTGAATATCGGATTCGCAGTTTGCTGGAGGAATTGTTGGGTCTCGCGGGGGTAACGGCACGCATTGAGCAAGATGTGGCACGAATGCGACCTGCCGAGCAGCGTCGGATGCTGGCCAGTTATGCGCGTTTGCATCGGGATACCGGTTGGCAGCCGGAAATTTCCATGACCCAGAGTCTGCAAGATTTGCTGGATGACTGGGAACGACAATTAGGGACAAATGAGGTGGTTAAATCATGAAGGTTTTGGTCGTTGGTGGTGCAGGTTATATTGGTAGTCATATGGTCAAACGATTGCTGCAGGGCGGCGCAGAGGTCATTGTTCTAGATAATTTGTCTGGGGGATATCGCGATGCGGTGCAGGGCGCTGCATTCATTCATGGTGATATTGCCGACACGGTGTTACTTACTCGGATCTGTGCTGGACAACGTTTTGATGCGGTGATGCATTTCGCTTCCTATATTCAGGTAGGTGAGTCGGTTCAGGAACCCGCAAAATATTATCAAAATAATCTGAGTAATACGCTTAACTTGCTTAACGTGATGGTTATTTTAGGAATAAAAAATTTCATTTTTTCATCCACAGCCGCTATTTTTGGTGAGCCAAAATATACGCCCATAGATGAAATACATCCCAAAGAACCCATTAACCCATATGGTCAGAGTAAATGGATGGTAGAACAGGCTCTTGCAGATTATGATCGGGCCTATGGTCTAAAATCGGTGTGTTTGCGTTATTTTAATGCTGCCGGTGCAGATCCCGAAGGGGAAATGGGGGAGCGTCACGATCCGGAGACGCATCTTATTCCACTGGTATTGCAGACGGCTTCCGGACGACGCCCACATATCAAGATATTTGGTAAAGATTATGATACCCCCGACGGTACCTGTATTCGGGATTATATTCATGTGACGGATTTGGCGGAAGCACACTGGTTAGCCTTAGAACATCTGCGCGCGGGAGGGCCTAGTGCCGCCTTTAATCTGGGCAATGGTAATGGCTTTTCAGTTCAGGAAGTCATTGATGTCGCTCGCCAAGTTACTGGCCGCCCTATTGCTTGCGTGGATGAAGCGCGCCGCGCTGGTGATCCGGCTCGACTGGTGGCAGATTCTCGACGCATTCGCGAGCAATTGGGTTGGCAACCGCGTTACGATGATCTGCACCAGATCATCGCTGACGCTTGGCGATGGGAGACCCGTTAACGGCACCGCCGGCAAAAGCTTCAGGCAGGCGGTACGCAACCCGAAGCACCAACACTGCCCCCCAGATTTTGGATGAAATTCGGAATCTGATGGACATCAATCCCGTGCTTCATGCGCAACTGCAAGCCATTTTTTTCTTTCGTGCAGAACAGTAAGGCCGGTGTTGCTTCTTCGCCGCTTTGGCGAAGTAATGCGGTATTGGCATGCACGGCGGCCATGTCTGCGGGCGGAAGGGTCGCGAGGGGGTGGGTGCTACCCTCTTCGGTATGGACGTTAAAGTTTTTTTCGTTGTTAGCCCAAGCCTGGGCCGGATGTTTGGCGGCAAGAATAGTTGCGGCCTTGGCTGGGCTGGAAGGCTTCAGAAAGCCCACGGGTATCACCTTGACTCGGATTTTTCCATCCGCCACCGGCTGTTGTAAGGCCTCCCAGAGAAGGTGGCAGAAAATGCAGTTGGGGTCCATGAACACGGCAATCAGTGGGCCAGCGTGACCAATGGTGAAGCCGGGTGCTGCCATGGCAGCGGGCGCGATGTGCGTCGCCGGTACTTTTACCGGTTGTGGCAGGTATTTTTTTGCGTAAGAAGGCGTGATGTTTTCCTGCTTTCCATCGACGACCGGACCAAGCAGGAGGTAACGCTTCGCCAGCATCCAGAGAATACCCTGTTGATGCTGATCGGTTTCGACGACAATACCCGTCAGGCTGTGAACAGGACCAGGGAAAACCTTGGTGACATGAACCTGATGGTGAAAGTTCTTGTTGACTAACTGCTCAGCGCTGTGAAGGCTGGGCGTATTTTGGGTAGCACAGCCCGCCAGTAACAGACCCGTAGCCAGTAATGTGCTGTGGCGCCTGCCGCTAGTCAGAAAAGCCTGAAACCTGGTTTTGCTGTGTATTTTGCCCTTTTGCTGCATGCCCTATGCCTCACTGTGCGGATAAGCTGCGTGATTGAAGTCACGAATCCTAACAAATACGAGCCATAGTCGCATCTCTTTGGTACTGAGTGTGGTGCACGGCTTCTTCGTGGGGTGGATGGCTGTGTAAACCATGCTGGCTCATGGTGATGACTCCTGATGCGTAAAATTGGTATGCCGATAATTTGCAGGTATGCTCGTGGCAATAGTTCTAGTGGTCAAGTACCTTTGGTTTCGAAGGAGCTTATTATGGCGGCATTATCTATTCCTTTTCCGCAGTACAACGATCCGTCCGCAGATGTACCCGGTATCGCCGTGTTAGCGGGTGGTTGTTTCTGGTGCACGGAAGCGGTTTATCGAGCTATGGACGGAGTCCGTAGTGTCGTTTCCGGTTACACGGGAGGCGCGAAAGAAACGGCGAATTATCAGGCCGTGTGTACAGGAATAACGGATCACGCTGAGGCCGTGCAAATTGACTTTGATCCTCAAAAGCTCTCTTTTGGTCGATTATTACAGGTGTTTTTTGGGGTGGCTCATGACCCGACCCAACTGGACCGGCAGGGTAATGATGTAGGAAGCCAGTATCGATCCGCTATATTTGCAGTGAATCAGGCACAGGCGGATTTCGCCCATCATTATATTGCGGAGCTGAATCAGGCGAGGGTATTTAGTCAACCCATTGTCACGCAGGTGGTGCTTTTGCGCGAATTTTATCCAGCAGAGGGCTATCATCAGGACTATGCACGGCGCAACCCGAGTCAACCTTATATTTGTGCGGTAGCCCAGCCCAAGGTCGATAAGTTGCATCAACGTTTTCCGGAATATTTACGTAAACAGGAGTCCTAAGCGATGCCACTTTCTTCTGCTGGATTTGATTTAACCCCTATTGATGCAGAAACGCGCGCGGAAATGGCCAAAGACCTGTCTGCTGAAGTGCGTCATGTGCTTTTTGAACATGGTACGGAGCCCCCTTTCTGCGGTGGTTTGCTCCATGAAAAAGAGCCGGGTGCTTATGTTTGTGTCCTATGCAGCCTGCCGCTTTTTCGATCTTCCAGCAAATTTGAGTCTGGTACGGGCTGGCCCAGCTTTTGGGAGCCTTACGCGCCGGATCATATTCGCGAATTGCGAGACACCCGCTATGGACGGATTCGCACGGAGATTCGTTGCGCGCGATGTGATAGTCACCTTGGGCATGTGTTCCCCGATGGTCCGGCACCGACGGGCTTGCGCTATTGCCTCAACTCGGCGGCGCTGCGTTTTGTAGCTGAGTCTGACTGAAGGACGCCGCTACCATCAATCCTCATCCTTATTCCGGAAACTCTCCTCGGCAGCATCCATCTCATCCGCTGTGCTGTGTGCAGAAGTATCCGGCGCTTCGCTTTCATCGAGATCTTCGCGGGGTCGGGGTGCCGGCAACCGTGCGGCGAAGAATAGGCCGATTTCAAAAAGCATATACATGGGGATGAGCAGCAGCACCATGGACATCACATCGGGTGGGCTGAGTACCGCAGAGGCAATAGCGCAGATTAAGAAGGCGTAACGGCGACTGCGACGAAGTGTGGCCACCTGTAGTACACCGATGCGTACCAGTACGACGATCAGGATCGGTATCTGGAAGGCGAGTCCAAAGGCCAAGGAAAACTTGACGATCAGCGAGAGGTAGCTGTCGACCTTTGGCATGGCGGTAATGTCCGCACCAGAAAAGCTGGTAAAAAAACGAAAAGCATTGGGGAACACCACAAAGTACGCAAACAGCATGCCGCCCACGAACAGAAAAATGGAGGCAAAAATAAGGGGGAAAAAGGCCTTGCGTTCATGTTCGTACAATCCGGGCGCGAGAAATGCCCAAAATTGATAAAGAACTACCGGAAGCGCGAGGACAAATCCAGAGATCAGCGAGAGCTGTATATACGTCAGAAATACTTCGGGTAGACTGGTGTAAATCAGGTGACTACCCTTGGGCAGTACCGCTATCAGGGGGGCGGCAAGAATATTGTAAATGGTTTTGGAAAAGGGATAGGAAATCAGGAATCCGACAAAAACGGCAATAACAGCAAACAATACGCGACGACGTAATTCCAGCAGATGGCCGATAAAAGTGTTCTCCGCCAATTTTTCCATACTTAACAAATATCCTCAGGCGGCACTCAGTTGTTGGTGAATAGTCGGATTAACAAAAAAACAGTAAAGAGCAAGCCCCACGAATAGGTAATAACAGGATCAATGCACGCGATCCTCGGGACCGGGCAAGTCACTGGCTTGCGTAATAGGTGGCGTTACGGAGTCGATTTCTAACTCCCCCTGCGTTGGCTGCCGAGTCGCTGGCTCGGGCTTTGCGGCGCTGGCCCCAGTCTCTTTCAACGTCAAAGAGCTGGTAATATCTCCTGGCAGCAACTCCTCGTTAGCATAATCTCGCAACTTTTCGGCTTCCTTGCGCAGATCATCCAACAAAAGCTGCTGCTCTACTTCCGAGCGCAGGCCAGTCATGGTACGTCGCATAGCGCCATACCATTTACCGGCAGTGCGCGCCAATTCGGGCATTTTTTCAGGCCCTACCACGAGCAACGCAATTATGCCCAAAAGCGCCAGTTCGCCAAAGCTGAAGTCAAACATAAATGCTCAGCGATTGACCGTTTCTTGTTCTTTTGCAGGTTGCGCATTAGCTTCTATGGTATGCCCAATGCTGGCATCCTTGGTTTCCTCATCCTCCTTGACGGCGGACCGGAAGCTTTTGATGGCAGAACCCAAGTCAGAACCCACATTACGCAGTTTTGCAGTGCCGAAAAGAGCCACCACAATCAACAAAATAATAATCAAATGCCAGATACTAAAAATACCACCCATCACCGCGCTCCTTGTCCCGAAGGGACATCTGCACTGCTACATAACTCTTTGACCATAGGAAAAAAAATCTGTTGCGTCAAGGTGAAGTGTGCCGAGCCGCTTTTTCCTCAAGGCCAGAAACACCCTCACGTTTTGCCAGCTCGTTGAGGACGTCATCAATATGCAATTCCTGTTCCTCTAGGGCGACCATCATATGGAAAAGCAGGTCTGCTGCTTCAGCAATAATCGGTTTCTTATCACGATTTTTGCAGGCAATGACAAATTCGGTGGCTTCTTCACCGACTTTTTTGAGGATACGGTCTTGTCCGCCTTGGAGCAGTTGCGCCACATAGGACTGGCCGGGATCAGCCTGTCGCCGCTGTTGGAGTGTGCTCTGCAGGCTATCCAGGATACTCCCAGGAGGCGGTGGCTGATGCTGCCAACCTTCTGCACTGGGTTTGCCCTGAAAAAAACAGGTGGTTTCGCCAGTATGGCAGGCGGGACCATCCTGAATAACACGCATCAGGAGGGTGTCACCATCGCAGTCGAGGCGCAAATCTACGAGATGTTGATAATGACCGGAAGTTTCCCCTTTCCGCCATAATGCTTGTCGGGAGCGCGACCAATAGGTACCGAGGCCGTCGCGTAGGGTGGCCATGATGGCTTCTGCATTCATCCAGGCGAGCATAAGCACTTGACCGGTGCGCGCGTCCTGCGCCACGGCTGGCACCAGACCATCGCTGTTCCAGCGAACGGCTGCAAGTAAGGCATTGTGTGGATTTTCACTCATCACTGATCTTCTAAGCCCCCGAGGGATTTGTTTTGTCCGTAATTATTACGCAAGGACCCGCCCGATGGATGCAAGCCAGCGGCTAGGCGTGGGTTTCTCGAATCGGAATACCCGCTTTTATCATTTCAGCCTTGACCTCGGCGATTCGAAACTGGCCGAAGTGAAAGACGCTGGCGGCCAATACGGCGTCGGCGTGCCCCTGCTGAACGCCTTCGGCAAAGTGCGCAATACTGCCGACGCCGCCAGAGGCAATGACTGGAACCGGAACGGCATCGCTAATAGCGCGGGTGAGTTCCAGATCAAAGCCCTTACCCGTTCCGTCCCGGTCCATGCTGGTGAGGAGTATTTCTCCAGCGCCATAGTCTGCCATGCGCATAGCCCAATCCATGGCGTTCAGACCCGTACTGCGGCGTCCACCGTGGGTGAATACTTCCCAGTGATCGTCGACGCGTTTGGCATCAATGGCGACTACAATGCAGGAGTTTCCGAAGCGTCGTGCGGAGTTGCGTACGAGTTCCGGTTCATTGACGGCAGCGCTATTGATGCTGACTTTATCGGCCCCCGCCAACAATAAATTACGGATGTCTTCGACGTTGCGTACTCCGCCACCGACGGTAAGAGGAATAAATACCTGCGCAGCGACGGCGGATACTACATCGGCCAGCGTGCCGCGATTTTCATAGCTTGCCGAAATATCGAGGAAAGTGAGCTCGTCTGCGCCCTCGTCGTTATAGCGTTTGGCGACCTCCACGGGGTCGCCGGCGTCACGCAAAGCGACAAATTGGACGCCTTTCACAACCCGACCATGGTCGATATCGAGGCAGGGAATGATGCGTTTAGCGAGCATCGTCTTAGGCCTCGGCTTGGGCGCGAGCCCCGGCGAAATCCAGGGTGCCTTCATAAATGGCGCGGCCGGTGATAGCCCCGGTAATGCCATCCTCTTCGTGGGCTTTGAGAGCCAGAACTTGTTCGAGATCGGCAATGCCGCCCGAGGCAATAACCGGTATCGGTACGGCCTGAGCCAGAGCGACCGTGGCCGCAATGTTTGGCCCACTGAGCATGCCGTCGCGGCTGATATCTGTGTAGATAATGGCTTCTATGCCATCCGCCGCGAAATGCTGGGCGAGATCAATAGGGTCGTGGCGAGAGAGCTTGGACCATCCTTCGGTGGCCACTTTGCCGTCGCGGGCGTCGATGCCGACCATGATGTGACCCGGAAAGCTGACCACTGCGTCACGAACAAAACCCGGTGCTTTGACGGCCTGGGTGCCGATGATGACGTAACGGACGCCCGCCTGAATGTAGGTTTCGATTTGTTCCTCAGTGCGGATACCGCCACCGATCTGGATTTCGAGATCCGGAAAACGTGCGCAAATGGCTGCAATCGCCTGAGCATTGATCGGTTCACCCTGCACGGCGCCGTCCAGATCCACTATGTGGAGACGCTGGGCGCCACCATCCACCCAGCGCTGCGCCGTGGCGACGGGATCATCGGAAAATACGGTATTATCTTCCATTCGTCCTTGTCGTAAGCGTACACAACTCCCGCCCTTAAGATCGATGGCTGGAATTAACAACATGACCACATCCTCCGCACAAAATATTTCAGGAACATCGTACTAGATAGCACAGTTGGAGCCACAGTCCCCATCCCAAGTCAAAAAATTGCCGAGCAAGCGAAGCCCTGCCGTACCGCTTTTTTCCGGATGGCACTGCAGCGCAAAAAGATTGTCTGCAGCAACTGCCGCACAAAATGGAAAAGCATAGTCGCTGAAGGCCGCCAGCACTTCTGGAGCTGAGGGTTCCACATAAAATGAGTGCACAAAATAAAACCACGCATTTTGTGGCACACCGGCAAAAAGTGGATGCTCCACCAGTTGATGTAATTCATTCCAGCCCATGTGCGGAATTTTGAGATGACGACCGTCGGGCAACGACAGTGCATCTTCGGGAAAAGGAATCACTCGCCCCGGTAGCAGCCCCAAGCCAGGATGTTCACCGTGTTCGACACTACTTTCCATCAGCATTTGCATGCCCAGACAAATACCGAGGAAGGGCCGGGTCTGGGCGGCGACACGCACAAAGTCGCTGAGATCTCGGGCTTCGAGGGCTGCCATACAATCACCGAAAGCGCCCACTCCGGGAAAGATGATGCGGTCGGTGGTGGCCAGTTCGCTGACCTTGTCACTGACCACGGCTTTCCCTCCCAGAAACTCTACGGCTTTGGCAACAGAGTACAAATTGCCCATGCCATAATCGACAATACCAACGCGGGTGCCGATCATATGCTCAGGGTTCCTTTGGTACTGGGCACGGTTCCCGCCATGCGCGGGTCGGGTGTGACCGCCATACGTAGTGCGCGACCACAGGCCTTGAACAGGGTTTCGGCAATGTGGTGGGTATTTTTCCCGCGCAGGGAATCCAGATGTAGGGTAACGAGTGCATGGTTCACGAAGCCCTGAAAGAACTCATGAAAAAGATCTACATCAAAGCCGCCCACCTGAGCGCGAGGAAACTCCACAGCAAAGACCAGACCCGGACGACCCGAAAGATCTACCACGACCCGCGACAGCGCCTCGTCGAGAGGCACATAGGCATGCCCATAACGTTGAATGCCCGACTTGTCACCAATGGCCCGAGCAAAAGCCTGACCGAGAGTGATGCCAATGTCTTCGACGCTGTGGTGCGCATCAATCTCTAGGTCGCCATGGGCGTGAATGCTGAGGTCAAAAAGTCCGTGCCGGACAATCTGATGAATCATGTGATCCAGAAAGGGTATGCCGGTGTGCAGATCCGCCTGACCCGATCCGTCCAGATTGAGTTGCACGCGAATCTGGGTTTCCAGAGTGTTTCTTTCGACTTCGGCTTGACGCGGCTTCACAGTAATGACTCCAGTGTGGAGAGAAAACGATCATTTTCGATGGGTGTACCGACACTGACCCGTAGATAGTCGCTGAGGCGGGGGTGGCCTGTAAAGGCTTTGACCAGAATGCCGCCGTTGCGTAGGCCGTTAAAAATTTCGGTAGCCCGTCCCGGAATGCGAAAAATCAGGAAATTGGCAGCGCTTGGCCATATCGCCAGTTGCAAGGCGGAGATGGCACTGTATAGGCGCTCTCTTTCTTCACGCAAAACGCTGGCCTGGGCTTCCAGTAATGTTATGTGTTTGAGATAAAACAGCGCACTACGCTGGGTGAGAATGTTGATGTTATAGGGTAAGCGCAGTTTGTCGAGTTCCTGAATCCAGTCGCTAGTACCCGCCAGCATGCCGAGACGCAACCCCGCCAAGCCTTCCTTGGAGAGAGTGCGGAGCAGGAGCAGGTTGGGATATTTTCCAAGCCGATCCACAAAAGTGGTTTGACTGAAGGCGTGATAAGCCTCGTCGATAACCACCAGCCCCGGCGCAGCGCGAATGATGATCTCCAGATCGGCTTCGGGAAAGAGGCTGCCACTGGGATTGTTGGGCCAGTCCAAGAAAATGATGGCAGGCTGTTGGACTTCAATAGCCTGAAGCATAGCGGGTAAGTCCAGACGGAATTCCGTGTCCAGAGGCACTCCGCAAAAAGGCAGTCCGAGCTGCTGAGCGAGCAGACGATACATGACGAAACTGGGATCTACCGCCATGATAGGTCGCTGGGCACCCGCGACAGCGGTGATGAGAATCTGAATCAACTCATCGGAACCGTTACCGAGCATCAGCGCCAGATCTTCTGCTAAACCGAGGTGTTTTTTTAAAGCGGCAAGCAGCTCAGCAGGATGCGCGTCAGGGTAGCGGTTGAGCGGAGCGTCGGACAATACCTCTAGCCACTGCTGGCGTAGGCTTTCTGGAAGCCCATAGGGATTTTCCATGGCGTCGAGTTTAATGAGTCCAGCGCTGGGGGCGACGGCATAAGCTTGGCTAGCCAGAAGCTCTGGACGCAGCAGGCTTTCCATCAGTGAGCGATGCGTATTCATGATGATTGATCAGGAACGCGGCAGGCAGCCGAGCGGGCATGCGCAGTGAGTCCCTCACCTAGGGCCAGACGTTCCGCAAGGCGGCCGAGCGTCGCTGCGCCAGTGGCACTGCTGTGAATCAGACTGCTCCGTTTGACGAAATCATAAACGCCGAGCGGCGAAGAAAAGCGGGCGCTGCCACCCGTGGGCAGGACGTGGTTGGGGCCAGCCACATAATCACCGAGCGCTTCACAACTGTGAATGCCCATGAAAATAGCACCGGCATTGTGAATATCGGGAAGCCAGCTTTCAGGGTCGGCGACGGCCAGCTCCAAGTGCTCGGGGGCAATACTATCGGCGATGGCGCAGGCCTCGGCACGATCACGGACGCGGATTATGGCTCCACGATCGGTCCAGCTTTTGCGGGCAATAGGCGCTCGATCCAGTTCGGTCAGCGCCTGGTCGACTGCCGCGATCACCGCCGCAATGTGCGCGTCATCCCAACTGATCAATATGCTTTGCGCGATTTCATCGTGCTCGGCTTGGGAGAGTAGGTCCCAAGCCAGCCATTCTGGGGACGCGGAGCCATCACTGAGCACCAGAATTTCACTGGGGCCAGCAATCATATCAATGCCGACCCGACCAAAAACCATACGTTTGGCTGTAGCGACATAAATGTTGCCAGGCCCGACAATTTTGTCGACAGCGGGTACGGTTTCCGTGCCATAAGCCAGTGCTGCAATAGCCTGCGCCCCCCCCACGGAGAACACGCGATCGACTCCGGCGATGGCTGCTGCCGCGAGCACCCAAGGATTAACCTGCCCCTGCGGAGTGGGAACGGTCATGATAATTTCTTTGACCCCGGCGACATGCGCGGGTATGGCGTTCATCAGTACCGAACTGGGATAAGCCGCTTTGCCGCCCGGCACATAGATACCAACTCGGGATAGGGGCAGTATTCTTTGCCCAAGCCGCGTGCCGTCGGCCTCGGTGAAGCTCCAGCTTTCACTGCGCTGGTGTTCATGGTAATCGCGGATGCGTTGCGCTGCGGTTTCGAGTGCTTCGCGTTGTAGAGGCTGAAGACTATTCAACGCGATCTCCCAAGCGCTGCGAGGGATTTCTAGGTCGGCAGCCGTGCGACTGCTAACACCATCAAATTGCTGCGTATATTCACGTAAGGCGGCATCACCGCGATCCCTGACGGCGGTTACAATCTCACGTACGCGCCCCTCGATTTGTGGATCAAGATTGGCATCCCAATCATGCAACGCATGAAAACGACGAGCAAAATCGGGATCGCGAGTATCGAGACGGTTCATGAATTGACCTGTGCCTCCAGTTGATAGATGAGATTTTCGATGGCGCGGCGTTTGAGCTTCATGGCGGCGCGATTGACTACCAGCCGGCTGGAAATGGGCATGATTTCTTCGACTTCTACCAAGCCATTTTCGAGCAGGGTGCGACCGCTTGAAACCAGATCCACAATACGATCGGCCAGTCCTACCAGTGGCGCGAGTTCCATGCTGCCATAGAGTTTGATGATTTCGGTTTGTACACCGCGACTATGGAAGTAATTGCGGGTGATATGGGGATATTTGGTAGCGATGCGTACTCGTTCCCAATTTTGCGGGGTGTCTGTGGCTGCCAACGCGGCAGGCTCCGCCACCGACATGCGACAAATACCGATACGCAAATCTAAGGGTTCGTATAAATCCAGGCCCTCTTGCTCAAGTAGCACATCCTTTCCGGCAATACCCACATCGGCTGCGCCCCAGGTGACATAGGTGGGCACATCGCTGGCGCGGATGACCAGAAAGCGAATGTTGGGATCGGTACTAGGAATGATGAGTTTGCGCGATTCTTCAGGGTCTTCCGCCAACTCAATGCCCGCGCCCGCAAATAGGGGGATAGCCTCTTGCAGGATGCGTCCCTTGGAAAGGGCGATGGTGATTGCGTGACTCATGAAGCGCTCCTGTTACCGCTATTACTGATGCGACGGATATTGGCGCCAAGGGCGCTGAGTTTTTCTTCGATCACTTCATAACCTCGATCCAAGTGATAAATCCGATCAATCAGGGTTTCGCCCTCCGCCACCAGCCCTGCGAGCACCAGACAAGCTGAGGCGCGCAGATCCGTAGCCATAACCGGTGCTCCGCGCAGGTGCGGTACGCCTCGCACTACGGCGGTTTTACCATCGGCCGTAATATCCGCACCCAAGCGTTGCAACTCGGATACGTGCATAAAGCGGTTCTCGAAAATCGTTTCGGTTATAACCCCGCTGCCTTCGGCAATGCAATTAAGGGCCATAAACTGCGCCTGCATATCGGTAGGAAATGCTGGAAAGGGTGCGGTTCGCAAGTCCACGGCTCGCGGACGTTTGTGCATGCGTAAACGAATCAGGTCCGCGCCCGTCGTTACTTCCGCGCCGGCTTCCCGTAATTTGAGAATCACGCTTTCCAGCAGTTTGGCATCGGTGCGTTTCAGGCAGACATCACCGCCTGCCATCGCGGCCGCCACTAGGTAAGTACCAGTTTCGATGCGGTCAGCAACGACCGAGTGTTCAGCGCCGTGTAATTCCTTGACGCCCTCGATTTCAATGATCGAAGTTCCTGCCCCAGAAATTCGCGCACCCATAGCGTTGAGGCAGTGAGCGAGATCAATGATTTCCGGCTCACGGGCGGCGTTTTCCAGGGTGGTGTGCCCTTCGGCCAGTGTCGCCGCCATGAGCAGATTTTCAGTGCCGGTGACGGATACGATTTCCATGACGATGCGCGCTCCGCGCAAGCGGCTGGCGCGGGCTTTGACAAATCCATTCTCGACGCTGATTTCTGCACCCAAGGCCTGCAAGCCGCTGAGATGAACACTGACTGGGCGACTGCCGATGGCGCAACCGCCGGGCAAGCTTACTTCGGCGGAGCCATGCCGCGCCAAGAGCGGCCCCAGCACGAGAATAGAGGCGCGCATGGTTTTCACCAGCTCGTAGGGAGCCACTACGGAATGTACCGGTCGAGGGTCCACTTCAATGCCGAGCTGGCCATCTACGAGTACACGCGCACCGAGCGTGCTCAGGAGTTCCAGCGTGGTGGTAATGTCTCGAAGATGCGGAATATTCCGCAGTTGTACGGGTTCGCGTGCGAGCAGGGTGGCGGCGAGGCAAGGCAAAGCGGCATTTTTGGCCCCAGAAATTCGCAGTTCGCCACGCAGGGGGCCATTACCACGTAGCAGCAATTTGTCCATAAAGCCGAATGTGTTCCTTTAGGAAGCCTGAGCCTTGTCTACCAGCTTCTTGAGCTCACCCTGCTGGTAAAGATCGGACATGATGTCGGAACCACCCACGAATTCGCCTTGAATATACAGTTGGGGAATGGTGGGCCAATTAGAGAACTGCTTGATACCGTCGCGGATTTGGGGGTCGGCAAGAACATCTACCGTGAAAAGTTCTTTGACGCCGGACTGCTGGAGCAGTTGAACAGCACGCGCCGAAAATCCACACTGGGGGGTACGGGGATTACCCTTCATGTAGAGTACGACGGGGTGTTTCTGGACTTGTTCCTGAATAAGTTCTTGAATCGTAGCCATGATAATCCTCGTTAAATGTCAGGCGTGAAAGTAGCGATTAGTGGGTCGCAGAGTGACGAAGCTGCTGGGCTTGCTCGGGAGTCAGGGTGCGTAGCGAAAGCGCGTGTATTTCCTCGCGCATCCGCTCACCCAACGCAGCATAAACCAGTTGGTGTTGTTTGACGGGTGAAATTCCGACGAAAGAGGCGGAGACAACCAGTGCTTCAAAGTGCGCACCATCATCGCCGAGGACCTCTACCAAAGCATCGGGGAGTTGTTGCTGGATAAGTGATTTGATCATGTTGGCGTTCATGGTGGCTAGTGTATCCCATAAAAGCGGTTTTGTGATCCCACTACAATCATTACTGGCGTAATTTGTAGCCTTGTTCGAGTAATCGCCAAGCAAAAAAGCCGGTAATGCCGGCAAAAGCGAGGCTCACCCCCAGACTTGCCCAAACGCTCACGTCGGAGTCGGCAAAAAAGCCGTAGCGAAATCCATCAATAATATAAAAAAAGGGATTGACCAGAGACACTTGTCGCCAAAACCCGGGAAGGGATTGGACGGAGTAGAACACCCCAGCGAGAAAGGTCAGGGGCATAATGATAAAATTTTGAAAACCGGCGATCTGATCGAATTTTTCAGCCCAGAGTCCCGCGATAAGACCCAGTGAGCCCATGCCACTCGCGCCAAGAATCGCAAAAACCAAAATCCACAGCGGATGCAGCACCGGGATATGCAGGTAAAGGAGTGCTAGAGCGAAAATAGCGAGGCCGACCAAGGCACCCCGAAACACCGAGGCTGCCACCATGGCCACAAATATTTCTGTTGGGCTGAGCGGACTGAGGAGAAGAAAGATGATGTTACCCGTCACTTTCGACTGAATGAGGCTGGAAGAACTATTGGCGAAAGCATTTTGCAGTACGGCCATCATCATCAGGCCGGGAACAATGAAGGCGGTGTAGCTGATTCCCGGATATATGGAAATATGACCGCCGAGGGCGTGACCAAAGACTACCAGGTAGAGAATGGTGGTAATGAGCGGGGCGGCAATGGTTTGCAGCCATACTTTGCCGAAACGTAACGTTTCTTTGTAGAACAGCGTCCATGTAGGAGCCAGACCACCGCGAATGAAACGCGCTTCGCTAGTCTTCGCGCCTGTAGGCATAGCGTTCAATCGTTCAGGCATCGCTGCCGCGTAGGCTCGGCTCGAGAATTTCTACATAAGCACTGTCGCGAATACGGTGCTGCCATTCGTCCATGCGCTCACGCACAATGCGGTTATACAGTTGCATGCGGGCTGCCGCCATAATCTGTTTTTCTTCGACGGGCTGCTGGCGTTGACCCTGAGACTGCAAGATATAAATAGCGTCTCCTTCACGGATCGGACTGCTGACTGCTCCGGGTTGGAGTGTTAAGAGCGTGCGCTCTAAGTTGTCTGGAAGTTGCCCAGGGGTTACCCATCCCATCTCGCCCCCGCGTGCGGCGGTACTGGGATCTTGGCTGTAGTTACGCGCAAGTTCGGAAAAAAGGCTGCCATTCTGCAAGGCTTGCTGTATATCCTGAGCCCGCGCTTCTGCCTCTTGCAATTGCAGGCCGTTACCTGCTCGCAAGACGATCGCTGCCGTTTTTACTTCAGTGACGGTGGGTTGTTCGTGCTTTTCTTCAAGCAGTTTGAAAATGTGAAAACCGGTGGGGCCGGTAATAATAGGGCTAATATCCCCGGATTTCAGGGTCAGCAGGGTCTGCGTCACGGATGGAGGCAGTTCTCCGGCTTTAACCCAGCCAAGGTGTCCGCCCTGTAAGGCATCACGACCACTGCTGACCTGCGCCGCTAAGCGCGAGAAGCTCTCACCATCGACGAGGTGGCTCCGTACCTGTGCCGCTTGTTGGCGAGCGGCGCTAATAGCTTCGGGAGTGGGGTTGCTGGGCAGCGGGATAAATATCTGCTGCAGGTTGAAGCTGACGCCACCCATTTCCTTGAGCTGACTGGCGAAGGTTTTTACTTCGTCAGGGCCGATATGAACCCGGCTTTCCACTTCCTGCTGCATGAGCCGGTCGACGATAATGCGGTCCTTCAGGTTGTTGGTGAAGCTTTCCCAAGATTGTCCCTGATTGGTCAGCGCCTCGCGTAATTGATCTGGGGTCATGTGGTTGGCTTGGGCCAAGTTATTGACCGCTTGATCCAGCGCGTTTTTATCCACCTTGACGTGGGCTCTCTGGGCGAGCTGCAGTTCGACGTCTTGGAGAATCATTTGCTGCAAGACTTGGCGACGGAGCGTTTCGGTGGAAGGCAGGGCCTTGGGGTCAGTCTGTTGCAGGCGGGCGCGCACCGCACCGACGCGCTGTTCGAGCTGCATGGAGGTGATAATATTATCGTTGACGACCGCAATGATTTTATCCAAATTTTCTGTGTTGTCCGGTAATGCGGCATTGACCGGTGCAACGGTAGAGTTTTCCGAGTAGATGTGGGTGGCGGCGGGGTGGCTGTTCGCTGGCGTCGGAACGGTAGCGAGCAGGGTATCCCGATTCAGAAAAGGCGTACTGGCCCAACTGAGTGCTGGCGCGGTCCCGAGCAACAAGCCCAGGGCAAAAATAATAGGACGACGTTTGAAGGACATCAAAACTCCATGCTGGCGCCCGGCACATACTGGCTGAGCAAACCGTTTGAGGCGTTGCCGATGGTGGTCAGGCCACGCAACACGATCTCGAAATAAATAGCGTTATTAGACTGCCCACCAAGCAGGATCTGATGATAAACCATCATATGGGCCGCCCAGCAGCCGCCATCATAGCCGATCCCTGCGAGCTCCTCCAGAGGCTTTTTATCGGTGACATCATACTGATAGCTTCCCAGTAGCTGCCAGTTCCGAAAGACGGGCCAAGCACCGGAAATGCCAGCTTGGTCGACAAAATCTCGGGTAAAGCGGTAGTCCAGATTGATAACGCGTTGCGGACCGGGCAGCCACTGAGCGCGCATATTGAGGCGCTCCAATTGTCCGTGCTGAGGATTTACCTGCGAACTGGCGAGCAGATTGACGGTGGCAAGGGGCGAAAATTGGCCCTGAAAAAAATAATTGGATTGCATATTTTGGGGCACAATATCGCCAGCCAAATTGATTTGCTCGTTGTTAAAGTAGCGGATCTGGCCAATTGCAGCTTGCCATATCTGTCTTCCATGAGGATTCAGCCAGGAACCTCGTAGACCATAGGCGACTTGATTGGCCGCGTTGATACGGTCACTCCCGGTGTAGAGGGAATTATCCTCAAAAATCATGGGAAAGCTCTGATAGGGCTGGCTGGCATCAAAAACAGGAATATCGTTTTGGGCCTGCAGGGGAATGTAGGTGTATTTGAAAATCGGTTGTAGCAGTGCGGTACTCCCGTTTTCGCCATAGCGGACAAAATTCAGCCCACCCTTGAGGCTGAGCGCGGGCAAAGTCCGGTTGATGGCGCGGGCGTAGGGCGCATTCCGCTGAATCTGATAGTGGCTGTAGTACACGCGGGCCTGAGGCTCAAGAAAGCCCCAGCCGCGACTGAAGCGCCAGCCGAGAGTCGGCGTCAGGTCAAGACGTTGGCCAACGGGACCCGTAGAAGCCGAAAAATAATTGAAACTACTGTGCCAGTCGAAATAGCCGCTACGTCCTACTCGCCAATAACCATCGGCGTAAAGGCGCGGCAGTTGGGAATAAGGTGCGACACCATTGGGCGTGAGTTCTTGGTAACCCTGTAACATCGCCCCCGCACTGATGTGCGCGTTGTTGTAGTAAATGCCGCCGGTGGACGTGATGTAAGGTGCGTTGCCGATGCCGCCAATAAAGCTACTACCGAAGCCTGCAGAGTTGCCAAAGTCGGACAAAAAGTTTTTGTAGCTGACATGGTTGTAATTCACATTGAAACTGAAGCCGTCGCCGAGATTCTGGTTATGCTGCCAAGAAAGCGCCCAGACATTTTTATGGGTGAGCTGATCAGAAGGTAGCAGGTCCACATAGAGTTTGCCGCTATAGTTGGGCTCTAGGTAGCGGAATTCATTTTGCAGCATCACTCCGCGTCGGGCGAAGTAATTGAGTGTGAAGGTGTCATCCATATTGTTGGAAATATCAAAGTAATAAGGTACGCCTAGAGAAAATCCGTTGATCGTGGAGCTGCCTAGGCTGGGGGCTAGGAATCCCGAATGACGTTTGAGGGGAAAGCTGAAATAAGGCATCCATAAAATCGGTAATCCGACGACATTAAGCGTGGTATTGCGGGTTGAAATATAGCTATCGTTCTGGTTGAGATCAATTTTGCTGCTCCATAGCTGCCAAGCAGGTACTTTACCGTGACAGGTGGTATAACAGGCCTCGTTCATCTGATAATGGCCTTTGCTCAGTTCTCGGCCACTTTCCGCGTGACCATGTCCTTGCTCCGCTTCGATGAGGTAGCGCGGATGCACAACGATCCCTTGGTGAGCTTGCAGATGCATGATGGCTTGGGGTGCGGCGGTGACCAAGCCAGGGCTGACCATGCGCACATGCCCATCGGCAAGAATTTCATCCTTGGCTTGATCGTAGTGAACCGTATCGGCATAAATTCGTCGGTCTCCGTAGAGCACTTCGACATGACCTTGTGCGGTCCAATGGCCGCTACCCAGCCCGTTCACCTGATCTGCATACAGCGTGATGGGAGTTTCCACGGCAGCGGCCATCGCTAGGCTCGGGCTGAGTAGCGCAGTCAGCAGGGCTACCCATAGGCGATGTCTGGGAGAAAATCGACCCGCACCCAACAATCGGGGCCGAGTTGCGCTGAGATGTTGCAGAGGGCTTTTCATAGGGGCCTAAAATCGCACAAAATGCTTTTATGTCGCAATCTTTCCTTTCAAAAAATAGGTCGATGCATACTAATATGCTTTCATTGCTATCTCCTGCAGCACGTCGCTGGTTGCGGGAAAGGGGCGCAGACCCAGACCAGACCGACCCCATCCCTGGCGACGCCAGTGGCCGGCGCTACTGGCGTCTGCCAAATCAGCAATTATTTATGCATGCGCCCCCGCCCGAAGATGTCTTACCCTTTTTGCGGGTGCAGCATCGTTTTATGCGCGCTGGTCTGGCGGTTCCAAAAGTTATGGCTGTGCAGTTGCATTCAGGCTTTATGCTGCTGGAGGATCTGGGTGGTGTTGATCTTAAAGCCATTCTGGATGCGGATGCAGCGACGGAATTTTGGATGCAAAAGTCACTGGCGCTCATTGTGCAATTGCAGCAAGCCGGAAAATCCTCATGCGCGCGCCCCCCTTTGCCGAATTTCTCAAGGCAACGCCTAGGGGATGAGTTGGCTTTATTTACGGACTGGTATTTGGGCAGGCACCGTGGATTGGTTTTGGACGTTACCCAGCGACAAGCGCTGCACACTTTTTTTGCGTCGTTAATGGATAGTGCGCTGAACCAGCCGGAGGTTTGGACGCACCGGGATTTTCACGCGCGTAACCTCATGGTGCAGAGTGGACTGGAGCGGCTGGCGATGATTGATTTTCAGGATGCGGTGTCTGGTCCTTGGACTTACGATCTCGCCTCTTTACTTTGGGATCGTTACTGGGATTGGGGGCAAGACCGACGTCGCGCGTGGATTATGGGTTTTCGGAAGATGCTGCTCCAGCACAGAGAGAAGGTGCCATCGGAAAAGGAATTTTTGCGCAGCGTCGAATGGATGGCTTTGCAACGCAATCTTAAAATTCTCGGGATTTTCTGCCGCCTTGCCTATCGGGATGGCAAGCAGGATTATCTGGGCTTGCTTCCCCAATTTCAGAAATATGTGCTGGATGGATTAGCTGTGGACCCTACTCTGAATTCCTACCTGCCGCTCTTTCGTCCCTGGCTGAACCCGTGAGGCAAATGGAATGACCAAGGCCATGATTCTCGCTGCAGGGCGGGGTGAGCGGCTTCGGCCTTATACCGATCAGATTCCTAAACCGCTTCTGGAAGTCGGTGGTAAGGCTCTCATCGTCCGTCATCTGGAATCTCTGGCGGCAGTCGGCGTGCGCGAGGTAGTGATCAATATCAGTCATCTTGGGGATCAGATCGTGGCCGCACTGGGAAAAGACTGGCAAGGCTTGCGAATCCAATACAGCGACGAGCGGGACGGTCGGTTGGAAACGGGAGGGGCACTGATTCGGGCATTACCCCTTTTGGGCGACGCCCCGTTTTTTCTGGTGAATGGAGATATTTGTACGGATTTTCCTTGGTCCATATTGTCTGCCCCGTCGCGACATCCGGCGCACTTGATACTCGTACCCAACCCAGCCCAACATCCTAACGGTGATTTTGCACTGGCGGCGGGAATGGTGGCTTTAGAAGGCGAAGAACGTCATACTTATGCAGGCATTGCCCGTATTGCCCCGGAGTTGTTACGGGATTATCCCGAGCAGTCGGCGCCTTTGGCGCCTTGGCTGCGGCAGTGGATTGCGGCAGGTGCGGTGGAGGGAACTTTGTACAGAGGATTGTGGACCGATGTGGGAACACCCGAGCGCTGGCGCGCCGCACAGACCCGTTGTGTAGAAGATGCCCATGGAATTTGATCCTATTGCCGTAGAGGCTGCGGTTTCTGTGGATAAGACGTTGCGCGACAGCTGGCGCCTCAACTGGTTGACGCTGATGGATGTTGCTGTCTGGGGCGATTTGCGCAGTCATCAGATTGGCTTGACGGGCAAGTTGCGCAAGCGGGTGCTGGAATTCGGGGAGCGTTTGCGTTCTTATGCAAGCGATCGGAGCTGGATTCCGCATCCTCGCGAGCAGATCAAAAATGCTCTGAGTACCAGTCTGCAAACCCGGGAAAGCATCGAAAAAGTGCGCGAAATCGTTGTTCAATTTGATGCGGGCACGGATCTCGGCGCGTTGCAGTCGCTTTGGGAGTCCTTGAGTGCCGCTCTGATGTCCGATGTTCTTGAACGTGAGGGTCTTTTGGTACAGTTGTTGAACCAGCAATATCACGAAGAAATTTGATTCACCTTGACGCAGGCCAGCCAGCAAAATTATGAAAATTGTTTATACCTTGGTCATTATCGGCGCTCTAGCGCTTTTCGCACTTCTTCTTTGGTGGGCACGAGGACAGGTAGGGCATAGTAACGCGCCCAGTGGTAGTGCTAACTGGTATACCCAGCATCCCCAGGCATTGGCCGCAGAGAGCATGAAATGTTGGACCTTGCTGCGGGATACTTCTTTTGCCGATATTGACAAAGTGATGGCGGCTCATCCCCGTTGTCACAAAGTTTACGAAGCCATTCAGGAACAAGGTGGCAGCCATGCGGATTGAGTGTTCCTGATGTCAGATTTGGCGGTGAACAGAGCGCGCTTGCTGGAAACTGGGCGGGAAGTCTTGCGTCTTGAAGCGGCTGCAGTCGCCACGCTAGAAGATCGGCTTGATGACGATTTTATCCATGCCTGTGAATTATTCCTCCACTGCACGGGGCGAGTCGTGGTAAGTGGTATGGGTAAATCGGGTATTATCGCCAAAAAAATTGCCGCGACCCTAGCCAGTACCGGAAGCCCCGCCCTGTTTTTGCATCCGGCTGAGGGTAGTCACGGTGATCTCGGAATGTTGACCCGTTCCGATTGTCTTCTGGCTTTGTCTAATTCCGGAGAAACCGCCGAGCTGCTGGCTATTCTTCCCGTTGTGAAGCGTCTTACGGTGCCACTGATTGCGATGACGGGAAACCCCCAGTCGACTCTGGCGCGTAGTGCTGCTGTACACCTCAATTGCAGTGTGGAGCGGGAAGCCTGTCCTCTGAATCTGGCACCTACCGCATCAACGACGGCCACCTTGGCTATGGGGGACGCCCTTGCCATGGCTTTACTGCAGGCCCGGGGTTTTTCTGCGGATGATTTCGCGCTTTCCCATCCGGGAGGGAGCTTGGGTAAGCGTTTGTTGTTGCGGGTGCAGGATGTGATGCACCGCGACCAGAACTTACCCAAGGTGCGTTTGGAAACCATGCTTCGTGATGCCGTGTTAGAAATGAGTAGCAAAGGACTGGGGATGACAGCGGTGGTGGATGCTGAAGATCGCGTGCTGGGGATTTTCACCGATGGTGATTTGCGGCGCGCCTTTGCCGCGCGTCAGGATCTTTGGGCGCAACCCATGTCGGCTCTTGCGCATGCCGCACCACGAACGATTAGCGCCGAGGCGCTGGCCGCTGAGGCGCTGGCGGTGATGGAAAACTATCGCGTCGGCGCGTTGTTGGTTACGGACGCTCACCAGAAGCTGATTGGTGCCTTGAATATGCACGATTTGCTGCGGGCGGGTATTGTATGAGTGACCTGAAAATCACCGCAGCCGCTGTGGCCGAACGGGCTGCGAAAATTCGCTTGTTGATTCTGGATGTGGATGGAGTCTTGACCGACGGACGCCTGTATTTTGATGATGATGGAAAAGAAAGCAAAGCCTTTCATGTTCGCGATGGCTACGGCATTAAAATGATTCAGGCACAGTTGGTGGATGTCGCCATTATCACCGCCCGTTTTTCTCCGGCGGTGGCGCACCGTGCCCGTGATCTCGGTATCAAACATTTGTTCCAAGGATGCAAGAACAAGCATCTTGCTTATAGCGAACTTAAGCTGGAGCTGGGTATTGACGATGGAGCGGTCGCTTTTATGGGTGATGATCTGATTGATCTGCCTATACTGACTTGCGCAGGACTGGCGACTGCACCTGCAGATGCCCATTCGGAAGTCGTGAAGCGGGTACATTGGCAGAGCCAAGAGCGTGGTGGCTGCGGTGCAGTTCGCGAACTTTGTGATCTCATATTGCAGGCGAAGGGCTGCTGGCCGGACGTTGTTGCCCGCGCCAGTGCCCAAGGACACTGTTGATGTTGGGTTGGCGTCTGCCCAGATTGGGTTTTAGCATCCTCGTGTTGATCATGGCGGGATTGGTGTGGTGGTCGTGGCCGAAGCATCCCCTGTCCTTGCCCCAGATTGATTGGCACGGACAAGTCCATAAAGGAGATCAGGCCGCTGAAGATGTGGTCATGCGCCAGTATGCGGCAACCGGTGTGCTGGATCTGCTGGCGACGGCGCAGACGGCTTATCACGAGCCGCACAGTGATCAGACCCGACTCAGTCAAGTGGCCTTATCGCGTTTCAAGCCCGGACAGGTGCTTCATTTAAGGGCAAATCAGGGTCAGGTAGATGGATCTAGTCATCAGATTACGCTGTGGGGAAACGTAATAGGTCGTTTGCAGCCCGATATGCGGGTTCTCACCGAAAAGGTGCACTATGATCCGCAAACGGGCATCATAAGCTCCCAAGATCCAGTTCGTCTGGAACGGGGCCAGGACTGGATGACCGGAATCGGCCTCTGGGCATCAGTGAAAACCCAAGAGGTAACTATTTTGCATAACGTCCGTGGTGTTTATGTGCCCTGAACAACGTTTTCTAGGCCGTTTCTGGCCTGCACTACTGGTGTTGGTTTCTCTAGGAGCATTGGCTGCGCCTGCAGCCGAGCAGGGCCTGGGCAAGGGGCCTATCCAGATTAGTGCGGACACTTTGCATGGTGAGAATAAGCCCCAGCAGCAAGCGGTTTACGTTGGTAATGTGGTCATGACCCAAGGTGATGTGGTCGTCCACGCCGCTAAACTGACTATTTTGGCGGCTAACGGTAAGGTGCAGCAGGCAATAGCAACGGGTAGTCCTGTCAGCTTTACCATGTCCAGCGCGCAGCGTCATGGCTACGGTAATACCCTGATTTACAAGCCGGGCAGCGGTGAGATCGTGCTAGAAGGTGATGCCCACTTATGGCAAGAAAAAAATGAAATCAGTGGGCAACAAGTGACTTATTTTCTCCAAAATCAGCAGACGGCGGTGACCGCTGCACCCGGTCAACGTGTACATTCGGTGTTTTACCCCGCTGCAGCGGGCCGCTCCGCCAGCGGTGGGAGGCCATGAGCGATTTGCTGCAAGCGCAGTCGATCGTGAAGTCCTATCGCCGACGGACGGTGGTGCGCGATGTTTCGGTACAGGTGGCGGCGGGTGAAGTAGTGGGGCTGCTCGGTCCCAACGGAGCGGGCAAGACGACGACGTTTTATATGATGGTGGGTCTGGTGCGTCCAGATCGCGGCCATATTTTTATGCAGCAGCGCGACATAACTGCGTTACCGATGCATGAACGTGCACGCATGGGGCTAGGATATCTTCCCCAAGAACCCTCGGTTTTTAGGCAGATGAGTGCTGCCGACAATGTGTTGGCGGTATTGGAAACCCTCCCGTTGAGCAAAGTGGAGCGCCAGGAGCGTCTGGAGCAGTTGCTGGCAGAATTGCATCTGGGGCTGCTCCGAGATACGAAAGGGCATAGTCTTTCCGGCGGCGAGCGGCGACGCGTGGAAATCGCCCGTGCGCTGGCCATGAGTCCACGCTTTATTCTGCTGGACGAGCCTTTTGCGGGTATTGATCCCATCTCGGTACTGGAAATCCAGAAGCTGATTCAAGATTTGCGCGATCGCGGCATCGGCATTCTGATCACGGATCATAATGTCCGTGAAACCTTAGGCATTTGCGAGCGTGCCTATATACTGCATGATGGTAAAGTGCTCACGGCGGGCAGCCCGCAAGAAATTGTGGATGATCCCATGGTCCGGCAAGTGTATTTGGGAGATCAGTTTCAAATCTGAATCTGGAAAACGATGAAACAAGGCTTAGAACTCAAGCTCGGCCAGCATCTGGCCATGACCCCGCAACTGCAACAGGCTATTCGCTTGCTGCAGTTGTCGACGGTCGATCTCCAGCAGGAGGTTCAGGGCATGCTCGAAAGTAATCCGCTGCTTGACGAAGAGCTGTCTGACGAAGACCTTGGCGGCTCCGCAGGGGGCGGCGCGGCGGAAACGATGGAGATACCTGCGGAGGATCGTCAGTTGGATCTGGCTGCCGAAGATACCCTGCCCAACGACCTACCCTTAGACAGTCAGTGGGATGATGTATTTGATCTCGGTACCTCGGGTTCGGGTAGTGGATCGAATGAAGAGATGCCCGACTTTGAATCTCGCAACAGCCACAGCCAGAGTCTGCAGGATTATCTCCGCTGGCAAGCGGACATGACCCATTTCAGCAGTGATGAGCGTAATATGGCCGAGCTGATTATTGACGCCATTGATGAACGCGGTTATCTCGTGGAAAGTTTGGATGAACTTGCGGTCAATATGAGCGTGGACGGTGACGCGCTCCAATCGGTTTTGTTGCGTATTCAGGATTTTGATCCGCCGGGAGTGGCGGCCCGTGATCTGGGTGAATGCTTACTGCTGCAAATCCGACAGTTGCTGGATATTGAAAAAGAGATTCAGGATCTCGCCGCCAGTATCGTCAAAGACCATCTCCAAACCTTGGGCCGTCACGATTATTCTCGACTTTGTACAACCTTAGGGGTTGATGAAGAAACGCTGCGCGCGGCGATGTCGCTTATCTCGGCACTGAATCCCAAGCCAGGCGAAGATGTGGGCAGTGAAAATACCGAATACGTGATTCCTGACGTCATTGTTCGCTGGTCTGGTAAAAGACTGCGGGTGGACTTGAATCCGGAAGCCATGCCAAAACTGAAAATCAACCGTCGTTACGCGGGGATGGCGGGTGGTAAAGACGCAGCTCATAAATATATCCAGGATCAACTCAACGAAGCGCGCTGGTTTATCAAAAGTTTGCAAAGCCGTCAGGAAACCATTCTCAAGGTGGCTCGTGCCATCGTCGAAAGACAGAAAGATTTTTTCGTCAATGGTCCGGAGTCTATGCGACCCATGGTTTTGCGTCATATTGCGGATGCCGTAGAAATGCACGAGTCAACGGTGTCTCGGGTGACTAATCAGAAATATATGGTTACGCCGCGTGGGTTATTTGAATTCAAATACTTTTTTTCCAGTCATGTGGGTACGGATAGTGGCGGTTCGGCATCGGCCACGGCTATTCGAGCATTACTGATTAAACTCACCCAAGCAGAGGACACCAGACACCCGCTGAGTGACGCAGAAATTGCCAAAGTGCTTGCCGATCAGGGAATTCAGATTGCGAGGCGCACCGTGGCTAAATATCGAGAGGCTGCTAATATTCCTCCAGCCAGTCAGCGTCGCCGCCTTTAACCGTATACCTCACGATTTAGGGTTTTTTGCGGAGGCAGTTGGCGCTACACTGAAAGCGGACCCTGAACGGGACAAATATCATAATTCACCCTCGTAAGAGGCAGGAGCGCGCCATGCAGATTACTATTACCGGACAACATCTGGATTTGACAGAAGCTCTCAAGATGCACGCAGAAGATAAAATCGGCAAATTAGATCGGCATTTTGATCAAGTCATTGACGCCCGCGCTGTCCTGAAACACGCCCCCCACGAAAACCCCGAAAATACTGCGGATGTTACGCTTTACGCATCCGGTCATGTATTTCATGCGGAAGCCCAGCATGTGGATATGTACCGTGCTCTGGATCTGGTCACGGAAAAACTGGAGACACAAATAGACAGCTACAGGCAAAAACGACAGGATAAACGCAACGATAATCCTGCTGGCCTAACGGCCATTGTAGAAATGGATTGAATGATCGTTATGACGACTCTGCCCCTACTTGCAAAGCATGTTCTAATTGATCCGCCAGTGACGGACGCCGGGGCAGTGTTGAGGGCCTTGGCGGGTATGTTGGCTATTTCAACGGGTCGTTCGGTTGTTGATGTAGTACTGGCCTTAGAGAACCGTGAGGTGCAAGGTTCCACCGGTATCGGGCATGGAGTGGCCTTACCCCATGCCCGTATTGAGGGCGCTACTGAGGTTGCGATAGCTGCTTTGCGTTCGCCGCAGGGCATTCCCTTTGCCGCACCCGATGCCCTGAATGTGCGTATATTCATAGCTGTTGCGGTACCTAAGCACGCGGCGACCGCGCATCTCGAAATTCTTTCCGCACTGGCCGCCAGACTCGCTTCTGACGTGGTCCGAGCAGATCTGCTTCAAGCGCAGAGCGCTGAGGATTTTTTTCAGCTATTAACCCATTCTGATTAAATTACGGAGGAGACGGGGGCGTGGAAAGACAAATCAGCCTGCGTCGACTTTGCGAAGACCTCCACATGGAGTTGCGTTGGCATTGTTTATACCAACCGGATGAAGATTCTCCTTTGCACGGTGATCCGTGGGCGGAAGAGGATGTGGGCGGTGCAGCCTTGGTCGGGTTCCTGAATTTTATTCGTCCTCATGTGGTACAAATAGCCGGCGCTTGTGAGATCGCTTTTTTGCGCACCAACCCCGTTGCACTGGAACAGTTTTTGACGGGAAAATTACGTCTTTTGGTGATTTGTGAAGGGCAGTCACTGGATGAATTTTTCTACGAAGATTTGAAATCTCGGCATATTGCCATTATGTCGTCGCCCATGAGTGCGACCATGGTGCTGTCTCGTTTGCAGCTTTATTTGCATCGGGAGCTCGCGCCCCGTCAGCAAGTTCACGGCGTACTTGTCGATGTGCTCGGTGTCGGCTTGTTGCTGCAGGGTGAGGCTGGCATTGGCAAAAGCGAGCTGGCCCTTGAATTGGTCAGTCGTGGCCATCGGTTGGTGGCGGATGACAGTGTTCTCTGCATTCGTGAAGCGCCCAACGTGATTACCGGACATTGCCCTACTCCCCTACTGAATTTCCTAGAAGTACGTGGTCTGGGCATTATCAATATCCGGGAGTTTTTTGGCGCGGCGGCAATTGTTCGCTCCAAACGTATACGGCTGGTTGTAGAAATACAGGATATGCTGGACATGGAACTCGGCGATATCGACCGTCTGCAGGGTAAGGTGGATAATCTGGAGATTTTGGGTACGCCGCTGACGCGCTTGCGGATACCGGTATCGGCGGCGCGTAATCTTGCCGTGCTGGTAGAGGCGGCGGCCCGCAGTCAGTATGTCAAAGAGTCGGGCGGCGACATGCTGGCCGACTTTGAAGAGCAGGTTCGCCTAAGCGTCGGAGAAGATTGATGGCCGAACGAGACTTTATCATCGTCAGCGGTCTGTCGGGGTCGGGAAAGTCGACCGTATTGCAGGCTCTTGAAGATCAGGGTTACTACTGCGTGGATAATTTACCCGCCACCTTGTTGGTAGGTTTCGGCGCGCAGTTGGCGCATCGGAAAGCCAGTGCCATGCTGGCGGCCGTCAGTATTGATGTACGTAACCGCGAGTTTTTGACCGCTTTACCGCAAGCTCTGAAGGATTTGCGCGAACAGTGCGGACTGCGCCCGCGTATTTTGTTTCTCGAAGCCGATGAGGACGCGCTGCTCCGGCGTTATAGTGAAACCCGTCGTCGTCATCCATTGACCGATGATGTTGCTGCTACACCCGGAGAGTCTTTGCTAAAAGTGCTGCGCCGAGAGCGAGAAATGGTGCAGCCATTAGCGGATGTGGCGGACAAACGCCTCGATACTTCTCAGATTAATACGCACGAACTCCGCCTGCGGGTTCAGGCTTGGGGTCTGGCTTCCCGACAATATGGCGGGCTGGTACTTCTTCTGCAGTCTTTCGCCTTTAAAAAGGGGCTGCCACTCGATTCGGATTTTGTCTTCGATCTGCGCGCCCTGCCTAATCCCTATTATGATCCAGCGTTGCGGCCCTTGACGGGACGTGATCTTCCGGTGCAAGAGTTTTTGGGCAGTTCCCCTGAGGGGCAATCCGCTTTTGAGTCCTTGCGAACTTTTTTGCAAGGTTGGTTGCCCGCCTTTGCCACAGAGCATCGAAATTATGTGACCGTATCTCTCGGCTGCACGGGCGGTCAACATCGGAGTGTGTACATGGTGGAAACTCTGGCGCGACATTTAGCTGAAGAGGGACAACGTATTCTTATCCAGCACCGTGAACTGAACATCACCGAGACGTTGACATGATTCATATTGTTTTGCTGACGCATACCGGGATGGGAAGCGCGTATATGGACGTGCTCCAGCACATTTTTGGAACGGTGCCGGTGGCCGTAGAATCTCTGGAAATTTCTGCAGATGAATCTCCAGAACTTGGGCGCCAGCGCTTGTGGCGACTGGTAGAGCGACTGTCTGAAAGTGACGCGATGCTGATTCTTAATGATCTTTATGGTGCCACTCCCGCTAATTTGATCCCCGCAATTCTACCGGATGGGCAGGTGGCGGCAATCAGTGGTCTTAGCCTCCCGATGCTGCTGCGCGCCTTATCACGGCGTGGTGATGGTCTCGCTGCCGCTCGTGACGGGGCTTTAGAAGGTGGTGTGCAGGGTGTTGTAGATATTCTTGCGCAGCGAGTGAGCCAGCGCTCGTCCTAAGAATCCATTTTTACATTTCGGAATACTCTGGTTCTGACTAATGTCGCGCGGTATGCTCTGAACGGTCATCCTATTCCCCACATGCGAGGAGCTTCTTTGTGACCGTGCGCGTTGACTATCCCATTATTAACCAACTCGGTCTGCATGCCCGGCCCTCTGCGAAATTTGTCAGCCTTTCGGCGCGTTACCCCTGCGCAGTCTGGCTGGAGCGTAATGGGCAGCGCGTCAATGGCAAGAGTATCATGGGCCTGATGACGTTGGCCGCCGCGCAGGGGACCGTGTTAATCCTGGAAACGGAAGGTGAAGAGGAAGAAGCTTGTGCTAACGCCTTGCTGGCGTTGGCGACCAGTCGTTTTGGAGAAGACGCATGAGCTTTGAACTGGCTGGTATCAGTGCGTCCGGAGGCATTGCCATCGGTACGGCGCTGGTATTGGAATCCACCACTCTGGATATTCCCGAGCATCTGCTGGCCCAGGATCAATTGGAACCAGAGGTGCTACGTCTCAGAGCGGCGTTAAGCAGCGCTCGCGATGAGCTTTTTGCGGTGCGCGAAGTGATCCCCACCGATGCGCCACAAGACACCCGGCTATTCATTGATGCCCATCTTTTGATGCTGGATGATCCTGCCTTGCGCGAGAGGCCGCTGCGCTCCATCCGTGAGGAGCATCGTAATGCGGCCTGGGCCATACAGTTGGAACGCGAGCGTCTCCTCGAAATTTTTGATCGCATGGAAGACCCCTATCTGCGGGCCAAGCGAGAAGACATCATTCAAGTGACGGATCGGGTGTTGCGTAATCTGATTGGCGTCAGAACGCCAGTCCTGCAAAGTGCCGAGGGTCAGATTATCATTGCCGAGGAGTTCAGCCCGGCGGATACCGTGCTCATGAAAAAAGATAAGGTTCTGGCTTGGGTGACGGATTTTGGTGCTGCCAACTCGCATGCTGCCATTCTCGCTCGGAGTCTGGGCCTGCCCGCAGTAGTCGGTACTCACTCAGCGACGCGACTATTGCGCAGTGGCGATACGGTTATTGTCGATGGCGATCAGGGTATTCTCCTCGTGGCTCCCGACGCGCTGGTGTTGCGCCAGTATCAGGCACTGCAGAAACAGCGCCAGCGCCGTCGGCGTTTACTGGAGGAACAACGTGACTTGCCAGCGATTACCGCCGATGGCGTGCTGATTCATCTGCGTGCCAATATTGAGTTGCCCGACGATACCAGCATGGTGCAACGCACTAATGCTGAGGGAGTGGGTCTCTACCGGAGCGAATTTCTGTTTATGAATCGTCCGGATATCCCTGATGAGGAAGAGCAGTTTCAGGCTTTTGCCAGCGTCGTGGAGCAAATGGCTGGTGCGCCCGTTACCATTCGTTCACTGGATATTGGTGCCGACAAAGGGTTGAGTGATGATGATGCGAATCTACATAATGCGCTCAATCCAGCACTGGGTTTGCGAGGGCTACGCCTCTGTCTGCGTCGTCCAGAATGGTTTAGGCCACATTTGCGCGCCATTCTGCGGGCTTCGGCACGGGGACCAGTAAGACTGATGTTGCCGATGCTCAGTAGTATGAGCCAACTGCTGCAAACGCGGGCTCTGGTTTGTGAATTGCAGGCGGAGTTACGCGCTGAAGGCCATCCTTGTGATCTCGATATGCCGCTCGGGATTATGGTGGAAGTGCCCGCCGTCGCCATGGCAGCCAGTTATTTTGCTGGGCGAGCCGATTTTTTCTCCATTGGAACCAATGATCTTATCCAGTACGCCTTGGCGGTTGACCGGGGTGATGATGACGTTAACGATCTTTTCGATCCTCTGCATGTGGGTGTGTTGACCATGATTCAGAGCACTATTGCTGCGGGTCGGGCGAAGGGAATTCCTGTCGCCATGTGCGGTGAAATGGCGGCGAACCCTGCTTTTACGGCGCTACTGCTGGGATTGGGTTTGCGCGAATTCAGCATGTATCCGGGTGCGATTCCAGAAGTGAAAGAAGTCATCCGGCAGACGAATATCTCCGAAGCAGAGAGGCTTGCCGTACGCGCTTTGTCTGGGGAGTTTCTAGTGGGGGCCGAACATAGCTAGGCCAGCATGGCGCCATGTGCTGGCGGTGTTGACGATACTTCTGGTGGTATTCCTCTGCAGTATCGGGTTGTTCTGGTGGATAGGCGGTCCGCGACTGCTCAGCGAAGAACTGCTCAGTGCCAGCCTACAACAACCACTCTCTTTAGCCGCCAATCCCCGTATTTACTGGGGTCGACAGCAATTACAGATTGACTTGTATGGATTGCGAATAGGCACCCAAGCCAAACCGCAATTACAGGTGCGGCGCTTGATGCTGGGGCTGGACTGGCGGCTCCTGCTACAGGGCCGCTTGCAGTTGCAGCAATTGTTTGTGGATCAGCCGGTTTGGTATGGCCCTGCGCCGAATTCAAGCAGTCATTCCGTAGCGTTCAGTACGGTGGGTCCAACGCTTATACTGCCTGGAAACACGCGGGTTCGTGACGGGACCGTACATTGGGAGAATCTTGCCGGTCACCCGCTTACCATCACGGCTATTTATGGCCAGGTGCTCGCATCGGGGCCTACAAGGCTCTCCGGTCTCTGGGAATGGGGCGCACAGCGCGGAACCTGGCATCTGGGCGCTGTTATTCACAAGAGAGCCGCGTTGTCGGTACAGCAATTCCGTCTACAGGTCGGTAGCAAGCCATTACCAGAGGCCTTCACGCTGAATATTCCAGCGCTGGAATATCGGCAGAATCACGTTGATCTGCCGTTATTGCGTCTGTACTGGCAGGAAAGTCCACAGCGTCCTCTTCGAGGTAGCGTAGAGAAAATTCGAGTGGATCTTGCGCGTTCTCAACTCCGTGTAGGCAATGTGGTGCTGAATGTGGGTGAGAATCTGGCGCTCACACTGCATACGGCAGAGTTTTCCTGGAGCAAACGCAAGGGGGAATTTGCCTATCGCTTGATGGTGCAGCATCTGCCCCAATTGGCGCGGCGCTGGGGAGTGGTTCTCCCGCAACTGCAAGATCCGGACGTGCCGCGTCTGTTGTCCGCTACGGGATCTATAGCGATGAATAAAAACCAGTTCACCTGGATAATCACCCACGGCATGCTCGATAGTAGTCCGTGGTCGGGACAAATCTCGGGAACCTGGAAACCGCTGGCGATACGCTTGAGTTTGCAGATGCAGCGTCTTGATCTCAATCATTACCTGCCTGCCCCAACACCGGGTCCGGCACCTATTTTGCCGAGCCTTCCGGCGCTCTGGCCGGTGACGGGATCGCTGCGTCTGGGCCAGTTGGTCTGGGGCCAGATCAGGGCGCAGCAAGTTGTTATCAGGAGCAACAATTCACCCAACAAGATCCCAGAGCAGCCATGATTCTCCTCGCCGAACCCCTGTTGGAATGGTATGCCCAGTATGGTCGCCATGACTTGCCTTGGCGGCAAACCCGGGATAGTTACCGTCTGTGGTTGGCGGAAATTATGCTGCAGCAAACCCAAGTGGAGAGCGTTAAGCCTTACTACCAGCGTTTTCTGGAAGTCTTGCCGAGTTGGGAAGCACTGGCCAATGCGCCTCAAGATCAGGTGCTGGCGCTCTGGAGTGGTCTGGGATATTACGCCCGAGCCCGCAACGCGCAGCGAACGGCGCAAATGGTACTTCGTGAATTCGGCGGTTTTTTTCCGGACAATCTTGTGGCTGCGGAATCCCTGCCCGGGGTAGGACGGAGTACTGCGGCCGCTATCCTAGCCAGTGCTTTTGATCAGCAGCAGGCGATTCTGGACGCTAATGCCCGACGGGTGCTTATTCGCACTCAAGCAATTCAAACAGATCCTAAAGCCACAGCCACCCTACGCCAGCTCTGGTCTATTGCCACGCTGCAGACACCGCCTAAAGCTCATGACTATAACCAAGCTATTCAAGATCTGGGTGCCATGATTTGTACTCCGCGTCGGCCTCGCTGTGAGATGTGTCCACTCTCCAGCATCTGTCGAGCCTATGACCAAGGCTTAACAGATTGTTTACCATTAGTATCGGGCAAAACCCCAAAGCCACAGCGCTGCGCTTTCTTTTTACTGATTGAGGATGAAGCCGGCCAGATTTTGCTCGAAAAGCGCCCCAATTCGGGTATTTGGGGTGGCCTCTGGTGTTTGCCGCAGGTAAACCATCTGACGCCGACTTCATGTAAAAATGTGGAAGAAGATCTAGTGGATAGTCCTATTTTACACGCACAGATGGAGCAGATTTGTTTGCAAGATTTTGGCCTCAGCGTGGAGGTACAAACTATAAAACCAGTGCAGAGGCATGTATTTACTCATTTTCAGTTGTACTTCCGTTGTGTAAATTTGCGAGTACGGGAGAACCGGGTAGCAGATCAAGCGATACCAGCGGGGCACTGGTATCTCCTTGAAGATGCGCTGAAGACGGGGCTGCCCTCCCCGATCCGCCAGATTTTGCATGCCCAGCGAGCCTAGACAGGTTAGTCAAGCAGGGCCAGCCTTATTCCCAAGCGACAAGTTCAGGTATTATGGAGCCACAATCCCATCTGTTGTGAAAATGAACGAGGAAAATCAGTTATGTCACGAATGGTACAATGTGTAAAACTTGGTCATGAGGCCGAAGGATTGGATCGCCCACCTTATCCGGGTCCTCTGGGCGCGCGTATTTATCAGGAAGTTTCCAAGGAAGCCTGGCAGGGTTGGCTCAAGCACCAGACCATGCTGATTAATGAATATCGACTTTCTCCCATTGATCCAAAATCACGGACTTTCTTGGAAAAACAAATGGATGCTTATTTCTTTGGTGATGGTGCGCAGCAGCCTGAAGGTTTTGTTCCTCCGGCGCCCTGAGCATCTATGTTTGAAACTGGAGGATACCTGCAGGTGTCCTCCGGGTGATTCATTCCCAAGCGTTTTATAAGCTTTCATGCTTTTCGTCGTTGGCGGACGACAGGCAGGAACGAAGTCAGATCATCATTTTATTGCAAATTCATGCACACCTGTCGCTGCAAGGTGACGGATTTGCCAGCCGTGAATGATTTATCGCAGCCCTGTTTGGATATTCCGATATTTAGTTCAATAATTACAATACATTATATTCATGGCACGAGTCGTGCTATAGAGGTTGCGCTGCTGAAAACAGCACCGCTTCATGCGGAAACTGGAACCACCTTTTGAGGAGAGCTTATTTATGAAGAAAATTGTTGCCCTGACTGCTGCTCTGTCTTTTTTGACTGCCACCGCTGCTTTCGCCACGACCGAAGCACCTGCTGAAGCTACTGCCAAAGCCCCAGTAAAGACCATGGAGCACAAAGCCCCTGAGCACAAGATGGTGAAAAAAGCTGAACACAAGAAGATTGAGCACAAGATGGTGAAAAAGGCCGAACCCAAAAAGATGGTTAAAAAAGTTGAAATGAAGAAGCCTGAAGTCGAAAAGAAGGCTGCACCCGCAGCCTAAGTAATATTTGACCCCGCCATTACGGCGTGGTCGACATATTACGCTCAACCCGGGGTTTTTACTCCGGGTTTTTTTGTATGTACTCCGTGACAGCGCAAGAAGGCTGTGGCCATCAAAATGTGTAATTCACATTCATATTCACTGAACGGCCCGGGCCGGGAAGTGTAATGCCATAAATCATGGGCCGCTGTCCGAGATACAAGCCGCCCAGTGGTTGTTCATAGTATTGATTAAAAACATTTTCTAGGGCAAGGCTCGCCTGCCAATGGCCAAAATGATAACTGGTTCGCAAGTTGAATAGACCATAACCGCTGGTATGCGGTTCGTTGCGCAAGGGATCTACGCGATTTTTGGGTGCGACAAGCTGCTCTTCGATGGTGTTGCGCCAAGACCCCCATTCCTGATGCAGAGCTAGCCGTAAATTAGCGGGCATCATGTGGTAAAGCGGCGTATGGGTACTCAAATTCTCGCCGTGAACATAAGCGGCTTTGGTATCCAACGTAAACATTCCGAAGTGATCCGTCTGCGCTAGACGCAGTTTGGCACTGAGATTGATTCCCCAAAGCGCCGCTTTCTGATTGGTGAATTGCAGATACACAAATCCAGATGTTGCATGCTGATTAGCGACAGTGCAGGCACCGCCGAGGTTCGTTGGGCAGCGCAGTGCTCCAATATAATTCGGAATGTAAGTGTAGTATGGCTGAATTTTAAGCTGCCACACTTGTGGGTTGGCGGCATGAAAATTCGCATCGAAACTGAGCGTGTTAGCCGTTTCCGGCTGCAGGTTCAGGTTGCCGATATAACCATTGCCATCGTTGAACCAGCCTATCATATTCATGGCCATAGGGTTGCCAGACCAAGTATAAAGCTCGTAGAGACTCGGTGACTGGGACTTGCGGGCCAATCCCAGCGTATAATCGCTGTGAGTTCCTGGTACATAATGAAGAATAATCGAAGTATTCCAGTTGCTATTGCTTCGCCTCCGATCTGCGTCGTTAAAGCGACCGGCGAGCGAAGTTGGATTGCTCGGGCTGCCGTACATCATAGGGTTATAGCCTTGTACAGCTCCCGTGTTCATGTCGACAATATCCAGTCTCATTGCTACGTCGCTGCTCCATTGCGAATTCCAGTGACGCTTCCAGCCCGTGAAAATATCGTAGCGATCTCGTCGACCGTTATTGATATTCAGAAAAGTATTGGGTCCCATCATGCTCATCCGGGACGTTACTGGTGGCCATTGATCATTGAGGTGTTCATGATTGTAGCTGGCGCCCAGCTGTATCCGGTTGTTATTAATGGTTGGCAGCGTGAATTTTACTTTTATGCCATTATTTACGCCTTGGGTGTTCATGGGCATATCCATCATGGCGCCCAACATCTTGTCGTTTAGAAAGTTCATGCTGTGTTGCACGACCTGATTATAAGCACGCAGTTCCAGTTCACCCCAATGCAGTTTCGTCTGGTAATGAAGATTCAAACGGGTACTATGATTACCAGTCATGTCCATGCGTGCACTGGGAAACCCTTGGTAGGGAATGTTCTGATATTGCACGCCAAGTTCCAATAATTGGTGGTTCCAGCGATAGGCGGCATTGAGGTTCTGATATTCCGCTTCGTAAAGAGAGGAGGCCACCACATCACCGGCAATACCGTAGGTAACCGGTTTGAAAGCGCGTGCTGCCTTATAATTATTACCGTGAGAATAGGAGCCGCTATAGCGGATACTAAAATGTCGGGTGGCAGCTATGGCGTTGAGATTGACCCCGAAAATATCCCCATTGCTTTGAAAAAAACCGCCAAAACTGCCGCTGCTTAGGAATACGCTGCCAGGATTTGCAAAAACGGGTTGTGGGGCATCTATGATGATGGCTCCACCAATAGCATTACCACCAATATTTGCTGGAACCACGGTGGGGTAGACTGTGATCCGACCGATGGCTGAGGGAGATAGGTAAGATAGTGGGGGATTCATGTGGTTGGCACAAGCATTCGGAGTACTGAAACCATTCACTTGAACTAATAATTGGTTATCGCTAAAGCCGTTGAGTACGGGTAGAGCAGACACCCCACCCGCCGCTGAAAAGTCGCCACCCGGAATATGATCCAGCAGCTTTGCAGTATTATCACCAGCAACTGCCAAATTGGCTGAATTAAGCGCTAGCTGTTGACGGCCTGCACCGGAGCCTGAATTTTGTTTTAAGGCTGGTAGATGGATCTCTATCGTCATGGGTGCTGCCGCGTTGGCCAAGACCGGTAAGGCGCCTAAAGTGGTTACAATAAGGGGTGTGAGGGATTTGTATCGCATGGACGCTCCTCTTTGAGGTTAAATATAATTTTAAGATTTTTGCGACGATTTATAATGTTATGTTTTACATAAAATTTATCTTTCATACTCAGGTGAGAAAACTTTTCTTATGCCTGATTGAGTTGTGGATCGAAGCCTAGCAGATCCTAACAGTAGGTTGTAATTCTAATGTTTTGCTCGACAATAGAGATTACATATTAAAGAATTTTAGGTTTTTCTGATCTTCTTGCGCTTTGCGCGACACAAATCTACGCTGTCACTAGTTTACTTTTGAGGAGTGCGGCGGCCTATGGCCCTTCGTCCAAGTTCTATTTCCAAACTGGTGGTGTTTGGCTTCGGCCTCGCTATTGTGCCGCTGGTCTTGGTGATCGTCAGTGTCACCATCTCTATCGCGCACTTTGCCGAGCAGGGTCAGGTTAGCATTTTGCGCGCGGTAGCCATGAGCGATGCGGCCAATCGCATGAATAACGCGGTACGTTCCATGGAGCGCTACGGTTTGCAATATACGGTTCTGCAGGATCAGGCCCTACTGGTTTTGTATGATCAGAGTTTTGCGGAGTACCAAAAATCCAGTGATCGATTTGCCGCTGCCGGACCCTCGCCAGTCGATAAACAGCGTCTACACCGGCTCGAAGAAAACCTCACCCGGGCGCGTCAGCTTTTGCCATTAGTCTCTTTGGAAGGGAATCGCAGTGCTCTGGAAAGTGATTTTAGTCGTGCTAGTGGTGAGGCGCAGCGTTTGCAGAGTGATGTTAATGAGGGGATCAGTACCGAGGTGGGCAAGCTCGGCACTCGGGCTTTGGCTATCAAACGGCTGACCATCATGGAGGTTCTGTTGGTATTGCCGCTTTCCATTGCGGTGGCCATCCTGTTCATTATCCTGATTACTCGCCCCGTACGGCGCTTGGATCAGGCGGTTTCCGGTCTGGGAGATGGCGATCTGGAAACGCCCATTGCGGTACAGGGACCGAAAGATATCGCCAATCTGGGTGACCGTTTAGAATGGTTACGCAATCGCTTGAACGCGTTGGAGGCTGCCAAGCTGCATTTTCTTCAGCAGCTTTCCCACGAGCTGAAAACGCCCTTGACGGCTATTCGTGAAGGCGCAGAGTTGCTGCAAGAGGATCTCGGGCAAAACTTAGGTACCGAACAGCAGGAAATAGTGCATATTGTGCGCGACAACAGTCTGCGTCTGCAAAGGCTTATTGAAGATTTGTTGCGATTCAGTCTGGCAGAAGGACCGGTCGGCGCAGGCATGGTGCAGGATGTTTCCCTGACGCAGGTAGTACAAGATCTCTTGTTGAGCTATAAACCCAGTTTACGAAGCCAGTCTCTACACCTAACTACCGAGCTTGCCGAGGTGAAGGTGCAGGGACATACCGATCGCTTACGCACTATTTGTGACAACTTAATATCAAATGCCGTGAAATTTTCTCCACAAAACGGTACGATACGCGTGTATTTGCAGGTAGAAGGCGAGGATGCGGTACTGGATGTACAGGACGAAGGTCCTGGAGTGGCTGCTGCGGAGCGCGAAAAGATTTTTGATATTTTGTATCGGGGGGAGGCATCTGACTCCGGAAAAATTGAAGGAAGTGGCCTAGGGTTGGCGATTGCTAGAGAATATGTTTTGAGTTATGGGGGATGTCTTGAATTGTTGGATAAAGAAACGCCAGGGGCTTGGTTCCGGTTACGTTTGCCGTGTGCGGAACAAGGCCTTTCTCATGTTGTTCATTCCCCTGATGCTGACGGGCTGCGCCACAACCCCGACCACGCACCTGCCTCCTGACGCAGTGATTCTCCAGCCCGGTGAGCAAGTCGTCAAAACCGTAACTCTGGCAGCTCTGCATGCGCAGATTGCCGCATTGGAAAAAATGGTTCCGGTGACTGCGCCCTGCATTTCCGAAAAAGCAGAAGCGGCCTCCCTAGGTAAACAGCTCGCGGATGCCCGCGCCGGTGATCCCGGATATCAAAAGCTTGAAAGTAAGGTGAACGATTTACAAAACCGCTTGCTTCAATCACAGCAGCGCGAAGCCGATTTGCGTCGCAAGCTGAACGAGCTGGTGCAGATCGAAAAAAATGCTCGTTTTCCGCAAGGACGCTGAATGATTATGGATAAGGGTAAAATCCTGCTGGTCGATGACGATGCCGATCTGTTGCGCTTGTTGTCGTTGCGTATGAAAACGGCGGGATACGCTGTGAGTACCGCCGCTAACGGTAATGAAGCACTCTCCGTGCTGGCGATGGAGCATCCCAGTCTGGTGATTACGGATCTCAAGATGGATCAGATGGACGGTATGGCGCTACTGGATGCTATCCGCCGCGAATATCCGACTTTGCCAGTCATTATTCTGACAGCGCATGGCTCTATTCCCGATGCTTTGCTGGCAGCGGATCAGGGTGTATTTGCTTTTCTGACGAAGCCTTTTGACGGAAAAGATCTGATGGCTCAGGTAGAGCGCGCCTTCAGCTTGACGGCTGCGGTGCTGCCTTCTTCAGGCAAAAAAGGCAAAGACACGAGTTGGGATCGAATATTGACACGTAGCCCAAAAATGCAATCCGTTCTGGATCAGGCTCGGCTCGTGGCGGCCTCGGATGCCAGCGTTTTTGTGCATGGCGCTAGCGGAACGGGAAAAGAGCTGCTGGCCCAAGCTATTCATCAGGCCAGTCCTCGCCGTAGCAAGCCTTTTATTGCACTGAATTGTGCGGCTTTCCCTGAGCAATTGCTGGAATCCGAACTGTTTGGGCATAAAAAAGGGGCGTTTACCGGTGCTGCCAATAATCATCAGGGGTTATTTCAGGCCGCAGAAGGAGGAACCCTTTTTCTCGATGAAATCGGTGATATGCCACTTTCGCTGCAGGTTAAATTGCTGCGTGCTTTGCAGGAGCGCGTGATTCGGCCGGTGGGTGCAACGGAAAGTATCGCTGTGGATGTACGCATTATTTCTGCGAGTCACCGCGATCTGGAAAAAGAAATGGCCGAACGCCGTTTTCGTGATGATCTCTACTATCGTCTCTGCGTAGTCACTCTAGAATTGCCCGCTCTGGCTGAACGCCCCGAGGATATTCCTTTACTCGCCGAATTTTTTCTGCGCGATACGGCGGCCAAAAATCGTAAGGATGTGCGAGGCATTGCCCCAGAAGCCATGGAATTGCTGGTGGCGGCCTCTTGGCCCGGCAACGTTCGTCAGCTTGCCAATGTGATTGAGCAGGCGGTAGTGCTTTCTACCACGCCCCGTATTGGTGCTCCTCTGATTCGTCATGCCCTGCGTGATAAAGAGGGTGAGGTGATGCCTCTGGCGGATGCCAAGGGCCGTTTTGAAATGAATTATTTGATTCAAATTATGCGCATGACCCGGGGTAATGTCAGCCAAGCTGCGCAACTGGCGCAGCGAAATAGGACCGAATTTTATCGTCTGTTGCGCCGTTATCATCTCGATCCCGCTGCATTCAAGGAAAATGGGGCGGCGGATGAAGAGGACAGCGAAGAATAGTGATGCCGAGATTATTTCAGTGGTCATTGAAATGTCTTTCATCTTTAAGCTTCTTAACAGACGCAGACTTTTCCTGATACGGAAAGTGCATTATTGATTCAGGTTCCATCAATTTGCGCTCTACAAAATGATGTACCAGAGACTACTTATGATGGGGCATATTGTAATACACCACGGTCCCAGCCGCGCTGGCAGCCATCAAGGGTAGACAGCCACTGAGAGTTACGGCAACGATACCAATGCTGAATCCGATGAGCGTCCGAACCAGCCAACTGTTCGGACGTTTTTCGTTATATCGAGACAGTATCCAGCGCCCAATCAGGGCTTGTGGACGGGATGCTGTGCGCCGATCCATGCGTCCATGCCGCCTTTGATCGAATGGACATTGCTGTATCCCATTTTCTTGAGTTGATGGGCCGCCAGCGCTGCGCGTCCGCCCGTCTTACAATACACCAAGATTTCCGCATTTTTATCTTTCAATGCCGGATGGGCGTCAGTTTTGAATTCCAGCACTCCCCGGGAGATATGGTGGGCGCCCGGAATATGACCCGCTTTAAATTCTGCTTCCTCGCGCACATCCACAACAATAACCAGATCGCCGTCGTGTTTTTCGTTCGCAGCATGCAAATCCATTTCACGGATTTCTGCTTTGGCTTCCTGAACTAACTCGCTGGCACTTTTGCTCATCATTCACCCCTTTACGCATCATTAGAAAATAACCATGTTCAAGATAAGGCCCTATCCGTATTCATGCAAGTCTCCCCAAAAAACGCCATACCACCTCTGGTTGCGCGATATTTGTCGTTACGCAGCAGCATCTCGGCTACGAAGCTTCTATAGTTAGAAGCAGATATCTGAGCAACGGAGAGCCGTTATGCATCTGGAAACTATCACTCTGGTACGGCACGGGATGACCGAGTGGGCGGACCAAGGCAAGCACACTTCGGTCACCGATATTGGTCTGACCCCGGAAGGTCGGGCTGACGCCGAAGCGTTATGGCAATCTTTCGTTAATCAAGGTCATTTTGATGGCATTTACAGCAGTCCGCTGATTCGCGCCCATCACACCGCTATTCTTGCCGGTTTTGCAAATCCCCAAATCCATGAGGATCTCATGGAGTGGCGTTATGGGCGTTACGAAGGAAAAACCACGGCAGAAATTCATCGTGAAAATCCCGAATGGAGTATTTTTCGTTGCGGCGGTCCCGAGGGTGAAAGTCCGGAAGAAGTAGGCGCCCGCTGTGATCGGCTGCTGAAGGAGTGGGCGGTTACAGGTCATAGACATGTGCTTTGCTTCGCTCATGGCCACATTCTGCGCGCCTTGGCAGCCCGCTGGTTAGGTCTGGATCTTAGTTTCGGGGATCATTTGCATCTCGACCCCGGTAGTATTTCCCGGCTCGGCTGGGAGCACGAAACTCCCGCCTTGCATCTTTGGAACTACTGCCCCCGGCGTCTCCATGTTGGGCCAGGACCGGGATAAGTGACGAGATTCGCTGGACCTCAGCCGAGCAAAAAAGCAGGAGCAACTTGTGCCGCCTGCTGCATGCCCGCATGGTAGTAGTGGGTGCCGGTGAAGGCCTTGGCCTCGTCGGACCGAAAGGCATCCATGCCCAATCCCTTGCGCCCCAAGGTACCGCTCCACCACCCTGATGGATAGCAGAACTGCGGGAAATAAATGCTGTTCACGGCAGCAAAACCGGCCTCGGACATTCGGCTTTGGCACTGACGGATGAGTTCGGCGTGAAGGAGTGGTGACTCGGATTGGGCGACCAGAACGCCTTGATCGGCTAGGGCGTGGTGACAGGCGGTATAGAACTCGGTGGCAAACAGCCCGGCGGCGGGACCTACCGGATCGGTAGAATCGACAATGATGACATCATAGCGGCCGGCTTGCGCTTCGTTGATCCATGCAATGCCATCCGTAAATTGAAAGTGCGCGCGTGCGTCCCCATTTTTTTCGCAGAGTTCGGGAAAGAAACGTTCAGCGACTCGGGTGACGCGCTCATCCAGTTCGACTTGCGTTGCTTCTTCCACTTCATGATGGCGTAGAACTTCGCGTAGGGTTCCACAGTCGCCGCCACCGATAATTAAGACCCGTTTTGGCGCGGGATGAATGAACAGCGCCGGGTGGCTCATCATCTCGTGATATAGGTAATTGTCCCGATCAGTGACCATTACCAAGCCGTCGAGGGTCATGAGGGTGCCGAAATTTTCGGTTTCAAAAATTTCGATAGTCTGATAAGGACTTTGTTCACGGTGTAGTACTTCACGGATTTTTAGGCTCAATGCCGCGCCGTGCTCTTCGTAGCGCTCGGTGTACCAAAGTTCTGTGCTCATAACCGCCTCTCTTTGTGACCGGATAGTGGGTTCCCGTAAGGATTTTGCGCAAGAAACCCACAAAAGAAAAGGCGGGCCTCCAAATTGAAGGTCCGCCGTTCACAACTATGCGTTATTTCAAGCGCAGAGAACCGGCTTGACGCGTAACTCATGAGCAGGAACGCCCATCATATCCACTTGCCCACGCTTCATCTCCATAGTGGAGACCTGTCCGGCCCCGAAAGCTTCCTTGAGATAGTTCAAGGCATCTTCGGGCTGAATGATATCGCCACAGGTAAATACATCCACTGCAGCGTAACCATATTCCGGCCAAGTATGAATGGCCAAGTGAGATTCGGCGACAATAACCGCGCCGCTCACCCCGTAAGGCGAGAAGTGGTGAAAAGTTTGCGTCACGATGGTGCAGTTGGCACGACGAGCGGCCTCAAGCATGGCATCCGTAACAAAATCTACATCAGACAAGGTACTGCCGTCACAGTGATAAAAATCTGCAACGATTTGATGTCCTAACGAGCGCATAGGTGCCCCCCTTACCAAAGTTAAAAAAGGTTAAGAAGTAGCTCCCGTGCACCCCCAGACAGTACTTGGTTTTATGCCCTACCTTGCTGGAACGTGGCCATGCCGTGCTCCAAGTCTCTTAAGGACTGACCCCCTTAGTAACTGCT
>Ga0172382_10000423_pt1 | contig 79601 bp, 65 predicted proteins | sample Leawel138RmetaG_FD_122245 | JGI IMG/M metagenome (GOLD analysis project Ga0172382, IMG submission 122245) | Leachate microbial communities from a municipal landfill in Southern Ontario, Canada - Leachate well 138R metaG | ecosystem: Engineered > Solid waste > Landfill > Unclassified | place...
CCTCCGGCAATGCGCCTTCGGGCTTCTTTTAGCAGATAAGGCGGACATGGTTGTGGCAAGCGCGTCACTTTTTATCGAGAGCTATACTGATTTTCTCTCTCAACTCTCCCACACTTACGGGTTTGGCTATGAACATTCTGCTTCCGATACACCCGTCATTTTCAAGCAGTTCCGAATCGCTCACTATTGCTGTGACGAAAATAATCGGAATTGTCCGTGTAGCCGGACTTTCCTGCAATGCTTCCGCCACCTCGCCGCCGGACATTCCGGGCATCATAACGTCAAGAAGTATGATATCGGGTTTTTCCTTTCTGGCAAGCTGCAACGCTGATATTCCATCGATTGCCATTATCACCTGAAACTTGCCTTCTGCTTCAAGGCTCCTTTTTACCAGACGACAAAAATCTTGCTCGTCATCAACCACGAGAACTTTTTTCATTAATTAACCCCCTTTGGCTCCTTCTCTTTCAGATCAATAAGATTGCTCATATTCTTTTCAAGTGCATCGAGACTAAAAGGCTTGAAAAAATATTTATCGGCGCCCGCGTCAAATGCCGATTGAATGATATTTTCATGGATGACGGCGGATATGATGATAACTGCGCTTCGAGGACTCAATCTTTTTATTTCTTTCAACGCTTCTATCCCGTCCAGGCCGGGCATTATAAGGTCAAGCAGCACGCCGTCAGGCTGCTGGCTTCCTGCGTGCCTGACAGCCTCCATCCCATCGATAGCCGTTACGACACAATATCCTTTATCGCTCAAGTATTCCTCAAGCAGCCGAACAATTTCAAACTCGTCATCGACAACAAGAATTTTCCTCATACCTTCTCGCATTTGAGTTTTATGTATTCTCAAGTCAAAGGAAGTTCGATATAAAAAGAGCTTCCCCCCCATTTGTTGTTTTCAGCCCAGATTCTGCCGCCGTGCTGTTCGATTATTCCATGGGATATGGAAAGGCCCATGCCGGTTCCTTTTCCGATGCCTCGTGTGGTGTAAAAGGGCTCAAATATATGGTGCAGGTGCTTTTCCTCTATTCCGGTTCCTGTATCGGAAACGACTATCCTCACGCGCTCGCCTGCCTCTGAAGCTATTTTTTTTGTTTCTATCCTCAGAAACTTATCTTTTTTGTTTTCCATAGCAGCAAGGGCATTGGTAAGGAGATTGATAAACACTTGCTCCATCTTTTTTCTATCGACCTGCAGGACGGGCAGAGAAGCGTCGGAATGAATATCCGTGACCACTCCTTCTATTTTCAGTTGAGTGGCGTATAGACGCAGGACTTCCCCGACTATTCCGTTAATGTCATCAGGGGCCATTTTATCGGGGGCAGTTCGCGAGAACTGCTTGAGATTCTCCGTAATCGCAACGATGCGCTCAACCTGTTCCTTGCACACTGCCAGCTCCTGAAGGTCCTCTTGATGAAGATTTCCGTTTTTTTCAATAAGCTGCAACTCCAGCGAAATAATGCCCAGCGGGTTCAATATCTCGTGGGCGACCCCCGCCGATATTCTACTGAGAGAGGAAATTTTCTCCGCCTGTTGAATTTTCTTTTCCAGTTCCCTCCGGGTGATTTCGGCCTCTCTTAATTCCGTGATGTCCTGCGCGATGCCTCCAAGCGATCTCAGGGTACCTCTGATATCAAGAACGGGGAACAGCGTCGTTCTGAAAATCTTTTCTTTGCCGTCCACCGGTATGGCGTCTTCAACTACTATGGGAACCCGTCTTTCGATAACTCGCGCAAGTCTTCGCATAAACGCATCCGCAGTATCAGGCGGCAGGAGTTCATGGAATGACTTCCCCACCAAATCTTTTGCTTCTTTGCCGTATAAGGCGCATATCGCTCTATTGACCGTCGTATAACGGCCTTTGCCGTCGAATTCGCTGATGAGAAGCGGGCTGTTATCGAGTATGCCCTGCAGCCGATCTCTTGAGTCCCTTAATTTTTCAAGAGCCTGTTTTCTCTGGGATTCAGTCTGCTTCAGTTTCGTAATATCCTGGTAAATAACTTGATAATGTCGTGCCCCGTTCCATAAAACCCTCTTGCGCCTTACCCAGAGATAGCGAACCATATTGGCACTCGTTATCAATTCGATCTCATATTCACCCGATGTATCCCTCTTACGCCTGCGCTCTTCTTTACGAAGCATGTGTCTGTGCAAACTTTTTTTTGTGTATCGATCCGTGATATGCGAGGTCTTCATTTCATTGATATCGGCATATTCGAAAAGATCCAGAAAACTCTGATTCACGTACAGCGTTTTGCCTCCTCGAGAAACGATACGTATGCCCAGGGGTGAATCGTCAAGCGATCTTCTGAAGTTATGTTCACTTACCCTCAGAGCGTCTTCGGCTTTTTTTCTTTCTGAAATGTCGCGCGATACGCCGTGCAGCCCGATCAATTTGCCGTTGCGGTCGCGCATTCCGCGAAGCATATTTTCCATCCACACGGTGTTCCCGCTTTTGTCATAGTATTCGATGTCTATAATCCTCGACCTCTCGGGATCACTTTTCCCTATCCGTTCGATTTCCAATTCCCGGACAAGAAGACCCAATGCTCGTGTATGCGATTCGGGAGTCATTATTTCAGATACTTCCTGCTTAATCCTCTCTTCTGGGGTAAATCCTAAAATCTTCTCTATGGAAGGACTTACATATGTGGTTTTCAAATTGAGATCCAGGGTCCAGACGATGTCGGTCATTGCTTCGGCCAGAAAACGAAATTTTTCTTCGCTTTTACTCAGTGCATCTTCGGCCAATTTGCGCTCGGTGGTATCGGAAAAGAAATTGCGAAAGTGCACTATGTTCCCTTTCTTATCCCGAACTGCCCGGACATCATTGATTGCCCAGAAGAAAGACCCGTTTTTCCTTGCAAGCCGGCACTCCACCTGAATCCTTTCGTCACCTTTTTCCAGCTTCCTGATAATATTTTCTCTTTCCTCAGGGTCCGAGTAGAGCTGCTGTCCGATGTTTTCAATGGCCTTTATCATCTCGCCGGATGATGCATAACCAAACATTCCGGCAAGTGTCTGGTTTGCATCGATGAGCGTTCCCTCTTTTGTAGATGTGAATATGCCGATAGGAGCGATTGACATCATCTCCCGGCACTCTTCGAGCGTGTGATGAAAGTGCGGACTGCAGGACGATCCCTTATTCGGCATGATTATCTCCTGTCTTTTTGTAAGAAGGGCTTGCGGCGAGGTTCTTCAATGAATGAAAAATTAACGGACTTGCAACGAGATGTAAATCCATTCGAGAGAAAACCGGTTGGTTCAGACTTCCTGGATTCGGAAACACAATCAAACTCATTCGGCCGGCTCTTTATCAGTTGAAGTTATTCTATTCAGGTAGAAGCGGTTTGCAATCAGACCATGAGCCTGTAAAATCACACCATGAAGGTACTTAATAGAAATTTTTGTAAAAATCAAAAGATATTTCCGGAAATATATGAAATATGTCACAGTTCAGAATCCCTGACAGATGCCACGCGATGATCTCGCTTCAAGAAGACCGGTAGAGGCAAGAAAGATTCAGGGGCACATTTCACATTGCGCACTCGGAGCAGAAATGCAGGATCTCATATACTTATGATTCGCAGCATATTGCCCTGAAAAAGTTCTGCCAGGGATTCCGCATGAATGAATGCCGTTTCAGTCCCAAAACGGCTAGACATCTTCAATTTGCGGTAATGTCCAGGTTGCACGGACTGCTGTTCCCGAACCTATTCGGGATTTTAAAATAAACTTTCCTCCTGATAGTTGTGTCCTTTCCTTCATTATCGAAAGCCCCCACTCCTTATACCCGGAATTATCACCATACGTTCGCCGATGTTCAAAACCGCACCCGTTATCTTTTACGAACAATCCCAGTGTTCTTTTTCTTCTGGTCAGAGTGACAAATACTTTTGTTGCCCCGCTGTGCTTTGCAATATTATTGAGCGACTCCTGGAGAATCCTGTAAATAACTATTTTCAGGCGCAGCGGTATGTCGGATTCAGTTACTTTAAACTCTCTCGTTACTTCTACGGCAGGATATTGCGCTTTGAAATCATTAAGAATTGATAGGGCAGTTGACAGAATACCCATATTTTCAAGTGTGGCAGGCCACAGGGACGCGCTAATTTTTCTCAATTCTTTTATACCACCCTGTATGAGCGGAACGAGGGACTCAAGTTTCTGCAAACCGACTGCTTCATCGTTTTCAAAAAGATTGCGTGTTGTTTCAATTCCATACTTGATTACCGACAATGTCTGTCCGATACTGTCATGAAGATCATGGGCGATTTTTTTACGCTCCTCTTCCTGAACAGTAATGAGCCTTTCTGAAAGCCTTTTCAATTCCTCTCTCGAGGCCCTCAGTGCTTCATCCACTATTTTGCGATGCGTCATATCATGGCCGACCGAAAGTATCTCAACAATCTCGCCTTTTTCATTTGCTATTGCCTTATGTGTCCAGGCTATCCAGACGCGTTCGCCGTTTTTCCGGACATTCTCATTTTCCGTCATCTTGTACCGTTCCGGGTGAACAAATATATCTTTCAACATTTTTTCCATTTCAGACCCATTGCTTTCAGCCGGAGAAAGAATTGTACCCGATACGTGTTTCCCGACAATTTCTTCTTCGGAGAAATCGAAAAACTGCTGCGCATACTCGTTAAAGAATGTGATGCGTAAATCAGTATCCAAGCGCATAATAATACTGTTGGCGCTTTGTACCAGCTCACGATATTTCGCTTCGCTTTTCCTGAGCGCTTCTTCAATTTTTTTACGCTCCGTAATATCGCGGGATACGCCGAGAAGACCTACGGGAAGCCCTTTCTCGTCTTTGATAAATACTATCTTGTCCTCTGTCCACACCGTGTGTCCGTCTTTATGCTGTTGTTCTAATTCAATCCCCCCGATTAACACATCGACTTCTTTTCGATCCGCCAGACTTTTTTCCAACGCATCCCTGAAGTTCCGAGTAGCGATATCTCTCGATCCGGCCACCAGTGTGGCTCCGGCACGATGCCCGACGGCATCCTCATAATCGTATCCCAGTACCTTTTTCAATGAAGGACTCACATAAGTAAATCGTAAGTCCATATCGGTCGTCCAAATCAGATCGGTAACATTTTCAGCGAGGAGACGGTATTTCGATTCCCGCTCTTTCAATCGCCGCTCCATCATCCTGGACATCGTGATATCCTGAAGCGAAACTATGCTCTGTTTCGTATCGGGGATAAAATTTACAGTTGAAAAAATCTGCTTTCTTTTACCGGATCTGTCGATAAGCGTAAACTCGATTTCATGCGGGGCGGATTTTTGGTCAATCCTTCTTTGGTTATGATAATATTCCAGTTTTTGCCTGTCGTTTTCCGAAACAAACTCTGTCCATCTTTTTTTGCCTTCAACTTCCGCTTTGTCAAAATTTAGAAGTTCTTCCGTTTTGTTGTTAATAAGAGAAATCGTCATATTGTTTTCTATTATAAGCATGGCCGTACCGGTTGTCTCAAAAATTGTCCGGTAAGCCATTTCCGATCTTTTCACTTTTTCATACAGCTCATGACGCTCGGTGACATCACTCAGAAACGTAAGAGAGGACGGCTTTCCCTTCCAATTAAGGAGCACCACATTAACCTCTACCCACTGAGTATTTCCCTGACTGTTGGTGATCCTGAATTCATATCTCGTCGGGGCTCCTTTGCCCAGCCTTCTTTTCCTGTAAATGTCAATTATCATTTCCCGATCATCAGGATGGATAAATTCCGTAAATTCACGGCTCATGAGCTCTTCTCTCGAATAGCCGGTGATTCTTTCCAGATTTTTATTAAGGGGAATTATTTTACTCTCACGAAGGAGATATATTGCTTCGATGGCGTTTTCTATAACCAGCTTCGCATCAGATTCAGATTCAGAGAGGGCGCTCCTCAGAATATCCATTGAGATATTCTCATGTTCACTTGTCCCGACCGGTTGCGTGTAACCGTCCTTGTGTTTCCCCGGACTCTCTTTTTTATTCACATCAAAAAGCACCGAGTGAATCTCCTCACCCCGGCCGGACTCCCCTTCGACGGCGATGCTTTCGCATACTACCGTAATTTCTGAACCGTTACTTCTCATAATTTTGAGTTCAACCTGTCTTTTCTCACTGATATTCTCCAAAATATCCCGCATATGATTACAAAATATTCCCCGGCTTTCATCACACAGGCAAGAGACGAAATTCTCTCCAGGAGCCTCTTCTGCTTGAATCATCAGCAGGTCGGCACAGGCGGAATTCATGCTTTGCACGATACCGTTTTCATCGGCTATGAAGTAAGAAACAAGATCCGGCATGCCAAAAGATGAGGACCTATCTTTGCATGCCGGTGTTTCTTCCTCGATCGTCTGCTTTCTGCCCTTCAAATCAACCTCCCGGAGTATTGTCCAAAGATTTGGAGCCGGCACGTAAGCCCGGCGCAGATCCTTTTTACGAGTTGGAACACGCGCCACTTGGATTCGAGTAACTGTGAAAGGATAAGGATATTGTTTCTTAGTATACATTCGTATTTTTGTCAAAACCGAAAAAGCAAATATGAGTACCGCGCCTCCCTGCCCGCTTTTTAATCTTTTTTGCTTTTTTTGCAGGAATGCAATTTTTGAAGTGGTCATCACTTAGAGCAATCTTTACTCTTCCTGTTGAGACTGCCTTCACACGAAGATATATTTTTACTTTCTTTTTGTTTCTTATTTTGCTATGGAAAGAAACGAATCTGAGAGAGGCGCGGGTGGCATTTTTCTATATTCAATCAACTCTGACAGCTGTCTTCTGCCGATGTAACTAAATACAGCGAATCCTGATGCTCACATTCACACTACACTGGCTTCTTTCTCCGCCACCCGCGTTATCAAGATTATATTCGAAAAACGTGTAAAGAAAATCCCGAAAAAGATTCCCTGATAGTTTTGAGTTCAGTCTTGTACCTGCTTCGCATTCACAGCTGTATACTAATGTGCCTTTCAAATATCCGGCGATCTGCTGTTACATACTACACTGATTACGGCGCCGGTGTTATCTGCGAATCGACACCGGTGTACATTATCAGGAGCTTATCCCCTATGGCCCATACAATAAAAGCGATAGCAATGGAAATCCCGGCTGCAATAAGTCCGTATTCTATTGAAACGGCACCTTCTTCACTTTTTAAAAAATCTTTTGCTGAAGCCATATATCCCTCCCGTATCGAGATTTAAATGGGTATACCAGATTCAGCAACAAATATGCCATTGTTCAAATAATTGACTTTTCTGACAAATCCATTGCATTCCACTATTGAGTGCCAATGTTATTTTACAGTTATAAAAAATCTTTACACTGACACTACTGTTCAGCTGTTCTTTACCCATGACTCCCGAAGAGCGACTATACGGTTGAATACGGGGCGATCCGGCAAAAAATCACCCGAATCGGCACAAAAATAGCCGAGCCGTTCGAACTGATAGGCATTGCCCGGCACTGCATCTTTGAAACTCGGCTCCAGATAGCAGGGGGAGAGTACTTCCAGTGAATCGGGATTGAGATAATCCTTGAAATCTCCACTTTCTCCCGCAGGATCGGGAACCCGGAAGAGCCGGTCGTAAATGCGTATTTCGGCTGGTATGGCATGGGCTGCGGAAACCCAGTGTATCACCCCTTTTATCTTGCGGCCGTCAGGTGGCGGCCCGTTTCTCGTTTCGGCATCGTATGTGCAGTGCACTTCCACTATTTCACCTGATTTTTGATCCTTCACTATGCTCTCATAGCGAATGACATAGGAATTGCGAAGCCTCACCTCCTGTCCGGGAGCAAGCCTCTTGTATTTGCCGGGCGGATTTTCCTGAAAATCGTCCTGCTCGATATAGAGGATCCGTGAAAAGGGAACCGTGCGCATCCCCATTTCCGGTTTCTGGGGGTGATTGGCACACTCGAATTCCTCACTCTTACCCTCGGGATAGTTGTCGATAACCACCCGGAGGGGCTTGAGCACCGCCATGGCCCGGGGCGCCGTCTCGTTCAAATCCTCGCGAACACAATGCTCCAAAACAGAAATATCTACAAGGTTTTCATTCTTAGCAACCCCGATAACAGCGCAAAAATTACGAATCGCCCGGGGCGTATAGCCACGCCGCCTCATTCCCGCGACTGTGGGCATGCGGGGATCGTCCCATCCTTTGACATAGCCTTCCTCGACCAGTTCGATGAGCATTCTTTTGCTTAATACCGTATAGCTCAGGTTAAGGCGGGCGAACTCGATCTGCTGCGGCCGGTGGCTTTCGATCAGCTGTTCGACGATCCAGTCGTAAAGAGGGCGGTTGTTTTCGAATTCCAGCGTGCAGATGGAATGGGTAATTCCTTCCAGAGCGTCGGAAAGGCAATGGGCAAAATCGTACATGGGATATATGACCCACTTCGCCCCCGTCCGGTAGTGGGGCTCTCTTTTTATCCGATAGATAACCGGATCGCGCATCACTATGTTGGGAGATGACATGTCGATTTTTGCCCTCAGAACATGGGCGCCGTCTTCGAATTCTCCTGCCCGCATCCTTGTAAAGAGCTCCAGGTTCTCTTCGATGGACCGGCTTCTGTAGGGACTTTCTTTTCCCGGTTCGGTGAAATTTCCACGGTATTCCCTGATTTCATCGGCATTCAAGCTGCATACATAGGCCTTGCCCATTTTGATGAGTTCACAGGCGAACTGATAGAGCCGCTCAAAGTAATCGGATGCGAAAAAGAGTCGATCGCCCCAGTCGAAACCGAGCCAGTGGATATTATCTTTTATAGAATCGACATATTCCAGAGATTCGCCGCTGGGATCGGTATCATCGAGCCTTAGATTGCAGGTGCCGCCGTACCGGGCGGCGATTCCGAAATTGAGGCAGACGGACTTTGCATGCCCTATATGGATATAGCCGTTGGGCTCCGGCGGGAAACGGGTGGCGATCCGTCCTTCATGTTTCCCGGTTTTCAAATCATCATCGATTATTTCGCGAATGAAATCGCTTTGAGAGGCCGTATTGGATTGTGCCGTATTCATTGGCTTGACACCTTTCTTCTTTTCGTGACTGTAATTTCTACGGCAATGTCGTAGAGCGTGCTCCTGCGGCTTTCAATTCTGGAGACATGGTTTTGAATTGTGCAAGGCATGCTGTAGGGAATATATGGGTAACTCACAGTGATGTCAACAGAATAGCGCCTGCACTTCGGTTTTGAAATACCGTAGAAAGCCACCGCCGCAAAATATACCATTCATAAAAGGCGGGCTTTTTTCAACTGACTTTATTCTCCTGTGTTCTCAGGCTCGCTCTACTGCCACGGACTGCGCTCCCATGCGGTAGTGTGCGGCCTTTGCAAGGACCTGACCGGCAAACCGCTCGGGAATGTCCACATAGGTGCATCGATCGCGAATGCTGATTTTGCCTATCGAGCTGCCCGGAATTTTCGAATTTCTGGCAAAGGTGTCCAGCACTGCTCCGACATGAATACCATCGGCTTTTCCCTTTTTCAGAACAAACCGGACCATGCCTCTCTCCGGGGAAACCTCTCTGAACGCCCTTTTCCTGTGCGCCGGTTCACCTTTTGCAACTTTGCCGCCGGAATTCTTTACATGATTTCCCGCCATTCGTTCTTTTCTTCCGGCGATCTCTTCCTCGATAGAATTGAGGGATTCGACGGGACGCTGTTTTTCATTCGATCGCGCCAGCCTTAAGGCTGCCGCGGCAATCTCCAGCGGATCGAATCCTTCTTTCATCAGATCCTCCGCAATCTTCCGCTCCCGGCGGCAGCGATCCCGCTTCAGCCAGACCATTACCTTATCCAGAAGTTGCGCACCTCTCCTTTCTTCGATTGCCTCTGGTGTGGGCAGGACCGATCTCGTAATATTCTGCTTTATGAACCCTTCAACTTTGCGCAGAAACCAGATATCTTTCGGGGTTGCCAGCGAAATTGCGATACCACTCCTGCCGGCCCTGGCCGTTCGCCCTATGCGGTGGACATATGCTTCCGGATCGCCGGGTAGATCGTAATTTATGACATGAGAGATATCGTCTATGTCCAGACCCCGCGCGGCCACATCGGTCGCAACCAGCACTTTCATCTTGTTCTGCCGGAAACGGTCGAGGACGCCTTCCCTGGCATCCTGGCTCATGTCGCCGTTCAGGGCCTCCGATGAGAAGCCGCGGCCTGCCAGTTCTCCGACCAGTTCCGCCGTACCGATGCGCGTGCGTGCGAAAATAAGCGCACTTTTGATTTCCTCCACCTCCAGAAGACGGCTGAGTGCGGCTACTTTGTCCTTTTGATGCACTATATAATACCGCTGTTCGACGGCAGATACGGTGACCTGCCTCTGCTCGACCGCACATATTTCGGGTGTGCGGAGATACCGTTCGGCAAGGCGGCGGATCTCGGGCGGCATAGTAGCGGAAAAGAGGGCCGTTTGCCTGGCCGGCGGTGCTTTATCGAGTATGGTCACGATATCATCGATAAATCCCATGCCGAGCATTTCATCGGCTTCATCGAGAACGACCGTGTCAAGCCTGCCAAGATCGAGCGCCTCCTTCCGGACCAGATCGATAATCCGCCCCGGTGTCCCTGCAATAATGTGCGCCCCTTTGCGCAGGCCCTTCAGTTGAACCCCGTAAGCCTGTCCGCCGTAAACCGCCAGCACCCTGATTCCGCGATACTTCCCGAGCTGCTGAATCGCCTGAGTGACCTGCAGGGCCAACTCCCGCGTGGGGGTTACCACCAGACCCTGTACATGGCTCTTTTTCGCGGCGACGGCATGCAGAAGGGGCAGCGAAAAAGCAGCCGTTTTGCCGGTTCCCGTCTGGGACCGGCCGATTACATCATGGCCTGCCATCATGGCCGGAATGACCGCAGATTGAATGGAGGTCGGGTTTCGATAGCCCACCTCGGCAATTGCCTGCATCAGTTCCGGATGCAGGCCGAAGATTGAAAATAATTCTGACATGAAAATGCTCCTGCGTGCTTTACGAATCCTCTGTGTCGCATGCCTCTGTTGCCTGCATGAGCGGCTCTTACGCACGTAGAGCATCTTCACCGCAACAAAAAGACCCGGCCCCTGAAGGCCGGGCTCAATCATGGAATGTTCGAAAGAAGATTAAATTTACATCAACGAATGATTGTGGCGCCTCTATATCACAATTTGGAATTTTTCCAATCTTTATTTTGAAACTTTCCCGTTACCTTTTTATTTTTGCCTGTGCTACGAGGCCTTCAATTCGGCAGTACAGTGGGGACAGCGTACCGCCTTCGCCGGTATGGTCGACAGGCAGTAAGGGCATGCCTTTGTTGAAGGTACGGCAGGCGGTTCTTCCTTCTTGAACTGAATTCTGTTCATGCCCCTGACCACAAGGAATACACAGAATGCAACAATTATGAAGCTTATGACCGTATTAACAAAAAAGCCGTAATTGACGGTAACGGCACCAGCCGCCTGAGCCGCCGCGAGCGATGCATAAGGTCCGGCTTCGGCCCCCTGCTTGAGAACTATAAAAAGATCCGAAAAATCGACGTTTCCTGCCAGAAGACCGATCGGCGGCATTATAATATCGTTAACCAGCGATTTTACGATAGTTCCGAAAGCGACGCCGATGATGATCCCCACAGCCATATCGACAGCGTTGCCTCTCACCGCGAATTCCCTGAATTCCTTGAACATGGCACTCCCTCCTTATCCCATGCAAATCTGTTAAAGATCGCTGCCGCACGAAAAAAAGCCCGGGCGGCCGCCCAGATCCTTCTACGTGTCAGGCCTCAAACAAATTCATTTGCGATTTTAATTACTTCTGGCGCTTTTTTCAAGATATTTGCGCGGGGGCATTCTTTTTTTTATGATGCATAAAAAAGCGCATTAAGAAAAAATTACGCACCGGCGGGGCACCATGAAGTGAGGCAACGGTTTTGAATTTTTCATTCCTGTCTCTCGCAGCGATATAGACGCCGCATGCGCCGCACAGAGTCGCAGGGCGCCATCAGGCTTTTGTCTCTGATCTCTTCACCCCTTAATTTTAAACACTTTCTCTTACTGCTTCATTGCGATCGGTCAACACCCTGCATTTCCAGAAAATCAGCCAGCACCGGATAGGGCTGAGCACCAACCAGACGGGCATTCTCCAAAATAAAGGTCGGCACGGCCGTTACACCTTTTTCTCTTGAAAGGGCCCAGTCGGAATCGACGGCGGCACTATAGGCCCCGGTCAGGAGCACATCCCGCGCCTCGTCGGGAGAAAGGCCGACTGAGGCGGCAAGACCGGTAAGAACATCGATTCGGGCGATATTCTTTCCATCGACGAAATAGGCCCGGAAAACTGCATTATGAAAGGCATCGCCTCTGCGCGTCGATCCGGCCCAGAGCCCCAGTTCCTGCGCCCGCCTGCTGTTAAAGGTTTTATCCCTGTCTCGCAGGGGCAATCCCAAATCAGCCGCCGTCTCCCGAAGACGATTCCTGATTTTTTCGATATCGACAGTGCTGTAATCGGCAAACAGATCTCTCAGAAGAAGGCCTTCTTCGGGAATTTCAGGATGAAGCGGAAAGGCCCGCCATTTCATAGCTATTCCATATTCTTTTTTCAGTTTTTCAATACGCCCGGTAATGAAATAGCACCATGGTCAGATATAGTCCGAAAAGATTTCCAGGATTGGTACCCTGTCCATACAATGCTCCTTCATTTCAATATTATCGTACTTCTGCAATTTTCTGCAGAAGGTACTCAATTTCCTGCAGTCCCAGTTTGCCGTCGTTATTTATATCCCCGTCTGCGAAAACCCCGGTCACATCCCCAACCAATGTTTTAAGGATAAGGATCACATCAGCGAGATCAGCCCGATCATCATGATTCACATCGGCTCTCAAAAAAGTATAACAGGCCATCCCTTGGCGTGGAACACCGTCTGCGGCCTCGAAACTGCCGGCTATAATGATTCGCTCTCCCGAGGCGAGGATCTTTCTTACGGTACCCGTGACCGACGCATTGAAAGAAACGTCCCTCAACCCATTCTGGCCAAGACGTACGAGGCTGTTATAGAGTTTCCCGTTTACCGCGTCATAAATCTGCATATTCCCGCCGACCAGGATTTTCCCGTCATCCTGGACGCAGATACTGTAGGCGGTAAGTCCCTGATCGCCGAAGGGTGAAGAAAAGGTTTCATCCATGGTTCCATTTGCATTCAAGCGCGCAAGGGTGGGACTTTCTATAGTGCCGACGGTAGAAAAACGGCCGCCAATCAAAATTTTGCCGTCCGGCTGCAATGCTATCGAAAATATTTCGCTACGGGAATTGAAAACAGTAAAGGCCGGAGATGTGAACGTGGCATCAAGGGACCCATTGGGATTGAGTCGTACTATGTTCTGTACTGCCGATCCCGAAAAGCTGGAAAAGGAACCGCCCAGGAGTATTTTGCCATCCGGTTGAACGGCAACGGCATTGATCCGGTCGAATTCGTAATCTGATTGCTGATAGTTCGAAATCCCCTCACCGGGAGTAAATGTCCCATCGATGGAAAGATCTTCGTTCAGACGCCATATACCCGGCGAATTGGCCATAGCGTCCGCCGCGGCAAGGATCTTTCCATCGGACTGCAAGGCAAGAGCTCTCAGGCGGCCCACGTACGCGGAGGCCTCTACCGACCCGTTCGGATCGAGAAGCGCCACATCTTTGTAATCCTGGCCGGCAATGCTATAAAACGTGCCTCCCACGACAAGCTTTCCGTCGGAGCGCACACGCACATCCGTCACTGAACCTCCCGCCGTCAAGAGAGTTGTAAGCGCCGGGTCCTCCTCGCCGCTGGGGAAGAGACGCGCCACACCGGGAGCGCTGTGCCCGTTAATGAGGTAGAACTCGCCGCCTGCCAGTATCTTTCCGTCAGATTGAAGGGCCAGAGCCTGTACATTCGCCTGACCGCCGACTATAGGCTTGAAATTGGCGTCGGGAAGAAAGTAGGGGCCGGAGAAAAGGCAGAGACCGGCATACAGTCCTTCATCGGAAGGATCGTCCCGGTACGTGAAACTTCCTCCCGCCAGAACAGTGCCGTCCGATCGCTCCGCCAGTGCCCAGACATCGGTGGGTTTTCCTTTGAAGCGTGCATAACTGTAAAATCCTCCACCGGCTTCATGAAGGACATAAACGGCGGCATTGTGATCAGTCGGTTTCCCGTCGAAATACATGACCGGATTCCAGCCTCCCACAAAAATATAATTTTCCGAAGCCGCAAGGGCGGTGATTTCATGGAGGTAGTTTCCGATCAGGCTGGACCCGCCACTCGGTTGAAAGGTTGAATCAAGGGTCCCATTGGTCTCAAACCGGGCCATCTTTGAAACGGTTTGACCCGCCGCCTGCGAAAAGCTCCCGGCAATGAGAATCTTTCCATCGGGCTGGAGCGCGAGGGCGAAAAGATCGCCGCCGGCCACGCCGGCGCCGAAGGCCCCGTCGAGTGATCCGCTTTCATCCAGGCGGGCGATACCTCTTTTTGCCGACCCGTTTATTGTGGCAAATGACCCGCCGATTACGATGCTTCCGGACGCCTCGATGGCGATATGGGTTACGGAACCATCGGCCCCCGAACCGGGCTCGAACGTCGGATCGACCGATCCATCGGGATTGAGGCGGATGATCCTGTTTCGGGGAGCCGTGAAATCACCGCCGACCAATATTTTGCCGTTTTCATCGACCTTTATCGCCCGGACAAGACCGGAAATGCCGTAAGAACCAGTCTGCCAGTCATAACCGCCGGCATCAAAAGTCTCATCCAGGGAACCATCGGCATTGAGGCGGAAAAGATAGCTTTGTGTACTCGCTTCCTTGTAACGCGTCAGATATCCCCCTATGAGTATCTTTCCATCAGCCTGCCCGGCTGCGGCACGGATCTGATCCACCTGAATGTTCCCGGATACTTCAAAAGTCCTGTCGACAGTTCCATCAGCATTGAGACGGGCAATATGTTTGGCGGGATAACCGCTTATTGTTGTAAATGTTCCGGTTATCAGAATTTTATTTCCCGATAGCGGAATTATTCCGGTTACGGAACCCGGCGCTGCAAACACCGGATTGAAATCCTCACGTACTATCGTCTTGGAGATTGCGGGGCAGGTCCACGAAAGGGCGGTCAGACATACGATCAAAAAAAGGGCAGCGGTCAAAATTTTCTTCTTCATGGCAATTCCTCTGTATCGGACAATTAACAGGTATCAGTTCAAGGTATTGGCAGTTTCCTTATATAACAACAGTTTCAGTATCTTATATGCTCTCTTTGCAGATAACTATATAACAGAACATAGCTCAGTTACTACTGAAAAATTACATTTTCCGGACGGAACAAATATTTCTTTAACTTTCTTTTTTTATTCAAAATAGTGGCAATAATTCGCTAATATCGTATAAGGAAATATTTATCGGCTTACTAAGAGTGTTAAAGCTAAGAGGGATCAGAGCCGATAGTTCATTTAATTTATTTCGGGACGGCCCGAGGATGTTATCTGCAATATACAATTCACAAATAAAGCGGACGCGGGGAAAAGCCAATGCAGGATAAAAGATTACGATATAAGCTTATCATAATAGTATCCATTATTCTCGTCATACCGATCCTGATCGCCAGTTATATCTACGTGCGGCATGAATCACTCGATTCTTCACATGTAGTTCTTTTCGCTTTTATCCTCATATTGGGCCTTGAAGGCATCATACTGATTCGCCTTATCTTCGACGAAGTCTCCTTTACAACGGAACGTTTGAAAGAAGCAGCGGAAAAAGGGAAGCGGCTGTCTTCCGACTTGCAGCATGAAGTATTCGAAATGAAGGAAATTTCTACTTCCTTCAATCAAATCATGGATCAATTGGAAAAAACGAATGGGGTTCTGGAGGTACATGTCCAGGAATTGAAGTCAGTACGCAAAAATCTTTTCGACATTATCGATTTTCTTCCCGATGCAACATATGTGATAGATAAAGAAGGAAAAGTAATTGCCTGGAACCTGGCCATGGAAACAATGACGGGAATCAGCAGCAGTGAAATAACAGGAAAGGGAGATCTCTCATATTCACTGCCTTTTTACGGAGAAAAAAAGCCCATGTTGATTGATTATGCCCTTAATCCGGAGGCATTCGCAGAAACACCTGTTAACCGGAAGGGAAATATTTTTTCAAAAGAGGACTTCGCACCCTCATTGAACGGCAACAAGGGTGCGTATATTTTCTCAACCGCATCGGTGCTTTACGATTCTGAAGGAAGGGCGACCGGGGCCATAGAATCAATTCGCGACGTGAGCTGGCGAATAGAAATAGAAAAGGAAAAATTTCATTTGGAAGAACGTCTTCATCGGGCGGAAAAGATGGAAGCCATGGGAACGCTGGCCGGGGGGATTGCACACGATCTGAATAATATTTTGGGGGTACTGGTGGGATATTCCGAACTGCTTTTGGAGAAAATCCCGGAAGATGACTCATTGAGAACATATGCATGCAATATATTGAAATCTGGAGAAAAAGGTGCGGCAATCATTCAGGATTTGTTAACTCTTGCCCGGCGCGGAGTATCAGTTTCGGAAATCATAAATCTGAACAGCCTGATTTCAGATTATTTTGAAACGCCTGAATTCGAAAGATTGAAGGATTTTCATAGCAATGTGCACTTTGAAGCCGATCTTGACGAAGATCTTTTGAACATTAAAGGTTCACCGGTTCACCTGGGAAAAACGATAATGAATCTTATTGCAAATGCTGCAGAGTCTATGGAACGCGGAGGGGTAGTAAAAGTAGGAACACGCTGTCTGCACCTTGACAGGCCCGTAAGAGGATACGACGACATCCGCGAAGGTGATTACGCCGTTCTCAGTGTATCAGATATGGGAACAGGCATATCAAAGGAAAACATAGAAAAAATATTTGAACCTTTTTATACAAAAAAAATTATGGGAAGAAGCGGAACAGGTCTGGGTTTGACTGTAGTCTGGGGAACAGTAAAAGATCACAACGGATATATAGATATTGTTAGCGAAACAGGCAAAGGGAGCACGTTTTCCATCTATTTACCTGTTACCAGAGAGGAAATTTCTAAACTCCCGGAGACAGTTACGCCCGATTCTTACAAAGGAAGGGGAGAATCCATATTGGTTGTTGATGACGTCTACGAACAGAGAGAACTTGCCGTCGCAATGCTGAGCAGGCTTGGCTACAGGGTAATGGCGGTAGAAAGCGGAGAAGAAGCTGTTGAATTTTTAAGGAACAATAATGTGGATCTCATAGTGCTTGACATGATCATGGATCCAGGAATGGATGGTCTTGAAACATACAGAAAAATAATAGAAGTTACTCCGAATCAGAAAGCAACAATAGTCAGCGGTTTTTCTGAAACAGACCGCGTGAAACAGGCACAGGCCCTGGGCGCAGGTTCATATGTAAAAAAACCTTACGTTCTGGATAAAATAGGTCTGGCAGTAAGAAACGATCTCGATGATCCTCAATTCAATAAATCCGTTTAATCCGCTCTTATCTATGTGCCGTGGCAAGTTTAATGGCAAGGCCGGCAAAGACTATCCCCGCAATACGGTTGATCAGGCGCTGCACCTTCTTTGAGCGGTTAAGCCGGTTACCGGCAAATCCGGCAAGAAGCGATATAGTTCCGAATACAAGAAGAGTGGCTGCAATGAATACAAGGCCGAGGAGCATAATCTGAACTGCCACAGAACCCCTGCCGGGATCGGCGAATTGAGGGAGGTATGCCATAAAAAAAATTGAAACTTTAGGGTTCGTAATATTCATTATTATACCTCTCCTGCAGGCTTGCCAGGATCCTAAATTATGTGTCTTTTGAAAGTTGATTTCGGCGGCAGAGGAATGAAAAGCCTGCCATGCGAGATAAAGCAGATAACATGCGCCGGCAATTTTCAAAAAAGTAAATGCAATGGCTGATGCCTGTAATAGTGCGGCAATCCCCAAAGTAACCGCAGCGGTATGGAAAACAAGTCCTGTACACAGGCCTAAGGTAATGATTATCCCTGCTTTGCGGCCGTGCATGGCAGATTGGGTAAGGACAAAGATATTATCGGGTCCCGGAGCAAGCGCGAGAATAAAAGATGCTGCAAAAAATGCAGTGAATGTTTCAAAGGAAAGCATGTAATGCCCTTAAATAACTACACTTCAATTTCCATTCCTTCCTTTGCAAAAAATATTTCCATCGGGCCCCTTATTTCAGGATTGCAAAACCGCGTGGCAAGGGCTTCAATTTGGGCATCTGTTCTCTCCGGGTCATGATGGATCAACGCCAGTTTTTTTACCTTGTTCCTGAAAGCTGCCTCTATGGCATACTCAATGGAGCTGTGTCCCCATCCCCTCTTGCCATTTTCATATTCTTCTCTTGTATACTGCGCATCATATATAATAAAATCGGCATCTGCAAAAAATTTCTCTACACGCCGGTTCTGCTCCTTTGCCGCTTGCTCACCTTCACGAGCGGCATTTTCTATATAGGAAGGGTCTGAAGGATCGGTTGAGAAGAGATTTCGATAGGGTTCCGAATCGAAAACCGTGACGAATGATTTTCCCTTATACTCAATTCGATATCCTATACATGCAATTGGATGATTCAGATATTTGGTAGATACTGTAATTCCATCCCCCAAATCAAAGCTTTCTTCACCTATTTCTATATATTCTATAGTGGATGCCAGCTCTTCTATTCTGACCGGAAAATAACGATAGACAAATTGTCCTCCAATGACTTTTGCAAGTGAATCATCCTCATAGGTGGTTGGCCCGTGAATGCGGATATGCATTCCAGGAATATACATTGGAGTAAAAAAAGGAAATCCGAGGATGTGGTCCCAATGAGTATGAGTGAGGTAAATATCTATTAATTTCAATCCTTGAGAAATATCATTGGCCATAAGAAAATTTCCCAACGGGCGGATTCCTGATCCGGCATCAATTATCAGCATTCGATTCACATCGGTAAATCGTATTTCGAGGCATACGGTATTCCCTCCGTATATTGCCGTAGAAGGCCCTGGACAGGGAATAGATCCCCTTACACCCCAGAATTTTATTCTCATTTTGAACTATCCTCTCGTAGTCGATTGAAGAAAGATCCGGGCCTTTTCGATTTCTTCCTCTACAGTTTCTTTAAGGCCTTCCAATTGGGCTCCGGTAAATCCATTCGCTGACATATTATGATTCAGGGTATCCCCGTCCGGCGGCAAATCTCCGGCATTACCTATTCCCAAATACTTTGAAAACATATCCGCCAATTCAATAATTTTAACTTTCTGTCTGTTTTCTTCCGCAGCGTTGTCAGGATCGTGATGATGATGAAGGCAGTCGCTGATCGCGATCCCCAACTTCCACTTTTCACCTATCATCTTGCCTACCTGCATATGATCCAGTCCTAAAATTTTTCTTTCCGAATTATAGAGAACGCAGCGCGAACCGGAACTAAGTATTTGAAGATACTCATGCGAAAAGAGGCTGATTAATGGAATTTTACCCAGATCATGCAGGAGTCCTCCCACAAAATAATCTTCCCTTTGTGTTATCGGAACTTCCTTGAGAATAGCGAGCCTTTTGGCGGTAACTCCCACACAAAGACAGTGAAGCCAGAAATTCGTCATCGATAAGGCATGAAACGAAATTCGCCCGAATGAATTCACTATGGCGCTGCCGATTACGAGATTCTTAATCGTATTCATTCCCAGCATGATTATTGCGCGAGGCAGAGATGTAATCGTATTGCAAAGCCCGTAATATGCGGAATTTACAAGCTTCAGAACTCGTCCTGTCAAGACCGGATCAAGGGCAATAACACGATTGAGATCATCAGGCGACGTAGCCGGACTGTTACATATTTCGAGCACGCGTGTCACCGTTACGGGAAGACTGGGCATGCCGGCGATGAATCGTACGATGTGACTGGAATGTGAATTATGATTTTCCGGAAGTCCGACCATAGCCGCTGTGCTCAGATCTCGCAAAGGATACTAGATAGATGGAGTAAGAAATTATAATGAAAATACTCCTGTGTCAAACATTAAAACACATTCGAGCAGCAGATTTCAGAACTTTGGTATGTGAGAATAATCACAGAAGGCACACACCGGACCTTCAAGAAAGACCTCAAGGACAAGTTTTCAAAAAAAGGCGGCCTCATTAAATCTGAAACCGCCCCCTACAGCCCTGCAACTTTTCTATTGTCCGCCAACAGCCGTTTTTCCCGCAAGCCTTCCCAGTATAAGAGCTTTACCGAAAGCTGTCCCTGTCATGTAGGCAACCCCGTGCATACCGCCGATAATTTCGCCGGCAGCATAAAGACCGGGGACAGATTCTTCAAAGACATTTATCACTTCGGTCTTGTCGTTTATCAGGATTCCGCCATAGGTGCCTAGAATGGCTGCCGTGGAGGGAAAGGCATAAAAAGGTGGCTGATCTATTTTTACCGGTTTGCCGTAACTTGCCACGAGAGTCGTTCGGCCGAACTTGGAGTCGCCTCCTTTCTCGACATCTGCATTATATTCTTTCACCGTCCTCTCCAGAGAATCGGCAGGAACATTCATCTTCTGCGCCAGTTCCGTCAAAGTGGGTGCACTTACAATACGCCCCCTTTTCTCCAGACCGGCGGTGCGCCCGAATGGATCCGACATGCCCTTTTCACGGATAGCCGCATCGTAGAGCTGAAATCCCATGGCATCTTTTTGTGCCAGAGCGGCATCTCCAACCAGTTTGTACGACAAGGATTCGTCAACGAAACGATTCCCTTCCTTGTTCACAATAATGGCCCCCTGATAGAACATCAGGACAAAATCTTCAGAAATCGTCTTCGCTTCGAGATCGAACCCGAAGGTTGCTTTAATATAGGCCATGTCCTTGATATCGGCTCCATATGCCCACGCCATTTTCAGACCGTCTCCGTGATTTCCCAGCCCGTTGATCGCCATTGCTTTGGCCATTACGGGAACAAATTTTGCCAAAAGATCCTTGTTGAGAGAAAATCCTCCGGATGTCAGGATTACCGCCTTTCTGGCACTGTAGGTCACCGGTTTCTTCATAGTTCCGGCAATTACGCCTGCGATTCTGCCTTTTTCGTCCATTGCAAGCCGGTGCGCCGGTGTCCTCATGACAAGTGTAACCCCTTTTTTACGTGCTTCGTCACGTAAAATAGCCAGTACATCGGCAGGTTTTACATAATGGCTTCTGGGAACACTCATGCCGCTGGCTATGCCTATTTTCAGGAAGTTTACTCCCAGCGTTTTCAGCCATTCGTAAGTTGCCAATTGATTATCCACGTATGCCTGAACAAGGGACGGGATATTTTCGTTACCCCCCACTTTCATCATATCATCATAAAGAAGCTCATTTGAATCCTTGATTCCCTCAGCCGCCTGCATATCGGTTCCCGCAAAGCACAAAGCACCGCCGCAAATAATACTGCTGCCTCCGATAACAGGCATTTTTTCCAGAAGAATGACCTTTGCGCCGCTTTCAGCCGCATGGATTGCAGCCGAGAAACCGGCACTTCCCGCTCCTATAACCATCACATCCGCTTCATTGTCCCATGTATCAGGTTTTTGGGTGACTCCGAAAACTTTTCCGCCGCCTGCATATAAAATTCCTGTCACTGCGGCACCACCTGTTGTTAAAATGAAACTTCGCCTGGTGTACCCTTTGCCTTTCATGTCCCTGGACATCTGAATCCCTCCTTTATTCCGTAAATTTTAAAATAATATTTCGACCCCGGATAAAGAAATAACTGCTTGGAAACCTCACCTTTTAGCAGATAAGAATACAGACACATTAAACAGGTAAGAGAGGTTAATAAAGAAACAGGAAATCTCAGGGATGGCAAGACACGGAAAACAACTTTAAAAACGATTTGGAGTAACCAATAAAGAAAGTAAGTATTCAGACAACAGCATGTCCGCAGCCGGAAAATATCCTTGCTGCTCCGGAAGACCGGAATCAAATATTATGTAACAAAATACCAAAATTACCTGATTATGGTCAACGGTTAAATTGCGAGAATCAGGAAAATTTCGTCTGAGCGTCTCTGTATTTGCTCGCAAAACTGTTCCAGCGAATGCATGCGGCGGCTCAAAGTTTGCCGGACGGCAGCTTCACATCGATCAAAATTGACTTTTTAGCAAAACTTTCCTATTTACCCTTTTAAAAAATACCGTCTCACGATAGTATCGCGGCAATAATCATACTCCAGAGGTGTTCATATGAGCGAAGTAGCGGAGAGAATCATTTATACTATGATGCGTGTGGGAAAAAACTATCATCATAAAGAAGTTTTGAAAGATATATCTCTGTCTTATTTTTACGGTGCAAAAATCGGCGTTCTGGGATTGAACGGATCCGGGAAGAGCTCCCTGCTCCGAATTATGGCGGGAGCCGATCAGGAATACGAGGGGAAAGTAATAGTATCTCCTGGATATACCGTGGGATTTCTGGAACAGGAACCAAAGCTTGATCAGGATAAAACTGTAAAAGATGCCGTTGAAGAGGGCCTGCAGGAGATTGTCAATGTCGTACGGGAATATAATGAGGTCAGCGAGAAGTTCGCCGAACCCATGTCCGATGACGAGATGGATCGGCTGATGGAACGTCAGGGCGCCCTTCAGGAAAAGATCGACCAACTGGACGCCTGGGATATCGATTCGCGGCTGGAAATGGCCATGGATGCACTGCGCTGCCCGCCCGAAGATACACCGATCCGGGTCCTCTCCGGCGGCGAAAAGAGGCGGGTGGCCCTCTGCCGTCTTCTCCTGCAGAAACCGGACATACTTCTTCTCGACGAACCCACCAATCACCTGGATGCGGAGACGGTGGCCTGGCTGGAGCGGCACCTCCAGCAGTATGAGGGAACCGTAATCGCCGTTACACATGACCGCTATTTTCTTGATAATGTGGCCGGCTGGATCCTGGAGCTGGACAAGGGGCGGGGCATCCCCTGGAAGGGCAACTATTCTTCCTGGCTGGAGCAGAAAGAGCTGCGCCTCAAAAACGAAGAGAAAGGTCAAACGGCGCGACTGAAGACCTTGGAGCGCGAGTTGGAATGGATCCGCATGTCGCCCAAGGGGCGCCATGCCAAATCGAAGGCCAGGATCAGCGCATACGAATCGCTCCTGAATCAGGACTATGAAAAAGAGGCAAAGGATCTCGAAATCTATATTCCACCGGGTCCCCGCCTGGGAAAGGTCGTCGTGGAGGCGGAGGGTGTCGCCAAAGGATTCGGCGATCGCATGCTCTTCGAGGACATGACCTTTTCCCTGCCCGCCGGCGGAATCGTGGGTGTCATCGGGCCCAATGGCGCCGGCAAGACCACGCTCTTCAAGATGATTACCGGAGCCGAGAAACCGGACAAGGGCGAAATTCACATAGGCGAAACGGTAAAAATCGGCTATGTCGATCAGGAACGGGACATGCTGGACCCGCAGAAGACCGTCTGGGAGATCATCTCCGGAGGAAATGAAACAGTTGTGCTGGGAACGCGCGAGATGAATTCCAGGGCGTACGTGTCTCGGTTCAATTTTTCGGGAACTGACCAGCAGAAGAAGGTAACCATGATCTCCGGAGGTGAACGGAACCGGGTTCATCTCGCCTCTCTGCTCAAGGAAGGCGCCAACCTTCTCCTTTTAGACGAACCTACCAACGATCTGGATGTGAATACAATGCGTGCCCTGGAGGAGGCACTGGAGCATTTCGGCGGCTGTGCAGTCGTGATCAGCCACGACCGATGGTTTCTCGACCGAATTGCCACTCACATCCTGGCCTTCGAGGATGACGGCTCGGTGATGTGGTTCGACGGTAACTATTCAGAGTACGAGGCGGACCGGAAAAAAAGGCTGGGCAGAGCAGCCGGTCAGCCTCACCGGATCAAGCACCGCCATCTGACAAGATAGAATGTATTTCTCCATTTTTAATGTGAGGGTTCGGCCTCTTCAACCTGCCTGCGTCCCCACCTCAGGTCTTCGATTATGAGATAGAAAGAAGGGACCAGTATGAGGGTGATCAGAGTGGCGAAGAGGACGCCGAAGCCCAGCGAGATGGCCATGGGGATCATGAAGCGGGCCTGGCGCGATGTTTCCAGAATAATGGGCGTCAGTCCGCCGAAGGTGGTGAGCGATGTCAGCAGGATGGGCCGGAAACGGCTGATGGCGGCGCGGTGAATGGCATCGGTCGCGGACAGGCCGTCCTTGCGCCTTCGATTGGCGAAATCGATCAGCACCAGCGAATCGTTCACGACAACTCCGGAGAGTGCCACGATACCGAAAAGGCTCATGATGCTGAGACTGTAACCGAGGAGATAATGCCCGAAAACAGCCCCCACAATACCGAAGGGGATGCTTATCATGACGATGATCGGCTGAATGTAGCTCCTGAAGGGAATGGCCAGAAGCGCGTAGACTGCCAGCATGGCCAGTGCCAGGCCCATAAAGAGGCTCCTCATGCTTTCCGAAAGATCGGCCTGCCTGCCTTCGAACCCGTAGCGCAGGCCGCTGTATCTTTTTTCGAGATCGGGAAGCGTTTCCTTTTTCAAGGTTTCCAGAATGAGCGCCGCATCGCTGGGGGGATTGACATCCGCCGTTACAGTAACCACCCGCCTGCCATTGCGGCGGTCTATGGAGGTATAGGCTCTCCCCCGCTCCATGGTGACCACCTCTCTCAGGGGGACCTGACGCCCCTTTCCCGTCCTCAGTATGAGTTCTTCCAAACTGTATTCGGATGCTCTGTCTGTCTCGGGCAGCCGCACGATCACCTTAATCTCGTTTCGCCCCCGCTGCTGCCGCAGGACCTCCTCCCCGTAAAAAGCATCACGAACCTGAGAAGCCACTTCCCGGGCCGTCAGCCCCAGTGCCCTGCCCGCAGGAAGCAGTTTAAAGTCGATCTGTTCTTTGCCCGGAGAAAAGCCGTCATCGATATCGGTAACTTTGGGGAAATAGCGCAGCGACGCTGCCAGATCCGCGCTGGCCGTTTCAAGGACTGCGAGATCCCGGTGGCTCAGCTCGATGGACATGGCCGCCCGTCCACCGGGTCCTCCTCCATAGGATCTGAAATTAAGCGATTCCACACCGGCAACGGTACCCACATTTTTTCTCCATTGCGTCACAAACTCGGCCGTTTCGATGGGGCGCTCTTCCGGCGGGGTAAGAAAGACCCTCACCGAAACGGTATGGCTTCCGGCTGTTCCGTTCACAGAAGCACCCACATGGGTATAGATCCCTTTAACAAGCTTCGGTCCTCCGTGTTGTTTTGCCAGTTCCTCGGCTTCCGCTACCAGCCTGTCCTGAAGCGCTTCCGTTCTTTCCACCGCCGATCCATAGGGAAGAACCGCTTCAGCCAGCGCATAATCCGATTCGATCCGTTCCATGAGGGTAATGCCCATCCTGCCGCTCTTCACATAGGCCAGCGTCACGGCAAGGACCGCAAGGCCGACGGCAATGGTCAAATAGCGCCAATCGAGAACCCTTTTCAGAAATGGTCCGTAGAAATCTCTGACCAGACGGCTGAATCTGTCACTGAATCGCTGCTGCATTCCGTGAAGCCAGCCGAAGGGGCCCCAGCCAGTCCTCTCTTTCTGATGTCCAAGGTGAGCCGGCAGGATTAACAGGCTTTCGACCAGGGAAATTGAAAATACCGTGATAACGACAATCGGAATAACGCCGAATATCTTGCCCACCATTCCGGGCACAAACATAAGGGGCATGAAGGTCACGATATTGGTAAGCACGCTGAAGGTCACGGGCATTGCCACTTCCCGCACGCCTGCCACGGCGGCCCTGAGAAAGGGGTACCCCCTTTCACGAAAGGTATAGATATTTTCTCCTACTACGATGGCATCGTCCACCACGATTCCAAGAGCAACGATAAAGGCGAACATGGACATCATATTGATGCTCGCCCCGGCATAGGGCAGGAAAAGAAAGGCCCCGAGGAAGGAAATGGGAATCCCCATGGTCACCCAGAAGGCAAGCCGCACTTCCAGAAAGAGGCCCAGGAGTATAAGAACCAGGGCAAGTCCCATATAGCCGTTTCGCAGGAGGAGATTCAGGCGCTGCCGGTAAGTGTCCGAGAAATCGTTTATAGTGTCAATCGAGATCCCCGGTGGAAGTGCGGCGCTGAGCGTCTTCACATACTCCATCACCGCATCCGCCACTGAAATAGGTGTTTGATCGCCTACCCGGTAGACATCGACCATGATGGCCGGCTTTCCGTTATAGGTGGAATAGTGATCGGTATCCTCGAAACCGTCGATCACGGTTGCGATGTCTTCGAGAAGGACCCGCGTGCCGTCTCCGGAAGTGATAACCGGTATCTGGGAAAATTCTGGGCCATATTCCCGGCGCTCCTTCATGCGGACCAGAATTTCCCCGCGCTCTGTTTTGAGCCCGCCGCCGGGCAGTTCGACGGCAGATGCCCTTATTTTTGCTGCCACATCGGCGAGGGTAAGATTATAGGCCCGCAAAGCAGTCTGCGACACCTCTATGCCGATTTCAAGATTCCTGGTTCCTCTCAGATCGACCTGCGTAATCTCCGGGTTTTGGAGAAGCCCGTCCCGCACCCCTTCCGCCACTTCGCGAAGCACCTTTTCGTCATGATCGCCGTACAATACCAGCGAAATCACCTGCCGGCGGCGGGACATGATCTCTACATTCGGTTCTTCGGCTTCTTCCGGAAAAGAGGTGACGCGGTCGATTTCATTCTGAATATCCTGGGCAAGCTTCTGGATAGTATATCCTTCGATCATTTCGACGGTGACCGTTCCCGATCCTTCCCGGGCACTGGCAGTCACTTCCTTGACTCCATCCAGGCCGGATACGGCTTCTTCCACGGCCAGCACGATGCCCTGTTCCACTTCCTCGGGACTTGCCCCCGGATAGGCCACCGATACTGTCACATATTCCAGATCGAAATCGGGAAAAACTTCCTGCTTGATCTGCATGCTCCAGATCAGCCCCCCCACCAGAAAGACGACCATCAGGAGATTGGCGGCCACCGAATTTCCCGCCATCCAGGCCAGGGGGCCCCGCCTGGTGTGCTCCGGTGCATTGACATCGGAAATATGCGTGCGTTCCCGCATCCCGATCACCTTGAGGACCTGCCCGCAGCGGTGGAATCTCCCGATTCACCCTCGGCAACAATCTTCATTCCCCGGACAGGGGCTGCAAGATCGGACGTGATAAGATGGTCTGTCTCATCGATTCCGCTTTTTACCAGAACCGATTCCGCATCGCGCCAGACGATTTCCACGGGCCGTATGTCCAGAACTCCCTTGTCTGCAATCCATACTTTGCCCCCATCCCTGAGCGCGCTTCGGGGGATGGCAATTACATTTTCAATTTCCGGGCCCTCGATTTCGGCCTTTACGTATTCGCCGATCAGAAGCGGCGGTTTCGAAATTTCCTGTGTTTTGAGATCCAGCGGGTCCTTTATGGCTATCAAAACCCGGGCCATGCGCCCTTCCTCCTCCAGATCCGCAAGCAATCTGACGACCCTGCCCGTGCGGACCGCCGGCAATTTTCCGTCCGTCCCGTAAAAAACTCTGGCCGATGATCCGCTGTCTCCGTTGTCCCGGGGAACGGATATCCACTTCAGCCGGTCCACCGGCACCGCCGCCTGCACCCGGTATTCGTCGGTCCCCGCAAGAGCGGCAATTTCTTGCTGGTTCGATATATAGGAACCAAGATCCACATTTTTTGCCAGAACGATGCAGTTGAAAGGCGCCCGTATCGTGGTGCGCTCGAGATTGAGTTTTGCCTGGTCCAGTTCGGCCTTGGCCGCTGCAAGGTCTGCCTTTGCCTTCTCGAGGTGTGGTTTTCGAAGCGCCAAATCGGCATCGCCGTCACTATTTTTTCTATCGGCACTGTCCAGCGACTTGAGAAGTTCCCATTCCCTCTTCGCCACATCCTGACTTCCCATCTCGAGTTTCAATGCATAGCGCGCTTCGGCAACCTGGCGCTCCTTCTGAATGACGGCAAGCTTGTAATCCTCCTGATCGAGAACGATCATTTCATCGCCTGTTTTGAAAATGCCCCCCGTCATGAATTCCGGATTGATTTTTTCCACTGTTCCCGAAACCTGTGCCCGCAAGGCAATCTGCCGGGCCGGCACGATGGTGCCCATGACGGGAACGAATACTTTCGTGTCGGATTTTGAAACCTTCTTTACAAGGACAAGGGGGGCCTTTTCCGGCGGCCGCTTCCTTTGGGCCTCGGGAGCGGTGCTGAATACATAGGAAGCCGCAACAATGCCGGCAGCCACCACAAGAAGGGGAAGCACGATCTCGCAGAGCGTTTTTAATTTTTCTTTTTTCCCCGGCCTGCGTGAGGGCGTCGCTGTCTCTTCATTCATCGTTTCCATCTCAGGGTCATCCTTCGGGAGTATTCATTCCTTCCGTTTTTTCCGTCTTCACTGCTTTTTCGGGGGCAAGTGTTTGAGTCCAGGTTCCCCCGAGCGCCCGATAGAGGGCCACGCGGTTGAACAGCAGTTCCACCCTGCGGTTGAGGAGCAGCACTTCCAATTCCTGCACTCTCAGAAGCTGGGTGAGTACAGGCAGATAGTCGTTCAATCCCTTTATATACCGTTCGCGCGCTTCCGTCAGGGCCTTTCGGGCCGTGCGTATTTCTTCTTCGAGCGCCACAATATGCCGGCGCTTTTTTTCCTCGCTGACGAGGGCATCTTCGACCTCTTTCACGGCCGTATATACCGTGCGCCGGTAGGCCGATAAATTTTCATCCACTACTGCCATTGTCCGATCCACCTCGGATTTTCTCCTGTTTCCGTCAAACAGAGGCGCAGTCAGATTTGCGGCAAGGGCATAGAGCCAGTTGTTAAAAAGGCCGTCGATGCCCCCCGATAAATATCGCGTGGAGGCGCTGAGATAGATATTGGGAAGCCGGTTGGCCCGTGCCGCCGAAACCTGCCAATCCGCCGCTTTCAGGCGAAATCCCGCCGCCCGCACATCGGGCCGTGCCGAAAGGAGATCTGCGGGTAGTCCAGTTTCCGGAACCGCTGTGATCTCCGGCAGACTGCTTTGTGCGATTGCGAGCGGTGCCTGCGGGAGCTTTCCCATAAGAAGTGCCAAGCTGTGTTGAAGCAGTTGCTCTTCCAGTTCGACCAGCGGTATCTCCGATTTCACTTTTTCCACGATCTGCCGCTGCTGATAGACTTCGAGGGCCGAGGCCTTTCCCTTACGGAATCGAAGCTCCACCAATTCGAGGTAAATCAGATTGATCTTGAGCTGCTCCTTCAAAATCTCCCGCTCCATTCGTGCGGCAATAATCCCGATCCATCTTTCGGAAACCTCGGCGGCCAAAGTCATAGCGGCCGCATTGAGATCTTCCCGTGTTGCCGTCGTATCGAGTATCGCCGCTTCCTGTTCCGAACGAATCTTTCCCCACAAATCGAGTTCATAGCTGCCGGCCAGTCCAAGTGAATAGGTTTCCTGTGAAATTGTGGTCCTCCCTCCGAAGTCGTTATTGAACCGCTGGCGAGAGCCGGAAGCCTCCGATGTACCTGTAACTTCAGGATACAGCGATGCGCCCGCCTGACGTGCCAGGGCCTTGGCCCGGTTCAGACGGGCCCAGGCCTCCCGAAGAGTGAAGCTCTCCGAGAAGGCCTCAGCTATGAGGGCGTTCAATTCGGGTGCATTGAATTCCTTCCACCACATGCCGGGCCTTTCGGTTCCCGGCTGGTAGAGGGAATAGACGGCAGGCAATGCACCGGCCGGCGATTTTCGTATTTCCGGTGCAAAGGGACTGCACGAAATCATACAGAAAAGAACCGCACCGGTCAAAAAAGCAGCCATCGTTCTATTGAATTTCATGCTTCATTTCTCTTTCCGAAATACCCCATCTCTGATTGCCGTCCAGCGGGTAAAAGAGCAACGCCCCCGTATTCCGGTTTCACAGTTTATTATGGTAGTCGTTATATCACTCTTGATGGTTACACACTATAATTGAGATGCACCGCTTTAGCATTGTTTTTTTATTCTTCCTTCCGTTTTTTGGGGACGGGTTCACATTAAATTCAATCCTGTAAAATACTTCTATTTGATTAATGTGAACCCGTCCCCATTTTTTCTGTAACCGGACGGGATGAACCGGCGACTACAGAATTAAAGGCGCCTTAACATTTAAAAGATCGGAAGCATGGAATGAAATCACGGCATCTGGCAGTGGTGGCGGTTATGGCGGCTGTTATAAGGAACGGAGGGCTCAGGGCAGAAAACTGTTCCAGGAGCGCATGGAATTGAGAAAATCGCTGCTCGACAACAGCGATGCCGGTTCTCTCTAATGGGTGATTTATGGGCGCAAAGGCGGAAGGCCGTTCTCTCGGGCCTTCCGTTTTCCATCCCAAAATCATTGGAAGTTCCAGCGGTTTTCGGGTACCATTGACGCTCGCAAAAAACTGAAGATGACATGGATCGATGGGCGAAAAAAAGGGAACACGCAGCGAGAGCGACGATGAAATCGTCCGGCAGGTCAGGAATGGAAACAGAGATGCCTTTGCACAGCTGCTGGAACGGTACGGCGATTATATCATGCGCCTGGTCCGCCGGCACGTGCCGCAGGACCAGGTCGAGGAAACGGCCCATCTTGCATTTGTGAGGGCGTATCAATCCCTGGACAATTTCAAAAAAATGGGCGCCTTCAAGCAGTGGCTGGAAAACGCATTTTCCGATACTTCGGACGTAACATTTCTGGAAGAAGGATCCCGCAAGGAGGCAAGGGAATTGCTGGATTGGGCCCTGGCAAAGCTTTCGCCGGAAGACAGAATGGTGATAGAGCTGGTCTATCTCGAGGAATTATCGGTAAAAGAGGCGGCCGATCTCCTCGGATGGTCCGCGGCCAATGTAAAGGTCCGGTCTTTCAGATCCCGGAAAAAACTTCATTCGCTGATTTCGGGTTTGATAAAGGGGTGAATGCATGAAGAAATTTCAAGTCAGTGAAAGCACACTGAGAAAAGCGCTTCAAGCCGCCTACCGGGAGCGCGCCGCGGGGCCTTTCGAGGCTGAAGGCTTCTGGCGGATGGAGGTCATGAGCCATGTCAGGAGGCTTGAACTGCCCGCGCAAAAGAATGCCGTTTCCTTTTTCAACGAGCGCCTGTGGCGCTTGACTCCCGCTCTCTGTCTTTTGATTGTGATGCTTACGGCGGCGGTGGCAGCGGTCGATATGTCCATGGAACGCGAAGTCATGCAATTTTTTGCAGCGGATCCCGTTGAATTCACTGTGGCGCAGTTAATGGAATAAAGAAAGGACGGACGATGACAAAACTCAAGACAGGCGTGGCCATTTTCCTTGTATTCTGCCTCGGCGCTCTGGCCGGCTCGCTGGGTACACATTTATATCTCAAGGACAAACTATCCCATTATATCAAAAGGGATCATCGGGCGCGGGCCGAATATCTCCTGAAAAAGTTGACTGAAGAACTCGATCTGACGGAGGCCCAGCAGCAGTCGATTCGAAACATCCTCATGGATTCGGCAAGCAAGATCAGGGAAATTGACAGGAAATTCCGCCCCGAAATCAAAAAGATCATAACTCAGAGTTTTGAGTCGATACGAGAAGAACTCAAGGAAGAGCAAAAACCCCAATTCGACGAATTTATAACACGGCTGCGGGAGAAACATGAAAAAAGAAAGGACCGTGCTCCGCCGCCGGAAAAATCGTAAACAGCCCATTGCTCGAGGAGCATATTTTCCCTCGAACCCTCCACCCTCTCCGTTTTCTTTCAGAGCCCGCGAAGGCGTTCGTCTCTCAACAGTCGCCCGTTTCTTGTCTTAAGGACGGCATCGATCGTGGCGAGCATTGCATCCTTATCCCGCTGCAATGTTCCGTTTATGGGCAGGTAGTTGGAGGCATGGATCCCCACGAATTTCAGGTTATCCATACTGATGTGCGTAAAGAGCACCTTCATCTCTTCCAGGGTTTCAAACGCATCCGGAATCTCGAATTCCCCGGCCTGTACTTTTCTGTAAAGAACCGTACTGGGCACCGGCGTTACTGTCAGTGCGGCGAGATAGTGCGGCTTCATTTCATTGGTGATCTTCGCAGTGGCCAGGGCATGTTCGTAAGAGCGCGTGCCCTTGCCGGCGATTCCCAGAAGGATCATGGATGAAAGGCCGATATCTGCCTCGATCAGGTTTCGGCCGGCCTGCAGCATTTCATCGGAGGAAACTCCTTTTTTAATCTCGGCAAGGACACGGTCGTCGCCGGACTCCACACCCAGATAGGCCTTGGTGAGCCCGGCTTTTCTGAGGGTTCTGAGTTCCGCCATGGTCTTTCTCAACGTGCTGCACGGCCCCACATAGGTTCCCACATGGCGAAGCGACGGGAAAGTGCCGTACAGCTCTTTCAGAATCGTAAGGAGGATATCCGTGTCTATTGCGATTGCGTCGCCGTCGCAAAGAAAAACCTTTTCAATGTCGCCGTAACAGCGCCCTGCCAGGGCGATATCGGTCCTGATCTCGTCAATGCCGCGGATGCGGTAACTTTTGTCCTTGTACATGCCGCAGAAGGTGCAGCGGTTATGGGAACAGCCGATAGTGCACTGCAGGAGATAACTGTTCGCCTCGCTGAAGGGTCTGAAGATATTTCCTTCATATCGCATCATTTCGCTCCATCGTTATTTAATCCGGTAGGGGCTTATCAGAATATGAAGTCAAAGGCAATCTGGTTATCTGGTTTATCCGGTTATCTGGTTGGTGTGGTTGGTTGGTTCGTGATCTCTTGCATCTTGCTTCCTGATAATTTTTGTACTACATAAAGGGCAATTTTTGAGAAAGTACTGTCTGTAGCCTGCAGCAAATAGCCCTATTGCTATTCCTTTATTTTGAAAGGTTTATGTATGGCAAAGTCCAAAAAATTTTATGCCGTCGCCAGAGGTCGAAATCCCGGCATCTATACTGAATGGTTCGGGCCCGGCGGCGCCGAGGAACAGATTCGAGCAGTAAAGGGTGCACGCTATAAGGGCTTTTCTACGCGGGAGGAGGCGGAACGGTGGCTCGGCAATCCATCGACAGAGCCCCTGAAATCGGCGGGAAAAGCAGAAAGAGGGGACGCTTCCGTAACCGAAAACTCCGTCATAGTCTATACGGACGGAGGAGCTCTGGGGAATCCAGGGCCGGGGGGGTACGGCGCCGTGATTATCGACGGCGATAAACGGACCGAGCTTTCGCAAGGGTTCCGCCTTACCACCAATAACCGCATGGAACTGGCGGCCTGTATCGCGGCGCTGAAAACGCTGAAGAAGCCCTCCGACGTGGTTCTTTACAGCGATTCCAGTTATGTGGTCAACGGCATTACGAAGGGATGGGCCGGAAAGTGGCGCGCCAATAACTGGATGCGCACGAAGGACGAGGCAGCCCTCAATCCGGACCTCTGGGCGAGGCTCCTTGAACTTGTCGAGTTTCACCGGGTCCGTTTTGTCTGGGTCCGCGGCCATGCAGGCAACAGGGAAAACGAACGCTGTGACGAGCTGGCAAGAAAGGCCGCCGCCGGACCGGGTAAGATAGAAGATAAGGGATACATACGGAAATAACGTCGAATTTTGAATTGTGAATCGGTATATCGCTCATTCATTAAAAATAGCAAATTACATATTACGAAGTCACCATGGCCTTACTCACCTTAAAGAATGCAAGTCTCGCCTTCGGCGGTCCGCCGCTTCTGGAAGGCGCCGATCTCGCCGTGGAGCGGGGCGAACGGATATGCCTGATCGGCAGGAATGGAGCAGGGAAATCCACCCTGCTGAAGCTGATTCATGGCGAGCTTACGGCCGACAGCGGCCTGGTTGCACGGCAAACGGGATTAAGAACGGCCCTTCTGCCCCAGGAGGTGCCTCTCGGTATAAGCGGGGCGGTCTACGACATTGTGGCCTCGGGACAGCCGCACTGCGCCGGACTTCTGAATGAATATCACCGCCTGAGCAGCGTCCTGGCAAAGGGCGATAACGGTTCGCTGGAAGAACTTGAAGACATTCAGCACCGGCTGGAGGCCGCCGGCGCCTGGCAGCTTCACCAGCGGATCCGCACGGTCATATCGCGAATTGGCCTCGAAGAAGAGGCGCCCTGCGAAACACTTTCCGCCGGCCTCAAACGGCGTGTGTACCTGGCGCGGGCCCTGGTGAGCGATCCCGACATACTGCTTTTGGATGAACCCACAAACCATCTGGATATCGATTCCATTCTCTGGATGGAGGAGTTCCTTCTGCGCTCCATGAAAACAATGCTTTTCGTCACCCACGACCGTACCTTTCTGTCGCGCCTGGCCACGCGTATCGTAGAGCTTGACCGGGCCTGTCTCACATCCTTTCCCGGCGACTATGACATCTATCTGACCCGAAAGGAAGAAATGCTCGAGCGGGAAGAGACATTCAATCGTGAATTCGATAAAAAGGTGAAGCGTGAAGAGATCTGGCTGCGGCAGGGAATCAAGGCCAGACGGACGAGGAATGAAGGCAGAGTGCGGGCGCTCTTGTCTATGCGCTCCGAAGTTGAAAAGCGCCGGGCCCGAAGCGGCACGGTGCGCCTCATGGCGCAGGAGGCAGAACGTTCGGGAAGACTGGTAATCGCGGCCAGGAATATCTCCTTTTCATACGGTGAAAACATCATCGTGAACAATTTTACGACCACTATACTGCGGGCCGACAAGGTGGGAATCATCGGACCCAACGGCTGCGGCAAAACCACACTCCTTCGCATTCTGGCGGGAGACCTCGAACCGGATAAGGGATCGATACGGCGCGGAAGCGGCATTGAGGCGGCCTATTTTGATCAGCTGAGGGCCCAGCTCGACGATGGAAAGACCCTAATCGAGAATGTCTCCGAAGGGGGCGATACGGTCTTTGTAAACGGAAAATCTCGACATACAATCGCCTACCTGCAGGATTTCCTCTTTACGGCGGCCCAGGCCCGGTCGCCTGTTGCGGCGCTTTCCGGCGGCGAACGGAACAGGCTCCTTCTGGCCAAGCTTTTTACCCGGCCATCGAATGTGCTGGTTCTGGACGAGCCGACCAACGATCTCGACCCGGAAACGCTCGAATTGCTTGAGGCCATGCTTATCGAATATTCAGGGACGGTCCTTATAGTGAGCCACGACAGGACCTTTCTAAACAATGTGGCCGCTTCAACGCTTGTATTCGAAGGACCGGGTCTGGTGAAGGAGTATGTGGGAGGGTATGACGACTGGATTCGCCAGCGTCCCGCTGAAGAAAAAGCCGAACCTCTTCGTGAACCGAAGAAGGGTAAACCGAAGAGCGTGCACGCCGGCCCGCGCAGGCTTACCTTCAAGGAAAAGCGGGAGCTTGAATCCCTTCCCGACAGCATTGAGAAGCTGGAATCGGAAAAGCGATTCATCTTCGAAAAAATGGCGGATCCGGCCTTTTATAAAAACTCCGGTTCGCGCGTTGGAGAATTGAACGAAAGACTGGAGGCGCTGGAAGAAGAGCTGGCAGCGGCCTACTCCCGCTGGGAACTGCTGGAGGAACTGGCCCAGGAGGCCTGAAAAGCGCCGGTCTGGGAAAGAACCAATATTCGGGAAGCATGATAAAAAAGGTAATGGCGCAAAGACAATCCAAAGAAAAAGACGCCCGCATTACGCCCCGGCTCGTCGTCAGATACACTCTCCTTCAGATCCCCACCCTCGTTCTTCTCGTGCTGATCCTCATGTTCCTCAGACAGCGGATCGAAATTTCCTGCTGGATCTTCTGGGGACTCATCGTCTTGAAGATAGCCGCCGATGTGGTCCTTTTCCCTTTTATCTGGAAGGCCTATGACTGGGACCGCAAGGCGAAAGAACACCCTATGATCGGCCTAGCCGGAAAGGCCCGGGACCGCCTGGCCCCGGAGGGATATGTACTGGTCCGCGGCGAACTGTGGCGTGCCGAAGTGAAAGATAAAAGCGAGCCGGTGGAAGCCGGCGCCTCTATCCGGGTGCGGGGCATCCGGGGACTCACGCTCATTGTCGAACCGGAAAGAGAAACTTAAGACTGATCCTCATTTTTTCTTAATTATTGAAACCCTGCATTAGTTCGTGGTACTGTCCGATGTACAGCGGTTTTTTTTGAGCATTGCGTATTTCGTATTTTTACTTTTATCAGCCCGGCAAAGCCCGATCAGGTGAGTCAGATGAAAGTCAGCCACAGGTGGTTTCACGCTGTTTTTTTTGCCTTTCTCGTCCTTTGTATTTTCAGCGTGTGCGATCTCGATGCCACTGAACAGTACGCCCGGGAAACGGGCAAAGGCTGCACGTTCTGTCATCAGGAACCCACGGGCGGACCGCTTGCGACGACCGGGTTCGCCTATATACGAAACGGCTACCGTTATCCCATTCCAGAAAGAATCCTCGACAAAACAGCATCCCTCACCACACCGCTGCACAAAACGATACGGTTCATCGTCGGATACATCCACCTGCTCGCGGCGGTGGTCTTTTTCGGTGCCATTTTCTATATCCATATTTTTGTGCGGCCGACGCGCTTTTCCGGTGGCATCCCGACCCATGAGCGCATTTTAGGTTTGAGCTGCATGGCCGCCCTCATTGCCACCGGGATCTATCTGACCTGGTTCCGCATCGACCGGTGGGAGCAGTTCTTCGACAACACCTTCGGATTCATGCTCTTTATCAAGATCGTTCTTTTCGCCATGATGATCATCCTGGGACTTACGGCCGTCACCTTCCTGCACCGGAAAATGCGGCAGGAGGCGGCAGGTTCTTCCGGCGCCCTTTCGGGGGAAATCACGGGACAGACCCTCGGCCGCTATAACGGAAGCGAAGGAAATCCTGCCTATGTGGCCGTCGATAGCCGGGTCTATGACGTCACGGCGAGCCCGAAATGGAGAGGGGGCCGGCATTTCGGCAAGCACACCGCCGGCGCCGATTTGACGGCCGCCTTGAAGGGAGCACCCCATGGGAGCGAGGTTTTCGAGAATATTCCCGTTGTAAAAGACTTGCAGGAAGGCGAAGCGAAAGATCTGAAAGGAACGGCCCATCGAATCTTTGTGGTGTTCGCCTATGTCAATCTGGCCCTCGTTTTTCTCATTCTTGTCTGCATCAGCATGTGGCGATGGGGATTTACCGTCCCGACACCTATAGCGGCCGAAGAACGGCCCCTTTCCGGTACGAGCTGCATCGAGTGCCATGGAAAAACAAAACCGGCCCTCGTGATCGACTGGAAATCAAGCATGCACGCGAAGGTCGGCGTCGACTGCTATGACTGCCACCGGACAGACAGGGAAGGCCCCATGGTCAATACCGTCCACCTGTCGAACAGTCCCGTTCCGGTGGCCACTGTCGTCACGCCCCGGCGCTGTGCCCAGTGCCATCCATCCCAGGCGGAAGAATTCGCCCGAAGCAAACACGCCCACACTCTAGAAATCATGTGGAAAATCGATTTCTGGCTCAAAGACGGCATGAACAACGCCGTCGAGCGGAATACAGGCTGCTACAGCTGCCACGGCACCGAAGTCACCCTGGTAAAGGGAAAGCCCGTCGCCGGCTCCTGGCCCAATGTGGGCATCGGCCGGATCAACCCCGATGGTTCGAAGGGCTCCTGCTCCAGCTGCCATACCCGTCACCGCTTTTCAATTGCCGAAGCCCGCAAGCCCGAGGCCTGCGACCAGTGCCATCTGGGCCCTGATCACCCCCAGATCGAAATCTACAACGAATCGAAGCACGGCACGCTCTATCATGCCGAGGGCCATCAGTGGACATGGACCCCCGAGGACAGCGCCTGGACGGCGGGACGCGATTTCCGGGCGCCGACCTGCGCCGCCTGCCACATGTCCGGCACGGGACCGCTCTCCCCTACGCACGATGTGACCGAACGCATCGCCTGGGAAACGCAGGCGCCCTTGACGATCCGCCCCCAGGATTTTGCGCCTTTCCCCGCCCGGACGGACTGGCGGACCGAACGCAGCAAGATGGAACAAGTCTGCCTCCAGTGCCACTCCTCTTCCTGGACGGGAAGCCATTTTGAAAATTACGATCAGGTCATAGAAAATTATAATGAAGTATACTACCGCCCTGTCAGAAAGCTGATGGATTCTCTTTACGATCAGGATCTCCTCACCCGCCGGCCTTTTTTTGATGAAGAACTGGAATGGGAGTTCTATGAATTCTGGCACCACGAAGGAAGGCGGGCCCGCATGGGCGCCGCCATGATGGCCCCGGATTATGCCTGGTGGCACGGCTTCTATGAGCTCAAGCACCGGTACAATGCCATCGTAGAAAAAGCTGAGCAATTGAAAAAATCCGGTCCTTCAAGCCTGCATGATGATTTTCCGGGAAAATATAAGGGAAGATCACAGGGAGAAAAGGACCAATAAAATCCGCCTGCCCTTTCGCTCCTGCAGCGAATATACTATCACTTCTTTTTTGATTCCAGTCGTGAGTTTCTCGGCCCCTCCCCTTGTGCACCAGGAAAGAAGGAATTATAAAAGCCGTCAAAATTTATTCAAGCTGAATTTTATGGTATAGTATATAAAAAATATCGGCACCCGATACGGTCCGATTTCGGGTATTGCAGAATGGCTATGGACGCATTCAAAGGTATTATTCTTATTCTGCTTTTGGCGATGCATTCCTGTGCACCGGCATTGAGCGATATTTCGCTTCATATCCCTCAGTCACCCTTCTCTGCCGGCATCCATGTTCAAGGGGACAGTCCGACTGCCGTCTTGAACCGGTTGTCGGGGGACTCTTCGGTAAATCCGGGTGACTTTCCGGTAGCCGAAGTGCTCCGAATCGAACAGGCGATTACGAATCGTCCTCTGGTGTCCGGCAACAGAGTGGAGCTGCTCATTGACGGACCGCATACATTCGAAGCCATGTTCGCCGCAATGCGGTCGGCCCTGCACCATATTCATATAGAAACTTTTATTATAGATGACGAGGAAATCGGCGGTCAACTTGCAGATATCCTCATCGAGCGTCGCAAAGCAGGGGTTGAAGTTCGTTTGATATATGATGCCTTTGGCGCTCTCGAGGCTAAAGAGAAATATTTTGAAAAACTTAGACACTACGGCATACAACTGCATGAATATAATCCGATAGACCCCTCCAGCATAATCCGCCTCTGGCGCATAAACAATCGTCACCATCGTAAAATCACCGTCGTGGACGGCCGGATCGGATTCACCGGTGGTTTGAACTTCAGTGGCGTATACGCCAGTTCATCAAGCGGGTACCGGAAAAGCTTAAAAGAAGGATGGCGCGATACTCATATCAAAGTGGAAGGGCCGGCAGTTGCACAACTTCAAAGAATGTTTGTAAATCTCTGGGCACAAATCCATGACGAACCAATTCTCGGCGGTCCTGAATACTTCCCTCCGCCCGCGCTTGCGGGGCGGCAACTGATCCGCTTGGCCGACAGTAAGGCAGGGGACAGTGAAGTGGATATCTACACACTTTATATGACTGTAATCAAAAAGGCCCGTGCACGGATATGGATCACCCAGGGTTATTTTTCTCCCGACCGGAGAATGCTCGATGCATTAAAGAATGCCGCCGGCAGAAACGTGGATGTCCGACTGCTTTTGCCCGGCCTCACGGATTCGTGGATCACGATCAATTCATCCAGGGCGCACTACACCGAGCTTCTCGAATCAGGCGTTCGCATTTTCGAAAGGCGGGATGCCCTTCAGCATGCGAAAACGGCAGTCGTCGACGGCATCTGGTCGACAGTTGGTTCAGCCAATCTTGATTCCAGAAGTTTTCTCCATTCCAATGAGGCCAATATCATTATCTGGGGAAGAGACTTCTCCACTAAGATGGAGGAGCTTTTCATCGCCGATCAGCAAAAGAATATGGAAATCGATCTTAAAACATGGAGCAGGCGTCCATTTTATCGCAAACTTATGGAAAAATTTGCCGGTCTTTTTGACTACTGGCTGTAGAATTTATCAATCGCGTTCATTATCGTTCTGATTTCGTATTTTTAATCTCGAATACATATATAATCCGTACACCGCCCTGGCCGAATCCTTCGGGAATTCATAGAAAGGAATATTTCTGTCCCTCATCAGTTCATACACGATACCCGTCATATGCCGCCTCATTGTAAGAACGATCAACGGTTTGCCAAATTTCCGCGGTATCAGGGACAGCTTTTCGGCGGCATCTAGTTTTTCTTTTACTGTCTCGGGCGAGATACCCCATAACGGCGCATCTGCGATAATTGCATCAATTTCAGAATGTGCGGCAAGTTCTTCCGCAATTTCGGCTATCGTCATTCCGCGGGGATCGGCGGCGAGATCTATGGGATTTTTAGGAGGTGCCGCATGGGGCAGGAGATAGGGAGACAGTTTTTTCACAGTCGCACTATCCAGCTCCGGAACACGCAACCCATACCCATTGCAGGCATCGGCACATACCACGCACATTCCACCCCCGGAAGCCACTATGCCTACACGATTGCCCTTTGGCAGAGGTTGTTTGGAAAGAGCTTCCGCAATATCGAAGGCATGACTGACATCATAGGTTCTGATGATTCCTGCCTGGTGACAGGCTGCATCAAATGTATGATCAGAACCGGCAATTGAGGCGGTATGGCTCATTGCAGCTCTGGCGCCATCTTCTCCCAGACCGCTTTTGTACACCACGATCGGTTTCTTTTTTACTACCTCTCTCGCGTTTACAAGAAACCGGTGTGCGTCCTTCAAGCCCTCGATATACAGTACGATTACCTTCGTATTGCTATCCTCCCCGAGATATTCAATATAATCCGCCATGGATAAATCCGCCTGGTTACCCACACTCAGGAAGGAATTGAATCCATACCCCTTATCGCTCGCAACTGCCATTAGAAAGGCGCCCATCGTACCGCTTTGGGAAATGAATGAAATACCCCCCTTCTGTGGCATGAAATCAAATGCAGTATTCAGGCGCACTCCTGACACATAAATACCCATGCCATTTGGGCCCATAAAGCGGATATTGGCGGATTTTGCAATCTTGACAACCTCTTCCTGAAGTGCTTTCCCCTCCGGGCCGGTTTCAGCAAACCCTGCCGAAATAATAACCATTGCCTTAACCCCTTTGGCGGCACAATCCCTCACTGTATCAGGTACTTTCGGTGCCGGGACGGTGATAATAGCCATATCCACCGGACCGGAAACAGCTCCGAGATTTGGATAGGCATCGAGCCCTTCGATTTCTTTTGCCTTCGGATTTATGGGATAGATTGCTCCCCTGAACGAAGACTGGAGAGGTCTTGCCACCATATCGTTTCCCCACTTGCCGGGAGTATTGGATGCGCCGATTATTGCTATGGACTGGGGACGGAAGAGGGGTTTTAATTCATCATATATGCGTTTTGTCATAATCACTTCCCTATGAATTATTTTTTCTCAACAAAAAAAACAGTCGCAGCCCAGCCGGGAGTATTTCTCTTGTCAATAGTTTTTCGTTCTAAAGAACAGTGTACCACATGTCAAATCAGCAGGAACCGCTCTTTACTGTTTCAGAGAAATAAGGTCCGATATTGCTGTACGCCCGAAACAAGGAGTTATTTATAAATTGATAATTGAATCACAAATGCTTCAGGCAATTTCACTTATCGAATTATTTTCCGAATATTCCTTTGAGCGCCTCTTTCGCCTTTTCCTGCACCGGCGCCGAATCTGTGTCTCCCGCTTCTCCCTTCCCCTTCAGAATATCCTTGAGATCCCCGGGCGCCTTCAGCCGTTTCTTGATCTGGGATTCGACGACGCCCTTCAAATCGGGAGCGAATTTCGGCGAAGAAAAGGTCCCCGTGACGAGTACCGGAACCATGAGACCCGCCCGCTCTTTCACGTCCTGCTGCCCTTTGAGAGTCCCCACTATCTTCGGCTCCACACGCAGGTCAAGGGTCTCTTTCACGAGGTCGATATCGCCTGCGGCAGCCACCCGAAGGGCCGGAGCCGCGAGATTCATTTGAGTAACATTGACGAGGCCGTTATCGATCGTAAATTGTACCAGAAATTCGCTGAAGTCGGTTTTCGGTCTTTCCGCCGGCTTCTCCGCTCCGAAGGCCGCCTTCATATTACGCACCATACCGGGGAGGTCGATTCCGACGATGGCCCCATCAGTGAAACGGAGATCTCCTTTACCGTCGAGGGTCCTCTTGATGGCATCGGGATCGTCCCCCTCCATGTTGAGAGACATCTTCGCCTGGGTCGCCCCTTCCAGAAAATCCTTTTTCATAACATCTTTCAAAAGGGGTTGCACCATGATCCCGGAAGCTTCGAGATTGACGGCGGTTTTCGGCCGTTCTCCGCGGACGTCCAGATCGGCCTGGCCGGCAATGGTTCCCTGATAGGCCTTGAGATCGAAGGGATCGACACGGAAGATCCCGTTCTTCCCGCTCACTTTCACGAGTATATCCTGGACACGGGCATCCATCACCTTGACCTTGCCCGCCCGCATCTCCGCATCCAGCACCAGTGTCCGGAGCGGTCCGTAATCGGTTTTCTTCTCTTGCGGTGCCGTAGGGGCCGAAGCTGGAGTCGGCTTTTCTACGGCGGGTTTTTCTCCTGCAGCCGGCGCCGGTGAAGCGGTTGTATCTTCGGCAGGCGCCCCCGCAGGAGCCTCCTTTTCCGCGGGCTGCGGCAGGTACCGGTCCACATCTATCTCATCGATGTTCATCCTGAGCATCACGTCCGGTTTTGCAAAATCCTTCGCCTGTGCCGAAAAGGTGATAGTGGACTGGTCCAGATTCATGATTCCGTCGTTTACGGAAACAGCTGAAGGAGTCCCTTTCACCTTGGCCTTGAGGCTTACCCTGGTGAGTGCGTCTGGATCGGCGGTGACCACGGGGAATGCTTCTCCCACGGCATTGACAAGTTTCCGCGGCGAAAAAGGCGCGATTTCCAGGGCCAGATCGAAGGAAGGTTGTTCCAGGGCCTCTTTCACCATTCCCTTGACGGTCAGAGAGAGTTCCTCGAAGGCCTTCACTGCGATATCCAGCGGAATATCTTCCCTGCCCGGTTCGCGGCCCAGGGGACCCACCGTCCCGTCAAGCGCGAGCGGTTTCCGATCGAGGTTTGCTGAAACCATGATGTGGACGGGACGGTCGAAGGACACATCGTCAAGTTCGAGGTTCAAATCGGTGATCTCTTTCCGCGTTCCTGCTGCAGCATCGATCCAGAGGAGTGTTCCGTTGCTCACCGTCATTTCGGCAACGGCGATATTCTTGACGGGCAGTCCGCCGGCAGAACCCTTTTCAGGCTCTTTTTGTTCCTGCGGCGCTTTCGAAGACGCCGCCAGGGCTTCCAAATTTACCTTTCCCTCCTTGTTTTTCTCCAGGACCACCTTCATGCCATCCACAAGGAAGCGGTCAACCTGAACGTCCCGGGAAAGGAGGGGAATGAGCTTTACCTTCACATCAAAAGATTTGACGGCCAGGAGATCCTTCTCTGTAAAGCCCGGTGGATTGCCCAGGTGCAGGTCGGAAAATTCGATACCCGCCCAGGGGAAAAGAGAGAGTTCAAGTTCACCGTTGATGGAAAAGGGAAGGCCTGTCGCCCGGGATACCTGCTTTTCAACATAGGGTTTATATTTCTGGGCATCCACAAACATGGGGATGATAAGCAGAGCCCCTATCACAATTACGATAAGCCCGATTGCACAGATCAAAATCCATTTTACCGCCTTCATATGCTCCTCCTTCAGGGGGTCCCCACAAGATTCTCGCAACATTCATTTTTTCATTTTTCTCAGAATGCATTATATCCTGTGTACGAATGAACTGCAATTATTGAATTACATTTAATTATTTGGATATGATCGATTGGAAAGCCCGGTCTGCCGCTGTGAAAACTCTGTAAGGCTTGAAAAAACCCTAAAAAAAGATTCAATGCTCTCAGAAAAATCGCGCGAAAATAGTATTGAGCACGGCGGTTACTGCACCACAGTTGCATTTTTTTATGCAGTGATGCAATACCGCGGATACGTGCTGTAGAAAATGTATGCCTGTTTTTTTGAAATCATTTTGATAATTCGAAATACAGCCTCGAGCTCAAAATGAGTTCACAATCAAATTATTTCGTATCTTGCCCTTTTCCTGTTCACAGTCCGCAAGTATTTTACCCTGGGATGGCCAAATACCATCATTATGGTAACCGCCTCGCCTTCCTTGATGCCGATTCTATCTTTCAGTTCCTGCGATACATCGAAGGCAAGTGTGGCAAAACCCGTAAGACAGGCGCCCAGGCCAAGGGCGTTCACCATGAGTTCCATATGGCCGATATTGAAAGCACCGTTCAGTTCATCGCATTTTCGGCTTACTACCAAAAGCGCATTCGGCGCATCGTGCAATAATAAATCTTTCTTTTTTTTCTGATAGACCGAATACCAATATTGCCAGGTCGATTGAAAATCCAGATACTGGTAGGGTACACGCATCGCCTTTTTATCGACTTTCGCAATGTCGAGCTCCGCCAGGGTTTTCAGGGCAATGGGCGCAATCTCCCTGAGTGTATCTTTTGTAAGGACGATATAGCGAAGATTCTGCAAATTTGCACCTGTCTGTGTATACCGCCCCATTTCAAGTATTTTTTGAATATCCCCGTCACTGACTGGCTCATCGGTGTACTGACGGGTACTCCTTCTGTATTTGACGAAGTCCAGCAGGCGGTCCGGTGAAATCTCAAATTTTCGGGCGGTATCATATTCTATTATCTCGGCCGGGTCGTACTCGCCGGTGAGAGTTATCGCTTTTTGGGCACAGACCGCGGTGCAGTGCCCGCACTCGATACAAAATTTGCCGGGAACCGCTTTCCCGTCCTTGATCCTCAGACTAAGAACAGTGCAGTCCGCCGCACATGTCCCGCATCCGATACACTTGCTTTCATCTACCGTTACCATGGAAGTCTCCTTTGGCGAAGCTTTTTATGCTGTTTGGTATAACCAAGTCTCCCGATCATGTCAAGAGAGAGGATATTTTCAATGATCACATAAATGTCTTTTTTGACAGTTGCGGCTGCAGCATGTGTAGGCGGCGGCATAGCCGAAAAAGAAAGGCTCGGCAGCAAAAAATAAGTCTCCGTTGACTGTCGAGGTCTCCTATAGTATTTTACGAAAAAATCAGATTATGATGGAGAGACAGTTATGAAAAAAAATGAGCCCGGTGAAAGCGGCAGAAAACTGGCAGCATTAATAGATAAGGCAATCGAAGACGGCGAACTTACTACGACGGAGTACGACAGGATTCTCGCCCTTGCCGACCGGGACGGGGTTATCGATTCGCAGGAACGGCAGCTCCTTAAAACGCTGAACGATATGCTGGAAAACAAGACGATTAAAAAAGTCCCAGGTTGAGGTGCTTAAATAATATTGGCAGAACAGATGATAAGCGCCTCTATTACTAATGGATAAATTGAAAATGGATTTAGAAAAGATACACCGAGGTCGTTATGACAGGGGCAATTGCGGGAGATATTATTGGGTCGGTATACGAGACCTATCCTATCAAGACAAAGGAATTTCCACTTTTTCATCCAGATTGCCGCTTTACTGATGATTCCGTTCTTACAATCGCAGTGGCCAAAGCTATTCTTACAGATGGGGATTATCTCAGGTGGATGCAGGAAATCGGCTGCCGGTACCCGCATGCCGGCTATGGCGCCTCTTTCATTCACTGGCTTGGTTCTGAATCACCCCAACCCTACTGCAGCTGGGGAAACGGCGCTGCCATGCGAGTGAGTCCGGTAGGGTGGGCTTTTGATACCATGGACGATATCCTGCAGGAGGCAACCCGTACTGCGCAAATATCTCATAACCACCCCGAGGGGATCAAAGGAGCGCAGGCGACGGCCATGGCCGTATTTCTGGCAAGGACAACTGGTGACAAAAACTATATCAAGAAAGAGATAGCAGGAAGGTTCGGGTACGATCTTGATCGGACTGTCGACGATATCAGGCCTTCTTACAATTTCGATGTATCCTGTCAGGGAACAGTTCCGGAAGCAATTTTTTCGTTTATCCAATCAGATTCCTATGAGGATGCCGTCCGCAATTCAATTTCCCTATTCATTTACTTCCCGGTCTGATCACGGCCCTGCACAGCGCGTCACAAAGAGCATCCGACTGTGCATCGGTTCCGACGGTAATACGCAAAAATTGTGAAATCCGTTCCTGTGCGAAATGGCGGACGACAATACCTTCCTTTCGCAATGCTCGTGACAGTTCTTCGGCATCGTAAAATGGATGGCGGACAAACAGAAAGTTTGCCTTGGACGGCAGCACTTGAAAACCAAGGCTGCAGAGATTTTCAGCCAATGCTTCCCTTGTGGCGATTATCATTTGCCGGTTTTTCTCAAAGTGAGACCGGTCTTCCATTGCCGCCACCGCACCGGCAATGGCAAGCCTGTCTAAGGGGTATGAATTGAAGCTGTTTTTAACGCGCTCCAGGGCTTCGATAAGCTGGCGATTGCCGACGGCAAAGCCTACCCTCAGACCGGCCAAAGAGCGTGATTTCGACAAGGTCTGGATGACCAGGAGATTAGGATACGTGTCAATTAATCTGATCGCCGATTCGGCACCGAAATCCACATATGCCTCATCTACCGCGACTACCGACTCCCTGTTGAATTTCAGCAATTCTTCAATTACCCCCGGATCCAGGGCAATTCCTGTCGGCGCATTTGGATTGGGGAAAATTATTCCGCCGTTGGGGCGCCGGTAGTCTTCAAGCACAAGTTCGAAAAATTCGGAAAGCGGTACTGTCTCATATTCCACATCATACAATTTGCAGTAGACAGGGTAAAAACTGTAAGTGATATCGGGATACAAAAGCGGCAGCGAGTGTTTGAAAAGCCCCAGAAATACGTGAGCCAGCACCTCGTCGGAACCGTTACCCACAAAAACCTGATTATGGGCCACACCATAGTAGCGACTCACGGCCTCCTTGACGCTGTCCCCGTCCGGTTCCGGATATAGCCGCAGATTGGCATTCGCCTCGGCTTTTAAAGCTTCCAACACCTTTGGTGAAGGCCCGTAGGGATTTTCATTCGTATTCAGCTTGATCAGATTTGCAAACTTCGGCTGTTCGCCCGGAATATAGGGCGTTAGTTTGTGAACGATCGACGACCAGTACCGACTCATGTCCATATCCTTATGTTGAAAGCTGTCTTATTTACTTTACGGCTCATGAAAAGATTGCGAACTGTGGTAAAAATATCTCTTTTGACCAAAATGTCAAGATCTTCCGCAATTCATGCCTTTCACCAACCAAAACCATCCGCCTTTTATTAATCTCGACCTTGCATATAAGCGATGCGGCAGCTCTTTTATTCTCCTGTTCATGATTCCAGATTTTTAGCACTCGCAAAACGTCGTATTCCCCTCCCACCGTGAAGGGTGATTTTCCGAATTTTTACGGGACCATCAACTTTGGCTTTGACAAATTTCTCTTTTATCTATACCTCTATCATATATGCGGCATACTCAAAGGAAGCGTCATATGAAAAATCCGATTACCACTATCAGCTGCTGCGCGTTGATACGCTGACACCGACCGTCAAATATGCCTATTCCAGAGCCTGTTTACGTTACTTAATACGGCCTGACCGAATGGGAAGAGTATCATGATAGTTTAAAAATAGAAGGCGTATGTTCATAAAATTTTGTAAAAAGAAGGATACATCGTAGTAAGGATTAACCCACATTATAAGGAGAAAAAATATGAATTCTGAAATAGTTACTGTACCCAGGGGAACTTTTAACGTTCGCGACAGAGGCAATACCGAGGGATTTCCGGTTATCATGCTTCATGGATGGCCTGAAAGCTCTTACTGCTGGGAGGCGGTCACCCCCTATTTGAATTCGAATCTGCGCGTAATCGCGCCCGACTTGCGAGGACTCGGTGAAAGCGAGCGCACTCTGGGTAATCCTGACTTGTACCAGAAGGCCGAGCTTGCCAAAGATATCGTTGAAATCGCCGATGCATTGAAAATCGACAATTTTTTCCTGGTCGGGCATGACTGGGGAGGGGCTGTAGCTCAGGAGGTCGCTCTTGCAATTCCAGGCAGAGTGAAAAAGCTTGTTATACTGAATATTGCCATAATAAATAATGCAAAAGGACTGGCAGAGGCTATTGAAATCATGCATGACAGAGGCTCTGTTCCTCAGTGGTATCAGTATTTTCAGCAGCAGCCCCGGCTGCCAGAAGCCATGATAAAAGGAAATGAATCCGTATGGATTCCTTATTTCTTCGGAAAAGCGGGAAAAGAAGGCCGGATTCCCAGGGAGGCAATTGAAGAATATATCCGCTGCTATAAAATCGAAAACACTCCGGCCACAGGTGCCGGGTACTATCGTGCCATGAAGTACGATGCAAAAAGATGGGCTGAAATTGCAGGAATCAAATTTTCCATGCCGTCTCTTATCATTTATGGAAATCGTGATACAGTGGTAATCAGAGAATATATGAATCATCTGGAAGAATGCTTCGACGATATAAAATTCGTAGAGGTGGAAGCGGAACATTTTCTGCAGGAGGAAAAACCCGAAGAAGTGGCGAACCATTTGAATAATTTCCTCCGGGCTTAATACAAAAACCCTTAGTATCGCAGGATGAAAAGGGATACCGCAATTTTCAGGACAAAGGTGCAGGCTGGATAGTATCCTATGAATACCGTTTTTTTTCCTGTGACCTGCTATGAAACGCCATATCCGAAATGGCTTCCGGTGGTCAAGCAGGGATGCCGGGCGGTGCCGCCTGAGGTCAGGGCGAATTCACCTGCTCAGGCGCCTTTTCGCATCCCAATTGCTGCCGGCAGGCTGTTGAACAGCGCCTTTCCCTGTCATGCGCAATCCGGTACGGGAATATCGGTATACGAATCGGTCAGCCTCAGGGAAACCTGCTTCAGAGGTCTGATCGTCGATTGCAGGGCGTGATTTCAGGTTAATATGGTCTCTTTGATTATTCGGTTTTCTGGCTTTATTTGAATTTCCGTCAAAATCTTTATTTCAGATCCCTTTCCTCTTGTGCTTTGTACGAAAAGGAGGCTTTCCTCCATTTTTTATCAGTGCTTTTACCGGATCAAGTTCATAGGGGGAGCTTTCTTCGATGGCCTTGAGAACCGTGCCGCCGCCTGTGAAAAAATAATATTGCGAGTCGTCGAGAACCGACAGATACAGCCCCGGACAGAGGTCCTTGAATTCTTTCAATGTATCGCCGCCCCCGTAAAGCTTTTTAGCCTCCCTGTTATGGTCGATTTTTCGATCCATCGCCGCCGAACCTTCTGTAAAATGAGGAGTATACCCCATTACGGCATTTACGAAGATAGTACGGGCGCTGTCGATTACCTTCGAAACTGTTTTGTCCTCGAAGGATTCGGCCGCGACATCCAGAATGTATCCAAGTCTGGTTCCCTTTTTAAAATCTGAAACCATTCGCTTCCGGTATTTGCCCTCTATCTTCCCTTCCATAGTATCCGATTCATAGACGCAGGGCAGTTCGACTATTTTTTTAGCGTCCCGGTCCATATCGACCAGAGATCGTGCCGCCTCTATTTCTTCATCTTCCATTCCTTTAATGGATAGGCCGTATTTTGCCGCCAGATATGTATTGTAAATTACGCCACCCAGAATCAGCTTGTCGACCTTTTTATAAATTTCATTGAGAGGACCGATTTTGGTATTGAATTTCGCGCCGGCAACTACCGATAGAAAAGGCCGGTCAGGCTCAAGGACGTTGGAGAGATTCTGAAGCTCACGCTGCATAAGGTAACCTGCAAACGAGGGCAGACACTCGGTAATATCAACTGTTGAAGCATGGGGCTGCCACGAACCGAAGGCGTCATTCACAAAGACATCAGCCAGTCCGGCCAGTTGAAGCGCAAACTGATCCCGCTCCATGCCTTCACCCTCTTCCCCCCGGAACCATCGTGAATTGGGCAGATAAATTGCCCCGATCTCTTTCCTGCGCAGACGCCTGATAGCGAGATTAATCGATGTATCGATATGGCTGATTCCGCGATTACCGTCAGAGGCAAACCGCGGAACATGAATTTTGCTGTGCAGTTTGTGCTCCAGATAGTCGGCCAACGGTTCAACCGATGTGGAATTATCGATTTCTATCGTGCCATTTTTCTTGCGTGGCCGCCCGATATGGGTCATGATAACAGGACGCCCTCCTCTTTCGACAATATTGAAAATGGTACCGATCGTCTGGTCAATTCTATAGGGGTCCTCTATTTTCCCCTTTTTCACCACATTATGATCCACCCGGAGCAACACGATCTTTCCGTTCACCGGGGCATGCTGAAGCAGGGGAAGATCTGGATCAAGTGAATTATTCATAAAACTGCCTCGCTGTCATCCGTTATTTTATTTTTCATGCGTGTAACTATTTGCCACAACTGTATCTATGAGTATGAAAAACCGGATATATATTCATTTTGACCCTGTTTAATAAAGATGTTAGAGATACAGGGAATATTGTGCAGGCGATCATTCGCGTACGCGCTAACACTACCGGAAAGGAGAATTAAAATGCCGTCAATAGAACCTACCGAAGACCAAGTGAGCGATTTAAGAAATCTGAAGCATGAGGGACCGATAATAATGCTTAATTTACTTAAATTCAAGCCTGATGGAGGGAAAGAATTATACGACAAGTATGCCGTAGCGTCAACCAGATTGATTTTGAAGCTTGGCGGGAAGATACTGTATTATGGGAAACCGGTTATGCCGGTCATCGGTGAAGAGATGTGGGATGCAGTTATACTTGTCTTGTATCCTTCCATTCCGGCGTTCCTCGGGATGGTTGAAAGCGAACCCTACCGGGCAGCAGCTGTTGACAGGCATAATTCACTTGTAGATTCAAGACTTATTGCTATGGACACAATCCCGCTGGACCCGCGAATTACAGTATGAAAAGGAGGAGATTATGATTGAACTGGAAGAATATCGTAATGCCGGACGCCGTCTCACAGATGCTTTGCGGCTTTATACCGATCCCGTCGCAGTCAAGTATATAAGGAATGTTGATGAAATCCCTTCCGAAGCGATCCGCCCTTGCGCCAGGGGCCAGAAATGGTCACTATGCCAGGCGATAAGCTACAGCCGCAGATGGCACATGCATACGGCAATGACGTCGGAGGACAATTTCTGTGTTCCCGCGACCGTAGGCCACCGGTGGGAAATCGTACCGGAGGAGGATCTGATCGAAAGCCAGGTCAGACAAAAATGGCATAAGAACAGGACAGCCGAGGAAAATAAGCTCCAATTCTTCTACAATTTTTTGGGCAAAGAAAATTATGACAGGATGGAGCAATTCAAAGGATTTGTCACTTCGCCGCTGACGGAAACTGTCATAATACCGGATTCTATTCTGATTTATGGAGATGGAGTTCAGATAACCCATATTATCCAGTCACTTACGTATGAATTTACGTCTCCTCTCATCTCTTCATTTGATGGATTCGGAGAATCTTGTATGAAAGGAACCTTGATTCCTTTTCTGACGGGGAAGCCTCAGATTGTCATACCGGGTATGGGCGATCGAGCGTTTAGCGGTACAACCGAAAACGAAATCGCCATCGGAATTCCCGGACTTCATCTTTTCAGTGTGCTTGAGAATCTTTTTAAAGCAGGCGGGAAACTCAATATGGGACAGCCGGCGAGAACAGTTCTGCCTAACAATATTACAGAAAGAATCACCCCGGGGTTTTCGTTCATGTACGATAAAATACAGGAGTATAAAAGCAGGAATAGATAAGTTTTAAAAATAATGGATGAATCGACACTTTTCATGCGCTTCGGCGTAGCCCTGGCAATCGGCATTCTTGTGGGAATGCAGAGGGAATTTGCCTTTGATGATAAAAACCGGGAACTTGCCATGGGGGTGAGGACTCTCGCGCTCATGGCTCTTCTCGGATGTGCGGCTGCTTTCCTGAGTGAACTGGCTGAATCTCCCTGGCTGCTCATCATCATCATTCTGATTCTGGGCTCATGGATAGGAATGAATCACTATATCGAAGCGCAGCGAGGGGAGGAGGGGCTTACTACGGAAGCCTCCGCTCTTCTCACAGTTCTCGCCGGTGCTCTAGCCTTTTGGAATCAGATTACTCTGGCAGTTGCTCTGGGTGTAATCACCGCGGTTCTTCTTTCGGTAAAGCCCGAACTTCACCGTTTCGCGCAAAAACTCACCCGCGAAGACGTATATGCGACTCTTAAAATGGCCGTAATTACGGTAATTATTCTTCCCGTGCTTCCGCAAGAATCTTTCGGTCCGCCCCCTTTCGATGTACTGAATCCGTTTAAGATATGGCTTCTTGTTATATTTATATCCGGCATCAGTTTTGTCGGTTTTCTTCTGATAAAGATTGCCGGAGCCAGGAAAGGCATTGGGCTTACGGGCCTGTTCGGCGGCCTTGCGTCAAGCACGGCGGTTACACTCAGCTTTACCCAGAAAAGCAAAGAAGCTGCAACTCTTGCGAAACCGTTCGCTTTGGCGATTACGGTCTCGTGGACCGTGATGTATACACGGGTAGTAATTGAAGTAGCGGCGCTCAATGCGGGCCTTGCAAAAATGCTTATCGTGCCGATGGCGATTCCTGTTGCCGCCGGTCTTGCATGCTCATTGTTCCTTTTTCGAGTGCAGAGGACAGCCGAAACAAGCGATTTCGTCTTCAGCAACCCCTTCGAACTTGGGCCTGCGATAACTTTCGGAGTTGTTTTCTCGATAATCCTCGTAATAAGCAGAGCTGCGCAGGTATATATGGGAGAGGCGGGCATCTACCTTTCCAGTATTTTTGCGGGCCTTGCCGATGTTGATGCCATCGCCCTCTCAGTCACTGAATTGACCGGGAAGTCCGGCGGCATTGATTATGGAACGGCAACTCGTGCAATTCTCATTGCCGCTGTCGCCAATACAGCACTGAAAGGCGCAATCGTTCTCGTGCTGGGATCGGCTTCGCTCCGCCGGGCTATAATCCCTGGATTCGTGTCTATGTTTTTGTCGGGTCTTATTGTGGCCCTTCTTATTTGAATCAGGAATTATTTTTTATTAACTTTCTCCCGATCTCATATGCGCAGGCAAGAAGCTTCGGACTCGCTTCTGCAGGCGATGCATGACTGTTCGTATGAACAATTCTTCCGACTTCAACAAACCCGAGACCACTTCCGGTGAACCCTGCGAGATATCGGATTGATTTTTTATACTGATCGGGATCCGGGGCACCTTGCGTTGTAATCAGGGCATATGTCTTTCCGGGAGGAACAAGTGATTCATACCCTCCACCCGGCAGGTCTGCATACAGCGAATAGAGTCTATCGATAAATAGTTTCATCTGACCGGAAATGCGATACATATAAATCGGACACCCGACTACCAGACCGTCGCAATTTTTTATATCTTCAAGAAAAGGAGAAAGCCCATCCTTTTGTGCGCATGTTCCCGGATTTGTACGGCAGCCAAGACAGCCCTTACACCCCTTCTGGTCGATTTCATGAAGCCTTACCTCTTGAGTATCAGCACCTTCAGAACGGGCACCATCAAGAATATTCCGAATCAATGTTGAAGTGTTTCCCCCTTTGCGAGGACTCCCGTTAAAAGCTAATATGCGCGCCATTTACTTTTCCTCTCCTTTTTATTTGATAATGACAAAGCGTTATTAAAGAAAGTTTCATATCAATTCCCATATATTTTTGCAACTTATCCGGACTGAAGATTTTCAGGCTCCTCCCTTTGAGTTTACGTCAAAAAAGCCTTACATCTGAGTGGCTGTCATGAGGAGCTTTTTACGATATCGTCATCCTTTTATTTCTTGACTTTCAGCTTTACAGGAAATATCGTCGGGGTCCCCTGTAAAATTCGGGGGACTTGCCCGTGTGCGGAAGATCTTATAATTCTCTGGGGGAATATAGTATGTCCAGCGTCCATGAACTTGATCGTCTTTTTCACCCAAAAAATATTGCGATAGTAGGTGCGTCGAAAAAGGGAAGCGGCTTTATGTGGGGAGGCAACACCTTTATCGAAGGTACCATTAAGATGAATTTTCAAGGCCGTATTTACCCTGTTCATCCTTCAGCAGAAAGCATTTTAGGCCTTCGAACGTATAAAAGCGTCCGTGAAATTCCCGGAGATGTTGATCTTGTAATATTCAGTATTCCGAATGGCGCTGCCCTTTCTGTCATGGAAGATTGTGCCGCTAAAAAAGTTCCTTTCGTCCATGTATTCACTGCCGGATTCAGTGAGACCGGATCGGCGGAAAAGAGCAGAGCAGAACAAGAACTGATTCAATGTGCACGAAACGGAGGAATTCGTGTCGTTGGACCTAATTGCATGGGGGTCTATTGCCCTGAAGGAGGTGTCTCCTGGACAAACCAGTTTTCCAGTTCACCAGGTTCGACTGGATTCATCTCACAGAGCGGTCAGCTGGCAGGGCTGTTTATTCGCGAAAGCTACCCTTACGGCGTGAGATTCAGCAAAGTCGCCAGTTTCGGAAATGCCGCAGATCTTGACAGCGCTGATTTTCTCGAATATCTCGCTCATGATGATACAACACATATTATTTCTGCTTACATCGAAGGCTTGAAAGATGGAAGAAGATTCTTCAATGAAGCACGAAATCTGGCAGGTAAAAAACCACTGGTGGTATGGAAAGCAGGCCTCACCGAAGGAGGCGAGAGGGCTGCTCAGTCACATACGTCTGCAATAGCTGGCTCTCCCCGCCTCTGGGATGCGCTTTGCCGCCAGACGGGTATCATTTCCGTCACCTCGATGGAAGAACTGATTTTTACAGTATCGGCCCTTCAGAAAGCGACATTTCCAAAAGGAAAAAAAATGGCGATACTTGGAGGAGCGGGAGGCGGCAGTGTTACTATGACTGACGAGGCCGAAAGAGAAGGGCTTCTTGTTCCTCAGCTATCAGAAGGTACTGTGAAAGAACTGGAAAAAATAGTTCCTCTGGAAGGAAATAGTGTGAAAAACCCCCTTGATATGATGGCACCCCTCTTCCAACTGAAAACTTTTACCCGTCTTATCGAACTTCTGCGCGAAGATTCTGAAATTGACGGACTCATATTCTCCCAAAGGGTGGATTGGTTTATAGAAGCAGGCGGGCAGCAGCTGCTCGATACGGTGATAGAAAGAACAGTAAAGGGGGCTGAGGAATTGGATAAGCCCCTGTTTGTGGTTCTTGAAAATCCTTTTTCACTGGAAGGTGAATCTCTGAGAAGGCAGGTATTCGAAAGATTTCATAAGGCCGGTATTACAGCCTTCCCTTCTTTTAAACTGGCAGCCCGGATCATCAATAAACTCACTTCTCATGCCCAGTATTTGCAAAGGGCACTAAAATGACACATATTCTTGAGGCAGTCCAGGCCACTCGGTTGTGGCATTCAGGGCGGGCGATCATGAATTGTTACCCGGTATATCTTATAGAATATAGAAGATCCGGATCTGAATGACTGTTATGCAGCGGGTGAGGTGAGGTTGCATTAAATCGGCGAATCCGGTTCAGCAGAATCTCTTACCGTTATAATTCCTTTTTTAAGCAGGTATGCGAATGAATTCCGGTTGCTCAGCGCCTTTCTTATCGTCACTTTTTGCGAAACATACCTCTCGAGAGACAAAAGAATGATCAACCCTATGGCATAATAAATCAAACCTGTGAATTGCCGAAAGTACAGGAAATATATCAAGGCAGCGGCGATAGTTAAAGGGAATGAATAGAGCCACACAACTAAATGAAAGAGCTTGATCAAAGGATTGTTTGAAATCCTTGAATAATTGGTAAGAAGACACCCTCTGTTAAAACGGATCATTACCTGCCCTCTTCTGTATTTCTCTACTACGACATCATGTAACGTTTGTGCCTTCTTCATGTGCAACCTCTTTCTGTTTACTAACGATTATGAAAAACGAAGAATATTATATGGACCCTGCTGGCGTTTGACTTATATAAGGAACATCTTACGGAATTCAGCATTATTGACTTTTGAAAAATTCGGCAACCTGGCAGTCACTTGAATAGTGACCCATGGCTTTGCGTCCTGCCCTCGCGGACAGTTTGCCCTTTCGGTTTTCAAAGAGCGGTATGGATATTTTAGTTCGATGCTACATTCAATACGTATAGTTGTCAAGAGAGGCACTTGTGATTGCGTTCACAGTTGTGCTTTCCAAAAAGAAGGCCGGGACGGCTCATAGCCGTTCCCAGCCCCGGGGAGAGGATGGCGTGCTTACGCCCTGATCAATTTTCCGGTTTTCGAATCTCGCGGATAGAATCGACACCCGGTTTTATTACATTTCATTACGCAATCTTTTTTTTAATATTACGATTCAGTTTTCCGATTTCCTCAAAAATGCCGGTTTTTCAAAATCAATCGAGTCGTCGTCGATCATACCCATTTTTATGATAACAGGTTTTTCTTTTTCCGCTACTTCCTTATTTCTCATGAACGCGGGTGTTGACAGATCTTCTTTTTCTTTCTTGAAATTGCTGAAATTCGAAATGTTCGGAACACTTTCCTGCTTTGATTCTTTAGCGTCAAAACCGGTTGCAATCACTGTGACTCTTATTTCATCTCCCATATTTTCATCAACTACTGTACCGAAAATTATATTGGCATCTTCATGAGTTTCCGTCTGCACAAGACTGGATGCTTCATTGATCTCGAAAAGAGTCATATCCGGACTTCCCGTGATATTAAGAAGCACTCCCCGGGCTCCTTGAATGGAATTATCTTCAAGCAGCGGTGAAGAAATGGCTTTTTGCGCTGCTTCAACTGCCCGGCCTTCGCCGCTCGCAAGGCCGGTTCCCATCAGGGCCAGTCCCATATCGGACATGATACATTTCACATCGGCAAAATCCAGATTGATCAATCCGGGAACCATAATCAAGTCCGAAATGCCTTTTACACCGTGATAAAGTATGTCATCCGCCTTTTTGAAGGCATCCTGAAGCGACATATTTCTCCCGCTGATACTGAGCAGTCTCTGATTCGGAATGACTATGAGGCTGTCCACTACTTCCTTTAGCGCCTTTAAGCCCTCTTCCGCTTGCATTCCTCTCTTTTTTCCTTCAAAAAGAAAAGGCTTCGTGACAACTGCGACTGTGAGAATATCAAGCTCGCGGGCAATTTCCGCAATCACAGGTGCACCTCCCGTTCCTGTACCACCTCCCAATCCTGCCGTAATGAACACCATATCGGCACCGGTTATCAATTCCCTGATCTGATCTTTCGATTCAGCCGCCGCTCTTCTCCCCTTCTCCGGATCGGAACCTGCGCCTAATCCGCGTGTAATCTCAGATCCAAGCTGCAGTTTGGACGCCGCCTTTGACACTTCGAGCGCCTGCGCGTCAGTATTGGCAGAAATGAAATCCACTCCGCTCAGTTTATAGTTTATCATCATGTTTACTGCGTTTCCGCCACCGCCGCCAATTCCTATCACCTTGATTTTGGCTCCGCTCGCTTTCTTTCCACCTTCCAAAAGTTCAAACATAGCTCATCCTCCCTCCTAGAAAAAATCGTTAAACCACTTCTTCATCCGCGTAACTATCTTATTTACCATATTGACTTCGTTTTTCTTGAACCGCATGCCGGACCTGTTATGGCTCCCATGCACTACAAGTCCCACGCCCGTTGCGTACATCGGGCTTTTTACTATATCGTTAATTCCACCAACACCGTCGGGGTAACCTTTTCTTACGGGCATATTGAAAATATTTTCAGCAAGTTCCACTGCTCCTTCTATCATTGAAGAGCCTCCCGTAAGAACGATGCCGGCGGCAAGTAAATCTTCATACCCCGACTTGGTAATTTCCTTACGGGCAAATGAGAGAATTTCTTCCATTCTCGGCTCTATAATTTCTCCCAGCACCTGCCGCGAGACTTTACGAGGATTGCGCCCTCCCACACTTGGCACTTCTATCGTCTCGTCTTGGGGTATCAACTCCGTGTAGGCACATCCGTATTTGATCTTCAACTTTTCAGCTTCCGTCACAGGCGTCCTGAGTCCCACTGCGATATCGCTGGTAACATAGCCTCCTCCCAACGGGATTACAGCTGTGTGTTTGATACTCCCTTCCGCAAAAACGGCTACATCCGTTGTTCCTCCACCAATATCGATAAGTGCCACGCCCAGTTCGCGTTCATCCGGGCTCAACACTGCTTCACTTGACGCAAGGGGTTCAAGCACGATATCATTCACATCAAGCCCCACACGGTTGACTGATTTTACAATGTTTTGGATTGATGTAATTGCTCCGATTACGACATGGACCTTCGCTTCAAGTCTTACACCGGCCATTCCGATTGGTTCTTTCACTCCATCCTGGTCGTCTACGATATAATACTGAGGAAGCGTATGAATTACCCTTCTATCGAGTGGTATAGCCAGTGCGGTTGCCGCTTCTATTGCTCTTTTCACATCAGTTTCATCAACTTCACCTGCCCTTACGGCAACAATTCCGTGGCTATTCAGTCCTTTGATATGACTACCTGCAATGCCTGCGTAGACCGACTTTATCTCACATCCTGACATCAGTTCCGCTTCTTCCACAGCTCTTTTTATAGAGTCAACAGTACTGTCGATATTTACGACAACTCCTTTTCTCAATCCCTTTGAACTGTGAGTGCCGATTCCAATTATATTGAGCCCGCTGTTCGTTATCTCTCCGACAATTGCACAGATTTTAGTGGTGCCTACGTCCAGCCCGACAATGATACTTTCTCGCCTCGCCATTTAGAATATCGCCCCTTCCGACCTCATATGCTTGTTCGCCTCTGTGCGCCCGCCTGAGGGGGATTTTCCCCTCCTCCGCTGTATACGATGATCCTGTCCGATTCCATAAGATTAATGCTGACAAATGCTCGACCGCTCTTTTTTGCCGAAAGATCGGAGAGAACTTTTTTCAACCTCCGGAACTTCTTTTCGTAATCACCGAATCCTAATTTGATCAGACAGCGGTCGGTAGTATATATCGTGTATCCATAAATCGAATTTCCGTTGATTTCGGATATCTTTCCGGCTGAATAGGCTCCGCATCTGGAAATGAAATCGAGCAGATCAAGCGCTCCTCTCAATAAATCGAAATTAACAATTCCTTCGGAACACATTCCTGTCAACAGAGATAGATCAACTCCGTCACTTTTGACCAGATTTTTGAAAATAGTCCCCTCACGATCGACAAGATAAAAACCTTTATCCCTCCTGATAATCGCGGCCGGAATACGTTCGGTTACCTCAATAACCAACCTGTTCGGTAATTCTCTTCCAACCTCTGCGTCTTTTACCCAGGGATTGGTTCTTATTCCGGATGCCATTTTTTCTAGATTTGCCGTCAATATATTCATGGAAGGTTCAACGCCTGCAAGTTTCAATATAGTCTCTTCGGAAATTCTCATACCTCCCCGTACGGCCGTTTCCTTCAACTGAAAGTAACTGGAACAAATTGCAAAGTTATATCCGTACACCATCAGCAATCCAAGTCCGGCGGCAGCGCTCATCACTGCAAACGTTTTTATGACCTCCGGATAGATTTTTGCCGACCGCCTTTTCAATCTGTATTTTCTTGCCTCCAGTGAATTTCCCAGGGGTCCGTTCATTTTTCGTCCCCTATTATTTTTACTTCTGTTTCCAGAAGAATCCCGGTTTTTTCCTTCACTGTTTTTCTCGCCATATCAATCAGATTAACAATGTCCCGGGCGCATGCAGCTCCTTTATTGACAATAAAATTACCATGCATTTCTGATATTTGCGCATCACCGATTTGATACCCTTTGAGTCCCGCTTCCTCAATAAGCTTTCCTGCCGGCAATCCGGGAGGATTTCTGAATATCGACCCTGCGCTTCGCAAATTTATCGGGTGCTTCGACTTGCGAGAGGCTTTAATCTCCTCCACTCGTTTTTTTATCAATTCAGTCGATCTTGAGACCAATTTTATACATGCGCCGGTTATAATGCTTCCTTCCGGAAGATTGAGGCAGCGGTAGTCAAAATGCAGATTATCCCGTCTTAATGCCTCTATATGCGTACAAGGCCTCAAGGTAAAAATCGTTTCTACAATATCCTTCATTTCGCCGCCGTAGGCGCCGGTATTCATTTTCAAAGCGCCACCCAGACTTCCGGGAATCCCTTCGCAGAATTCAATTCCTCCCAATGAATGTTCTATTGAAAAATCGACCAGCCGGCTCAGAGTAGTCCCTGCTTCCGCATAGAGCAAAGTCTCTTCTGTGCCGGTACTTACGATTTCTATTCTCTTAAGGCCCTTCAGCGAAATCAGGGCACCACGGTATCCGCCATCGCGGACAATAAGATTAGAACCATTTCCCAAAGGCATAAAGTCGATTTTCCGCTGTTCGAAAAAAGCGAGGATTCTTTTCAGTTCTTCTACATCGGCCGGCACAATAAACAAATCCGCAGTTCCTCCGGCTCCCATGGAAGTATGGCGCGACATTGGTTCGTCTAAAATTATATCTCGCACGCCATATAATAGTTGAAGTTCTTTCTTCAGCTTCGCCTTGTTAACCATTTTCTACTCTACTCATCCCAGAGTCTTACAATGTGGCAATCTTTTTTTACACGCATTGACGCTTTTTTGTGAGGCGTGGCACCTCTAAATATGAACTTTCCTTCAAATACGGCCGTACTCATAATGTTGGCAATTACCGCAACGGCTGCCGCTCTTTTGCCTGCTGCAATGTCTTGAGCAACTCCTCGCCTATTTTCCATACGTTTCCCGCCCCCAAGGTCAAGATTGTGTCTGTTGGGTTAAGTTTTTCACTTAACCGCTTTACAATCATACCGAAATCGGAAATATAGACCGTGTCGGGATGTCCCGCTTCCTTGATTGCCTTGCAGAGAATCTCCGAATGTATACCGGTTATTTCCTTTTCGCTTGCTGCATATATATCAGTCAAAATAACTGAATCTGCGTCATTGAAGACAGAGAGAAACTCTTTAAAAAGAGCTTGTGTTCTTGTATAGCGATGCGGCTGAAAAACTACTGTTATTTTGCCTTTCCATATCTGGCGCGCCGCCTGAAGTGTCTCCTTTATTTCCGTGGGATGGTGGCCGTAGTCATCAACTATGACAATGTCATCAATCACGCCCTTGATTTCGAGTCGCCGATGCACTCCCTGGAACAAGTCGATTCCTCTTTTTATACTCTCGAAATCCATGCCCATCTCACGGGCAACTGCAATAGCTGCCATCGAATTATAGACATTAAACAGACCGGGAACCCTGAGAGTCACTTCACCAAGCATTTTACCTCCGTAATCAAGCCTGAAACGCGACCCCATTTCCTGAAATGATATGTCATGAGCTTTGTAATCGGCATCGGTTTCGATACCGTAACTTATTACCCGGCGCTTTATCAGCGGAAGTACCTCTTTTATATGCCCGCAGTCTTTGCAGACAATTGTAAAGCCGTAGAACGGGACTGAATTGGCAAACTTGATGAAGGCATCTTTAATATCTTCTATCCCTTCATAGTAATCCAGATGTTCACGATCAATATTCGTTATCACCGCAATGAGAGGCGCCAGCCTGAGAAAAGAACCATCGCTTTCGTCGGCCTCCGCCACAATAATTTCTCCGCTCCCCAGATGAGCATTGGTACCTATATTCAAAAGCTTTCCGCCGATAACCATCGTCGGATCCAGTCCGCCCGAAGCCAGAATGGTCGATATCATCGAAGTAGTCGTTGTCTTTCCATGGCAGCCGGATACGGCTATGGAAAATTTCATCTTCAGAAGTTCAGCAAGCATTTCCGCTCGCGGGATAACGGGAGTACCTCTCCGTTTTGCCTCTGTAACTTCCGGGTTGCATCCTGATATTGCCGTCGATGTCACCACGACATCGGCATCTCCTAAAAATGACTCATCATGACCCAAAAATATTCGCGCACCGCGGGATCGCAGCCTTTCTGTAATATCAGTCTCCTGAAGATCCGAACCGGTTACTGAATATCCGAGATTTATAAGAACTTCTGCAATACCGCTCATTCCGATTCCACCTATCCCGATGAAATGTATATGGTGTATCGTCCTTTTCATGTAGTCTTTTGTTTCGAAATACTTCATACTTTTCTTCTCTACGCAGCAAGAGCCATCAGCTCATCGATGATTCGCTTCGAAGCATCTGGCTTGCCCAGTTTCTTTGACTGTTCTCCCATATTCTTCAATTTGGCTCGATCGTCAAGCAAGCCTCTGACCTGCGATGCCAGAAGCTCGCCTGTCAGATTCTCCTCGATAATCATTTCAGCCGCACCTGAATCTACAAGCATTTTTGCATTCATGATCTGGTGACCACCCGCCGAATATGGATAAGGAATCAGAACAGCCGCTTTTCCGCTTGCAGTAATTTCTGCAATAGATGTAGCACCTGCCCTGCACACAAGAAGATTCGCCCGGGCATACACCGATACCATATCGTTGATAAAGGGATATACCTCTGCTGACCACCCTTTTTCCCGGTACTCCCTTGCAATTTCCAACCATTCTTTTTCACCTGTCTGATGAATGATTTGCAGTCGTCCTTGCAGATCTTCAAGGTAAGAAAGAGCATCTGCAAATGCCCTGTTAATACTGGAAGCACCTTGGCTTCCTCCAAATATCAGAATTGTAAATTTATCTTCCCCGGGTCCGTTTACTTTTTTTTCTTTTCTTATAAATTCTTCTCTCACGGGATTGCCCGTGTGAACGATTTTGTTTTCCGGAAAATACCCTTGTCTATCTTCGAAGGTGATAAAAATTTTCTTTGCGACTTTTCCAAGGATTCTGTTCGTTATTCCGGGTACCGCATTTTGTTCCGCGACCGCCGTAGGAATCCCCATTAGAAATGCAGCCATGACTGCAGGGCCCGAGGCATAGCCTCCCACTCCGAAAACGACATCGGGCTTGAAGAAATGTATGATCCGGCACGATTGAATCATGCTTTTCGGTATTTTTCCTGCTCCCTTCAATCGCTTCAACAATCCTTTTCCCTTTATACCTTCAATGTCTATGGTTCGAAATTCAAAGCCCATTTCAGGCAAAATGCGGGCTTCAAGACCTTTGTGCGTTCCGATAAAAAGAACTTCACTTCCGTTTTTTCTTGCCAGAAGTTCCTGCGCAACCGCAACGGCAGGAAACACATGGCCGCCTGTTCCTCCACCTGCAATAACTAACCTAATGCTCTTATCTTTCCGAATCATTTAATTCGTTCCTTGACTCCCGGCCTCATACGTGGAGATGTTAAGCAAAATACCGACCGCAGCCATACTCACAATCAATGAAGTTCCTCCGTAACTCAGAAATGGAAGCGCCAACCCTTTGGTTGGAATTAGGCCCATCACAGCTGCCATATTAATAAATCCTTCCAGGGCAAGCAGAACGGTTAACCCGGCTGCCAGAAGCATTCCGAAGGCCTCAGGGGCTCGAAAAGAAATCCAGAATCCCCTTATTATCAGTATGGTAAACAGAGAGATCACGATTGCTACACCTACAAATCCTCCCTCTTCTGCGATGACGGATAAAATAAAATCCGTATGCGGTTCGGGAAGATAAAAAAGCTTCTGCATGCTATTGCCCAGTCCCACTCCAAATGTACCGCCGGAACCGAAAGAGATAAACGATTGAATAATTTGAAATCCCGTATCGCTGGGATCCTTCCAGGGATTACGGAATGCCATGAGCCGCTCGAGACGATAGCTTTCACGAACTACCAGGGCAAAGGCAAGTGGAAAAGCGGCCGCAAGAAGTGCAGTCAGGTGAATGATTCTGCCTCCTGCAATAAAATACATACACATGACAACGGCAAGAATGATAACCGCAGTCCCGAAGTCGGGCTGCATTAAAATTAAAGCCACAACAATCGAGGTTATTGAAAGCGGAATGAATGCGATACGGAAGAATTCTTTTACATGGTCCGCTTTCTTTGTCATATAATAGGCCATAAAAATCACTACAGCAATTTTCACCGCTTCAGAGACTTGAAATGTCACAGGACCTGCTTTTAGCCATCGGGTCGCACCGCCCACTTTGGCGCCAAAACCGGGTATGATCAGGAGAAAAAGAAGAATAAATGAAACGAGAATACCCGGGTAGGCAAGTTTCTTCCACATGTGGTAAGGAAAATTTGAAAGCGTAATCATAAGAATGAGGCCGGCCAGGCCAAAAAGAATTTGTTTTTTTAAAAAGTGGTATTCATCACCAAAACGATCCTGGGCAATAATAAAACTCGCACTGTAAATCATGACCATCCCGACAGACACGAGTATGAGCGTAACGAAAAGAAGCATGATATCAGGTTTCCCGTTTTTCTCACTACTGGGAGCAGCCATTTACATTGTTCCTTTATCTCTTTCATTCAAGCCGGTATACCGCCGAACAACATTCTTAAAACACATTCCCCGCTCTTCATAATTTGCGAATTCATCGAAGCTTGCACACCCCGGTGAAAACAGAACGGTGTCTCCTTTTTGCGAATCTCTTATTGCCTCGACAACGGCATCGGCGGCAGAAACGGTATAACTGGTCTTTACTAGAGAGCCTAATGAATCGCCGATTTCATACCGGGCCTCACCGAACAGTATTAATTTTCTCACTTTCCTTTTCACCAATTCTGTAAGGGGCGTAAAGTCACCGCGCTTATTTCGTCCGCCCATAAGAAGCAAAACGGAATCGTTCAAAGACTCCAGAGCTCTTACAACAGCACCAACATTGGTCCCTTTTGAATCGTTATAAAACTCGATGCCACCCTTCTCTCCTATATACTCGCACCTGTGTTCCAGCCCGGAAAAGGATGCGAGCGTTTCCGAAACACTTGTTCCCGGACATCCGCACAGCCGAACTGCAATTACGGCAGCCATTATATTTTCCATATTATGGCGTCCCTTAAGCCGGATATTATCGAGATGATATACCTCTCTTTCAGGGAATAACGAGAAATGTAGCGCCTCATTTTCCACATATCCGCCGTTTTCGAGCGAACAGGAGGAACTAAAAAAATGTACTTGGCTTCTGATTCTGCCCGCCAGGGCTTCCGTACCTTCAGTGCAGACATTCAAAACGGCATATTCGTCAGGGGTCTGATTTTCGAATATGCGCTCCTTTGCAGACCGGTACGCATCGAAACTTCCATGGTAATCCGCATGATCGGGAGTCATATTAAGGAGAAGCGCAATCCGGGGATGAAAAGTTTCAATCCACTGCAATTGAAAACTGCTTACCTCTGCCACCAGATAGTCGAATTCATCATCCTTCCCGGCACAATGGATGAGAGGGGTTCCTATATTTCCACCTACAAAGACTTTTTTACCCCACGCCGAAAGTATTGCACCGATAAGGCGCGTTGTGGTTGTTTTCCCGTTTGTACCTGTAATTGCTATTATCGGTTTATTGATAAAACGAAATGCAAGCTCGAGTTCGCTCATAATCTTTATGCCCCTGTGTAGCGCAGCCAGAAGCAGAGGATGTTGCGGGGGCACGCCTGGTGAAGGTACGATTAAATCCGTTTCTGAAAGATCAAGCGAGCCTGAATCCATTACGCATGTGATACCGTAATTATTTAAATCAGCCATTGCATTTAAAATGTCGGGCGACTCTTTATCATCATGGGCAACTACGCGAGCTTCTTGTCCGGAAAGAAACTGCGAAACGGCACATCCCGTTTTGCCCAATCCAATGACAAGAATTTTTTTTCCCTTTAAATTCATCGTAAATTTATCTCAGCTTCAATGTACTAATGGCAACCAGTGCGAAAATAATCGAAATTATCCAGAAGCGGACAATGACTTTCGGTTCCGCCCATCCTTTCAACTCGAAATGATGGTGAATAGGAGCCATCCGGAATATCCGCCGCCCGTTTGATACTTTGAACCATCCCACTTGAAAAATCACAGAAATCGTTTCTATAACAAAAATGCCGCCCACAATGGCCAGAATGATCTCCTGCTTTGTCAAAATAGCCAAAGTGCCCAAGGCGCCGCCCAAAGAAAGCGATCCCACATCTCCCATGAATATCTGTGCGGGATAGGTATTGTACCAAAGGAACCCAAGTCCTGCTCCGACCATGGCCCCGCAGAATACTGTCAACTCTCCCGCACCCGTTACCTGAGGTATCTGAAGGTATGTCGCAATTTTGTAGTTCCCTGCAAAATATGCAAACAATAGATATGTAACAAAGCAGATTGTGGCGGGCCCTATAGCAAGGCCGTCAAGTCCGTCGGTCAGGTTCACTGCATTTGCCGCACCAACTATTATAAAGGTCGAAAGGACTATATAACCCCATCCGAGATCGGGAAGTATGGTTTTAAAAAAAGGAATCGTAATATTCGAACTGAAACCCGGCTTCAGATAAAGAAGACAACTTATAAAGAGCGCTATGAGTATCTCTGCTAAAAGACGAACTTTGCCCGGCAATCCGTGGCTGTTTTTCCCGACAAGTTTTTTATAGTCATCGATAAACCCTATCAGTCCGAACCCTGCAGTCACGAAGAGCACCATCCATATATAATCGACGGTCAATTTTGCCCAAAGTAATGTTGAAATGAGGACGGAAAAAACAATCAGAACGCCGCCCATCGTTGGAGTACCCTTTTTGGAATTGTGAGTTTCCGGCCCGTCAGTACGAATGGGCTGCACAAATTGAAGTGCTTGCATTTTCTTTATGAGCCAGGGGCCGAGCAAAAAACAAATAACAAGGGCCGTAATTGACGCATAAATTGTGCGAAACGTAATATATCGAAAGACATTGAACGAGGAAACCAGATCGCTTAAGGGATAGAGAAGATGGTATATCATAATTCTCTGCACCCCCGTTTACTGCAGGAAAACACAATTCCCAGTTCTTTTTTTATTGCTTCGACAAAGATGTCCATCCGCATGCTGCGAGAGCCTTTTACCAAAATCCAAAGGTCACGGTGGAAAGACGTCCTAAGTTCGGATATCACATCCCCTGGCGACACATTTACATGAATGCGATCACATTTCATCCCGCCCTGCAAAGCTCCCGAGGCCACAAATTTTGAGAATTCCCCTTTTAAGAACAGTGCACTGGCGCCTGTCGCCGCAACCAACCTTCCCACTTCTTCATGCGCATTTTTGGCTCTATCTCCCAGTTCGAGCATATCTCCTAAAACCACTATACTTTCTCCCTGCTCACGCAGATCGTTCAATGTTTTTAACGCCTCAGCAACAGAGGAAGGGTTTGCGTTATACGTATCATCAATAAGAGCGCCACCCGTTTCGAATTTATAAAGCGTCATACGCCCGTCCACCTGGCGGAAATTCCTGAGCCCCTCACAAATGTCTTCGTAGCCCATCCCCATTGCCCAGCAGCAGGAGGCTGCAGCAAGAGCGTTATAGATATTGTGGGCGCCTAACGTAGTCATATCGATTCCACACGCTAAACCCCCTATTTTAATTGTGAAACTTACTCCCCTTTCACCACGGGAAAAAATATGTTCCGCCCGAACAGCTGCCTGTTCCGTTATACCAAAGGTAAGGGCCTTGCCTCTCCATCGATCCTCAAGAATTCTTATATGTTCATCATCTCTGTTTATAATGGCAGTGCCTCCAGATTTCAGTGAGGAAAAAAGACGCCCCTTTTCTTCTCTGACTGCATCTATTGACCCGAAACCCGCGAGATGAGCCGGTCCTACATTTGTTATGACCGCAAAATCGGGATCGGCGATTTCGGCAAGGCGACCGATTTCGCCCGGCCTGTTTGCTCCCAACTCAAATACACCTGTATCGTGGAAAGCGCGAATTGAAAGAAGGCTCAAAGGGAGTCCCACCAAATTATTGAAGTTTCCTTCGCTTTTAATCATATGGCCTGATCTGTTTCCTATGGAGGCGATCATTTCCTTGGTCGTGGTTTTTCCAGAGCTCCCTGTTACGGCAGCAATGGGGATGTTAGTATGACGGCGCCACCATCCTGCAATATCTCCCAGCCCCTTCAATGTATCGGCAACTTCAATGATCGTCGTATGGTCAGGTATATCTTCATACAGAACTTCTTTTCCTCTCGCTACAAGAATGCCGGCAGCACCGTTTTGCGCTGCATTTTTCAAAAATTTATGCCCGTCGAAACGCTCGCCTGCAAGTGGAATGAAGAGAGTCCCCTTCACCGGCCCTCTCGAATCCGTACTTACCCCTTCAAAGAAATTATTATGCCCTTTCCTGACAAGCTTTCCTCTTGTAATTTCAGTTACTGTCTTAATATCCATAAGGAAATCTGAAGTTTTCAACATTTCTTCCCCGATCTCCAGTATTCCAGCATTTCTTTCGCCACAATGCGGTCATCGAAGGAAAATCGACTGCCGCCGATTATTTGATAATCCTCATGACCTTTGCCTGCTATGAGCACAATATCTGAAGAACATGCCGACAAAATGGCACGTTTGATCGCCTCTCTGCGGTCAGGAATTATCGCATATCCTTTCTTGATTTCTGCTAAGGCATTATCAAAATAATCAATCTTCGATATACCTGTCAAACCTATGCCTTCCTCTATTTCGCGAATTATAGCACCCGGATCTTCAGTCCTTGGATTATCTGAAGTCACTACTGTTATATCGCTTAATTCAGCAGCTGCCATCCCCATCTTCGGCCGCTTTGAACGATCTCTACGGCCACCGCATCCAAATACAGTGATAAGCCTGGACCGTGTAAACCGGCGCAACGTTTCCAGCACATTTCGTAGCGCGTCTTCCGTATGAGCGTAATCAATAAATACTGCAGGTTCATGGGGACCGCTCATTTTCTGGAGTCTTCCCGGAACAAAACCCGCATCGGCGATTCCTTTTTCGATAAAATCTTTATCGATTCCCAATGCAATCGATACGGCAACTGCCGCCGTTATATTCGACAGATTGAATTTTCCTGTAAGCGTAGATGAAATATCCAATGATCCTTCAGGAGTTTCTATTGTCGCCTCAATACCCTCAATAGAAACTGAATATTTTTTTACCCTGATATCAGAATGGCTGTCGATGCCGAATGAGACGGCAGAACCTTTGAACTCTTCCAGAAGTCTTATCCCCCATGGATTATCGCTATTGATGATCATATTCTTCCCTGCAAGAATTTCCGTAAAAAACCTCTTTTTTACATTGAAATACTGTTCCATGCTGACATGGTAGTCAAGATGCTCCGGGGATAAATTGGTAAATACTCCGAAACTGAATTTGCAATCGTCAATTCGATTCAAATCGATTGCATGAGATGATACCTCCATTATTACATGGCGGGCGCCTCTCTTTTCCATCTCTTTAAAGATCTTGTGAAGATCGGGAGCTTCAGGGGTCGTATGTGAGGTTACAAATGTTTCATTGCCGAGCCGGCTGTTTATTGTTCCAATAACTCCTGCTTTGTATCCGGCTTTATTTAGAATCGACTCCACAAGATATGAAATTGTTGTTTTTCCATTAGTTCCCGTAATACCGATCAGGCTAAGCCTGCCAGAAGGATCTCCGTAAAAATTTTTTGCCGCCGTACTCAAAGCGCGTCTGCTGTTTTGCACCCGCACTGCGGCTACATTGCAGGGACGCTCGAACTTCCGCTCACATAAAACGGATAAGGCTCCCGATCTAATTGCATCACCTATATAGCTGTGCCCATCGTATTGTAATCCTTGCACCGCTACAAAAAGAGAACCGGAACCGCATTTTCTTGAATCAAAAGATATATCTTGAACTTCAATCGAAAGATCTCCTTCAACAACAGGATCCGGCATTCCTTTTATGATCTGTGACAGCTTCAATTTTTCAAAGTTTCCTTCATCTGATTTCATTGTTAAAAAATACTGTAATGCAGGTTTCTTCGTTATCTTTTCCGGGAATTACAGTCTGATTCACTGCCCATCCATTTCCGGCAGTTCTTATTGAAATATTTAAATCATGCGCAGCACGGATGACCTCTCTTATCGACATGCCTGTAAAATCAGGAACTGGCGAATTCAAACCTATTCTTCTAATTTCGTTATCTGCGCCATAAAAATTACCCGATGCCGATACTTCTATAATCTTCATTTCCCGTTCAATACCTCTATCGGCTACTCTTTTCAGCTCTATATCTTTATTGAAGCAGGTAAGTATCTGTTCCGAAATGTCTCTAAAAACCGGAGCCGCCGCCATACCGCCCCATCTGTCTTTTTTAGGTTCGTCAAGCATTACATAGACCGTGATCCTCGGGTTATCGGCGGGGAAAAAGCCTATGAAGGAAGTGATTACTTTTTTTGACGAATATTTCTGCAGTGCCCTGTCGAATTTCTGCGAAGTCCCAGTTTTACCGGCAACAGACACGTTTGCTATCTGCGCTCGCTTCCCTGTCCCGTCATCGCCTTCGACTACATTGGTAAGAATTGAGGTAATCCTGTCCGCAGTAACGGGTGATATCACTCTTTTCACTGCAGTGGGATGAAATTCTTTAATGACTTTTCCTTCTTTATCGACCAGCCCTTTCACCAGATGCGGTTTCATTAGAATTCCCTTATTGGCGATGGCCGATATCGCTGTCACAAGTTGTATTGCCGTCACTGAAATGCCCTGTCCGAATGCCATAGTAGCAAAATCGACAGGCCTCCAATTGCCCGGATCCCTCACAATGCCCCCCACTTCACCGGGAAGATCTATTTCGGTTTTCGAACCGAATCCAAATGCTTGCATGTATTCGTAAAGCCTTTTCTTACCGAGCTTTTCTGCCACTTTTACCGCACCAATGTTGCTGGAATATTTTAAGACATCTGGAAGTAAAAGTTTTTTGTGCTTTTTATATTGGGCTTCATGAATGACTCTATCTCCCACAATATAAGACCCATTCTCGCAATCGATAGTATCCGATTCCGATACGACTCCCTCTTCGAGCGCCGCAGCGACCACAAAAGGTTTGAAAACGGATCCCGGATCAAAACAATCGGTAACTGCTCGATTTCTTAACAGTTCCGGACTGTATTTCGTGAAGGTGTTTGGATTAAAAGACGGGTAATTGGCAAGAGCAAGGATCTCTCCTGTGCACGTGTCCATGACTATCGCAGTTCCACCTTTTGCCTCCTTCAATTCTACAGCCTCTTTTAGCCGTAATTCCACCATATACTGAATTCTGCTATCAATTGTAAGAATAAGGTGGCAACCGGTATCTTCTCCCGGCATCAGCTTTTCCGAATCATTATCACCAAGATAGATTCTTTTACCCCGCGCATCCCTCCCCCAGAGAACTTTGCGGGGAATACTCTTTAAATATTTTTCATATTCAAGTTCCAGGCCTTCCAGACCAGTCGAATCAACTCCTGCGAAACCCAGAATATGGCACGCGAGATCTTTATGAGGATAAAACCGTTTCGGTTCTCTAATTACATGTACACCGTCAATATTCAGGGCTTCCACCTGCTGCTTTTGATTCGGTGAGACCTGCCGGGCTATCCAGCAAAAACTCCCCCGCTTTGATAAATCTTTTTCAACTTCTCTCCGGTCAGCATTGCATGCACGGGCCAAATCACGAGAAACGCTCCGGGGTTCCGTAATCTTCGAAGGATCAGCATAAATTGAATCAGCTTCTACAGTTACAGCCAGTTTTTGACCGTTTCTGTCAAGAATCATTTTTCTTTCAGGATACAGCACGAGATTCTTCGTATGTTGTTTTTCAGCCAGCGCCTTGAGCGTTTTTCCTGAAATAACCTGCAACTGAAGCGCTCTTGAAAGAAGCCCTACAAACAGCACAATAAAAAGTATCGATACGGCTGTTACCCTGAATCGAATCCATTTTTTCGCTTTTTTAGTCATCGAGGAAAATTACCTGTTCTCTTTCAGGATATATCATCTCTAATTTTGAATTGGCTATCGTTTCAATCCTGCGAGGTGACTTGAGTGTTTCCAGTTCAACTTTGAGTCTTCTCGATTCTTCGATAAGTGCATTTTTATTATCAATTTCTCTTGCAATTTCATAATTGAGCTTTGTTATATTTACATGAAACCACACATATACAAGTGCGATAATCATGCAGACAAGTACACCGGTTATTATGAGAGAAAGTTCTTGGATATTTTTTCCATTTTTAGTGGCCACTTTAAACTTTTTCCGCTGCCCTCAGGCGTGCAGAACGCGCGCGTGGATTTCCTGCTTTTTCTGCTTCACCGGCCTTTACAGCGTGTCTGGTTACTACTTGCAATTTTTTTACTTTATGACATGTACATACCGGAAAATTTTTAGGACATGTGCATCCGGTTTCCGCATCCCTGAAAAAGTTCTTCACAATTCTGTCTTCAAGTGAATGAAATGAAATAATGCATATTCTGCCCCCTTTTTTCAGTACATCCATACTATCTGCCAGGGCTTTCTCCAAATGTTTCAGTTCTTCATTCACTGCTATTCTGAGAGCTTGAAATGTTTTTGTGGCAGGATGAATTTTCCTGTGTCCTCTCCTGCTTGAAACTACCTCCGCGACAAGAGCGGCGAGTTCGGAAGTAGAACATATGGGACTCTCTTTCCGTCTTGCCACGATTGCCCGGCTTATTTTACCGGCTTGCACCTCCTCACCTAAATTTCTCAAAATATGCCTCAATTCGTCCTCCGGATAGGTATTCACGATATCTTGAGCGGTCAGCACATCCCGATCATCCATCCTCATATCGAGTGGTGCATCGACTGAAAAACTGAAGCCCCTCGCCGCGGTGTTCAACTGATGAGAGGAAACACCTAAATCAGCCAGGATTCCATCAACTTCCTCAATATGAAATTTCATTAGGACAGATTTAATCTCAGAAAAGCTGCTCTGGCTGAGATACAATCGGCCGCTGAATTCATTTAAGCGCCGCCCGGATTCGTCAAGAGCATCTTTGTCCCTGTCGATGCCTACCAGCACTCCATCAGGTGCCGTATTTTTTAAAATTTCATAGGCGTGACCACCGCCACCAATAGTAGCATCCACATAGATGCCGCCTGATTTTACGTTAAGCAGTCCGACCGCCTCATCGAGCAGAACCGGCCTATGGAAGAGATAACCTTCCATTATATTCCCAAATCGGCAATAAACTGATTATAATCTTCGATATTTTTGCTTGTCTTGTCGAGAGCCAGATCAAATCTTTCCCTGTTCCATATTTCTATAGATCGTCCCATTCCGGCTGTAACGATTTCCTTTTCGAGACGCGCATAACTTCTCAGTGATGGCGGGATGAGGACCCGTCTCTGAGCATCAAAAGTCAGTTCCACCGCACCGGACATGAGGAGTCTCTGGATATCTCTCACTTCTCGTCTGATAATTGATTGTCCGTATATTTTATCCTCAATGACCGACCATTCGGCATAGGGAAAAACTAAAAGACAGCCTTCCCAATTCGTCATTACCAGCCGATTGTCATATTTTTCCGCAAATACCTCATAAAGTTTCGCGGGGAAGATGATTCTCCCTTTTTCATCAATATTGTGATAGTATCTCCCCCTGAAGTATGACAATGGGCCTTATCCTCCACATTCATCCACTTTTCTCCACTTATAGAGAACTATAAAGACGCCCCAGAGCTTTGTCAAGCAAAAAAAGCTATTTTTGTCTTTTAATTTGATATTTTATGACTGCTTTGGAATGGCTGGAGAGATTTGAAGAAAATTGATGGGATCCATCATTTTTGGATACAAAATAGAGATAATCCACATCTGAAGGAAAAAGAGCAGCGTTAATCGAAGCGGCCCCGGGATTACAAATGGGTCCAGGTGGAAGTCCTTCTATTACATATGTGTTATAAGGGGTAGAGCTCCTGAGATCCTCTTTCGTAATATTCCCTGTGAAGCTTTTCATCCCGTAAATGACTGTGGGATCACTCTGCAGTCTCATTTTCTTTTTTAACCTGTTATGAAACACTGCGGAAATGAGAGGCTTTTCTTTTTCCAATGCCGATTCTTTTTCTATAATGGAAGCAAGAGTGATAACCTCATGCACGGTAAATCCCAGTTCTTGAGAACGCTCGAGCATATCCCCGGATATTTCTTTCTTGAACCGGCTGATCATAAATGAAATTATGTCTGACTCATCCATTGTTTTATCTATAACATACGTATCCGGGAAGAGATATCCTTCAGCATTTTCTGCTTTGATGCCCATAGAAGCAAGAAAATCGATATCGCAGGCTCGCAATCGGAACATTTCCGCATCCGCCAGCTTCCAGGCTGCAAAACGATCAGCAGCCTGAGCAACTGTAAACCCTTCCGGAATAGAAATATTGTATTTTTTGACTGATCCTGATTTCAGCTTCTCAACCAGCCTCAGGGGTGTCATTGATCCAGACAATTCATATTCGCCCGCCTTGATGAATCGCCCTGCATTTTTTAATCTTACCAAAAGATAGAAAGACCTCTTATTGGTCACAAGACCGTTTTCTTCCAGGATAGTTGAAATTTCCGGAAATCCTCGCCCTTTTGGAATTTGCACTGTAATGGTCCCGAGAACGGGATCGATAGGCCTGTGGATGAAATCATAGAAAAGGGCGCCTGCAATACCAACTGCAATAAATCCTGAAAGTGCTACGGATAAAACAATTTTTTTTAGCGCCGCACAGTTCATTGAGTCTCACCGAATTCTTCAAGATAATTGAGATATCCCTGTAAAATCAGTGATGCCGCCAACTTATCGATTATTCCTTTTCTTTTCTTACGGCTCACATCAGCTTCAATAAGGATTGATAGTGCTTCAGCACTGGTAAAACTTTCGTCCCATTTCACCACAGGTATACCCAGCCTGGATTCCAGTCTATCAGCAAAATCTGAGACTCTTTGACATTCCGGTCCCTCAGAGCCATTAAGCCTCACAGGATAACCGATCACAATTTTTTTAACCTTATACTCCTTTGCGACTGCTGCTATTTCGTCAAGATCCTCCTTTAAATTTTTCCTTACGACAGTTCGTAAAGCCTGAGCCGTAATTTGCAGCTCATCGCTCAGCGCAACCCCTATTCTTCTGCTTCCGTAATCTAGTCCCATGATTCTCATATCCGCTTTTCTAACATATATAGTACTGTATTGACAATACTCCAAAAAAACGGCCCCATCGGACTAATATTTTTCCTGATCCCGATTTTAAAGAAAACATCATGCATGTTCTCACAAATGCTCCTGATGCCGGCCTGACCGGTATGAGAAGCTTCTAAGTCAGCGATATGAAATCTCATTCATTTTCCCATTTCATGAAATTTTGTTCGCGGATCAGTGGTATTTCGCCATGCCGTCAACGCAACACGCCCTTCCCGGCTTTGCCTGAGCTGCCGCCCGCGAATGTGCCGAGACAGCTTTGCGAGACGATGCAATGGACACAGGTCTGAGTCGGGCAAAATTTCATGCCTGCAAATACAACGCAAGTATGTGAAAGCTTCGCGTACTTCCCATTTATAGTGCCAGGGCCGGCATAAGGAGCTTTTTACGGAAGACTTCATCTTTTTCATTTGTATAATAGCCTGTATTCTGGTAGCGTTACTTTCCACAGTTATAAAAAGGGTTTGCTTCGGTAGAAAAATATCATTAGGACAGTTCAGCAGTCTTCTGAAGAAGTACATTGTTTTCGGATTCCGGGAAATCAGACAGGCGATGAAATATAGTACAGTGACAAAGGTGTTTTCAAATAACTCCGGAATCCATAACATCAGAGACGGGTTACCGATTCGCATATCGGAAGGATAATAAAGAATTCAATGAAGCATATTGTTTTAGGTACGGCAGGACATGTAGATCATGGAAAAACCGCACTTGTAAAAGCTCTCACCAATATAGACACTGATCGTCTGAAAGAGGAAAAAGAACGGGGCATTACTATTGAACTCGGATTCGCCTCTTTCAAACTCGATGAAGAACTTATTGTTGGCATAGTTGACGTGCCAGGCCATGAAAAATTTGTAAAGAACATGGTGGCCGGCGCCGCCGGAATAGACCTGGTGGTTATGGTTATAGCCGCTGATGAAGGAATAATGCCCCAAACACGCGAGCATCTCGATATATGTCAATTACTCGGAATTAAATATGGACTGGTTGCATTGACCAAGACGGATATCGTTGAAGATGAATGGCTGGATCTTGTTACGGATGACATACATCATTTTTTGCGAGGGACTTTTCTGGAAGGTGCACCTGTTATACCTCTTTCGGCAATAACCGGCAATGGACTGGAAGCGTTTGTAGAAGCACTGAAATCAATCGCCATCTCAGCCGAAGAGAAGCGCCACTCAGACTTTTTAAGGCTTCCTGTCGATCGCGTATTTACGATGAGAGGATTCGGAACAGTGGTAACCGGCACTTTGATATCTGGAACAGTGAGAACAGGTGACACAGTGGTTATTCTGCCGTCTGACACAAGGACAAAAGTACGGGGCATTCAGATCCATAACAAAAGTTCAGTATTCGCTGATGCAGGGTACAGAACAGCTATAAATTTTCAAGGAGTGGAAAAAGCTGCAATCAATAGAGGCGATGTAGTCACTCACCAGGGTATATTCGAACCTTCTCAGCGCATGGATGTTTACATTCGCCATCTGCCCCATTCGAAAAAAAAATTGAAGCACAGGGCGCCTGTCCGATTTCACACGGGTACGACAGAGATAATGTCAAGAGTCATTCTTTTGGATAGAAAAGAACTTGCGCCGGGGGAAGAGGCGTATGGACAGATCCTGTTGGAAACACCCACCATTGGCATATCTCAGGACAGATTCGTTCTCCGAAGTTATTCTCCTGTTACGACTATAGGAGGAGGAGAGATAATTGATCCGGTTGCCGTTAAAATTAAAAAATTTTCTGATCCGGCTCTGCTGGAATTCATGAAACTCCACAGGGGAAGTAAAGAGGAAAAAACAAAAATTATTCTTGACCGTTCAGGTATCAGGGGGATATCAATCAGTCGGCTCGCTACAAGAACCGGCATACGGCTTTCAGATCAGAATCATATTATCGAGGATATGCTCGCAAAAAAGGAAGCTATTCTGATAGATAAAGAAGAACGCAGAGCAATCACAGCCTCAGTATATAAAAAGCTGATCGATCAGATGCTTGTCATCATAAGAGACTACCACAAAAAGCACCCGCTGAAAAAAGGGCTTGCGAAAGAAGAACTCCGGATCAGGCTGGGCAATGACGTTCATCAAAAATTGTTCAGCAGGGCACTTAACGATCTTGAAACGGGAAAAGTTCTTATAACGGATAAAGATATTCTCTACGATGCATCTCATAATGTGAACCTCGACGGAGAGCTTGGCAGTCTTAAGGAAAAGATTTTGGATATGTATAAAAAGTCCGGCCTTACTCCCCCGTCGACAAAGGAAGTAATCGAGAATTTCGAAAACCAAAACAAGGAGTGCCGCAATGTGCTGAATGTGCTTCTTAACGAAGGATTATTAGTAAAGCTGAATGAAGATATGATTTTTTCAAAGCAATCGCTTGAATCACTTCGTGCCGATTATAAAGAAATGCTCCTCAGGGAAGGAAAATCCAGCCCTTCCGACTTCAAGGAAATGACAGGTCTATCGAGGAAGTATATAATTCCGCTCATGGAGTTCTATGACAAGAACAATCTTACTATTCGGGTCGGCAATCAGAGGGTTTTGAGAGAGAGCGAAAAAAAATGACCTCACCGATAGTCACGTTTTCCGTCCGGCACTACGATAATGGCAAATCGTATCAAATAACAGATCGCATTATCAAAGAAACATCAGTTGCCATACTCGTGAATTCTCAGCCGGTGGTAAAAATTGCATGTACTTCGATACATGTAGAAGAACTCGCCTTGGGGTTCCTTAAGACTGAGGGAATTATTTCAAGCATCACAGATGTAGAAGAAGTCAAGATTACAGAATCGCCTCTCGCGGTAGCGGTGATTACGAACCTGTTTGATACGCTGGAGGATGCCGCAATTTCAAAAATGTCAAGCGGAGCTGAAAAAAGGAATCACACAAAAGTTATGCAACCCGTAGACAGTGATTCGTCGATTCCGGCACAGACCATTCTTTCTCTTATGGAAAAACTTCTTACATCGTCGATCCTCCATGAAACTACAAGAGGAACTCATTGTTCCGGGATTGCGGAACAAGGAAATTTTATTGCGTTAAGAGAGGATATAGGCCGCCATAACACGATTGACATGCTTATCGGCTATTCACTTATGAATAAAGGAAGCAGCCGCGACCAGGCAATTGTAACAACCGGTCGCATCTCTTCCGAAATTGTATCGAAAATCTGGTGTCACGGAGCTCCGATCATTATTTCCCACTCGGCACCTACATCGAAAGCAATTCATCTTGCCCAGCATGCGGGGATAACCCTTATAGGGTATGTAAGAGGCGATCAAATGAAGATATATACACATGAAAAACGGGTGATATTTTGAACGAGAAAAAAGTATTTATAAAAGATATTAAAGCCGGAGACAAGATCACAGGTATCTTTCTGGTCACAGAAAAAAACCTGGCCTTCTCACAGAAGGGAAATCCCTACCTGAATCTGCGGATACGAGATAAAACAGGCGAGATGGACGGAAGAGTCTGGGACAATGCGATCGAAATAAATGGTAATTTCAAGAAATCCGATATGATACGGATAGAGGCAAGGGCTGTCAGCTACCGTGATTCGATTCAGTTATCAATTTTCGATTGCAGAACCGTTGATATCTGCCAAGTGAATCCCGCCGATTTTTCTCCCGCTTCACAATATGATATTGAAGAAATGTTTTTATCTCTTATGAACATAGTAAACACAATCGAAAACCGCTTTTTGCGCCTCCTTTTGAATAATATTTTCGGAGATACGGAACTTATGAAAATTTTCAAGCACGTTCCGGCTGCAAAAGGATTTCACCATGCATATATAGGAGGACTTCTGGAGCATACCCTTTCAGTAGCCCGTCTTTTGATCAAGTGTGCTGATCATTATGAAAAGATCGATCGGGATCTTCTTTTGACCGGAGGTATTCTTCACGATATAGGTAAAACCTGTGAGCTTTCTTACAGTTCAATAATTGAATATACCGATGAGGGAAGGCTCGTGGGCCATATAGTGCTCGGTGTCGAACTGCTCGACCGGAGATTATTTGAAATAGAAGATTTTCCCGATGAACTTGCCCTCAAATTACGGCATATTTTATTGAGTCACCATGGAGTTCTTGAATTCGGATCGCCGAAACGCCCCAAGATTATAGAGGCTCTCCTGGTGAATTTTGCTGATGATCTCGATGCAAAAGTAAATGCCTTTCAGGAGTTTATGAAAGAATCCGACGGTGAGTCCAGTTGGACTCCATTTCATCGCTTAATGGAACGGTATATTTACAAAGGTTTGCAGCCGTCTACTGAGCCTCAGACTGAACTGAAGAAAAAGCTTTGAAGCGATCTCCTGTTCTGAACCGTCTGCGGCATCACTTTTCGGAACGCAAAACAACCAGCGAAAAAGCCTCAATGGTAATCTGATCCCGAGCTTTGAACAACTGTTCATCCTCGATCCAGCCTTCTTGTGTATCAAGCTGTTTTAACCAAAGTTCTCCCCACTCTGAACCGGGGAGAATAAACTTCAGAGCTTCATCGTGGGCGTTAAAAATCATATAGAAGTTATTGTCGGTGACCGGTTCCCCTCGCGGGTAAGGATTAGGAATTGTTTCACCATTCAAAAAGACACCGAGAGACTTTGCATAACCCTGCCCCCAGTCCTCCTCGGCCATTCTTTC
>Ga0172382_10000424_pt1 | contig 79573 bp, 74 predicted proteins | sample Leawel138RmetaG_FD_122245 | JGI IMG/M metagenome (GOLD analysis project Ga0172382, IMG submission 122245) | Leachate microbial communities from a municipal landfill in Southern Ontario, Canada - Leachate well 138R metaG | ecosystem: Engineered > Solid waste > Landfill > Unclassified | place...
TAAATCTATACAGCTATCTAGAAAAGTAAAGGAAGGTTTATCTAAGGGGGCCTTAAGAGGCTCTAGTATCCCAGTCTTTAGACTTCCCGAAGATCACCAAGAAAGTCTAACTCTCTTTACTGCCTCTGAACTTAGAATCCCCTCTATCCAGATAGAGGTCGCTAGGTACATAAGAGAGAAGAAGGAATTAAGAGATGCCTTTATCCAGAATCTAAGCGAAGTCCTAGAAGACTTGGTAATATAGGAAATATTATCGGTTAATTAAACAACTACTTTTTTGTTTTGACCAAATAGTTTTACTCTGTTATTCTAAGTAGTATCTTAAATTTTTTAATAACGAAAAATGGCAACAACTAAAAAGAAAAAAACAGCCTCTAAAACAGAAACAAAAGCAACAGATTCTCCAAAGAATAAAGCCATTGAGATGGCAGTGTCCCAGATAGAGAAGCAGTTTGGGAAGGGTTCAATTATGAAACTAGGGGGAGACAAGAAGATAGATGTGGATGTAATTCCAACGGGAGCTCTCTCTCTGGATGTTGCATTAGGAGTAGGTGGGGTTCCTAAAGGAAGAATCATAGAAATATATGGCCCAGAGTCTTCAGGGAAAACAACTCTTGCTTTACACATAATGTCTGAAGCTCAAAAGAAGGGAGATGCAGTTGCCCTTATAGATGCAGAGCATGCTTTTGATCCCACATATGCCAAGAATATTGGTCTTGAACTAGATGACCTTTATATTTCTCAACCAGACTTTGGTGAACAAGCTTTAGAAATATTAGAGACATTAGTAAGATCTGCGGCTTTTGGAGTAATAGTTGTAGACTCTGTTGCTGCTTTAACACCAAGAGCAGAAATAGAGGGAGATATGGGAGATAGTCACATGGGACTTCAAGCTAGATTAATGTCCCAAGCTTTAAGAAAAATTACAGCAATAACGAGTAAAACAGGAACAACAATAATCTTCATAAATCAATTAAGAATGAAGATTGGAATTATGTTTGGGAATCCTGAGACTACAACCGGTGGAAATGCTCTTAAGTTCTACTCCTCTGTAAGATTAGATATTAGACAGAAGGATAAAATCCTTAAGGATGGAAAGATAATAGGACATACCAGAAAGGTTAAAGTTGCTAAGAACAAGATGGCACCTCCTTTCAAAGAAGCAACTTTCGACATGATCTACCCAATGGGAATAGACAAGGAGAGTAGTATTGTAGATGCTGCATTAGATGTTGGTATCGTAGAGAAGAAAGGTTCTTGGTACAACTATGGAGATTTGCAACTCGGACAAGGTAAAGAATCAGCATCAGATACTCTAAAGCAAGATAAGAAGTTAAAGGATAAGATAGTCAAAGAGGTAAAGGCTGCAATTAAATAATGAAAGTAACACAACTTTCTTCGCAAAAGAAGGATCCTTCTAGGGTTAATCTATACATAGATGAAGAATTTTTTTGTGGGTTATCTCTAGACTCTGTTGCAAAATTTGAACTATACAAAGGGAGGGAGCTAGAGGAGACAGAATTAGCAGAAATCTTAGTAGATGAACTAAAGAACCGTTTCTCCCAAAGAGCTATGTCATACATATCCAGAGCAATCAAGACAGAATACCAGATGAGAAGATATCTTAAGACTCTTTCAATAAAAAAGAAGGGGGTCTGGTACAAAGATGTTCGAGACGATCAATTGCAGGAGATATTTGATGAAATAATAGCTAAGTTAAAGGGGTATGGTTATCTGGACGATGAGGAATTTGCTTTCCAGTTTATAAATTCAAGAATTAGAAGTAAGCCAAGAGGAAAGAGAGTTCTAGTATCAGAACTAATGTCCAAGGGAGTAAACAAGGATTTAGCAAGAAAGAAAGTTGATGAACTTGTAGAGGATGAGTATGATGTTTTAAGAAGCGTTTACGAAAAGAAATATAAAGAAGATAAGATTACAATCAGGGATAATAAAAAGATAGATTTTTTAAAGAGAAAAGGTTTTAATTGGGATTTAATTAAACAACTAATAGAAGATGAGTCTCAAAAGTAGGAGAGAGTGGATACTTCCAGAAGAGAAAACAGAAGAAGTTGTGAAGGAGATTCTTAAGTTAAGAGACATTGAAGACGAGGAGAGTTTTCTCTCTCCCCAAATAGAAGATGTTCCAGATCATACACATCTTTACAACAGTAAGAAGGCTGCAAAGAGATTAATTAAGGCTGTAAAAAATGGAGAAAAGATAGTAATCCATGGTGATTACGATGCGGATGGAATAAGCTCTACAAGCTTACTTTGGAATTTTCTTTACAGAGATGTTTCTCAATTTTTAGATAAAGAGGTCGATATTCTCCCATACATTCCTGACAGAGTAGAGCAGGGATATGGTTTAACAGAGGATTCCTTAAATGACGTAATAGATTTGGGTGCAAAACTAGTTGTAACTGTAGACTGTGGTGTTAGAGATAGAGACCTTATAAGAAAATATATTCAAGATAAAAAGTTAGACTTCATAGTAACCGACCATCACTTACTTCCTGATGATTTACTAGATAAAAGAGAAGAAGACCAAAAGGATGGCGTCTTAGCATACCCACTTGTCCACCAGATGTATCCAGGAAAGGAATATCCAGACACAGAGATATGTGGAGCCGCAGTTGTATATCTCCTTATACAAGCAATAAGAGAATTTCTTGGTATGGATAAGGATCTTCGTTATGGTTTGGACCTTGTAGCACTAGCTACTGTTACAGACGTAATGCCTCTTTTAGGTGTAAACAGAATCTTTGTAAAAGAAGGCTTGGAAGAAATCCGCAAGGGAGAGAGAATAGGACTTAGGATGCTTGCACTTAGAGCAGGGCTGACACCAGAAGAAATAGAGGCATACCACTTAGGTTTTGTTCTCGGTCCTAGAATCAATGCTTCTGGGAGAATATCTTCCCCTATGGAGGGTGTAAGACTCTTGGTAAGTAATAGTGAAGCTCAGTGTAAAGAGACAGCAAATACTTTGGAAATGACAAACTTTGAAAGACAGAAGATGACAACCGAGATCTTTGAGAAAGCCAAAGAGAGCGTTCAAGATTCTCAGGATAACCTCCTCTTTATTTTAGGTGATGATTGGCATGAGGGGATAATTGGTTTAGTTGCAGGCAAGATACAACAGCTCTACTACAGACCTGTAATAGTAGCTACAAAATCTGAAGGAGCAATTAAAGGTTCTGCTAGAAGTATTAAAGGTTTTAATATAACTAAGGCTTTTGACAAATTTAAGAAACACTTAGACAGATACGGAGGTCATGAACTTGCTGCAGGATTTAGTACAACAGAAAAAAAGGTTGAAGATTTTAGAAAAAACTTGGTGAAGTATGCAAATGAAGAAATTACTGAAGAGCAACTTACACCAAAATTAAATATTGAAATTCTCCTAGACAGTGAAGACATTACCAAAGAGTTGGTTAATGAACTAAGGAAGTTAGAACCTCTTGGCTTTGGAAATCCCAAACCAACAATCTGTGTAAGAGATTTAACTATTAAAGAGAAAAGGGTTATTGGAAAAGATAATAACCATCTCAAATTAGTTGTTAAGGGGAGTAATGCAGATGTTCTAACATTACTGCTTTTTGGATGTGATGAGGATGTAGAAACACTTAACGAAGGAGATTCCATAGATGTAGTAGGCTACCCAGATATTAATGTGTGGAATGGAAGAGAAAACATTCAGTTTAATGTAAAAGAGTGGAGATAGGATAGAGGTTTTTTCTTTTACTCTTTGCTACTTAACCATCTTCGCTATTAATTTCCCAAGTCTGTTTGGAGTATTAGGTAGATAAGTTGTTTCTAATATACTTCCAAAGTCCAACATCTTCATTAATAATCTTTCTGTTCCAATTGCGAATCCTCCGTGTGGAGGGCATCCATATTTAAAATATTCAAAGTAATCTTCCATAGAATCTATATCCATACCTCTACCTTCTGCATTCTCTTTCAGGACATCTATTCTGTGTTCTCTCTGCGCTCCAGTTGTAATTTCAACCCCGTTCCAAAGCAAGTCAAAACCTAGTGCTATTGCAGGTCTCTCAGGATCCTTCATATGATAAAAAGCTCTACTTGCATGGGGGTAATCTGTGACAAACAGAAATTCGCAACCTGTTTCTTCTTTAATTATTTCAGAAAGTTTTCTCTCTTCTTCCGGAGAGAAGTCTCCCTCTCCTTTACTGTGTATTCCTGCTTTTGCTAATTTCTCTTTAGCCTCTTTAACGGTTATGTATTCAAAGTCTCCCTCGGGGATATTTATCTCTGTCCCAAACAACTCTTTAATCTTCTCTCCATATTCTTCTTTTACTGCCTTGAGCATACTTTTTATCATTTCCTGTTCGAAAACGCACAGCTCGTTGTAAGAGTCTATATAGGCAATCTCAACATCAAAACTAGTATATTCCGTTAAGTGTCGGGTAGTGAAAGATTTCTCAGCCCTAAAAACGGGACCAACATTGAAGACTCTTTCTAGATCTGCCGCAATTGCCATCTGTTTGTGGAATTGTGGAGATTGTGCAAGGTATGCTTTCTTGTCAAAATATTTTACTTCAAAAACACTAGCCCCTGATTCACTCGCAGCACTTATTATCCTCGGAGCTTGTATCTCCTTAAAGTTTTGAGTGACACAGAACTCTCTTAATTCCTCTGTCATCAGAGTTGAAACAGACATCATTAGTTGGTTCTTTCTAGATCTAAGATCTATCCATCTGTAGTCTAATCTTTGGTCGAGTGCAGTAACGTTGTTGTTATGCTCTCCCTCTATGACAATAGGTAAGGGGGTCTCCGCTAGTGAATCGATCTTGATATCTTTAATATCTACTTCAAAACCTTGTTCAACCTGCTTTGCTTCTTTTACCTCACCAGTGATATCTACTATAGATTCAAGTGTTAAGGATTTTACTTTTCCAATTAGTTCCTCTCCATTTCCTTGCCATGCAACTGCCTGAACCTTCCCACTCCTGTCTCTAATTACTAGAAAAACAATCTTGCCTTGGTCTCTTACAGTATCTACTCGTCCTCTTATTCTGACCTCTTTTCCAATTTCTTCTTTAAGTTGTCCTATTAATGTTCTTTCCATCTAAATTTTGTTGTTAAAAGTAAATAATTTAAAGGTATTATATATCATTGAGCTTGCTATTAAAAACCTTTAAAACAGCATGTCTGACTCTTGCTCAATCTCTGGTTCTGGAAGTTCTATTTTGTTCTGAACAATATCGTAGTTTATTGCCGGGTAGAAGAAGTCAAAGAGACCTTTACTGTCATTGTCAAAGATTGCCTCTCCAGATACTACATATACTGGCTGTAAGTATTCTAATTCTGTCCTGTCTTCGTAATAGACTATGAATACATCAAAGACATGGAATTTCTTAACCTTTCTTGGAGCGTATTCTGCGACATCGTCCCCATTAGTCTCATACAAATAAACGAGACTTCCTTCTCCATTTTGTATTTTCTCTATGGCAAGTTGTGGTGAGATTAGCTCATATGTCCCACAGGCTTCCACATCTGTTGGCCAAAATGTGTAATCTATTTGGTAGACATACTTCAGTGTCGAGTCTGTTATGTCAGGATTTGCAGCGCCCACATAGACGGTGATATTGCTCCTTTGAGTCTCAGGAAATGAGACTAATGTGTTAAAGGTATATACCTCTATCCTCTTTTCATTGACCATAGGGGTTTCTATTATTGGAGGTTCCTCTATTTTCCTAGATAATGTTTGAACAACCCTCTCGGCTCCTACAATGTTCGATTCTATTGTTATCATGCCTTTGCTTCTTACAAAGTCTACCTTGATTAAATCTGCATCAGCAGGTGCAGATGCTTTTCTAAAAGAACCATCAGGATTAACTTTTATGTAAGTTGTTCTGTGGTCTCCCTTAGAATAATCTTCAGGATATGCTCCTAGTGTTCTTAAAACCCCAGCAGCATAATTCTTCGCTTCCTGTTCGGTTGGTAGAGAACTTTCTCTTGCGGCATCCCTTATTCTCGCAGCTTCAGTTTTAAATCTGAAGTTAAGATTCTTTGCTTGAATTTCTAAAGTAGTATCTAGTTCATTATTTACCCAAACATAACTCTCTGCGTTCCTTCTCATAATTCCATCTGGATTAAACCCTAGTTTCTCAGCCATTACTTTAGCATCTGCTTGTGCTGTAACTGATTGTGTTGGATTATTAAATCTGTAGACATTAATAATGTCAGGGAGGGAATCAATGATCTTTCCAGTATCTGTGTCTATCTGGAAGGACATCTCCGAACCTGTAGCTAATTGCAAAGAAGGGATTTCCAGCTTGTGTTCTAAGAATTCCTCCCTTGTTTGTGTGCAGGCGTAGTTCGCTGTTTGGTATTTAGGTATAGCGATATCCTCTTCCCTCAGGGTAAGAATTAATATTGTGACTGTGAATATAAAGAAGGCTCCTAAACCTATTACTCCAAATCTTTTTGTCCAGAATGCGGCTTCGGTTAAAGTCATGTTATAATCTTAGCAGTAGTTAAATATGGTATCAACCATAATATTACCAGTATTATTATGAGAACAAAAGAGCAAAATGAACAACTAGCACAGCTTCTGTTTCCGGAAGTAAAAGAGAGTCCAGCAGATGTTTTAAACAAATATCCAGAAAGAGAAACAGAGGGAATGGTCCTAAGATTTGCACCTAGTCCAACAGGTTTTATGCACATAGGGAATGTTTACACAGGACTTGTATGTACGAAGTTAGCTAACCAAACAGATGGTGTTTCTATACTTAGAATAGAAGATACAGACAAAGAGAGGGAGGTAGAAAATGGTGTCACACAGATTGTTGATGGTCTGAAAGGCTTCGGTATCGAATTTGACGAAGGCATGGTAAACGAGGAAGATGGCAAAGGAGATTACGGACCATATATCCAGAGCAAGAGATTAGATATTTACAAAGTCTTTACAAAAGATCTTGTAAGAAAGGGTTATGCTTATCCCTGTTTTATGACATCTGAAGAACTAGAAGAGATGAGGGAGAAACAAGAAGAACTTAAAGTCGCAACGGGTTCTTACGGTAAGTGGGCAAAGTGGAGAGATGCAGATACTGAGGACATTAAGAAGATGTTAGATAGCAATGAAGAGTTTGTAATAAGGTTGTATTCCACGGGAGACCCAGAGAAGTCATTCAATTTCAAAGACCTCATAAAAGGGGGTGTTACCCTCAGAGAAAATAATATGGATGCTATTTTACTAAAGTCAGATGGCTACCCAACATACCATCTCGCTCACCCAATAGATGACACATTGATGAGAATAACTCATGTAATTAGAGGGGATGAATGGTTTTCTTCTCTTCCTCTTCATGTTGAACTTTTTGACAAATTAGGTTTTGACCTTTTACCATACGCACATGTCTCACCACTTATGAAGTCTGATGAGGGCAAGAAGAGAAAACTAAGTAAAAGAAAAGATCCTGAGGCTGCAGTTTCATACTACATTGAGAGGGGTTACCCTAAGAAAGGAATAATTGAATATCTTCTCAATATTGCTAATTCTAGCTTCTATGATTGGAGGATACAGAACCCAGATAAAAGTCTAGATGAATTTGAACTTAAGTTTGACAGATTTAATAGTTCAGGAGCACTCTTTGACGTTGTAAAGTTAGACAACATTTGTAAGAACTACATAGCAACACTCTCTGCAGAGGAAGTATATGAAAAGGCTTTGCAATGGGCTAGAGATTTTGATGAAGAGATAGCAAACCTGCTTGAGAACAATAAAGAATATTGTATTTCTATATTTAACATAGAAAGGACAGGAGACAAGATTAGAAAAGATCTTGTTAAATTCCAGGATGTTAGAGACCAGATGTCAATATTCTTTGACGATTTACTGTCCAAGGAAGATATCCCAGATATAACAGAGAGGGTAGGTGAAGAAGATCAGAAGGCTATACTAACAAAGTATCTTGAAATTTTTGAAATAGGAGATTCTTCAGACGAATGGTTCGAAAAGATTAGAAACCTTTCCAAGGACTTAGGGTTTGAAAAAGTAGGGGACGTTGCTATGGTTTTAAGAGTTGCTATAACACATAGGACTCAGACACCAGACTTGTATCAGGTGATAAGGGTTTTAGGGGAAGAAAAGGTAAGGGAAAGAATCAAAAATTATACCGATTTAATGATATAATAACGACATTGCCGGATCGTCTAATGGTAGGACGACGGTCTCTGAAACCGTTAATCCTAGTTCGAGTCTAGGTCCGGCAACCATTTAAAAACTCCAATGAAGAAAATAGATTTAGAAAACAACCCAACTTTGGGTTGTTAATCTGCTTTTAATTTGAAGAAGGTTCTCCCTTTTCAGGAATCCTTATAGAAGGCTCTCCTGGGATTGTAATTACCAATTCTTGGTTAATTTCGTCAATAGAGAGCCTAGGATTCTCGGCATCTGTTCCATCTAGAGTCTTCAAGACATCCTTTGCCAGCCCATCTCCCTCATAGCTAGAAATCTTCTGTTTAGATTCATCTCTCTTTGAACCAAAATATTGAATGTGCTCGTTGACAACAATACCAAACACAGAGTACTGAACGGATCCCATCTCTCTTCTCCATTCCTGTTTTATATCACCCTCCGTAAGCTCTTTGTCTGTGTGAGCACCAGCCTGTACTAATGCAAGAAATCTAGGATCAGTTGGGGAATCAAACTCTTCGGGCCTTCTATTCATTGTCTCCATGTTATATGTATTTTTGTTAATTTATTTAAAGTCTAAAAACTTTATTTTAACCATCATTATTATATCAATGGGGCATTTTAAAGACAAACTTGCCAAATTTGTAGTTTTTGGGAGAGATAAGCCTAAATTCATATGATATAATGACAGCTATGAGTGCAAAAAACTTAAAAGAAGTAAGTCCAAAACAAGATTTTGTCCAAATGGAGAAAGATCTCCTGCAAAAATGGGAGAAGGAAGAAGTAGTTAAAAAATATTTGGAAAAGAACCAGAATTCCGAAGAGAGATTCTCATTTATAGATGGCCCAATTACAGCTAACAACCCTATGGGTGTTCATCATGCATGGGGAAGAACATATAAAGATGCTGTGCAGAGATATAAGAATGCAAAAGGTTTTAAACAGAGATTCCAAAACGGTTTTGACTGCCAAGGTCTTTGGGTGGAAGTTCAGGTAGAAAAAGAGTTAGGTTTTAATAGTAAAAAAGACATTCTAGATTATGGTATGGACAATTTTACTAACTCCTGTGTTTCTAGGGTTAATAAATATGCTGGAATACAGACAGAGCAATCAAAGAGATTGGGTATGTTTATGGATTGGGATAATAGTTATTACACTATGTCTGAGACTAACAATCTTTACATATGGAATTTCTTAAAGAGGTGTAATGACAGAGGTTTGATATACAAGAGCGAAGCATCCACCACGTGGTGCCCAAGATGTGAGACAGGTTTATCCCAACATGAGCAAGCAGATGCTTATAAAGATATTGAGGATACTGCTGTTTATGTCCTCTTCAAATTAAACGACAAAAAAGGCTCTGATGAAGAATATGTTCTGGCATGGACAACAACCCCATGGACACTTTCTGCAAATGTTCTTTTAGCGGTTAATCCTGAATTAGATTATGTAAGAGCTAAGATAGACGGGAAATTTGTGTATCTAGGCAAGGATGCTGCAGAGAGATTAGAAGTAGAAGTTTTAGAAGAGATAGACATTAATGATGTAATTGGTAGAGAGTATGAATCTCTAATGGACATCCCTGTACAAGAGGGAGTTGAGCATAAAGTTGTCGCATGGGACCTAGTAGATTCCGAGAGTGGTTCTGGTGTAGTGCACATTGCTCCCGGCTGTGGAGAAGAGGACTTTGAACTTGGTCAGGAATTAGGTGTTCCTGCAATATCCCCATTAGATACCTCAGGTCATTTTATTGATGGTTTTGGCTTTCTTACTGGGAAGTCTGCTCATGAAGTTGCAGATATAGTCATTGAACATCTTAAGAGTAAAGATCTTCTTTTTAAAACAGAAACTTACGAACATAGTTATCCTCATTGTTGGAGATGTGGGACTAAGTGCTTGTTTAGATTAGAAGACAACTGGTTTATTAAGATTGATGAGATAAGATCAGAACTTAAGAGAGAAGCAGAGAAAGTAAAGTGGATGCCAGAATTTGTAGGGAAGAGGATGCAGGATTGGTTGGATAATATGGAGGACTGGATGATAAGTAGAAAAAGATTCTATGGTTTGGCTCTTCCATTCTATGAGTGTGAGAAATGTGGGAATTTGCATGTAGTTGGGGGTAAAGAGGAACTTAAAGAAGTTGCAGTTGACCCAGGCTTGGTAGATAAACTTCCAAGTATACACAGACCATGGATAGATGATGTGAAGATTAAATGTCCTGAGTGTGGGGAAGAGGTTGAAAGAGTTCAAGATGTGGGAGACTGTTGGTTAGATGCCGGAGTTGTTCCTTTCTCTACGTTGAGATATTTAGAGGATAAAGAGTATTGGGAGCAGTGGTATCCTGCTGAATTTGTCGTTGAAATGATAGAGCAGGTAAGGTTGTGGTTTTACTCAATGCTTGTTTTTGGAGTTGTATTTGAAGATTCAAGGCCGTATGAGAATGTATTAGGTTTTGCAGAAGTTAGAGATGAAAATAACCAGAGGATGAGTAAAACAGCACATAACTATATCCCTTTAGAGGAAGCCTCTGACAAGGTTGGGACAGATTTAATTAGGTGGAATTTTTTGACTGCTTCTGTTGGAGCAAATATTAGGTTTGGATTTTCAATATTGGACGATGTTAGAAGAAGATTTTATATACCTCTTTGGAATACTTATAACTACTTTGTAACATATGCCAAACTACATGATTGGAACCAGGTCAGTTATGATCCAGATAAGGTTGAGCATGTTATGGACAAGTGGATCGTCTCAAAGGTTAGAAAGTTAGCAATGGATGTAGAGGAGAATATGGACCAGTTTAATATGGCTATGTCCTCAAGGGACATAGAGGACTTTATTAAGGATCTCTCTCAGTGGTACATAAGAAGATCAAGGGATAGGTTCAAGGAAGGAGATTCAGATGCAATAGGGACACTTCATTATGTTTTACTAGTTCTTTCTAAACTTCTTGCTCCGTTTGTCCCATTTATTTCAGATGAGATATATTCCAATATTGCTGTAAATTTGGGCTTAGAGAAAAGTAAGAATTCTGTGCATTTAGAGGATTATCCAGAGTTTAAGAAAGAGGATATTGATGGGGATCTACTTGAGAAAATGGTTCTAGTTAGGGACATCTGTTCTAATGGTCTTAAAGCAAGGGAGATGACAAAACTAAACTTGAGACAGCCATTGAATAAGGCATACATAGGAATGGAGGAGGAATTTGTTAGGGATATTGTTAAGAATGAATTGAATCTAAAGGAAGTCGAATATTCTAAGGAGCCTGTAAAGGAAGATGGTGTGACTACCGTCGGAGATAATGATTTGTATGTTTCCTTGGATACTAATTTGACAGAGGAGTTGAAGGAGGAGGGAGTAATAAATGACTTCTTAAGAAAATATAGGGACTTTAGAAAGAGGGAAGGGTTTAAGATTGAGGATGTAATAGATATAGAAATTTCTGTAGAGGGTGAGGGGAAGGAAATAATAGAGGGATTTGTTGGAAAGAATAAGGAAGAGATGCAGGTTGGTAATATCATAGTAGTTGACTCTATGAGTGATTTCGACAGAGAGTTCAAGATAGGGGAAATAGAAGTCAAGATAAGAAAGATTGACTAAACCACTTCTCACTATACACTTACTATAAGCTCCTGCGGGTTGTTGACAACAAATAAAATAGTTGTTAGATTGTAATTGTACTTTAACAGTCTTGGGTTTTTTACCCATGTAGTGCAAGGTGTTGTAGGTTATTAGAACCTTCCTCTTTCTACTTCCTTCGGGTTGTAGAGCGTCCCTTTTCTGCTTGCAGGATTGTGACGTTTGAGTTCCGGTGTAGGTCCGGGGCCTTGCTTGTGCAGGATGTTGTAGGTTATTAGAACCTTCCTCTTTCTACTTTCTTCGGATTGTAGAGCATCTTTCTGTTTTACAGATTTTGATGTTTGAGTTCCGGTGTGAGTCCGGTGTCCTGCTTATGCAGGATGTTGTAGGTTATTAGAACCTTCCTTCTTCTACTTCCTTCGGGCTGTAGAGCGTCCCTTTTCTGCTTGCAGGATTGTGACGTTTGGAATTTCCGGTGTAGGTCCGGCATCCTGCTTTTTGCCTTTTAAAAGACTGTTAAAATTTCCCCTTCTCTAATTTCCTCTGTCTTTTTGTTTGTGGTAGATTATATCTATGTTAAAACAAGAGGAAAACAACAGAGAAAGAGGGGGAAGAGACTCCCTAGATCTAAATCTAGAGCCCAAGATTTATGATTTTACCCAACCAACCAGGGAATACCTTGTGAACGATACTCCTTTATCTGAAGAGCACGAAAAGGTCTTGAGGCTTTTCGAAGGAAGGCACACGATTGATGATGTAATTGAGGAGAGAGGGAGGGACAGGGTAATTAAAGAGCTGGAGGAGGCTTCCAAGTATTTTGATTTTGCCCAAGCACAGGAGGCAGTTAAAGAAGGTTTATCTCTTGCACAAAGAATAAACCCAGATGTCGCAATAGAGCTATTTCCAATTGTTTTTTTATTTATGCCTAGGTATGGAGATGCGAAGGCACTTCACGGCCAAGGCTGTGCAATAAATATAAATGCTTTAAAACCAACAAAGGTTAGTAATGACACCCCCTATCAAAAGATAATCTCTTATGTTGCCCACGAATCTACACATCTATTTCTAAAACAGCTAGACAAGAAAACTCCTCCATTTAGTATAAGGACAGATCCTTTGGAAAAAGGGATTTATGACTTCCTCTGGGAAGAAGGTCTAACAACATATATTGAGCCAACACACTACAGACATCATGAAGCATTTGTTCAAGATGCTAAATTTTGGATAGGGACGATACAGGGCTGGCTAAAAGCAGGAGATTCGATGACGAAAGAGAAGATTCTTAAAGATTGTACTGAGGGAGAATCAACAATAACTTGGTTTGAAGATATGTCCAGTAGCGGGAAGGTCCCAAATCTGGATCGCTTAAATGAAGAAGAATTGGACTTAATGTTTCTTAGAATGTTAACAGAGATGAATGGTCCTGCTTACCACGTAGGTTCGTATCTTTGGCAAAAGCAGGTAGAGAAGGGGAATGAGCTAAAAGATTTGGTTATGTCCGGTAGTGATGAAATGAAGAAATGGATCCAGGAAGAACAGTAGTATAAATTACTCTTCCTCTACGTCTGCCTCTATTTCAGTTATCTTTGTGAATTTCTTAGAAGCTGTTTTTAAGGTTATTCCTCCAGATACAGCCATCTCTCCGACTATGTTTCTAATTGCACCCTCTAATTGTTTTTCAATAGTAATGGGAATTAACCTACCTTCTTTTTCCCTAACTTTTTTAACATGATTACAGTATTGAATAATCTGTATAGATGCTCCTAATTCAGAACTCTCTTCCAAATCTTTAAACATCTTTAACATCATATTAAAATCTTTAACCTTAGGATCTATAGTAGGTGTTTTCTTTAATATCTTTATAGACTCTTCAACCTTTTTTGTAGGAAGAATAGGCCTTATTCCAAGATTCTCTACATTATCTACAGGGGTAGATATACTAAGGGGATTTGTTATCAATTCAAATTCAAAATACTTTTTCTTCTCACCATTAAATTCGATCTCTTTTTCTCTTTTTATAACTCCCGCTCCATGGGATGGATAAAAAACTTTGGAGCCAACCTTGAATTCCATATTTCATTCCTCTGTTATATTAACACTCAATTATATCATGAAAATGATATAATTTCTTATGAACATAGTCCTAATTGGTGGGGGAACAGGCTCTACAGTGGTCTTAAAAGGCCTAAAGAAACACAAAGATTTGAACCTAAGAGTTATAGTCTCAATGATGGATGACGGTGGTAGTAACGCTGTTGTCAGGGACGAATTTGGACTTCTACCATTAAGCGATGTCAGGAAATCTATCATTGCCTTGGCAGATACACAAACCAATGAAGTTCTAAGAGATCTTTTCACATACAGATTCCATGGTTCACAGAGCATGGAGGGGCATACCCTAGGAAATCTCCTCATGATAGCTATGACAGATATTATGGGTTCAGAGGTAGGTGCCATAGAGATGTTTAAGAACATGTTTAGTGTTAGGGGAGATATTATTCCCGTTACACTCGACAGTGTTAGGCTTGTGGCAGAGTATGATGATGGGAGTAAGGTAATAGGAGAGCATTATATAGATGAACCAGAGAATCACAAGGAGATAACAAATTTCTATCTTGACTCTAGTGCCAGAGCCTCTGAGGGGGCCTTGAAGGCTATTAGAACCGCAGATTACATCATCTTAGGCCCAGGAGACCTCTATACTACACTCCTACCAAATCTCTTGGTAGATGACGTAACAGAAGAGATTAAGAAGAGTAGGGGGAAATTGGTGTATATAACCAACCTTATGAGTAAAATTGGACAAACCAGAAATAAAACCCAGAAGGAGATACTAGATGTTCTAGAAGGTTATATAGGTAAGAAGGTAGACTATGTTCTTGTTAACAACGGAAGAATTCCCAAAGAAGCATATAAAAGATATATAGAAGACGGAGAGCATCTTCTACAAGATGATCTTCATGATGGTGATGGTAGGCTCATAATTAGAAAAGACTTAGTGGCATCCAGCCCTATTAAAAAGCAGAAGGGGGACCATCTAAAAAGAAGCCTAATAAGACACGATAGTGAGAAACTAAGAAAACAACTCTATGCAATATTCAATAGGGATAAGAATGGTATCTCAAGAATCTTAAATACCTTTCTTAGCTACTATAAGGATTAATTCCTCTGTAGCTTCTTCCAACTCTTTCCCATCTTGTTTGTAACTTACTTCGTAACCATTCCTTTTTAAAATCTTCTCCAGATTTTGTAACTTACTATTCTTTGAGGGGTGGTATTCTACTAGAAGGTTCTCTATCTTGGAAAAACTCCCACTATCATCTAACTCCTTTATAATTTCATACTCAGTTCCTTCTGTGTCTATTTTCAATAAATCAACTTTCTTATCGATGTATTTACTTAAAGGTTCTGTCTTAACAACTATTGGCCTAGATTTTTGCTTACCATTCCAGGCATCCTTTCTAAAACTAGCTGTAGAAAATGCTGCAAAACCAGAACTCTCAACATACAATTCTCTCTTACCGCTCTCTTTTCCAATAGCTATATTATGTAGTTTAACGTTTTTAATGTTGTTGTATTCAATATTCTCTTCTAAAAGAGGGAAGACATTTGGATTAGGCTCAAAAGCAGTAATATTTGCATTAGGATAACGAGATTTAAAATAGAGAATAGATAGTCCAATATAAGCTCCTACATCTATGATGTTAAGACTTTCAGATTTATCTTTATTAATATCTAAGTTATAGATCTCCTCTTTAAAAATCTCTTTCTTAAGATTACGAAACTCTATCTTGTTGAAATATGATACGGAGTATTTTCCTATCTTTTCTATGTTTGAATCCATGGTGCAAGTATAACAGAGGGGATATTAATTCCCAATCTGGTTCATAACATAGTTAACATTTTGTGCCCACTTAACAGCGTTAGGAGGACAGTAATATGGTGCAATTAATTCAGGTCTAGTAAGTCCTCTAGAATAGTATCTAGATATACCAGCAGAAACACTCCATATACCATCAGTCCAGTTTTCAAAAGGAGATTTACCCCAACCCCAAGCATTGTAAGCTTTAAAGGTATGTTTCCCTCCTCCAGACTCGATTACGGAGATAGCAGCAATAATTCTATAGTCGATGCCATAGTGATCTGCAGCTTTAACAAACTCCTCAGCATATTCTGCTAGGGGAGCATTTCTTCCTGCAAGATACTTTCTTACGTTTTCGACCTTCTGTGCATCAGGAGTATATTTAGGAGGCTCGTTAGCAACATATTTTTTTACAATAAGAGTTTCCTCAACTTGTCTGCTTGTGGATATAGAAAGGTTAGCAATATCGCTGGAACCATTAGCCTCTACATAGTTAATAGGCATATCCCCAGCAAAACTGTTTAATATAGCCCCTGCAAGCAGTATTCCTGTTGTAATAGCAAGTGTCTTATTTCCCTTTATGAGCAGGTTTTTCATAGTATTACGTTTAAAAATATTAAATAATACCAACTACATTATACCACGAAATACCCTATAGTATCCACCTCCCTGTTCTTACTCCTTCCTTTATATATGTGCTAATATATTTCATATATGCACCAAAGTTTTGACCTAAAAGACGAAAAAACAAAGAGAGAGAAAACCTCTATTAAAAAAGCCTTTTTAATTTCAATCCCGTTATCATTAATCCTTACTTTCTTCTTCTTTCTTTTTACAGATGGTGATTATCTGACCGCTAATGTTGGCTATGTCTTAGGAGAAAAGGATTATGTTAAATACGATACCTTTACACTCTCCTTTGATGAGAATATTCCTGAAACGTATGTAACTGGTGCAATTTCTAATTTAGAGAGGTTAGAATTCCAAGGCAAAAGGAGATTTGAAATTGTCCAAGAGGATGCAGATATTGTTCTTTCAAGAGAATCTAGTGAGAATTCCGAGGAGATATTTAGTAAGAATCTAATACCTGTTGCCCATATCTATTCCTTAGTAAACGATATAGAGAAAGAGGAGGTAGAAAATTTCAGCCTTTTTGTCTTAAACTCCCTTAACCAAGAGTTTGTGAGAGAAGAGTATGGTGCAGAGGTAACGCTATTGGAGAGTTATGATGAACTAGTTTCTAAATTAGAAGAGGATGATGCCAATATTGGTCTTGTAGAGTTCTCTGATCTGGATTTTAGAGTAAAGATTCTTGAAACAGAGAAGGGGTATTATCTGGATAACAGGGAGGCTTCAATAGAAATTAAGTTTTATGCTCAGTTAAGTGAAAAAGTAGATGATTTTATTCTGTCTGTTTTATCTAGGAATATAGATATTGGGACGGAAGGTTGGGATGAAGAGAAGTTAACAAAGGTAAATATGGGAGGAGTGGTCGCAATAGCGAGATCTCTAGCTGCAAGGATGGATCAGGTGGGAGATTATGCCTATCCAGCAAAAGAGATAGGTTCTTTCCTTGCAGATGCAGACTTAACACATGTCTCCAACGAGGTTTCTTTTGTAGAGGGCTGTGCTGTTTACGGTGGTATGAGATTTTGTTCCAAACCGGAATATATTGAAACTCTAGAAGAATCTGGGGTAGATATTGTTGAGTTAACGGGTAACCATAACAATGATTTTGGTAGTGAATATAATAAAAATACAATAGAAACTTACACAAGCCTAGGTATGAGATATTTTGGTGGAGGACTTAATAGTGAGGATGCCAGTAAGGTTTTGTATGAGGAAATGAATTCTTCTACAATAGCTTTTGTGGGCTATAACTATTACGACACGATGCTGGGAACTCTTGCTTTAGCTGGAACGGAGAGGGCGGGAGCGAATTCTTACTCCGTAGAGAAACTTAGAGGAGATATCGCAGAAGCAAAGGAGAAGGCAGATGTCATTATTGTTACCTTCCAATTCCAGGAGTGTTGGAGTTATCCTGCTACAGATGTAATTTATCCTCCATGTTATAGACCAGTTGCAGTTCCAGACCAAGAGGGAGTATTTAAGCAAGCAATAGATTTCGGTGCAGACATTGTTGTAGGGACGCAGGCTCACCAGCCTCAGACTTATGAATTATATGGTGATGGGGTAATATTTTATGGTTTAGGGAATCTCTATTTTGATCAGATTAACTGGATAGGGACTAGGCAGGGCTTAGTTCTTTCGCACTATTTCTATGATGGTCAATATATACAGACAAAGATGACACCTATCCTTATGAATAACGATTTTGTTCCAGAAATTGCAAATGAAGAGGAGTCAGAACTTCTTATGGAACTGCTCAAGGATGCTAGAAATTAGGATTCTTAATAATAGACAGTAGATTCATTGTATCTTGGTAGACAGCCTTGCTAATTGTTATTCTGTGTTTTCCTCCATAGTTTGAAAAGCCAAAGAGCTCTTCATCAAAGGGTCTATTTGAGGTAGGTTTTCCTGCTTTCTTTTTCTTCCCGTTTTTAACAAAAACAGTGTAGTTGGGATGGCAATTGTTGAGTATTGCAACATTAAGGCAAAAGACTTTCTGCAAGAAATCTTCTAAATCTGTGTCTAGTAGGTGTTGTTCGAAGTAACCTAGGTATCTTTTTCTTGTGTCTGGGTCTATCTCTGGTAGAAGCAAAGAGAGGCTATTCTTATTAGTCATTTTTCTAGGATAACCTCCAGGATCTACAGTTACGTCCACAGGGAATTTATTGGATTTAGTGAATATTATAAAATCTATTCCTCTTTGATCTTCTTGACCCGTAGAGACAGCAATCTTAGGATTGTTAAAGTAGTTGTTAGGATCATACCTGTTAGCCAGGGCTGTAAAGAATAGCGATTCGTAGTGAATTCCTTTAGTTAGACAGTGCGGCTCTTCACAGTTAAGCTGTTCTTCGAGGTAAAGCAACAGTTGACCTTGCTGTTCTCTGTATTTGTGGGAGTCATTGGTAGTTGTTCGCAGTCTGTAACTTGTTATGTCTCGGGATACTTGTAAAAGGGGGCTTGCTTTTGTCTCTAATTCAATGTTTTCTCCTTGCTCTTTTTCTAGCATAAGCTATGTTTAGAATCTTTTAATCTATTTGCTGGTGTCCATTCCATTGTCCATTCTGGTCGGGTCACCTTTCTTCTCTGATTTGGGCCATAGGTTAGAATTTATTAGGATTTTTATGAGTGTTGCTAGATTCCTTTCGTTATTTATCCCTGCCCCTGCAAGGTGGCTATCTGGTGTGGGGTTGTCTATCTGGGCTCTTATATTTTTTAGAACATCTAGATTTATGGTAAGAAGATCATAGAGATAGTTCTTATTATTTACAAAGTTTCCTCGGATATGATCCATTAGGTAAGTCTTATTCCTTGTAAAAGTCTCATCGTCTGAGAATGTTTGTTTCTGTCCATAGTGCCTAGGAACATAGAGTGTTGCAAACCTGGAGGCCTGGACTTTCTCTTCAACACTATTAAAACCTGTTGTTATATCCATGGGGAAGCCATTGAGGTAGAAGTCTATACCTGCCATATCGTCTTCGCCACTCCCGATTTTAATATCTATGTCAGATTCTCTTATGAAGTTGAGAAATATAGCTTCTCCTAGGAGCCCATGGAGCTCACTAGTCTTGTAAAGTTGTTCTGTTGGAGTTGTACTTAGTTTCTCTAATTCTTTAGCCTTAGAGTCTTTGTAAGAGGTTTTATTGCAGGTGGATATGCGGTGAACTAAGATTTCTTTTGCAGTAGTTACTAGAGCTGGTTCTTTTTCTGTTGTGTCTCTAAATCCTTGTTCCAATATCCTCCATTCTACAAAGAAAAGGGGCTATGTTTCAAGCCCCCTTAGAAATTTTATCTTAAGAAATTTACTTTATTTCAATTTCCCTTGGTTTAACTTCATCTGCTTTTGGAAGTTTAACCTGTAATACTCCATCTTTAAACTCTGCTTCTGCTTTGTCAGGGTCTACTTTAGTTGGAAGATTGAATCTCTGTTCAAAGGAGCTCTCCATACTTCTGTAGTAGTATTTCTTGTCCTTATCTTCCTCCTCTTTTTCTGCAGTATCTCCCTTTATGGAGATGTTGTCTTCGTTAATTGTTATTTTTATGTCTTCCTTTTTAATTCCAGGAAGAGCCATTTTTACGAAGACATCTTCTTTTTCCTCCCAAACATCTGCAGAGAGGTTAGAGTATGTTGTAGGGGATGTGAAGAATTCATCCCATACGGTTGGTGTGAAGAAGTCATCAAATATAGATCTAAAAGGAGTATATGTGGTGGGGTATGACCTCTTGTTGTCATCTCTTCTTACAATTTTCATATGTTTTTCTCCTTACAATTTATATGTAGCAAATGGTAGCATTGAGTGCTAATTTTTGTCAAGGGGAGAGGCTAAAGGGTCAGTTTAATAGGAAATCTTTACAAAGAAGGCGTCCCCAGTTAAGAGTGGAATACCTTCTCCTAGGATATCTTCAGTAGAATTTTTCAGATTGTAATTAAAGAGGCTTTGTTCTTTGTTCCAAACAGCTACCTGTTTTAATGTCGTTAGGTCTTCTCTGTTTAGGATGCTTGTAGATGTTATTGGTGTAATACCGAAGAGAGAGGCAGGGAGTAGATTCCAACCTGTTAGTATGGTTATATCTATGTCAGGGAGTTGTCTTTCGTCTACGTACTGGATTGTGAAATTATCTTTTGTGGATATCATGTAGACTTCTCCAGGTATTAGCTCAAAATCTGAGCCATATGTTGTGTTGTTTTCATTTTTAATTAATTCTATCCAATTGTCGTTTCTGAATACCCCTATAGAGAGGATATTGTTATTTGAGTATCTCACTAATTCTTTAGCGGAGGATATTCTTTCTTTTTGTTTGTTAATAAACTGAGGTATCTGTATAAAATTAATCCCTTGGGATAATGTCAATTTGTTAATGTCTCTATCTCCGGTGGAGTATTCCTCTGCATATGTTGGAGAAGGAAGTAGATTAAGTTTCCCCCTATTATTTGGGATGTCTTCTATGTAAGAATATTTAGCATAGGTAGATTGAGTAATAGGTGCTTGGGGATCTTCTATGAGCCATGTGCCATGTTTTTCTGTGTCTTTGATATATATATCCTCTCCTGATGTAATAAGCACTAATTCTTTCGCCTCTGCTTTTCCTGTTAATATCTTTGGGAGGGAGATAGAGTTATTAGAAGTTTTCGTTGTAAAAGAGTATTTTGTATCCCAGTTAGATTGTTTACTATAAATATTGATTGTATATCTGGTTTCTGGTTCTAGATTAGATATTTTGCTTGTATAGATATATTTATTTTCTTCAAGATCTTTTCCGACGATCTCGCTATCTTGTTCTAAACCCTCTTTAGCATTTAGAGGGTTTAGATATCTGACAGAGTATTTTATCTCGGGGCTTCCTTTCCAATATATTTGTGCTTCTGTTGTTGAGATGTTTGCAACTATTACGTCTGTAGGGATGTTTTCTTTAGCGCTGATGTTTTTGAGGAATAGGTATGAGATTGGAATTGCAAGAAAAAATACCAATATGGCAAAAAATAATATGGGGCATTTTTTTGAGTTTCTAGGGGAGTTCATTTATGTAGATATAATACCAAAAGTGCTGTTAGAAGTATAGTTTTATACTCTAAACATATGTGGGAACGATTCTGTAACAATTTGGTATTTTTCTCTAGTTGGATCTGTTAAAAGGAATATCTCTCTTGCAAGTTCTACATCGTGCATTTGCCATGGATTTACGATATTTGGTTGGTTAGGTGAGATTTCTTTATCTGAGGGCATCTTTATTCTTAGATTCCTGTATATGTGGATCTCCTCGGGTGAGAGTTGGACCCCGCATAGATCACATATTCCTGAGATTTGAGAAGAGTTAGGACATCTTCTGGTTTCAAATGGAGTAGGGGAATTTCCTGAAAGTGTTTCTGTTATGAATGTGAAATCTTCGTAAGGCAATCTTCCGCCAGCTAGTAAATACTCTTCATAGGAGGTTAGTTGTTCAAGGTTAGTTGTTTGGAATCCTTGGTCTGTTTCTAGCAACATTGGGCTAATTCTAACAGGATATATTGGTGAGGACAAGTTTGTATTCCAGAAACATTTGGAATATGTTTTTTATTATAACGGACAAGAGAGAGAGTAAAAACAGCCTAGAAGGCTAGTTTTGTCCGTTTGGTCGAACTTTTTCAATAGGGCAGGGGTTAACATCACCACTTAGAAAAGCGGCGAGTGCCTCTGCGATGCTCATTACATGAGCTGAATAAACAACACCATTGATCTCTACACTAACTGTTTGGGAATTTTCCCCAAGCTTGTATAGATCTGCCCATCCACCAACATATCCTTCAGTTACTGTGTAGGAATATTTCTCTCCTTTGACCTTGGGTAAACCAAAGTCTGTGTACTGAGGGTTGTTGTGGCCAGTCATTGCGAAGGTTGCAATGCTCCCTGTGGGAACGTTTTCAACCATGAACAAATTCCGGCCATAGATCTTGTTACCCTTCATCAGGATACACGTATCTAAGGCAAAGTCTGGTGTGTCTGCTACCACCGGTTGTGCTGTTACAAGTGCAATTGCCAATAAAGCAATAATCAGGAATAAATGCTTTTTCATTTCTTTTACCTTTCTATGGTAATATTTTTGTTTTAAACGGATATACTCTCTCTCTTTTTAACGAGCTTCTCACTATAAAAGTGAAATATTTAAGGCAATTGTTATGCCACAAGGTATCTCACTTCTATTGGTATATTGAGGAAAGTTTTAAATGAGCAGTATTTAAATGGTAGTACATTATACCACCCTATAGTGTTTGTTTCAATTTGGCTAGTTAACTGAGGATATTGAAGAAATAAAGAAGGAATATGCTAAGAGGTAATATTGCAAAGATAAGGAGTGTTTTAATAAACAAATTTACTGCATCTTTCTTTTTACCCTCTAGATAGAGCATAAGGGGTTGGTAAAGAAAGAGGTATGCCATGACTGCAGCAGATAATGTAAATAGAGACAGCATCATTATTGGCATAAGTAGAGAGGTCTCAAGGATATCGTTGTTACCTGCCCAGTTCATTAGCAGGACAATGCTTACAATGTAAAGGAAAGCGGCTAAGGCATTGTAAAGTGGTTTTTTAGTCATACTTAATGTTATTCCTATATCTTAATACAGTCAACCCTCAGAATTTTAGGGAACTAATTGTTTTTTAGGGTGTCCGACTTATATCTTTTTAGATATGTTCGGACACCCCTCGCTCAATTACCAAATACTAAATTAATTTATCTTTAGGTTTAAATAGAATAGCTAGGACAGATACAACACCAAGAATGGTGAATGCAAAGAAAACACCTTTGCTATCTACTAGAAAACCTAATAATGGATTAAATACTGTAAGAATTAATCTTCTTATCATGCCAATGAATGACAACACTGTTGCTCTTTGCTCTGAACAGATCTCATCATTGGTCTCCTTGGACATAAGGTTTGTTATTTGAAGGCCTAACCCTCCTGCAAAGAACAGGACTAGTAAGACTCCTACTATGTTCTGTAGCAAGCCCCCTAGGATGAAAGATAGTCCGACTATTAAGCTCATAGATACTAGAACTTTAGAGAACTTTATCTTTCTAAAGGCGTAAGCGCCCAATCTAATTGCAAGTATCTCTGCAACTAGAAGGACAATCCTATATGTCCCAAACTGGTTCTCAGGGATGGACAACACTCTTAGGGCTTCCTGGTACAACCAAATTACAAAGTAACTGGTCATACTAAGGATTCCGGTATATATGGCAATCTTTCTTAATTGGGAACTGTCTTTTAGTATCTTAATTCCGCCCTTTAGAGTCCCTATGTAATCTGGTTTGAGACTTTGTTTGGATCCATCTGTTGAACGAACCATAAACCCTAGCAATATTATGGCCAAGGTACTTGGTATTACAGTGAACCTAAACATCTGTTGGACAGTTAGTAAAGGTGCAACGAAGCCAAAGAGAGCAGAGGCGACTATCATGCCGGCCATGTGTAGAGAGTGTCCCGTTGCATTTATCTCTCGGTATCTACGAACAAGTTTGGTCTCTTTAGTTATGTCATATAGCCATGCTTCTTTAGAACCAGATATGAAGGCCACTCCAGCGGCGAATATGAATTCAGAGATTAGGAATAGGTAGACATTAGGGACAATCGTGTATATTACAGAACCTGCTGCCATGAGTGTGTATCCCAAGAGAACGGACTTTTTCTTCCCAGCCACATCTCCGAAAACTCCAGTTGGTATCTCTAGTAGGAATATCCAGAGGGTGAACCAACTTTGTAGAGATTGTATTTGGGTTTGGTTTAATCCTCCCCAATCTTTAAAAAAGATAAGGAGGGCTGGCCCTATTAGTTGTATCCCCAATAGGAATTCAACGAGCCAGAATATATAGATTTCTTTTGGATATTTGTTTAGTTTTTTCATTTTTTCTTCTCCTTTTAGTAAGTATTTGGTTATTAATGAGCAATACCTCCAATTATTTAAATTGAGGGTGTAAAACTTCCAAATATTTACGAGGGGATAAGAAAAAACCTCCATATTTGGAGGTTTCTCACTAACAATTTCGGTTATGGGTTAGTCAATAGAAATACCTCCAATAGTGTTGTAAGAATCGATAAGATTCCAACCACACGTAGATGGCTTTGGTGTCATATGATATGTTGTATTTCTATGGTTATATTCCATAATGAAGGTATTATAACAAAAGGGTTTTTACTTGGGAAGATGTTTTAGAGTGTGTTATTATATTTCTATGAAGAAACTCAAAAGATTTTTTAAAGAAAACTGGGTATTAGTTCTATCTTTTATTTATATTGTATCTCCAATAGATTTAATACCTGGGGATATGGCAACAGGGGTAGGGTTAATAGATGATATTTTTGTATTAATCTCTACAGGTGGGTACCTTTTAATAAAGTTTCTGATTGATAATAGGGGAGAAGAATAAGTAGCAACTCTCTGTATGTAACAGATCACTCAGCCTTAACCTAACCTTTGGTATACATTAATTTGCACCTAGGTCTGAGAAGTTTCTTAGTTCTTCCCACTTTTCATTAAATTCATTTCGAGATGTAGCTTCTTCTACAAATTTGTCGTATTGAGAATGTGTTTTATCTACCTTCCTGTAATATTTAATAGGGCACCAATATCTTTCAGTTCTAGCTCCAATCTCTGTAGAGAATCTGAATAGATTATTTACATAGCTACAATAGATGCAATTAAATTTCTCAATAGGATTTAACAAACTTAATAGTTGCCTGTCATACACAAGATATTCGCTTTGTTTTACTGTGGGTATACCATAGAGTCTAAAACAAACTTGTTGATATATTTGGATAAATATATGGAGGATTACGGCTGGTATAATCATGGAATATATAAAGGGCATGCTAACCAAATACTTCCAATTAAATTTCACTTTTGGAAACTTAATTCGCCTAACAATCTTTTTCTCCTCCAGCAATTTATTAATGTGATAATCAAAGATTCCGGTTACCTTTGTTTTTAGTTCTGTTAGCCTAATATAAGCTTCATTCTTTTCAGATATCTCAGAGATACTCTCTTTTATTTTTTCTAGTATGTTTTCTTTCATGGTTTTTAGGATGTAAAAATAATAAGTATGATTATATATCATTCTTGTATAGGTAAGAAAGGGAGGTAGTTATGATGAAACTCCGCGTACTTCACGGTGTGCGAACTTATTATATAAAATATTTTTTAGACAAACAAATTCCTAACGGGGCAATTTAAAAAACAGGCCTGATCTTGTAATCAATATCTTGATGCGGTTTTATTTCTTAGCGATATTACTGTAGCCGTACATTATTCATTACTGTTATAATCATACTATGGGAAAATACATTCCAGTGCTTAGTAGTGAAGAAATTAAGAAACGAAAACTTCTAGAGGATTTGTTAGACATTAAAAATTTTCTTCAAAGTTTCTCCCTTAAATATGGTGTTCCAGTTATGGATATCTATGATGCTTTATATTCTCTTCTTGAATCAAAAGAGATGACAAAGTCTTTGTTCGTGTTATCTCATATTTTAAGAGAACTTGTACAGAGTATGATAATTATGGAAAACAGAGAAATAGAAACTCAATGTGAAGTCTTTTTAATGGAGAAGGTTAGCATAGAAGACATTGAGAAAATCAAGCATTGTTGTGGTTTTGGTGATGGATTTTCTCTAAAAAGTGATGAGCAAACCATTCTATGGAAAGGGTGTGATTTTGATGGACATAAAATACCGAGATTGAGAAAAGCCTTTCCACGGCTAGACTGGGAAGGGGCTGTTTCAAGAATAGATAAAGAAATTAAAAGCCAATCGGCACCTATGAATTATCTGGGTTTGTACCTAAGTAAATATTCTCCGTTAGAAGAAGCTGAAATAAAGGCTATCGTGAGTTCTTTAGACTCTATTGTCAATGAGGACCTAAGTGATTGGGCTCATGTAAGATATGGAACATATTCAAAGAAGCAAATAGAATCTAAAGATTTCTACCAAGATTTGGATGCTATTTTGAAAGCCCTTCTTAACTGTGCAAAAGCAGAGTTAAAGGCTTTCTCTAGAAGTGATATGATTGATGAAATTCTTATTAATAATAGAGATATAAAACCTCTCTGGTCTTTAATCCAGAAGGACCCTCTTCAAAAAGAGTATTTCTTAAGAAATCTAGGAGAAGAATACTTTGTGAAATTAAAACTATTACATGTTTTTCAAAATATTCCTAATGTTGATGAGGAGGAATTTCTTCCAGTCAATTGTTATTGGCCTGAAGGACTTTATCTGCTTAAGATCTCATCCACACAATCAGAGGAGGTGTTAAAAGTTTTAGAAGTTATAGATTTTGGAGATCATCAAAATTATAGGGCTAAAGAGATTTATATAAATATTATTCTTTCCTTGTATGAACAGAACCTTGATATTACATCGTTAGTAAATAGAATTTTTAAGGAAAGATGGATTACAAATCAATTTGTTGGAATTTTAGGATTATATCCTTTGAAAGAGCTTATTAAAAAACTTGTTGAAAAGGGAACTTATGATGGGATGGGAGATCTAGTTGGTGAAGTGTGCGGAGTTAAAAAGGTAATAAAAACAGTTGCAAATCAAGAGAAATACGGGTACAAAAATCCAGAACCCTTATTAAGAGATAACCTTGTAATAGATATTTTAAAATCTCTACAAGATTGGACTCATGATACTTCCGTTTTAAAGGCACTAAAAGATAACCTGTGTGACTATACTGAAGAGGAGATGTCAAGGAAGTCTTATTCTTCTGGTCTTGATGATTTTAGTTATATATCAAAACCTGATTTGGAAGATTTTACAAATGAATATTATGATTATGGAGATGAGTTAATAAATACAGTGATTAAACTCGCGATGAATTTATTAGCAGACAAGGATCCTGAGATTGTAGAAAAAACTCTTACTCCGAGAAATGACTACTCAATATTTAGAAGAATAAGAATGATTTTATACTCAAAAAATCCAAGTATAAATAGCGATATCATTGCTGAGTATTTAATAAAGGAATTTGGGAATGAGCATGTTAGGTATGAATACTTCTTGATGTTGAAAGAATCATTTGTATATATAAAGGAAGATAAGAGAACAGAGTTGTTTTTAAAGGTAAAGGAATTTTCACACGATGACTCAAATAAATTCTATTTAGCTCGTTTTTTTAATGCAATAGAAGCTTTAATAACCGAAGGTGAGAGGAATACCTATAAAGTATATTTGGATCTAAATAAAAGTTACAATGAACCAACAGTTACTTCCTATTCTAGAACAGCGAAAGATTCATCGCCTTATACTATGGAAGAGATTTCCGAACTTTCTATTAAGGAAGTATTTTTGAAAATAATAGATTTTACTGAAGTAGAAAACGCTGAATGGATAGATAAACCAACAGAGGATGGATTTATAGGGTATCTTAAGTCTGATTATAATCAAAGGCCCGAGGAATATTGGAATCATAGAGATAAATTAGAGACTATATATAAAAAGCCGAAAATCTTTCAAGCTTTTATTGAACTATTTTTACAGGGAGATTTATCTCCGGAAGATTTTGAAGAAATCTGTACCATCATTTCTAATTTTATCAAATTTGCCATAGACCAAACGGAAGATATCAAGGAACTTTACTATATCTTTTATTCAATATTACAAGCGTTAAAAAAGTATATAGAAAAGGGGAAAGCAGTTGATTATGATGCTTTAGATTCTGTATTAAAGACCTTATTAGGTATGGTAGATAGCCTAGATGTTGAGGATATTAATATGGAAGATTTTTATTCAAAATCAGTAAACACCATAGAAGGTTCTGTTTATCATTGCTACTTTGCTTTGTTGACTAATAAAAATACAGGAGAAATTATTAGAAACAGAATTGAGAAATACTTAACACTATTACTTACAGAAGATCGTGATAGTATAATAAATTCTGTTGCGGGATATTATTTCTTGTATTTAGGAGATGAGTTCAATATGTTGATTAAGAATCGTCTTTTTCTCAATAAAAAAACCTTGTTCTCAGTATGGTCGGGTTTTTTACTTATGAACACTATCTATAAGAAAGATTTTAAGAATATGGTTGATTGCTATTGGTTTGTAATTGATCATTTTGAAAACTTCCAAAAATATAAGTTTGAAGATATGATAGCTCATCGTTTTTATGAATTTATTACTTTAGGATATCTTTTCTTTAGCTCTAGTTATACAGAAGGTCTGTTCTCAACAATGTTTGAAAAATTAGAAGAGAAGGAAATAATAAACATCATTCATTTTATTGGAATGCAGATTAGAAACTCTAAAAATAAGCCCAAAAGAGTCGTTGTAAAAAAAATATGGAGAAAACTCTTAAGTAGAAATAAGTATAAGCAGTACTATCCACTTTTAGGTTTATGGATAGACATTGATTTTTTTAATGAAGATGAAAAATGGCTTATTGAGACTCTATCTAAAACATTAAAAAAGACTGATGGAGATTTAGAAGGTGAGTATAATTTGAGTAAACAAATTGAGGGTTTAGTGGGGATAGATGATGAATTACTTCTTGAATGTATTAAAATTCTTGCAAGTGTTCCCCATCAACACTATTCTTTATTTAGTGATAACAGGCTAGATCTTAATAGGATTTTTGAAAATATTCATGATAATAATCCCTTGTTAAGGGGGAGGATATTGCAAATTAAAGATAGTCTATATTCTAAAGGGTACGAAAGTTTTAGAGAAAAAACGGAAGAAAACTAATTTGTTGGAAAAGATTATGAAGATATATTTAGATATAGATGGAGTCTTGTTGGATACAAAAGAGTATAAGCAGATGCCCTATTTAAAAGAATTTCTTACTACAGTTTTTGATATTTCAAAAGGAGAAGTATACTGGTTAAGTACACATACTAAACATGGAGAAAGTGATGTAGCCTTATACCACTTAGAAGAGGAATTAGATAAAGATATATTTGAAATGATTAAGGGTATTAAAAATACCAAATGGGATACTCTAAAAACAGAAGGTATTGATGTAAATAGTGATTTCCTATGGTTTGATGATGTTATATTTCAAGCAGAGTATAACTTCTTAGAAAGTATTGGAAAGGAACATTGTTTGATAAAAGTAAAAGATAATTTAGAAGAATTAATTACTCTTTTAAAAGAAGATTAGATTCTTCTTCAGAACTGTAATTTATTATTGAAGAAGACCATTTCTTCTTAGACAATCATTGTATTCCTTTTCTGTAGCATCTCTACGATCTTCTTTTGATGGTTGATATTCCGTTTCTTCTTTAATCGGATATCTCCTATTACATTCATTTTCTAAAATGAATCTATCTATCGCTTGCATATCCATTTTTTCACTGTCGTTAAGATTTGAGCTGATCTCTATTTGTTCTTTACAAAATTCATTTTCTAATTTGCTGAACTCAGCTTCTTCTTTTGAAATAGCTTTAACTTCAGGTATTGTGAAAGTTGTATAGGAACAGTTTTTCTTAATTTCTGTTGGCCTATATTCAAACCAATAGAAACTGCCTCCAATAACACAAAGTAAAATAAATATTATCAAAGAAACCAAAGTCCAATTAGTTTTCTTATTTATTTTAACTCTTTCCTTTTTCTCTTCCTTTTCATATATCTCCTTTAATGTTTTGCCCTCATGAGTCCCTTTCAATTCTTCTTCTCTTTTAGCTCTCTTCTCAAGCCTTTTCTTTCTGTAGAAGGAATCATTACCAAAGAATATTGCATATAATGAATACCCCACAGATGCAACAATAATGACAACAAAAATAATTGGTGTAAATGAAGGGAAATCCTCTGTCGGAGTTGAATTTATGAATAACTTGATAACAAATCCTACTACAGAGAACAATATTACAGCTAATGTGATTAAAAAGCTCTTGAATCCTCCCTTTTTCTTTTCCATTGGTGTGGTTTTTAAATTATGGTGTGAGTTAGAGAACAAAAATGGTCTCCCGCTCACCGGTAGCCCTTTCGGAATCTACCCATAAACCTTTCGGCTTACGACCACACCAATGGCTAGTGAGACAGAAGACCGTCTCTACATTGGTGTGGTTTGGTTGCCATGCCTATTAATAAAAAACTAATAAGTTTAGGCTATTAAATTGTGCCTAATTATATCATTTTATTTTGAAAAATATTCATAGGGAGATAATGCCGTCATGACGGGTTTATTTAAGATTCGCGGAATTTTTAATATATGATTAATATATGATTTTATTATGTGATTATTATGTGATTATTATGTGATTATTATGTGATATAAAAATGCTTATTATATCTTGTTATAGCCTGATTGTTTATACATTTTATTATGATTAATGTATGTTTATTGTATGTTCTTTAGAGGGTTTATTCTATGTTTAATCTATGATTAATTGTGATTATAATTCTGTATACGGGTTTGGAATTGAGGACCGATTGTTAGTTAGTACTAGCTGATTAAAATTTTTATGTGGGAATAATATCTTTGTTCTTGCAAAAATACCTCTATTTATTATTGATGTAGTTCTCTTTCTAATAATAGTTGCTGTAATATCTGCAATTCTAATTGGTATTTCATTTTGTGAATTTGCAAAAGTAATCCTCTCCTTAAAAGTAGGTTTAAAGATTATTTTGTTTCCCTTTGTCTCTTGAATAAATGTTTTTATGAACGGATGATTTTCATCCCATTCGTCAATCATTGTTAAAGGATTCTTATAAAAACCTTGCCATAAATGACTTCTGAGTAAATCTTTCCAGTTTGTTGTGATGATCCCTCGTCGTGATAAAAAGCTATTGTCAATGTAAATTTGGAGTTGATCAAGGTCTTTATCAAAACCGTTATATATTGAAAGATCTACAGAATCCTTAATAGCCTTCGGTATTAAATAGGAGAGAGTCCAAATTTTTAAGATTTCAGTGAGATTTAAAGCACGATACCAATCTAACATATGTTCATATTCAATAACTATTGGGCTTCGTTTATTGTCTCGTTTTGTATAAAATCTTATAGCTTCTTCTATGCCCTCAATTGTTATGTCTTTTTGTATTTTGCAGTGTTGTGCTTGTTGATTTTCTTCTATTCCTTCAACTGTAACTGGGAGTATCCATAGATTGTTATGATTCAATTCAAGAAAGTTCATTACGAAAGATTCCAATCCATGCCGGTTCAGTTTATTACCTTTTATTTCATCTTTTAAATTAAAACATTTCCGAGTAGCTTTCTCCCAGGCTAAGTATTGCTGATATACGATATCCTTTGTTGAGGGTTTTATCAGAACAGCATTAAAGTAGCTTAACCCTTTATCAAAATTTCCTGTTTCATCTATGCCAATAATCATATCTGATAATCTCAAGCAATTTACTCCAAGTCAAATTTGATATATAAATAATTAATGAAAAAGGTGAAATCTCAAAAAAGTCCCGCAAGGGATTCTGAGTGGAAGAATTTTATAAGGGCTGTATTTGACATTAAGTATAATGTACAGGTAACGAAGAGATATCTAAAAGGCAAACTATTTGCAAAAGCGAATATGTATGATGAAGTCGGTGTTAAGGACAAAGGGGAACAACTCCATTTCAATCTTAAGAAAAAGGTTTTCTTTGTGAAGGATCCTAATACGGGAGATATAAAAGAGGTACCATTTACAAAAGAGCAGGAAGATTTGTTTAAAAAAACAGGTAAATTCTAATGAATGAAACTACAGAATCTGCAAACAGGACAAAAGTATATGCATATCTTAGAAAATCTACAGAAGAGAACAAAGAAGGAGAAAGTAGACGGCAACAGAATTCTCTTGAATACCAGAAAAGATCTGTAGAGGAGACTGCAAGAAAAAACAATCTGGAAATAGTCCGAACTTTTAAAGATAGTAAAACAGGGTATAAAGCATTTGTTAGGGATGGCTTTAATAAGATGATGGATCAAATAGATCAAGATGGTCTGGAGGGCGAAGTCAAAGGTATTGTTTGCTCTGAGCATAGTAGGTTAGCAAGGAACTTTGCTGATGGGGGGTTACTATTGTGGTATCTACAATGTGGGCTAATTACAGAAATTTATACTCATGATAAGAAATATACTAAGACTCCTGATGATCAGATGATTCTGGCAATTAGTTTCGCCATGGATAAATATGCTAGTGATGTAATAGGTTTCAGAATGGGTAAGGCTTGGGATATAAAAGTCAGTGAAGGGCAACCACCCAATCAACATCGTAGGGGTTATAACTATGTTGGAGATGAGGGTAAAAAGGTGTGGAAAGTGGATCCAATTTACGGACCATTGATTAAAGAACTGTTTGCAGAATTTGCCACAGGTATGTATACGCTTGATGGGATAAATGATTACATGGTACAAAAGGGATTGGTTAATCCTATTACTAAAAAGAAGTTCTCAAAGAACACCATATTAGATTATCTTCGTAGCATAGAATATACGGGAATCTTTTATCATAAAGGGGTAAAGCATAACGGTGAATATACCCCTCTAATTAGCTCTGAATTATTCTATAAGGTCCAAGAGGTATTAGAGCATAGAAGTCATCCTAAATCAGCTGTAGGGAATGACTACGCTTACTCAGGAGGTCTTATAAAGTGTGATGTATGTGGCGGTAATATGTCTGGAACAATTAAGAAAGGAATTACATACTACAGATGCTTGAATAGGAATGAGCCTTGTAGAAGTCAGAAGAACTTAAGACCATCATATTTAAGAGAAAAAGATATAGATGATGAAATAAAGAAAGTTTTTAAGAGAGTCCAAATATCAGAGAAAGATTTTGAAAAGTTTTCAAATTATGTCTCTCAGTTATTTGAAGATGAAAAATCTAAATATATAAGTGATCTTAGAATATTCAAAATGCAAAGAAATGATGTAGAAGAGGAACTGAAAGGTTATACAAAAGAACTAATGAATTTAAAAAAGATCAATAAAGGTGAGCGAGATGATTTGTGGAAAAGCCAAGAAGAGGGTTATCTTATTCTTATGACAGATTGTTCTGAAAAGATTAAGTCTATAGATAGGACAATAGAGTCTGCAGAGGAGATGAGAAATCAACTGCCTAAAGTTATGGTGAATTTTCTTGATGCATTAAGAACAGTCGGAGATAGATTCTCTGAAGCAAGTCCGTTGAATAAACGCATGATAGTAAGAACACTTTGCGCGAACTTTAAATGGGATGGTAAAAAGCTAGTGTGGAAATGGAGAAAGCCATACCATGTACTTACAAATTCTGATGAAATGATCAATTGGCTCCGCGAGTAGGACTCGAACCTACAACCAAACGATTAACAGTCGTTCGCTCTACCATTGAGCTATCGCGGATTATCAAACAGCAAGGATATTATATATTTCCATTAATATTTCTGCAACATTATTTAGGATTGGAAATCGTTTCTCTTAAATTATATTATATACAATATAGCTAAATTATTTTAGGTTAATATAATGTTTGAAGAAATAATAAAAATATCTTTCCTTGGGATGGAACCTTCAGATGCCCTAAAGGAATATGTTACGGAGAAGTTAGAAAAAAAGAAGAGACTTTTAAAGGAAGCAACTTTAATAGAGGTGTACTTTAAAGAGAATATCCATAGTAGAGGAGTTAAGGAAGACTTCAGAGTAGATATTACAGTTACACTGCCTAATTCACCAATAAGAGTAGAGGAGAGTGGAGAAGATATGTATGCCAATGTAGATTTGGCTATGGATACACTAGATAGGAGATTGAAGAGATATAATGATAGGAGAGGACATTGGGAAGGTGTTAAACCATGGAAGGTATTAGAAGCAGAAGCAGCACTTCAGGCACTTACGGAGGAGGTAGAGGGAGATCCAGACAACTATTCTGACTATATTCCTAAGATAGCAGTAAGAAAGAGTGTTAAAGATATTGGTCCTATGGCAGAGGCAGAGGCTATAGAGAGGATGGAATTATTAGGTTATGACCAGTTCCTATTCCTAAATAAGGCCACAGGTAAAATGACCATGATATATAGGAGAAGGAGAGGTGGTTATGGTTTGGTAGAACCAGAGAAAGCCTAATACTAATTAGTAAGAACTAGGTATTAAAAAAGGGAGGCATTGCCTCCCTTTTCATTTACAAAGAATTTAACAATTATTCTGTTTCTGCTTCTTCTACAGTTCCCTCTCCAGACACTTGGTCTAGAAGGTTGTTAATTATGTTTGTAGTAATTGTTAAGAATCCATACTCTGGTTTGCCAGTAGAGTTGTCTTGAATTTTGTACTCAGCTCTCTTTTCTGCTAACCATGTAGCTTTGTAGTTTTGTACTTCCTGTTGAACATATACCTCTTCTGTTCTCTCTTTGTAGTTCTCGAATGCTAATAATTCTCCTTCCTCTAGTTCTGCTGTTTCTTCAGGGAAGATAACGTCACTATATTGGTCAAAGAATTCTTTAACATCTTCCTCAGTATATTCCAAGTCAGGTGCTAGTAATTCTGTAGCTAAGAGGTCCATTCTTATCTGGTCTCTTAATTCTTCTCTAGAGAGATTATTTGCAGCTAATGCAGATTCAAAAGCTTCCTCTCCTCCGATACTCTCTATAATAAGATCTATCTCTGTATCTATAGCTTCTTCTGTAACGCTAACATCTGCTTGCTTAGCTTCCATTGTTATGATTTCCTCATCTATTAACTGAGAAGCAATGGATGGTCCGTATGCAGCTGCTAATCTCTCATGCCATAGGTTCTTAGATATTCTGTTACCATTAACTACAGCTACGCTGTAATCATTGTTTAGGTATTGAACACCTAGGTCTATTAGGGCTAGGGAGGCAATTATTAAGACAACTATTCCTACAGCTTTAAGTGCAGGTTGGAAGCTTTCCAGACCTTTTACTTTGGGTAGTTTTACCTTTTTAAGATCTATCTTTTTAGGGGTGATCTTCTTAAGGTCGATTTTCTTTTTAATGTCCTGTATTTTGTTCTTCTTTGGGGTAGTTTTTTTAGAAGTGCTTTTCTTTTTAGGCATTATAAATATGTTATGTAAAATTTAATATGACTAGTTTAACAAAATATTTGTTATTTGAAAAGAAGGGAGAGAATGTTACTCTCTGTGTAACATATGAACGTAAATGCTTCTATATCCGTTAGGGTGCTTAATAATTGCATAGTCTTGATTGCAATGGTCGGTATATGTGTACAGTTCTCCTTTTTCTGCGGCTAATACAACTGCATAGGCTGCTCCGGAAAGTCTTGATAAGTCCGTTGCATAGAAGTATGGCTCATTTGCATCTTGTTTATAATTATATGGCCAGTTAACCTCGTGATAATCTTGGGTTATATACACATCAGAACCCAATAAGGGGACTCCATATGCGCCAGGGTGAACAAAATTCCAGGTCCATCCATCTGGAGCCGGGGTCCTTCCTGATGGGGCACCCATTACCAAGTATCCCCCCTTGTAGATATCGACATTTGCGTAGAATCCTCCACTTGAGATAGTTGAGATTCCAAAATGAAGATGAGGTCCAGTAGAACCAGAGCAGGAACTAGCATAGGGATATAAGGTTCCAATTGCATCCCCTTTCTCAACGGGGCCCCTATATTTCATGTCGTTGATGTGGGCATTTATGTATCTCTGTAAGATTTCATCAAGTTCAGCTTGGATTTTTTTATTTCGTTTTAATTCCTCCAATAATTCTGCCTGACGAGCTCTAGATTCTGCTAGGAGACCTTCTCTCACATATCTTTGTCCCTCTAGACTTTCTCTACTATTAGCAAGTGATATCTTCTCTTCTTCAAGGGTATTCCTTGTTGCCTGTAAATCGGCTCTCTCTTGCTCGAGTTCTTGTTCCTCTTCTTCTATAACTGTGACTTTTTCATTGTACTCTCCTAGGTATCTTTCATCTTGAGATCGAGTTTCGGCTAAATATTTTGTTTTTCTTAGTATATTAGAGAAGCCCTTTGTATCTAGAAATAATTCGAGGGGGCCAATAAACGAGTATTTATATGCCTCTGTGACTCTTTTCATAACCGATCCCTGCAAGGTGTTTATTTCTTGACCCAGAACAGATAAGTTATCCTCTTTTTCAAGAATACTTTTTTCTAACAGTTTTATTTCAATATCCTTCGATGCAACCTGTATCTCAAGGGAAGTTATAGTCCTTTGGGTCTGTGCTATTTGTCCATTAATATAGTCTATTTTTTCTTCAAGAGAGAGTTGTTCATATTCCTCCTGCTCAAGTTCTCTCTGGATATTGGTTTCTCTACTCTGTAATAGCTCAAGTTGATCGGCTAAATAGTTATAGCATTCGTAGCTATCCTCAACCATGTAGTCAGGACAGGACGTTTGTGCTATTACAGGCTTGTCATAATAACTAACCAACCCAAAGAAAAAGGAAAGTGAAAAAACTCCTAGGAGAATTGTTAGAACAATATTCTTTCTTTTCATATAACTATTCTAAATATCTTTTAACTGCACTAAAACTACTAACAACACCAAGCAAGCCACCGAACAAAAGGTGTACTATGTAGTAAATCAGGATAAAAGTAATATTTAGAGAACCTAGAAAACCTAAATTAAAATCTGTAAGAAGCTGATTTATCCAGAAAGAAAAATCTGTATTCTGTGTATAGTAGACAGTAATATACCAAGGCACTAGTAGTAACGTAGCACCTAAGAACCCTCCAACCAAACCATAGAAGAAACCTTCTAGAATGAAAGGAAGCTTTATAAACTTATCCGTACTACCCACAAGATGCATAATCTGTATCTCATCCTGATGTGCATTAATATTAAAACCGATTGTTATCCTAATTAGGAAGATGGTAATAAGTAGTAGAGTAGAGATAAGAACAATAGAACCAACTGCAATTATCCTAGATAAAGTCTTAAGATTATCTACAACATCCTTAAAATACATAACCTCATCTATATAGGCATTAGTCTCTTTCTCTATATTTATATTCTCAATAATCTGGATTAAGGAATCTATGGATTTAGCCCTTATTTCTAGACTTGGAGGTAAAGAATCTGCCGTTACAGTAGATATAAGGTCTGGATTATCTGCAAAATCCTCCTGGTAGATTAGAAGTGCATCCTCTTGGGACACATATGTAATATCTTCTATAAGCTCAGGATCAAAAAGCTTATCTCTTAAAGTTAAGATATCTGCCTCCTTGGCATCCCTTTTAAAAAAGATTATTACCTGTGCCTTCTGTTCATAGTATGTAACACCTCTCTGTGCAATTATTGCCATTGAGATGAAGAACGAAGATATTGCTATTACTATTGTAGAAACAAATATAGTGGATAAAGATAACCACTTATTTCTTTTAATATTCTTTTTTGCAGTATTAAATATTTTTTCTGAAGTCATCTTTATCCTTCCTTACTATTTAAATATTTACGCACAAAATCTTCCAGAGATTCTTTTTCTTTCTTTGTAAGCCCTAAATTCTCTAAATCTCTCTCTGTTAAGTTTAACACCATCTCTATATTATTTATTTTAGCATCTAGAAGCTTATCTACAATCCCCTTGTTAAGACCTTTTAGAGTTTTATCTGCTTTTATCTTCTTTTTCTTCTTATCTTCTTTCTTATCCTTTTTGTTCTCGTCCTTTTTCTCTTCTCCCTTACTTTCTTTCTTCTCATTATCTGTTTTCTTTTCCTCTTCGTTTTCTGTTTCTATCTTAGAAGGAGCAGGAGGTTTTGGTTTACCAACGCAATCGTAATCTCCCTTAGTGTCTGAGACAATCTTTCCTTTGTCCATACGAATTACTCTTGTTTTCATTTCGTTAACAATGTCTCTGTCATGACTTATTACTAGAACTGTTGTCCCCGCCTTATTAATATCTTTTAGAATACTCAGTATCTGGAAGGCATTATCCGGGTCTAGATTCCCCGTTGGTTCGTCTGCAACTAAAAGATCTGGAGCATTGGCTAGGGCTCTAGCAATTGCTGCTCTTTGTTGTTCTCCTCCGGACAATTGTCTTGGGAACAGGTGTCTTCTGTCTTGTAGTTTAACCAGTTCAAGAAGGTAATCTGTTGTTTCATCAATTTCTTTATCTGCTTTCCCAAGTATTTCTAGTGCAAAAGCAATATTTTCATCTAGAGTCTTAGTAGGAAGTAATTTCATGTCTTGGAAGACTACACCTAACCTCTGTCTATATTGAGGTAGAAGTTTTCTAGGTAATTTAGGAACCTCTATATCTTCAAAGAGAATGTTCCCAGATGTAGGAAGTTCTTCCCTTATTAATAATCTTAGTAGAGTAGTTTTACCAGCCCCTGAAGGTCCAACTAGGAAGGAGAACTCTCCTTTATCTATTTCGAAGTGAATATCTTCTAGAGCTATTATGTCTTTGTCGTATTTTTTGCTGACCTTGTCAAAAAGTAGCATAGGCAGTTGTCATAAGTTTATCTACTCATATATATTACTGCAATCTCACTTGAGCTTCAAGAAACTTCTCAATGTCTCCATCAAGAACATCTTCAGGATTTTGTGATTCAACTTCTGTTCTTAAATCTTTAACAAGTTTATATGGATGTAGCACATAGTTTCTTATCTGGTTGCCCCAGGCTGCAGCTTTCTGCTCCCCAGTAATTTCAGAGATTTTCTCTACCTGCTTTTCTTCTTTAATCCTCCACAATTTTGCTTTTAATATTCTCATGGCCTCTTTTCTATTTTGTGCTTGACTTTTGTGTTCAGAGGAGTGGACTGTAATTCCTGTTGGTATGTGGGTAATCTGGACTGCAGAGGAAGTCTTGTTAACACTCTGCCCTCCTGGTCCTGAAGAACGAACTGCTTTAAACGAGATGTCCTTCTCTGGGATTTCTAAATCTTCCTTGCTCTCTTCAGAATCTTTAAGCATTGGTAAAACCTCTACCCCCGCAAATGTTGTTTGTCTAAGACCTTGTGCATTGTAAGGAGAGATTCTTACTAAGCGATGGACACCGTGCTCTTTCTTTAACATACCAAAAGAATATGGTTCTTCTATTTGTATGGTGACGGACGAAAGTCCTGCCTCACTTCCTTTTGTTATTTCTGTAGTTGTATGTTTCCATCCCTGTTTGTCAAAGAACATCGTATACATTCTATATAGCATCTCTACCCAGTCATTAGATTCTGTTCCTCCCTGTCCTGCGTTTATGGAGAGGATTGCTCCAAGGGAGTCGTATTCCTCTGAAAGGAATTTTCTTAAAGAGAATTTATCTAGTTTGGCTTTAATAGCGAGGTAGTCTTCTATTAGGTTGTTTTGTTCTGTTTCTTTCTCAATGGAATTGAATAGTTCCTCTAAGGATCCTATGTCATCTTGTAGCTGTCTTGCTGTTTCAATCTCATCTTGGATTACGGATATATTAGACATGGTTTCTTTGGCTTTTTCTTTGTCCTTCCAAAAATTCTCGTCAAGAGTTTCACTCTCTAGAAGTTTTAAACCTTTCTCTTTGTCTGCAAGTCCAAGGCTTTTAATTGTTTCCTCAATATCTCTCTTTAATTCTAGGACATCTCTTTTGCGTAAATCATTCATAGGATATATTATATGTTATATGTTCACTTGATTACCAATAGATATATGATGAATTTTTTTAAGAAAGAAAAACCAGTGGAACAACCTTCTCACAAAAATCTTTTAGATGTAAGGAACTTCGTTACACTAATAATTATGGATGGGTTAGGTATACATCCAGATAGGGAGGGGAACGCTGTGCTTGCTGCAAAGACACCCTTCCTAGATACTGCTTGGACATATGGTAGGTCTACCTTGATACATGCTTCTGGGACCCATGTTGGTCTCCCAGGGGAAGAGCCAGGAAATTCTGAGGTTGGACATCTTAACTTGGGTGCAGGTCAGGTTGTGTACCAATCTTTGCCAAGAATAAATGACGCTATCCAGGCGAGTGAATTAAAAGGAAACAATGTTATTAAAGAGATGTTTGCTCTAATTAGGAAAAGAAACACTAAACTTCACCTTGTAGGTGTTCTTAGTCCCGCAGGTGTTCATGGCCATATTGCACATCTCTTCTCGATACTAGATTTATGTAAGGCAAACAAGATAGATCCATATATTCATGTCATTTTAGATGGTAGGGATACCACTCCTATGGAGGGGCACCTTCATGTGCAGAAGCTAGAGGAGAAGTTGGCGGAACTAGGAATAGGAAAGATAGCGTCCATGCAGGGGAGATTCTATGGCATGGATAGAGATAATCGTTGGGATAGAACACAACTCGCTTACGATGTTATGGTTGGGATTGCAGAAGAGTCTTTTACTAACCCAGTAGAAGCGGTAAATATGGGTTACCAGAGGGGTGAAGATGACCAGTATTTCAAGCCTAGGGTCAGGGTAGATGGAAATAACAAACCTGTAGGTCCTGTTAAGGATGGAGATGCTATTCTTTTCTGGAATTTTAGAGAGGACAGGGCTAGACAATTAACTAAGGCTTTTGTAGTTAAACAGTTTACAGAATTTAACAGGAAGAATTATCCTAAGGATATATATTTTGCAACGATGACTGGTTACGAGGAAGGGTTACCTGCGAACCCAATATTCCCACCTTTGCCAATTAAGAAGCCTTTGGCTGAATATTTAGGGGAAAATAACAAGACACAATTCCACATTTCAGAAACAGAGAAATTTATGCATGTCACTTACTTCTTCAATGGTGCTACTGAGCAGCCACATCCAGGGGAGGTCTTTTTTAAGATTCCTTCTGCAAGGGTTGCGGATTACGCAGAAGTTCCAGAGATGAGTGCATATGGTATTAAGGAGGAGACAGTTAAGAGAATCAAGAACAATGCCAGTACTCACTATGATTTCATACTCCTCAATCTTGCAAACCCAGATATGCTGGGGCATACAGGAGATTTTAAGGCTACGGTTAAAGCCAATGAGATAGTGGATGAATGTGTTGCTGAGATATCTAAAGAGACATTAGCTGCAGGTGGAGCGGTTATAATAACTGCAGACCACGGTAACTGTGAGACCATGATAAACAGAACTACAAAACAGGTAGACATTGCACATACTAACAACCCAGTACCTTTGACTATACTAACAAGTATAAATGAAATTGAAGCTAAGGTTGGTGTCCCTTTAATGAGAATAGGGACTGGTCCCAGAGCAAACGAGACAGGATTGTTGGCAGATGTTGCTCCTACGGCACTGGGCTTAATAGGCATGGATTCTCCTGCAAATATGACAGGTGTAGACCTAAGGGGAGTGCTTTAAAATAGTTTTGTAATTTGTTATTCTGAGATATATCCTATTTAAAGAATTATAAGGACACAGTTGTGAGAATAAGTAGTAATAGAAAAAAGATATCCTTTCTAACAATATGTTCTTATATTACTCTTTCCGTTCTGTTTCTCTTCTCCCTAAAGTCAACTTCTTTTATGGAGATCTTCTCCTTTTCTCTTGGCAAGGCTTACGCTCAGGAAGAATCCGAACCGACATTTAAGCTTTATCCCCCAGGGGGGAGAGTTCTTAATAAAGATCAGGGATTTGTTGTCGATGTTTTAATAGATACTGCTGGTGAAGAGATAATATCAGCAAATTTCTCTCTTCTTTTTGACCCAGAGGTTTTACAAGTTAAAAAAGCTGAGAAAAATAACTCGCTTTTTTCTCAATTCCCTGACGACCAAGCAAGTATAGATAATAAAAATGGAGTTATATATCTAACAGGATTCACCCAATCCGGGACAGATTCACTTTACAGAACTCAGGGAGACCCAGATGTTTTTGCAAGAATAACTTTCCAAGTACTAGAGGTAGGAGAAACCAAATTGGACTGGGGGTATGGAGATGATGCTGGTTTTGCTACAGAGATCTACGGAGATGGTAGTCCTCCACAAAATATCCTGAAATCAAAACCAGATTCTGCGACTTTTACAATAGGGGAGGAGATATTAGATCCATCCAATTTGAACACCGGTTTTAGTGTTGACAAATACATAATTGTTACAGGTGCTGTTCTTCTTCTTTTTGGTGGGTTTATGGTTTTTACCAAGCCTAGGAGTTTTAAAAAGAAATCCGGGACAGTAGTAATCTATGATGAAGAATAATCTCTCTGGTGAAAACCCCTTCAGGAAAGATTCTAATATTAAGGTAGCATTAGTAACAGAATCTCTCTGGGAGATGGCTGGTTCTAACCGTGTTCTTGATATTTTTGCACAGATCTACCCTCAGGCAGATATATTTGCATTGTTTGGTAATAAAGAAAATTTATCTCCAAATCTGAAAGAAAGAGACCTAAGGTTTACATTCTTAAATGGAATTCCATTCATAAAGAAAATTTATAGATACACTTTCTTTCTTTGGCCAATTGCAATAGAGAATATAGATTTGTCGGATTATGATTTAATAATATCCGTTAGTAGCTCTGTAGCTCATGGAGTAATAACTCCGATGGGTTCCAAGCATGTAGTCTATCTAAATACTCCAATGAGATATGCCTGGGACCTGACATCTCTTTACAAAGAGGTTGTAAGTTTTGGTTTTTTCAAAAGGGTTGTAAGAGATTTTTTTCTTACTGTAAATAGAGCTTGGGATGTTGTGGCTGCAAGAAGGGCAGATGTAATAATTGCTAATTCTAAGTTTGTTTCAAAAAGGGTAAGAAAATACTGGGACAGGGAAGTTGATGCTGTTATATATCCACCCTCTGAGAGGTTCTCTGGCGAGATTAAAAAGGAGAGGGAAGATTACTTTGTAGCAGGTGCGCCATTTGAGCCTAACAAAAGGGGAGGCTTTCTTTTAGAATGTGCAAAGGAGTTAGGGTTTAACCTAAAGATTATGGGAGGAGGTTCTATGAAAAAGAAGCTGAAGAGGAAATATGGAAAGTATCCAAATATAGAATTCCTGGATTGGATATCCGAGGAGGAAAAATGGGAGTTATTATCTAATGCGAAGGGTTTTCTTGTCGGAGGGATTGAGGACTACGGCATTTTTAGTTGTGAGGCAATCAGTTGCGGAACTCCAATATTAGCTTACAAAGGAGGAGGTAGTGTAGAGATAATAAAGGAGAGCAGAAGTGGACTTTTCTTTAATAGCTGGGTCGTCTCAGAGTTTGAAAGAGCAATGAAAAAGTTTAATGAAACTGAATGGAAATATGAGGACATTGCTAAGTCTTTGGAGAATACAAATACTCAAGATAGTTTTAAAAAGAAAATAATATCTTTATTGGTTGAATAGCGGAGGCATTTTTGATATCATTTTTCTACCTTCTAGATGCCAAGATAGCTCAGTTGGTAGAGCATCTGTCTGAAGAACAGGGGGTCCCCAGTTCGAGCCTGGGTCTTGGCATATTCCTACAAGAGTAGGAGAAGTAATCCCCCAAGTATAATCCTGTAGATACCGAATACTGTTAACCAGTTTCTTTTTTTAAATCTTTTTAAAAGAAGTATTGATAAATACCCAACAACACCAGCGGTTACTATTCCAAGTATTTCCTCTATTCCAAATGAGTTTATATTTGTCTCTCTCATTAGTTCATATGCTGATGCTCCTATTAGTACTGGTAAACCAAGTAGAAAAGAATACTGTAGGGCAGTAAACTTGTTTAAACCCAACATCATTCCTGTGATAGTAGTTATTCCGGATCTGGATGTCCCGGGGATTAGGGCCAATGATTGTGCAATTCCCATAATTATAGATTCTTTTAATGTAACATCTTCGACCTTTGTTTCTACTGTATTCTCTTTATTCCTTTCAAGGATAATCATAACTATCCCCCAAAGGATTAATGACATGGAAAGGAAGATGTTTGCTCTTAAAGTCTTCTCAATGAAGGACTGAAAGAGGAGTCCAATTACCCCGGCAGGAATGCTGGATAGTAATATTTTGAGGTAAAAAGAGAACTTCGCTTTGGTAAAAATATCTTTGAAAAGAACTTTAGAAAAGTAAAGTATCAATGCAAGAGTAGTGCCTAGATGAAGAGTTGTAAGGAAGTATGTTGTGGCGTCGAATTTAAGTAGTTCAGAGGTAATGAGAAGGTGGGCACTACTTGAAACGGGGAGAAGTTCTGTAAGTCCTTGGACGAACGCTAGTATTAGGTGTTTTAGGATATCCATATTTTTCTTGAGTTAGATAATTTGTGTTATTGACATTATATATAAATTTGCAGAGAAATTTCAGAAACAGGAGAAGGGGTGTGCAACTGTGTCCCTATATTGAAAAATATCGTATAGATTGTTATTATATTCAAGCCTAGCTTAAAGGATATTGCGAGAGTAGTTCAGCTGGCTAGAACGACACATTGCCAATGTGTAGGTCGCGGGTTCGAACCCCGTCTCTCGCTTTCCACTTCAATTGAAATTATTCTACTCCTCTTGGTTTTTGTTTTTGCCCAATTCCTTCTTTATTTTCTTAAGGAGCCCATTATTAAGGAGTTTCTCTCTGTTTAAGTATATATAGATGATGATTCCTAGCAGGATTAGGCCTAGGGAGACATTGTTGAAAGTATCTATTATTTTCTTTATCTGGTCCCAGTTAAAACCAATTTCTGCTCCAAGGAGTGCAAAACCATAACCATAGACTATTGTCCCTCCAAATACCGCAAGTGAGAACAAGGGGATGTTTAACCTCACATAACCACCAATTAAAGTAGCAACTATTCTTAGCCAAGGGACAAAACGGGTGATTAAAATGTAGAACACTCCTTTTTTCTGAATGGACCTGTATCCCTCATTGTAGGACTTTTCATTAACACCCAAAACTTTGCCTTTTCCTTTTGTAAGGAATTTAAGAAAGTCCTTGTTACTGAAGTAGTAACCTACGAAGTAGGTCAAATATGCTCCCATGACCTCACCTAAAGCGGCGACTATAGCAATCTCTAAAATATTCTGAGGCATTATTGCCCCAGCCATTGCTATTACAATCTCGGCAGGGAATATTCCAAGGCATGCTAAGAAGACGCCCCAATATCCTAAATTTGCAAACCAGAGAGTTATCTCTTTTAATATTTCACTAATCACAATATGATATCTTAGCAGATTATATTTGAAAAAGTATAGGTTGTTTAAATCGATCGGGTTGAATGCTAATATCTATATATGGACAAGGTTGTAGACAACAATATTAAAAAGAAGAAGAGATCCTTCCTCAAGGAAAGGATTATGAGATTTAAGATTGTAGCCCTCATTAGGAAGAATCTTCCACTCTCTATTTTTATTTTCCTCTTAATAATTTCTTTTTTAGTCGGCCTTTGGGATGTAAGAAAGTATGAGCTTTACGATCTAAGCGGAGAGGAAGTTGAAGAGGAGATATCTTTTTCAGTTAGTAATTACTTGAAAGAAAACGTCACAGGAGAGAACTATTTTCTTCTCAGCCCATCTTCTCTTGAAAAGGACCTCTACTTACAAATCCCAAAGCTAAAAACTGTAAGGATTGAAAAGGTTGCACCTAACAAGCTGGTTCTCTTTCTAGAAGATTTTGACAAGAAGTATGTTGCATTCCTTAGAGACCAAAAATGTTATCTCCTTGCGCAAGAGGGAATAGTTCTTGATTCAATATGTGAAGAGTCTGAAGCAGAATGTTGTCAGCAGTATGGCCTAGACAATTCTTTAACATATTTTTCTTCCGAGGAGGTTGAACCATCCATTTTTGAAGATGAAAAAGATAGATTGTTAATAATGGAGGAGGTAGGGAAGATTGTTACAATCGTGGATACATTCAATTATAGAATAAAGAGGATTGTTTTAAATAAGGAAATAGTCGAACTGTATGATGAGAGTGACAGGGTTTTTAGGTTTACAATTTCGGCAGATATTGATATACAATTAAAGAGATTTATAGTCGTTGCAGGAAAGATAAATTCTGAAGAGATGAATTTTTCATCCTTAGATTTGAGGTTTGAAAGACCGGTGATGAGAGAGTAAAAGTTCTTGCTAAAATAGTCAATATTGATTATATTATTAAGTAGAGCTTGTTTAATTAGAATTTTTGTATATAATAAATTTAAAGTAAAATTACTGCCTCTTAACAAATATGGCACGCAAAATAATAACAGCAATAGACGTAGGTTCCTCCAAGATTACTACAGTTATAACCTCAGTAGAGGATAATCAACAACCCACAGTTATAGGTGTTTGTTCTCATCCAAGTAAAGGAATAAAGAAGGGTGTAGTTGTAAATATAGATGATGCTACCGCAGCAATATCTGAGAGTGTTACCGCAGCAGAGAGAATGGCTGGAGTAACAGTTTCTGATGTTTATGTATCTATAAATGGTGAGCAGGTAACTAGTTTAAACAACAAAGGAGTTGTAGCAGTTGCTGGTTCAGAGATAACAATAGATGACACATACAGAGCAATAGAGAATGCTAGAACACTATCTTTGCCAGACAATCTAAATCCTATTCACATTATTCCAAGAGAGTTTGTTGTAGACAACCAGGGTGGAATAAAGTATCCATAGGAATGAGTGGTGGAAGACTTGAAGTTGAAACACATATAATCACGGCACCTAATTCTTACTGGCAAAACATAAAGAAATGTGTAGATCAGATAGGTTCCAATGTATATGACGTTATCTTTACAGGTTGGGCTTCTTCTCTTTCTGTTTTAACAGAAACCGAGAAAGAATTGGGAGTTACACTTTTAGACATTGGTTCAGGGACAACAAGTATCTGTATATTCCAAGAAGGCGCAATTATATATAGTGGTTGTATTCCTCTAGGTGGAAACAGTATTACTAGTGATATCGCAATAGGATTGCAGGTCTCTCTAGAAGAAGCTGAGAAGATTAAGGTGAATATGTCAGATCTTCTAGATAATAAATATTCGGAATCAAAAAATAGGGATTTAGATTCTACTCCTGCATTACTTAGGAAAGAGGATGAACCAAAGAAAAAGAGTAAAGGACCCGAGATAGATTTGAATGTAATTGGGGTAGACAAGAAAGTTTCTAAGGAAATGTTACAGAAGATTGTAGAAGCAAGATGTGAAGAAATATTTGAAATGGCTAAGGAGAATGTTACTAAAGCAGGATACGAAGTTGCAATGCCTGCTGGTATTGTCCTTACAGGTGGAAGTAGTTTATTAAAAGATCTTACTAAATTAACACAGAACATCTTTGGTGTAGCAGCAAGAGTTGGTTATCCTTCAGGCCTTACAGGTATGGTAGAGGAGATATCTGAGCCTTCATATGCTACTGTTCAAGGATTAATAAAGCATGCTCTTGATGATGATGTCGAAATCTCTTCATCTGGAGATAAAGGCTCTGCTAATATAGGGGGATTCTTTAATAAAGTTATAGAGTGGTTTAAGTCTTTACTGCCCTAGAAGATAATTTAATTTAACAGTAAAGTAGAATGTTAGTCACAACGAATGTTGATCCAGTTGCCAAAATTAAGGTCGTAGGAGTTGGCGGTGGAGGATGTAACGCAATAAATACAATGATCTCCGACTATGAAATCAACGGTGTTGAATTCATGGCGTTTAATACAGATGCTCAGGCATTAAAGATGTCTCAAGCGCCAATAACACTCCAATTAGGAGAGGAATTAACCCAGGGATTGGGTGTTGGTGGTAATTATGAACTAGGTGCACAATCAGCAGAAGAAAGTTTAGACCAGATTCAGGAGCTTCTAGAAGGAGCTAATATGGTATTCATTACAGCAGGAATGGGTGGTGGAACAGGAACAGGTGCCGCTCCAATAATTGCCGGAGTTGCAAAGAATATGGGTGCACTTACAGTAGCTGTTGTTACAAGGCCATTTGACTTTGAAGGAACTAAGAGAAAAGAAATAGCAGAAGAAGGAATAAACGCATTAAGAGATAAAGTAGATACTCTCATTGTTGTTCCAAACCAGAGATTGTTAGAAATAGTAGATGAGAGCGAAAGATTGTCTTTTATAGATGCAATGAAGAAAGTAGACTCTGTTTTAGCTGAAGGTGTAAACAGTATTTCTAGCTTGATTAGCCAAACAGGATACATTAATGCAGACTTTAATGACGCTAAATCTGTAATGGAAAATGCAGGGACAGCATTGATGGGTATTGGTAGAGCAAGTGGAGAGAATAGGGCTGCTAAGGCTGCAAGAGAGGCTACAACCAGTCCTCTATTGGATATGTCTATCGAAGGTGCTACAGGTGTTCTTTACAATGTTGTAGGTTCTGACCTAACACTTCCTGAGATTAGTCTCGTATCTGAACTTATTAAGGAGGCAGTAGATCCTGCAGCAAATATTAAGTTTGGAGCACAGATAGATCCAGAACTAGGAGAGGAGCTTTCTATAACCATCGTAGCTACAGGTTTTGACGAAAAGAAGCAGGTCTTTACTAGAAAACAGCAAGATTTTACTACTCCTGGATCAGTCAGAACATTCGGTTTTGATTCTGATGAAGAGGAGATAACAGAAGTTCAAGAAGAGGATAATTCACAGTCATTTACAACAGAAACTCCACAGGAAGATCTTCCATCCTTTGAAGAAGATGAAACTCCAGATATTGAGGAGGTAAAGAAGGGAAATGTTCCAGATGACATAGGGGATGATCCTTTAGATGTTCCCGCCTTTATGAGAAAGAAGGATGGCAATTAGGCTCTCATAATGCTATAAATCTAATATGAATTCACTAAGTTCTACGACGAAAAGGAGCTCTTTTGGGGTAAGCATAATTCTTCCTCTTTTAATTCTTTCTGCGATAGGGATATTAACACTTCTCTCTACAACGATACTCCCCAAGGGAGGTTTTGGTGATTTAGAGATTGTTTACAAGCAAATTCTCTTTGTCATATTTGGCTTTGCTCTTTTTTTCTTAGTATCCAGGGCAGAACTTTCTTACATCAAGCATTGGCAAAGCATTTTTATAATATATCTTCCAACTCTGATACTCCTAATTGTAACCTTACTTTTTGCTCCAACAATAAACTTTGTAAGGAGATGGCTAGTTATTGGCGGTATACAGATACAGCCATCTGAGATTGCTAAGCTAGTAGTAGTTATCTATACCGCTGTATTAATGTCTAAAAAGGAAAGTTTTAACGAATGGCTTCTTTTTGGAATATCTTTTCTTCTAACATTACCATTTGTCATCTTAATATATCTTGAACCAGATGCAAGTATGTCATTCCTTACTCTCTTGGTTTGGTTCTTTGTAGCCTTCATGGGTTTGACTAATCCCTTGAGAAATACGGCAGTTCTTCTAGTTCTAAGTCTTGTTTTTGGAGGCTTTCTTCTTGGGACAATAACGGGGAGTCTTGGATGGTATTTACTAATAATCCCTGGAGTTATACTTACAATCTTTATCTTCTATTCTAAGAACTCATGGAGAAAGGCAGTTGTTATCTCCTTAATAGTCGGATTATTTTTGGGTCTCTTATCTTCTGCAATATGGCAGGGATTACTTCAAGATTACCAAAAGAACAGAATAGTAGCGTTCTTAAACCCTTCTGAAACAGAATCTGACATCGGTTTTAATGTAAATCAGGCTAGGATTGCAATAGGGTCAGGGCAATTACTAGGAAAAGGTTTCGGGAATGGGACTCAGAGTAAGAGAGATTTCCTCCCTGAACACCAAACAGACTTCATATTTGCATCTTTTGCGGAAGAATTTGGCTTAGTAGGGAGTCTCTTCTTAATAGGTTTGTATGGTTATTTAATAGTTCGTTGCTTCTTAATAGCTATGGATACTTCCAAGAAACAATTTCTTTCTCTTCTTGTGTTGGGTATAGGTATAAAGCTCCTTTTTGAGGTCTTTATTAACTTAGGAACAAATACTGGAGCAATTCCAGCCACAGGGATTCCCCTGCCTCTTATGAGTGCAGGAGGGAGTATTACAATTATGACTCTTCTTTCTTTTGGTCTTGTTCAGAATGTTAAAAGAGAAAATGACACAATGAAGGCCAATGTAATGTTGGAGGAGTAGCCCGTTGTCCCATAGTAAAACGCCTTCTTTTCTGATATAATCCTTATTGTATTTGCACTTTAACACTTTAATAGGCATTGGTTTCAGAACAATAGGAGGTTGTGATGGCCAGCAAATTTTGGTTGAACTTTTTTACTACATTACTGGTTCAGAAAGGGCCTTGGGAGATATTTGCGGAAATTCTTTTTTTAGGATTTCTAATTCTTCTTCTGATTGCCATAGTTGTTTGGTTAATAATAATTGAAATATTTTAGCAAACAAAAATTTCCAGACCTATAAGGAGGTTCCGATGGAAAAAAGTTTTTGGTGGAAGTTTTTTAGTATTATGTTTCTGATTAACCTGATTGTGATTGGTACCAGCTCCTATTTGACTCTGAGAACAAGAGAGTACCAGTCTGATATTCAGATCAATTTCCCTTTACGGGAAGGATGGGTTGTGGAGATAAGGTCTGATCAAACGGCACTTTTAACAGCTGCCAGCTCAGAATATCTCTATCTACAGAAGGAAGGTTCCCTTGATCCTCAAGATGTAATTGCGGCAAAGCCCTCTGAGAGGCCAGTAAATTACGAGGATGATACTTACTTCTTGGCTCAGGAAACAGTTCTGAATTCGGACTGGATTGTCAAGGAGTCTTCTGGTGCGGAAGGCCAACTTGAGCGGTTTCAGGAGGACACGGATCTCTATGTGAGGATTTATCCTCAACCTTATGTTGTCACTGAGACCATCCTTATGATCACCTTTGTCTTTCTTTTCATTTCATTCTTGGTTACAGGACTTGTGTGGTCAATGACCTAATCGAGAAAATTTTTTGTTAAAGTGCAAAAAGCTTGGGAGAGATTGTTATGTATGGTATATACCATCTTACTCATAATCTCGTTATTCCCAAGCTTTTTTCTTTATAAAGTTGACTTTTTATAAATATTAAATTAAAATCCCTCATGATGGCAGACACAAAGAAAACAACCACAAAACCAAAGAAAGAAACAACAGAGAAGGCAGCTAAATTTGCTGTTATTAAACTAGCTGGTTCCCAGCTAAAAGTTTTTGAAGGGAAACAGTACGAAGTTAACAAATTATCTGGAGAAAAAGGAGATAAGATAGAAATTAAGGATGTTTTACTTGTTTCAGATGGTAAAGACACCAAGATAGGTAAACCATTGGTTAAAGACGCTAAGGTAGAGCTAGAGATCACTTCCCAGAAGAAGGGAGAGAAGATAGATGGTCTTATTTACAAAGCAAAGTCCAGATACAGAAAAAGATATGGTTTTAGACCAGAGATAACAAGAGTACTTGTTAAAAAGATATCCTAATGTTCAAGCAATATTTTTTCCAAGCAGGGAGTTTTCCTAACCTCTCATATGTAGAGCTAGTATCTGTATTCCAGTTATATGGCTTAAGCAAGGACAACATACACCTCTTTACAGAGGACATATTCGTAATTAAAAGTGATGATGCTACTGAGGAAGTCTTAAGCAAGATATTTAATAGGCTAGGGGGCTTTGTAAGGTATGGAGAGATTATCGGGAATACAGAAACTTTTCTAAAAGAGTTTAGAAAAAGTGAAGACAGAGTAGTTTTTGGAATAAGCTTACTAGGGGAATTAGACAGGTCAGAAGCAGGAAAAGATAATACCTTTATTAAGAAACTTGCAAACCAAGTTAAAAAGGGACTAAGGGAAAGTGGATTATCTGTAAGATTTTTAATTCCAAGAGGTAAGGGATTTGAACTTAATGCAGCCCAGGTTATTAACAACGATATCCTTGAAAAAGGGTTTGAATTGTCAATTATAAGAAACCGAGAAAGAGGCGAAGAGATCTATGGTAATACAATTGCTATACAGGATCTAGAAGGCTATGTAGAAAGAGATATGAATAGGCCATATTCAGACATTAAAATGGGAGTATTACCTCCTAAACTTGCAAGAATGATGGTTAACTTTGCAGGATTAAAAGATGGAACAATATGGGATCCATTCTGTGGCTCCGGAACAGTCCTTATGGAAGCAGCTGTATTAGGTTACAACTTCTTAGGTTCGGATATAGATGAAAATGCTCTTTATTACAGTGAAGAGAATATTAAATGGTTAAATAAGCATGGGTATCTAGGAAATGTTATTTATGAACTTTTTAAACTAGACGTCACTGACCCAGACAAGGAAGTCATTAAGGAATTAAGGAATACAAAGGTAGATGCAATAGTTTGTGAACCCTTTATGGGCCCTCCTCAGAAAGATGTTCTATCCAAAGAGAAGGCAGATCGATTACTTAACTCTGTAAAAGAGTTATATCTCTCTCTTTTTAAGATGTTAGATGAAGAGGTTGGAGTTCGGGGTAGTAAGATGGTTTTAATAATCCCCTCATACAAAACCAATGATGGGTGGAAGACCTTTAGCATCTATGATGTGGTAAGTAATAGGTGGGAACTTCTAAATTCAGAACTTTCCCCTAGTAAGGACTTGAAGTGGGGTCGTAAAAATAGTATTATCACAAGGAACATTTACATACTACAGAGAACGTAGTATTTAGATAATTTGAAATTATACAAGCAATGTCACATGTTGCAGCGGCAGCGACATCATCGAACTTCGGGAATGTTGCTGGAAAAAGATTAGGACTTAAAAAATACGCAGGAGAAGTTGTTAAACCAGGTAACATAATTGTTAAACAGAATGGTTCTGTTTTTCACCCTGGAAAAAATACATACATATCTAAAACCCACTCCATTCACGCTAAAATAGATGGTGTAGTTCAATTTAGAAGAATGACTGGTTTCAAGAGAGGGCAATTTTATATAGATGTGGTAGAATCAAAGTAGCATTATGCCTAAGTCCAAATTTGTACAGATAGAGAGCAAAAATGCTCTTTTAGAGTTGTTAAGAGAGGGTAGAGATTTTGAAAAGATCTTTGCTGTTGGTAATGCTTTTAAAGATCCCAAGAGTAAAGAGATATTCGAATTGGCAAGAAAAAAGAGTGTCCCCATTATTAAAGTTTCCAGAAGAGTTATAAATAGAAAGCTTAGAAGTTCTTCTTCTGAGAGTATTATTGGTTATATGTATTCCCAAAATGACTGGAAATTAACAGAACTTCTAGACAAGATTTACCAAGCTGGAAAGCAACCATTTTTCTTAATCCTAGACGATTTGAAGTATACGCAGAATGTAGCAGCAATAATGAGAACTGCTTTTGGTGTTGGTGTTAATGGTGTTATTGTTAATCCCCAGAAAAAGAGTTTAGTATCTGATGAGACCCTTAGAATATCTATGGGTGCAGCTGAAAGAGTTCCTCTAGTAGAGATGAACCTTTTTAATGCCCTTAAGACACTTAAGGAAAATGACATAAAAGTTTATGCCGTAGATATGGAGGGTGAACCTTATTACGAGAAAGATCTCACTGGACCAATAGCATATGTTTTAGGAGCAGAGGATGTAGGTATTTCAACTGGCATCATGGAGAGAGTAGATGGTAAGATTTCCATTCCTATGAGAGAAGGTATCGGGTCTCTAAATGTTAGTGTGAGTACTGGAGTATTAACCTACGAGAAGTTAAGGCAAGAAGTTACTAATTCTAAAGAATCTTAAAGTCTGACTATTCTTCCTGTTCCAGAAGTTTTTCCATTAAGTCTTTTAATTCCTCTTTTGTGTTATACCTAATTACAACTTTCCCTCCCTTTGTCATTTTTGTAATATTTGCAGTGTAGCCAAGCCTTTTACTTAACATCTCAGAATATTTTTCTGTCTCCTTGTCACTCTTTTTCCAACTCTTTGTGCTAGAACCCTTCCCGTAATTAATCTTTCTAACCAAAGCTTCCGTTTCTCTAACGCTCATCCCTCTTTTAACAACAAGGTCTGCAGCCGCTATTAATGAAGTGTCATCCTTTAGGCCAAGTAGTGCTCTTGCATGACCCTCGGTTAATTTCCCATTTAGAACATCTTCTTTTACTTCCTCTGGAATAGCTAGAAGGCGAATCTTGTTTGTAACTGTGACCCTGTTTAAACCAACTTTTTTAGCGATGTCATCTTGTGAGACACCAAATTCATCTATCATTTGTTGGAATGCATAAGCTTCCTCTAGGGGGTTAAGGTCTTGTCTCTGGATGTTTTCTATAAGGGCAAGTTCCAACATATCTTGTGGGGAGCTTTCCTTTATTACAATAGGAACGGTTTTAAGTCCTGCTAGTTGAGCAGCTCTTAATCTTCTTTCTCCTGCTATAAGGAAGTATTTGTCGGATTCCTTATCTTTCGTGATAATTAAAGGTTGGATAACACCTTTCTCTCTAATAGAATCTGCAATCTCTATCAATTCCTCTGGATCTATTTGCATCCTTGGTTGGTAAGGATTTGGCTCTATCTTTGTTATGTCAAAATTTGGATTGTAAGCACTACTAGAGTTATCTATCTCTTTAGAATCTATTAATGCAGCTAATCCTTTTCCTAATCTTTGTGTGTTACTCATACTAATTGAATTAAAAATTTAAACTTTAAAACGTTTTATAAATTCTCCAGCAAGCTTTTTATATGCTAATGCCCCTGTGGATTTATCATCATATTGTAATATCGTCTGGCCATAGGATGGGGCCTCTGACAATCTTACATTTCTTGGGACAATTGTCTTGAATGCAGTGTCCTTGAAGAATTCTTTAACATCGCTGACCACATTCTCTGACAATTTGGTTCTGCTATCATACATCGTTAATATTACGCCCCCAATTACAAGCTTAGGGTTTATACCTTTAATAAGCTTTGTTGTCTCTATAAGCTGTCCTAGACCTTCTAGGGCGAAATATTCACACTGTATAGGGATTAAGAGGTAATCTGCAGCGCTTAGTGCATTTATGGTTAACAAGCCAAGCGATGGAGGACAATCTATAATTACATAATCAAAATCTTCAGACATCTGGCTTATCGCTTTTTTAAGAAGAGATTCTCTTGTAAGCATATTTACCATCTCTATTTCTGCTCCTGCCAATGAAAGGTGTGAAGGGACGAGGAAAAGATTATCGGTAGAAGTAGAGACAAAAACAGAGGATATGGAGTCTCCTTCTACTAATACATCATAAATGCTCTTGTAAGGAGCTTCATCTGCTGTATTCCAACTCTGTTTGTCAAACTGTTGTGTAAATCCTAATCCAGAGGACAGATTAGACTGTGGGTCCATATCTATAACCAGAACCTTTTTCTTTCTTGCAGCAAGGCTTGCTCCAAGATTCATGGTTGTAGTCGTCTTTCCGACTCCTCCTTTTTGATTAGCGATTACGAAGGTTTTCATATTTCTACTTTATCATGTTTCACAAATGATTTCTACAAGCTTGGGTACTCTTGGTGTGTAACTATCCTAAATTCAGAGAATGGGAAATAAACAATCCATGCTTTTCCTTTTATATCTTTTTCAGGTATTGGGCCGAACACTCTAGAATCAGAACTATGAGGCCTGTTGTCTCCGCAAACAAAATATTCTCCAGCAGGAACCTTTTTGGATTCTCCTTCTTTGAGATATTCTCCTCCATTAGTATAAACGGAGTCTGCTAGATAGTCAGATTCGTCTAAAAGCTTGTTGTTAACATATAATTGGCCATCTTTAAGCATTACTGTGTCGCCTGGTAATCCGATGACTCTCTTAATGAAATCTTGGGTGTCAGAATATTTAAAAATGATTACATCTCCTCTCTCAGGTTCTCCCAGTCTGTAGGATATTCTGTTTGCCATTAGGTACTCCCCGTTTTTGTAAGTAGGGTGCATAGAGTTTCCAATGACCTCGTGTGGAGTCATCACAAATATGTAAAGGACTATTGATATTACCAATGCAACAACAACAGTTTCTAGTAGTGAAACAATAAATTTCCCGACAGAAGCAAATGCCGAGGAAACCTTCTCAGTCTTTGTTACTTCTTCTTGTGTAGTTTCGTACATTATCTTAACCTTCTGCAAAATTATTTCTACGTGCTCTGTATAATAGTAATCCAAAAGGAGGAAATATGCAATTAAATTCCCTTATTGCTTTACTAGTAGGGCATTTTTGCTATAATTGGAGATGGAAAAGCACACTGCTTTAAAAGCAGAGGGTCTAGATAGAAATGAAGCCCTGAGAAACTCAGGCAAAAGAATAATTTGCGATTCTTTATTGCTTGCTGCGGAAGTTATTGAGAAAAACAGAAATGTTTGGGATTTGGTTAAAAAGGGTATTGTGGATGACCAAAATGAATTGGTTCAATCTGTGGGAATTCTTTTGGGAATGGAGATGGCAAGAAAGCATGAGAGAGCTAAGGGGGGGGCATTGCCAGAAAAACTACAATTTACCTTTGGTTGGAAGTATCAAGCTCTTAAAGGGGAAGATTTTGAAGATGTTGTTTGTGAATATGAAGCCATAAGGGAATGGCTGAAGGATCCGGACTCTGAGGTCTAAGAAATACCGCTACGGGGAATCGAACCCCGGTTTACAGGATGAAAACCTGTTGTCCTAAACCACTAGACGATAGCGGCACAACGAAAAGATTTTACTATAATTAACCAGTTTTGTGAAGTTAAAGAAATCCTTAACGATTAAGCTCTTTAAGGATCTGTTGTTCTTCTGCAAATGTTGCTCTTCTGTATTCATTTAGTTCTCTGTCAAAGACATAGCGTCTTCTACATTTACATTGAACCATAGTTCTGTTGTCAGATAGCTTGCCTAATTTAGATGCTTTATCTAAGGGATATGTACAGCCAACACAGAGTCTCTTTTCCAGAAGTACTTCTTGAAACGGTCTTACTAGTTTTTTAACCATGTTCCTATTCTATAAGTAATATATGCCGAAGAGAGGACTCGAACCTCCACGGGAGATTATCCCACATGCTCCTAAGGCATGCGTGTCTGCCAGTTCCACCACTTCGGCATAGCAGTGACTATTTTACTAAATAATGAAGTTTTTTAGTAGGGTAAGGTTAAATTTTTAATTTTGAATAACAGTTGCGGTTTCCATAAATCTAAGAATATCTTGTGGGGTAGATTTCCCAAAGACGGCTATATTGTAATAATCCTTTCCTATATTTCCCACCGCGGCATAATCGACGGATCCATCTTTGAAGATTGTTTGTGTGAAAAAGAATCTTCGATTCTCTCCCGCGTATAATTTTATTTTTAAGTTCTTTAAATCTCGACCATGACTTGGTTCGATTGTGAGCATCTCCTTTGTCTCTCTCGTCATTGTGTTTATGGTTCTTCTGGCCTTAAACGGACTCTGTAGAGAGCTTAAGATGTCGTCTAAGGTCTTAATGTAGTCCTCGTCTGTAAGTTTCATGATTGTTGTCTCACCTCCTGACGCTGAGTCTGTAAGACTCTCAGTTTTTTGTTCGCCTGAAGGGTCCTTCCTGTTATTAATCTTATAATTTTCAGAAGCAAGGTCGAAGGAGAGCATCAGGTCTTTGGAAGTGTAAGCTTGCGTATCTTCGTGCTTATCAATCTTTTTAGGGATTGAAGGTGAAACGAGATATATAACTGCGAGGAGTTGTAAAACTGCAAAGATGATTAATATAATCTTGATGGGGCTTTTCATAATCTTATTATACAACAGAAACTTAACTCTCTTCTATACCTCCAAATATCTCTCCATATACCTTGATATGTCCATCTTCGCTGTGTGGAGCATTTTTAAGGACATCGTCTTGTTCGAGAGATTTCTTGGGTGTGTCCTCTCTTAAGTTATCAAAAGGGATTCTTGCTTTCATAGGTTGGACCTTTGAGGTGTCTACCTCTTGCAATACGGATGCAGATTCTAAAATAGTTTCCATCTGTGGGGTAAATTTCTCTTCCTCTTTTTGAGTAAGAGAAAGTCTCGAAAGCTTTGCTATATGTTTTATATCTATCTTCATTATTTCAACTCCTTTATTAAAATATCCCTAACTTCGTTAGGATCTGCAGCTCCTTTAGTAGCTTGCATAACCTGACCAACAAGAAAACCAAGTGTTGCTTGCTTCCCACCTTTGTAATCTTCTACGGCCTTTGTATTCTTCTGTATTACTTCTTTTACTATGTCATCAAGATTGTTGGTGAGCTCTTCCTTCTGCTGTATTACTCTTTCTAATTCTTCTGCGAGATTTTTATCTTCTTTCACAGACTGGTTAAGTAGTTCCTCCGCCTTGTTCTTTGTAATATCTCCTTCCTTGAAGGCCAATATTAGAAGTGCAAGGTCATTGATTTCTATATCTAAGTTACCCATAGCGAATACTGGCCCCATTAACCAGTTAGATGCTTCAAGTGCAGAATCTTTCTCGTTTAGGTCTTGTCTTAATCTTTTGTAGAGACTTTCGAAATATTCCGAACTCTCCCGAGAGGAAGAGATAACCTCTGCAGCATATTCTGAGAGCTCGAGTTCTCCAATATATCTTTTCATTCTCTCCACAGGAATCTCGACCAATTCCTCAGAGATTCTATCTACGTCTTCATCCGAAATTTCAACAACAGGGATGTCTGGCTCTGGCATATATCTGTAGTCATCTGCAGTTTCTTTGGTTCTCTGGTATTCCGTAATATTCTTGTCTGCATTCCAACCTCTTGTTTGCTGTTCTATCTCTTTCCCTTCTTCTAACTCTTTAGTTAGTCTTTCTACTTCGTATTGTATAGATTTCTCTACAGCTGTTATTGAACCAATATTTTTTACTTCTACTTTAGGATTTAATTTGTAATCTCCAACAGGCAGTATCTGGCCATCTCTGTATTCCCATTTACCTTTCTCCTGCAGAGATATATTTGGTTCACATCTCATCTGACCTTTTTCCATGTCTGCATCGGAGATTCCAAGGTATCTTGCTATTTTTCTAATTTCTGTTGCAAAATCTTTTGCATCTTTAGCTGTTCTTATACAAGGCCTTGTTACAATCTCTATGAGAGGAACCCCCGATTTGTTGTAATCTATTAAGGAGTACTGTTTGCCAGTAGAGTTTTCAACATGGTGTGTAGATTTAGCCACATCTTCTTCTTGGTGTATTCTTTCGATATCTATTTTTACACCCGATGTTGTTTCTACATAACCATCTGAACAGATGGGTCTTTTGTACTGACTAATCTGGTAACCTTTTGGCAAGTCAGGGTAGAAGTAGTGTTTTCTGTCAAAGTGTATCTCTTTGTCTATATCGCAGTTAAGAGCTAATCCCATGAGTATACAAAGCTCTATGGCTCTTTTATTTGGAACAGGTAATGCTCCTGGTAGTCCCAAACATACCGGACAAACATGTGTATTTGGTTCTTCTTGAAAGTAACCTGTTGGACATGAGCAAAACATTTTAGAGGAAGTATTCGTCTGAACGTGTATCTCTAAACCTACAATAAGGTCATATTTGCTCTCTAAGTTAGTACTAATCTGTTTTTCTGACATCATGTAATATTAACAATTTACTGGGGCTATATCAATTCTTCATCCTTAGGAGTCATCTCTTTAGCTAGAACGTAGAATGTTCCTCTTCCTCTTCCTTTTTGTTTTATGTACTTCTTATCTACCATGTCCTGGAGGTCCCTATATGCCGTCATAAAGGATATCCCCATCAACTTGGTATACTTACTCCTCGTAATCTTTTTATTCACAGCAAGGTAGTCTAGGAGCTGTATCTGTCTTTGGTTAAGATGTAATTCTAAGGAACCCTGTTTTTTAACTTTGCTGTTATATGTTTCTTTGAAATCTTCTGTAACTTCTAGCACAGTAAGAGACGAAGTGTAGAGGAATGCTTCTAGGAATGTTGTTAAGTCAAGTTTACTCTTAGACAACTTAAATGCAGAGAGAAGATCTTGAGATATGTTCTCTGTAGATTTGAAGAAAGGAACTATATTCTCTGGATTATATCCATATTTCTTACTGAGTGTTTCGACCATAAGTAGTGCAGTTATTTGGTTCCCAGCGAGGAATGGTGCCTTGTCTATGAATTCAAAGAGTAGAACACCTAATTTAATAAGCTTGTGGTTGTTATCTTTGTCATTTTCTATCCAATCAAAGATCTCGTTAAAATGACTATTCAAATCCAGCTTAGGATAAAAGTCTCTAGCCTTATACCATGTATCATAGATTTCATTTGGTTTCTCTGAAAAACTTCTAACTTTGGCTAAGTCCCATTCATCTACAATATTCTTCATAACTAATTTGTTTATGTGGGAAGCAAGATCCATGGATGGTTTAAGAGCATTTCTGTCGTTGTAAGACCTAACAAAATCCTTAGCATTTCTAAAGTTTGTAAAGAGTTTAAATTCTTTCTTCTGGGATGGCATCTCCTGTCCTCTGTGTATCTGTAGAGCTTGGTTGTAACCGATACTATTTCCTACCAAATCCCCTAGAGCATTTATATCCTGAGCCGAATATTTTTCTTCCAAGGGAGTTTTGTGTTTGTCCGGGAGTTTGTTATTTTTAAGGTTGTTAATACTTAGTTCGTATTTAACGATGTATCTGAGTATTAAGTTTGTTAAAGTGTATTTTGGAGTCCTCATAATGTTTATTTTTGTAAAAGCTGATGGATGGTTTCGAACCATCGACCGTTCCCTTACGAAGGGAATGCTCTACCAACTGAGCTACATCAGCGAATGTAACGCTATTGTAACATACCAAGGGCCTTTGCTTCTAGCGGTTATTTCTAATACAATCTAGATTATATTATGAAAGAGATATATAAGGGTATAGATATTGTGATCTTTGATGTTATGGGGGTCATTATAACCAGTCCGAGCCTTGTTAGAGATGGACTCTATCCTCATTACAAAGGTAAGTATGATTATGAATATCTAAAAGATCTGTATAGAAAGATACGAAAAGAAACCCAGGGAGATGCCTCCTTGTGGGATGGAGTTGGGGAGAAAAATCCTGATGTTGCGAGGAAAGGGTTTCTAGATAGGTTTGTATTAGATACGGGGTTTTGGGATTTTAGGGATTTTCTAGAGAAAGAAAATTTTAGAAAAGGAGTTCTCTCTAATATGCCAAGGGAGTGGGGGGAATATTTTTTTGAAAAGCTTAATTTTGAAAAGGAATTTGATCCAGTTGTTATAAGTGGGCAAGTGGGGATGAAAAAGCCTGATGAGGGGATATATCTGGAGTTTGAGAAGAGGTCAGGAATTCCCCTTCAGAAGAGTTTGTTTATTGATGACAAACTTGGCAACCTAGAAACAGCATCTAACCTTGGTGTTAAGACCGTTCATTTTAAGAGGGTAGAGAAGAAGGGTGATAAAGGGCTTTTCCAGCCTGATTACGAGATTACCAGTTTTGCCGAACTCCTCTAAGAGGGACATATCTTTCAAGGACCTATGTAAAAGAAAACATACCGCTATTAACGGTATGTTTCTGATAACCTTCTTTTCGGAGATTATATTACCAAAGAAGTTCTCTTATCTTAACGTTTGTAACTTGAATGAATGGATTTGTTTCCATTTCGATTGTCCCTCTTCTTTCCTCACTCTCTTTAGCAAACTCGATTTCTCCTGCAACATATCCTTCCATTGGCTCTTCGGAAGATCTGGCTGTTATTTCCCAACCTTCTTCTTCTAATGCCTCTACGTACCAGTCCATTATCTCTTCTACGGTAGAGTCTATATCGATCTTAAGATCTATGGAGTAGTCGTCGTGGGATGATCCTGTTACTATTCCTCCTGGCAATGGAATGTCCTCTGGGAATTCACTTGTTACCATGTCGGCTTCCTCTAGGGCTCCGTCTACGCTCTCTTCTGTGCTCTTCTTCATCTGCCATGTATCTTCTCCATCCTCGTTTTCCTCAATCTCATAATCCTCTGAAACTTCTTCAACCCATTCCTGTCCTTGCTCTAAGGTCTCCGAACCAAGGTTAACAAGGCCTTTAAGTACAAAGAAAACAACTGCACCACCAATTACCAAGAGAAGAACAAGCCCTATTCCTATGTATAGGAAGATTTTATTCTTTTTCTTTGGTTCTGGTTGTGGAGTGGTCTGTTGTGTATTTACTACCGCCTCCTTGTTGGCTTCTGCCATATTAAATATATTTATAATTTAATTAGATAGAAAGTCCTATCGTAATAATATTTTTACATTATCTCTGTTTTGTGTCAAATTGGGGATATGAACTTTGTAATGGAGCGAGAGACGGGGCTCGAACCCGCGACCTTCTGCTTGGGAAGCAGACATTCTACCAGCTGAACTACTCTCGCTTATAGGGATATTTTACTAAGAAAAGGGGACTATATCCAGTCCCCTTGTTTAAGCAAATAAATCAATTAGATGGTTATTTTGCTACTTCTCTTTTTACCATCTCCCAGTCGCCGCTTAACTGCTCTCCTAATTGCTTGGCAGCAGAGGAGGTAACTTTTGCGTCTCTCTTGAATTCGTCTACAACTTCAGCAACGATTCTCTTGTATTTACCCTCATCTATTTTTTCTCCAGCTTTTTTAACCTGTTCGATTTTCTTTTCGACTTCAGCCTTAGCTTTCTCATAAGTGTTGACTGCTTTGTCTTTTATATCTACAGCAAGCTTTTTAATATCCTCTCTCGTTTCCTCTCCAGACTTTGGAGCTAAGAGGATACCTGCGATGGCACCACCTAAAGCACCAAGGATTAAACCTTTAAAGAAGGACTCTGTGTTGTTATGTGACATATAGAAAATATACTAAATTTATATACCTTCATCTTAGTATATATCTAGGAGTCTGTCCAATTAAAACTTGAAAAGCTTTAGTATAAAGTAGACTAGGATAATGAAGAAACTAGGGATTAATATTGCTGCTAGGACCTCCCAGAAGGATTGTTGAGGAACAATAATTTCTTCTTGGACAGTTTCTTCTTCGGTATTCTCTTGATCCAATTCTTCCCCTTCTCCATCTGTAGATTCTTCTTCCTCTGGAGCAGAGGTTCTACCATCTTCAAATTCCACTATTTCAACATCTTCTGGAACCTCAAAATCTTCCTCCGTTTGTGCAAAGGAAAGAGAGAAAGAGGTAAAGAGAAGTATGAATGCCAGTGTTAGTTGTGATAATTTTTTCATAGGTATATGGTAGCATATATAGTCATGATATATCCAGATACAAAATTAGAAGAGAGGTTGTGGTCAGAGGGCTACGAGCTTGTTTTGGGTTTAGATGAGGCTGGTAGGGGACCTTTAGCTGGTCCTGTTGTTGCGGGTGGTGTTGTTATTACTAAAGAGAGTGAGATCATTCCAACGGTAAGAGATAGTAAAAAGATGACGGAGAAGCAGAGAAATGAAGCTTTTGAAAAGATACAGGAATCTGTTCTTGCCTATGGTGTCGGTATAGTGGGACCTGCAGAGATAGACAAGATTGGTATACAGGAGGCTGTGTTGAAGGCAATGGTTACTGTTCTTGAGGTTATAGAGGCAAAGTTAAATGAGAGGGTAAATTATATTATTGGGGATGGAACTAACATTCTAAGTATTCCAAGATACAAGATGGACAAGATTAAACAAGGAGATTTAAATCATTATTCAATAGCCGCAGGGTCTGTGTTGGCAAAGGTTACTAGGGATAGGATAATGCGAAAGTATCATGAAAAATATCCAGAGTATGGTTTTGACACTCATGTGGGATATGGTACGAAGAAACATATAGATGCAATAAAAGCGTTTGGTGTAACAGAAATACACAGAAAGAGTTTTGCCCCTATTAATAAGCTTTAAACCTGCTTTCTTCCCCATAATTTTGTCAAATTGTGTTAAAATAGGCCATGGAAAAAGCTTCTTTAGAAAAGAAATCTCAGGAATTATTAGATGTAGTAGACGAGGAAGGTAGAGTCATAGGGCATGCTACTAGAGAGATGTGTCATAGCAATCCAGAATTATTACATCCTACAGTACATTTTACACTTGTAGACCTAAAGAACAGGGCAGTTTTACTCTCCGTAAGGAACCGCGATCAGGAATATGATGGAGGTATGGTTACATTCTTTGGTGAACATATGTTTTCAGGAGAGAGTCCAAATTTAGCAATTATTAGGGGAGTAGAGGAGGAGTTAGGTTTTAGGCCTAGGGGTTTCTTATCCTTAGGAACAAAAATATTCAGATATGGTGACCAGAGAGAACTAGGTACTTTTTATTTAGTAACTTACAGCGGAGAAGAATTAAACTTTGATGTTGATGAGATAGAGAGTTTGGAATGGGTTCTGTTAGAAACAGTAAAAGAATATGATGATAATCTCGGAGAGATAACAAAATATTGGATAGACAGATTTGACTGGGAGAAGCTCTCCTACTAACTTTATTCATGTTATACTTCCCAATAATGGAAAATAACCATTTGGAACAAGACTCTTTTCAAGGGGAAGATATCAATATTGAGATCAAGAATAGCTACTATGTAGAAAAATTACTTGATGAACATACCAGAACTTTTAAGGAGTTACTTTTGAAAGATGGTACTAAGGCAGCTGTTCTATACAACGATGTTTTAATTAGCCAAGAAAATAAAGAGATTCTTCCACCCTATGAATATTTTGTTTTTTCTAAATATGGTTTAACTCAGTTTAATTCTTCTTATAAAGGTTTTTTAGGTTGGACTATTACTACTAATGCAGTTGCCTCCTTAATAGAGTTAAGTAAGGGCGAAGAGGTTGAAAACCTTGTTGTATCTGAATGGAAGAGATGGAAAAGGAATAGGATAAATAAGGGTCTTATACCTCTTAAGATGGTATTAAGGTCTGTTACTGTTACGGGGAGACATCAAGAGGAGGGTATAGAGGATTTTTATGAGGATGTAATAATAAAATTGAATTTGTAATTTGGATATAAAGACACCGATATCTTAGGACGCGCATTTTAGTGTTGTCTTTTTAAAGGACACTTTTGTCTTGTAATACCTAAAATATTAGTAGTATAATAGCGAGTCTTTTAAAGATATGTGGGGCGCTAGCTCATCCGGTTAGAGCAACTGCCTTTTAAGCAGTAGGTGCTGGGTTCGAGTCCCAGGCGCCTCATTCCCCTAATCTACACACAATTCAAGTGGTTATTTCAGGCGCTTTATGTTATTTTTTATTAATATCTTATTTTGCTAATGTAAAATATGAAGATTAGTAAAAAAATAAAACTATTCGTTGTTCTCTTGGGAGTTCCTCTCCTAATTCTTTCTCTTCTGCTATTATTTTCTCCCGTTCGTCTTAATATGTCTTTTTTCCTTGGGGATAGTGACATAATGTTTTGTGGAGGGAAGGGATATAGGGGGGACTATTTTATTAGTGGATTAGAATGTTGTGGGACTAAGAAATTCTGGAATGCCGGTCCTACAATAATGCCAGGTCCTAATAGCTATGATTGTGAATAGATCTCGTTCTCGTTAAGTTAGTTCTGTGTAAACCTTTAACAAAAAGCCTAGTTTTAACAGTTTTTCTACAATCGGTTGCAAAACTGTTTCACTCTCTTCATTTAGATCTTGTCTAGATTCAAGTAATTTCAAATATAACAAAATATAACAAAATAAAAACAGATCCCACGAATTTTAAAAAACCCTTTATCTATGTTATACTCCCTCAATAAAATAATTGTACAAACCCAATGACAGAACCAAATACTCCAATAGAAAACTCCTCAGAACAAAACAAATCTTACTGGTCTGATGTAAGAAAGCTCTTAGATAATGATGACCCAAGAAGAAAGAATGATGGAGTAGTGGAGTTACTTCTTAAAATGACCCCTGAACTTTTAGAAGAAGATTATGATACCTACGAAGAAGGTTTTGACCTAGTTCTAAAGGCTTTGGGTTTTGAAGACACAGAAAGGACCCAATATTACCCAGTTAGAGTCTGTGCTGTTTGTACTCTTGTAAATGTAATAGAGCATATCCAAAAGAATCCTAAAGTAGAGTATGCTGCAATATATGTAGAAGCAGCATTGGCCATTGAGGACAAGGCCTACGACAAGGAGGAACACGGTCGAGTAAGATTACCTGCAAAAGCAGCTGTGAGAAGATATCTAAATGGTTATAGAAAGAGGATTTTCAGGTAGGTGCTTGCATGAAACCTTTGTGTGAATCCCAAAATGTGCTACAATGAATATATGCCAAGATATGAAGCACTCGTAAATAAGTTATTACTGGAGAGTCCCCAAGACCTCCCAGACAATACTTACCTTCTATCTGTATATGTAGACACCCATGGAAGAAGTAGATCCCAAGTAGAAACATACATTAAATCCCATCTAAGGGAGGCATTTTTCGGAACTAAGAACTTGGGAGACAGACATGACATTGTTAAAAATTTAACTAAAACCATAGAAAACAAACTAGATTCCTTCAACTCATTCGCTAGGGGTTTGGGTATATTTGCTAAATTCTCTTTAGATGGAGAAGTAGAGGATGTTGATTTAGCAAACCTACACAGATCTCCAGAGACAGAAGCACACGTTGGGAAAGCATACGATCTAGACCAACTAATATGGATAGATCATGTAACAAAAGATTCCTTGGTTCTTAATGTGCAAATTAATGATGCAAGAGTATATGTTTTAAGAGGGACAGAATTAGTTCTCGAGAAAATGATAGATTACGAAATTGAAGAAGAGGCTCGTGAATTTGTTCAGGAATACTCTCCCATACAAGGGAAGGGAGATATATATCATGGAACTGGTGGTTCTAATAAAGAAAGAGAGAGGGAAGAATTCCTCAAAATGTTATTTAACCAGGTTCTAGATTTTGTGAAAGAGAATTACGCACAAGAGCTAGATGTAGATTACATTCTAATTTTCTACTCCATGCCATTTGATTTCATATCTGACGATATGATCTCTATGACAAAAGGTATGTTTGGCTTTGATCCCATAGCAGTTCAAAGGAACATAAGCAGTAAAAGCGAATTAGAAAACCATTCGGAGGAAGTAATAAGGAAATTTGAGGGAGAGTTAAAGAAAGAACTCTTAGAGTATGCTAGAAGCGACAACGACATTTATGCCAAGGGATGGAAAGAGGTTTGTGATGCTTCTAATTTTGCAAAGATAAGGGACCTCTTTATAACAATAGACGCTTCTAAGCAAGGCTATGTAAAAGATAATGGCCTCATATATACCTATCCGACAAGAGGATCAAAAAAGATTCAGAATATAGCCCCAAGATTGGTTAAAAGAACTCTAGAACAAGGAGGGAATATAAGGGTGTTTAGAGATGAAAAGATTCTAGAAGCTCCAATATCTGCCAAGCTAAGATATAAGAAATAGTAGTAGACAAGATTATTCTTATTTAAGTAAATCTAACTCCCCCCCAAGTCTCCAGTAAGATATCCCTGCAATTTCATATTCCTCTGCCAGTGTTCTTCTAGTTGTAACTCCCTCAGGAGACTGGAAATAGGCTTTACAGGTATACCCCTCACCACAATTAAAGGTAGAATAAGTCTCTGCAAGATCTTCCTTATACACATATTCTATGTCCGGATCATTCACAATGGCACTAAGCGCTGTGGTGTATGTAAAAGCTATAGTTCTGTCACTAGACCATTGGTAACCATACAGGTGGACACCCAACCATATCTTTTCTTCGGGAATTCTCTCTATTGCATAGTCTAAAACATTTCTAACCCAATCTATTGGAGCAATTGGTCCAGGAATTTGTGAAGATTGAAGAGTGTAGTCATAGGCCATTATTCTTACCTCATCAGCATACTCAGCTATCTCAGAATAATCTTGAATGGCTCTTGTCTCTTGATGATCTTTGTAATCTGCATCATCCCATTTAGCAAAAACTGTAACAGACAAAATCTTTTCTCTTTGCTCTAACTCTTCACTTAGGTTTTTAAGAAATTTAAGGAAGTTCTCCTTGTAATTGCTATTTACCATCTCGTAATCTAAATCTATACCATCAAAATTATACTTCTCTACCTCCGCAACAATCTTGTCTACCTGTCTCTGGTAAGAAGCTTCATCTTTAAACGCACTTGCAGTAGCTTCAAAATCATATGACCCAACCGTAGGGATTATCTTTATATTCTTCTCTTTACAGAAAGAAATAAGCTCCTGAATCTTAGCTTCTGAAACACCTCTGGAAACAACTTTCCCTGCTTTGTCTACTGTGTAAAGAACGGGAAGGGTAGTGTCTATTATCCCAAGGTTGTTCTCCAAACTCTCTAGCCCTAAGTCAAAACCCCAGTTAGGAATCCAACCAGATTCTTTTAGCACATAAGGAATAACCTCCCTCTCTGGCTCTTCTGAGATATCTTCCTCTGCTTCTACCTCTTTTTCTACCTGGTCAAGGATATTTACATTTGCACTCTCATACAAATTAACCTCCCCAAGAGAATCTCCATTCTCTGGAGTAGGGCGAGTTAAAAACATAAAAGTTAAGGAAAGAAGGATTATTAAACTTCCGAAAGCCATTCCGATTATGGGCAGGGTTTTTGTTGCTTTCATTTATATATAATATATTACAAAGAGATCTTTTTCTCAAAGTCAATAAAAAGAGTATCGTATGGAAACTTGTTGTAATGTTCTTTGCTTAGGTATATGTCATAGGGGTCTCTATGTAATATCTTCTTTCCTGTTTTTATATCTCTAGCTGCCTCCTCAAAGTGTAAATGATTCTCATCCCAAGTTGCGAATTTTCTGATATTAGGTTTTCTCCTATTCTCTCTGTATTTAAGTCTCCCATATATTAGTCCAGAGGTCCCTGTATATCCGATAATATCTCCTTTCTCTACCCATTTAACATATTTACTCCCTGCTTTGTGTAAAGCTTTTAATTCTTGAGGAGTATAAAGGTATGATTCTTTTTCATCTATATTTTTTGAGAAAGAGAAACCATAAAGTCTTCTAATCCAGGGGTATCTCCATACCAATCGGTTTGTTTCTCTTATTACCTCATTTAATTCTTCTACATTTTTCCGCTTAGATCTCCTAGTTTTATTTTTTCGTAAAATTGCATTTTTAAAGTTAATCTTGAGGGGTCTCTGAGTTTTTGCAACTATTCCTTCTCCAAATTTACTAAGGTGTCCATATTGAGTAATTCTTCCCCCCTTTACTCTTGATATCTTGTATGGGTGATATATCTGGACAAAGTAACCAAGTCCGGTAGAGAAGGGCTTCCCGTCGTGGAGCCTAGGAGTGTTGTCTTCGTTGAGGATTGCGAATCTATGGTAACCTGCTACTGCATAACCACTGGCAGAGGCATACACAGGGGTCTTGTGGGATGCCGCATAATCTATTCCTTTGTGGAAATAAAACCTGTGGATATCTCTTTCCTCTTTCGTATAAAGGTAACCCTCTGTTATCTTGGGGCTCTCTTTTAATGGGTGTATAAGGTATTTGTGATTATTAATATCTGGGGCATATCTCTTTTTGATAGTGGCCATATATCATATTATACAGGATAATGGTTCTTAAGGAGGAGTTTCTTTTAGAGGGAGTTTTTATATATCTAGGGTAAGTCTCCCGATTTCTTTTTCTAGGGCGAATGAAGCGTTTAGTATAGCTTGTTCGTCAAAGTGTCTACCTATGAACTGGATACCTGTTGGCATGCCTTCGCTTAGACCTGAAGGTATGGATATCCCTGGTAGGCCAGCTTCGGAACTAGACTCTGCCAAAACGTCTGCCAATTCTCCAAAAAGGGGATTCTCTGCATCCTTATCCTTAAGCGCTATTGATGGGGTTGTGGGTCCTATGATTAAGTCATACTTATTAAGTATTCTGTCGATATCTTCTTTAATTAACTGTCTAACCTGTTCAGACTTCTTGAAATATTCGTCTGCATATCCCGCAGATAACGAGAATGTTCCAGTCATAATTCTTCTCTTGTTTTCTTCTCCTAACCCTTCACCTCTGGTAGATTCATAGAGGTCGATTATGGATCTGTTTTCAGTTCCTTCGTATCCATATCTAGTTCCATCATATCTTGCCAAGTTTGAGGAAACCTCACTTCTACAAGTTATTGTGTAAACAGCTATTCCATATTTTGGATCTAATATGTTTACTTCCTCTATCTTTGCTCCCAATTTCTTTAAAGTATCTATAGAGCTAAGTAAGTTTTTTCTAACACCTTCTTCCAATTCTAATTCTAAGTATTCCTTAGGAAGTGCAATTCTCATCCCTTTTATTTTGCTAGCATCTAAACTCTCGTAGTAATTAGGGACTTCTGTTTTAGAAGAGGTAAAGTCGTTCTTGTCATGACCTGCCATAATGCCGAGCATGTATGCTGCATCCTCTACGGTCTTAGTAAGTGGGCCAGGGCTGTCTAATGAGGAACCCATTGCTAATACTCCGTATCTAGATACTCTTCCATAGGTTGGTTTGAGTCCGACTATTCCACACCATGATGCTGGGAGACGAATTGAACCGGCTGTTTCTGTTCCAATGGAGGCAGTAGATAGGTCAGCTGCTAAAGCTGCTGCAGAACCTCCACTAGAGCCTCCAGGGAGTCTTTCTGTGTCCCATGGGTTCCTAGATGGTCCGTAATATGATGTTACTGTTCCAGATCCATGACAGAATTGGTCTAGGTTAGTTTTACCAATTAGGATAGCTTCTTGGTCTTTGAGTCTCCTAATAACGGTAGCGTCATAAACGGGTTTGTAGCCTTCCAAAATCTTAGATGCCGCTGTAGTGGGTAGTCCTTTTGTAGAGAATATGTCTTTTACTGAAACAGGAACACCTGCAAGTTTATTCTCTTTAAGTTTGTCAAAGTTGTTGTCTATCTCTTGTGCCTGTTTAAGGGAGTCATCTGCAAAAACATTGATGTATGTGTTAAGAGATTTGTCTAGTTTTTCTATTCTGTCTAGGTAGTATTGGACTATCTCTTTGGCAGATATCTCTTTTTTAAGAAGTTTCTCTCTTAGTTGAGTTATTGTTAGGTTCATTATTTAACTATTCTACCAAAAAGGCCAATAAATGAGAATTGAAATACTTAAGGGAATAAGGGTCCCAAGGGTTACTTGGGTTAGGGTGTGTTTGTTAAGTGCTATTCTAGACCAACCGATGAAGGGTGTTAGGGCAAAAAGAAATATAAGTGCAGGGGTAGTTGGGAAGAGGTAGATTAACGTAGCAAACAAAATTGTGGAATATGTCATGTGTCCAGATATCTTCCAGTAGAAGGTTATGATGGTGACAACGGTAGATACTACAAAGAGGTTCATAGTTACTCTTGTTAAGGTCTCTACGTTTAGGGCTAATACAAAGAAGAATATTACTCCGAACAATATTGTTATTGTTGTAAAGTAAGGGGGCCTTTCTCTTCTGTCTGTGAATTCGTAGTCTGTTACTTTTCCTAATTTTTTAAGTATTAAGTAGGGGAGTATGGGGGAGAGTAGGTAGAGGAAAAAGAATATAGCTTTTTGTGTTATGGGTATGGGTGATGCAAATACCGCAATGGTTGGTGTTAGTATCATGGTCATAAAACCATTGAACATCTCTGATATTATTCTTGCAATTTTTGTTTTGGCCATCGTTTATTCTAACGGAAAAGTTTGTGTATGCAAAGTGTGAGGGTTTGGTTTGTTATTGGGGGTAAGTTTCGCTTCATTTCAGAAGCTCATCAGATTTGTAACAAATGACTTACTAGTTAGAAGAGGAATATATTGTTTAAATGTACATTTGTATGTACTAATATACCCTCCTCTAACTTTTCAGGTTTATCTGCTCCAGATAGTTTTGTATGTATCGAAAAAAATAAATGAGACTCCAATTATGACAATAATTGTTATTATGACATAGCTTGGTCCCAGCCCAACTGCGTAGTGCATGCTATTCACCATAGAATATATGGCGACCATTACAAGAATTGTAACGGGTATGGAAAGGAGAATTTTTCTCTTCATTTTTACCTCCTGGGTAGAGTGAGTTTTAATGAGCAGATATTATTTATCCTTAAATAGAAAAAGATCATATTAATAGGATATTAACCTGTATATATTATATCAAAATATAAGCCCATAGTATAGTGACTCTAGTTAGTGTCTTCGGGGTAAGTTTCGCTTCATTTCAGAAGCTCATCAGATTTGTAACAAATGACTTACTAGTTAGGGGAGAGATTGTTTTTGTTATTGTACCTATAAGTACCAATTTCTCCCCTAACTTTTCTCCTCCAAGGTAAGGTTTACTAAGACACTTAGCTAAGAGAATTATGCAGGGTTCTTTTGGGGGCTTAGTTATTTTTGCTCAATGAGCTTGTCGATTTTTCTTTCCAACGATTGAAGCTTGTATTTGAGGTCATCCTCTGACATCTTTCGTTCAAGCATAGAGACTTTAAACTCTGACTTTGACAGGATGTCGTTAACGTAATTGGATGACTGTCGGAAGCGAATCTGCCAGAGGTCTCTTTGTATATGACGAAAGTCGTCATCATGTCTACGAGCGAAGGTTATCCAATAAGTGTACCAAGCAATAAAGATGTATCCAGCGACTGCGAAAGCAATGCGGATAGCTGACTGCTTTTCTATTCCTGAAAGTAAAAGCTCAGAGAATTGGTACAACATAAGTATAGCCCAAGCAACGTAGAGTAATGCTAGAAACACCTCAGAAAGGGTTTCAAACAGTATTGAGTGTTCCGAGACAAAGTTTTTAATCTTGTCCCAAAGATTTTTAAAGAAGTTTTTCATTTTACACCTCCGTGAAGTATTGTGGTGAGTTGATGAGCCTAAGAACCATGCATTTTTTAAAGATCGTTTTCCTTGTTAAACAAGGTTTAAACAGGGTTATTATATAATAATCAAGTTGAAAAACAAACCCATAAAATGGGTTATATAGATTAATTGTGTATGGGTGTTATTCTGGTTTTGTTATCCAGGATGGGTCAGATATCCCTTCTGTAAGGATATCTTGGGATGTGTCTATAGGGAGTTCCTGTTTTGGTGTGAATACCGGGACGAAGAATGTATTTAATATTGTTATGATTGTTAGTATTAACATGGGAGATTATACCATGGGGAAAGCATTTTTAAAAGAAAAAGACAGGGGGTTAGCCCTGTCTCTTCTGGGTAGTTTTTAGGTATTAGAACTGTGGTTCGTTATCCTCTTTTCTTCTTTTCCAGAGGATTAGGAAGATAGCTAATACAGGGAGTATAACTAATGGATATATCCACCATTTAGTTTCTTCTTCTTCACCATCTTGTTCTTCATTATCTTCTTCACCTTTAACCTCTGGAGAATCTTGGGTTGTTGTTTCTTCCTCAGTTATTTCTTCTTCATCTGTATCTTGTTCATCTATTTGAGAAAGGAGGTATCCACCTGTACCATATGCTAGAACGGGGATAGTACGATCGAATGTTTCTTTTGTGCTTCCATTTTCCGTTGTTGCTCCCAATACTGCCCCTACTGTTATATCTACAGAGTCTGTTGCTGTATCCCCATCTGCGTCTGTTACTGTTACTGTGCATGTGTAATCACCTGCTGTTGTTGGGTTAAATATCGCTTGGTCTTCTGATCCTGTACAGTCTCCTGTCCATTGGTATGTAAATGGGGCGTTCCCATTTGTTACATTAACACTTAATACAACCGCCTGAGTCCCTTGGGTTACTTCCAGGGTAGCAGGGGTTATGGTTACTGTGGGATTATTGTTTGAAACTACTATTTCTACTGTTTTTGTTGTACATTCTCCTTCTCCATCGTTAAGACTATCTTCACATACTCTAAATTCTGCAAGATATGCACCTTCATTGTTATATGTATGACTAAATGAGAGTGTTTCTCCTGGTACATTTGTAGTAAGTTCTGGCTCATATGTTCCTTCAGGATTAAATGCATATGTCCAATCTGCATCATCTGCATGTTTTTCTCCTGAAATATATTCAATATATGAAGGGTCTGAGAATATTGCTTCAAAGCTTACTGTATCTCCTTCTGTAATATTTAGAACATCTGCAGTAAAGGAATCTACAATAGGTGCTACATTAGTAATATTAATGGTTACGGTTTCTGTAGGACTTGTATTTCCTGCAATATCTTCAACATAGTATTCAATTGTATAAACACCTTCTGGTATGTAGTAGGTATCAATTGTTGTTATATCTTCTCCGAAGTAGTCTTTTGCATATGTTTCTATCAATCCAGTAGTATCAACAATTTCAGATGTTCCAGATAGATCCATATCATCATTGAATGTCCCTAAATCAATATTTGTCAATTCGTAATATGCTTTTTTCAATCCTGTTTCATCTGTTACTTCTGTTTGTACATCAGGTATAGCGTCACCTTCAGAAAGGTTATATGTATATTGTGTAAGAGGTTCTATTACAGGGGGTGTACTGTCATATGTAATTTGACAACTATCAGCTAATGTCTTTCCTGTTAATGCCCAATCAGACTTATTACCAGCTTTATCGACTGCTCTTACTGCATATCCATATGTTTCTTCTATTGTTGGTACCCAACTATGAACAAATTCTGAATTAGGGAGAATTTCCTCATCGAGACCGATATTCCCATTTGCGTTGAAAGATGTATATTCATAGTAATCAAAGTTGATATCTGAGTTATCATCCCAATCAGGAATTAATGTTTGTAATTGAGCATAGTCCCCACAAGAATATATTGTTCCATCTAACGCTCTTCTTTGTAAACCTATAGGAGTAGAAGGGAATTCGGTATCAATTACAAAGTGAACCCATTGTTCTCCAGTTGTATCTACCCATGATTTATTCTGTACATCATCATATACCCAAATTCTTAAACAATATCTTCCATCAGAAAGACCACTAACAGTTAATGTCCTAGTAGTATTGTTTTCTGCAGGAACTAAATTATCTTGATTAGAACTATCAAAAGTACAGTTCCAATTTTCGTCTGCAGTGTGTAAATCATATCTAGCTCTTGTATATCCTGAGAGAGTATCTCCAACTTTTACATCTACTCTTATTTCATCCTCAGGAATATAGGTTACATTGTCATTTGCAATTCCATTAATTGAGTTAAAATTGATTGTATATGTTGGATTAGTTCTATCAATTTTTACAATTTCGCTATTAACCTCTTCTGTATTTCCTGCTAGATCTTCTGCATACCAGAATATTGTATATATTCCATCTGCTTTTGCATTAATTATTGCTGCTAAATCAATTCCATCTGTAGCCTCTGTCCAAGTCCCTCCTGGTGTAGAAACTTCTCCGTCTAGTATTTGGTATTGAATGAAATCACCAAATTCAGGATTATCGACAGAAAGAACGATATTATCAAAATTATAATACCAACCTTCTCCATGCCAGCCATTGTTATGTTTTAGATTTGTGGTTTCATTTAAATCTGCTTGTATTTCAATATTGGATGTAGGAGCTACACTATCTACTATAAAGTGCAACCCTAAAACATCTCGATATTGATGAATACTTGGAATATCTTGTCTTACAGCACTATCATATATCTGATGTGCCATGTAGTAGTTTCCATCATCTAAGAATCCTGTACAGTCAAAGAATTGTACTTCTGTACCTATTATCTCTGTATCATTTAAGCCAGCAAAGGTTATAAGATTAGGAGTTGATCTCCAACTACAAAAAGCTCTTTTGCCATTTGCAGAGAATCTAAAACTTCCATCATCTTGTGCTTCGAATATTACAAATGAATCCTTTAATATTCCTGAAGAAGGAGTCGCGTCGGTAATTGTTCCTTTGAATGATAGTTCACTAACTCCTTTTACATATGCAATATCATCTGTTATTAAAGTCCCATTTAAGTAGTGTTCATATTCTGCTGTTGGTGCTACCGTATCTATTGTAAGATCTTGATTAACAATTGTAGTATTTCCTGCAATATCTTCGAATTCAGCAGAGATAGTATATGTACCATCAGGGATTACAGAAGAAATGTCAGCTTCCCACTTTCCTCCCATATTATTAGCAAGTGCTGTAAATCCATTAATAGTTACCTTTACGGAAGTAATTCCATTATTGTCATTTACGGTTCCCTCTATTGTTGGAGTATTATCATTAACTGACCATTCTGTAATGTGGTAGGTATTAGTACCTTTTATCATTTTTACAGAGTCAATTGTTCCAGTAGGGACTACTCTATCTAAAGTTACTTCACACCAAGCACTTGCGACACTAATATTTCCTGCTTTATCAACAGCTCTGATTTTATATTTATATAGATCGTCAGCATCTCTGATTGTTGCATCATATTCAGAAACTCCTAATTGTTTATGATTATCCTTATCTTTTAAGTCTAGAATATAATGGTCAAAATCACTTTCTGGATTATTATTCCAATCAATGGTTATATTTCTATTGTTAGTATATCCACCACAACCTAAATCATTATCTTCATAATCCAAAATATGTAGACCTGTTGGTGCTGCTGGTGCTGTTTCATCTATAACGAATTGAACTCTTGTTGCCCATCCTAGATTTTGAACACCATCGTATGCCCAAGCTGCAATTTCATAAGTACCTTCTACTAAATTACAACTTTCACCATTATTTATAGTTGCATTCCAATTAGTTCCATCAAATGTAGTTGGAATAGAAGTACAACCTGCTACTAATGTTTTTGAAGCTCCTTCAACTTTGTATATATGCATAGAAACAGATGAAATATCTGTTTGTGAATCAGAAGCAGTAATAGAAATATCTACTGGTCCATTTATTCTTTCATCTGCTGTGGGAGTTAAAACTGATAAAGCAGGTTTTGTATTATCTATGGTTACTCTCTTTGTGACGGTTGAGCCTGAAACATAGACTCCTTCATCGTAATATCTTTCTACCCAGAGTAGATAATCACCAGCAGGTATTGTAGTTCCTGGTGCATTACTCCCCATCCAATGATCAGTTACCATATTCCAATCTTTATCTACATTAACGAGGTCACTGGTATCTGGATTAATATTTACCCATCCAATATATCTATCATCTGTTCGACTTCCAGTTGAGGAATTATATCCCCAGAGTCCTGTTATGTAATGCTGTCCATATACAGGTTCTCCAGTTATATTAAAATTAAGAATATCATTTAATTTTACATAATATATCCCACCTTTCTCATATTCATTAACTGTAACTTCCTGTGTAACAGTCTTTCCATACCAAGGATCATAAGTTACATTTCCATTTATCATTGATTGAATAACAGATTCCTTACTTGTTCCCCACTTGTTATATCTTGCATCTATTGTTTTGGCTGAGACCTGATTATTTACAGCTTTGAAACCAATATTAGAAAATGTATTGTAATTAGCTGTTACTGAATTGTAACTATGAGCATTTATTACATCATATGTAGAGCCATTAAATATATTGCTTTGTATCTTTACATCTTGAGCCCAGAATTCAATTGGTCTAACAGAATTATTAAAAGTATTTTCTGATATCTCAGCACTTCCTCCATTTAAATGAGCTCCTGCATATGAAGGCGTGTTAATAGTATTGTTAGAAAAAATAGTAGTACCAGTTACGCTACTGTCTTGTTGAAAAGATCTCTTTCCTCCATCTAGTGTATTATTATTAACAGTATTATTTCCTGAAACAGCTCCTGCGAGCCAAACATTATAAAGGGTTCCAGATCCAGAGGTAGGTAAAGAAATGGTATTTCCATCTATAAGATTATCCTCAGAATTATTATCAAGATAAACACCTGCATTACTTCCAATTGAAGATCCTTCTATTGTATTGTCTTGTACAACATTATTATTACTATTGCTAATTAAAACACCTTTGTCTGTAAAGTTAATAACTTTATTATTTTCTATAGTTACATTAGAGTTACTATTTTGAATAAATATTCCACTACCTGTATTTGTCGCATCAATAGTGAATCCCTCTATTGTCATACCACTTGTGGTATTATTATTAATAGTAATAACTGCACCACCAGTATCTGGTTTAATTATTGTAGAACCCTCTCCGGATCCGATTATAGAAACAGCCTTGTTTTCAATTGATAAGTAACTACCTGTATATGTTCCAGCAGCCACATAAATAGTAGCTCCATCACTTGCAGCATTAACCGCTTGTTGAATAGTTGGGAAACATGTCTCATATGGAGTCGTTCCTAGTTGGACTGCATTGCATTTTGTTTGATCTGGAGAATCTACCACCACAAACAATGTAAAATGTTCTAACCCTTTTATCTCTATTACATTTTCATTAACTATTTCATTATCTATACTCTCATATGTATTACCATCCTCACTATATTTAACCTCTACATCATTACTCTCAGTACTATTAGGTAATGTAAGATCATACATAAATGATCCATTACTCATAGTAGAAGATATATCCCAACCATAATCATCTGAAGTATTTAATAACTCCTTCTCTTCCTCTGTTAATTCAACCTTACTAATAACCAAATCCCCCTCCTCAGTAACACTAGTAAACCTAACCCTTACATCTTTGTTATCAGGATAAACATACTCCTCTCCAACCATCACCTTATGTACTGTATATACCCCATTCTCATAAACAAAAAGAGGCTCTTCTACAACCTCTTCCTCTAAAACATTGGGATTTGCTATTTCTGCAGGATCTGATATCCCCTCATCTAATATATCCCCGCCCTCATCTACACCAACACTCACATCCTCAGATGCATAATCCTCTATAACAACACCAAACGCCTGTAAAGAGGGTAGAAAGGTATAAAGAGAAACAAATAGAAGTACAAAAACCTTTTTAAAAGGTAAACCTTTGAGAAATTTTCTCATTAAAAAATAATTAATAAATTTATTCTTTTTAATGAGAACCAACTAGGGGCATAGTAGTCCCCATTAGTATGCTAATGAAATATAACCCTTTTAACAAACCATGTCAATCTTTAAGTAACACTTCTGTTACACTATCCTCCTTCTTAGTAATAACAAAAACCCTATGCAAGGCCCTAGTAATACCCACATACAATAACCTAATACTCAACTCATCCTCATCATAATAATTACTATTTAAATCTGCAAAAATAACACTATCAAACTCCAACCCCTTAGCATTCTCAATAGGAAGAACCTGCAAACCACCCTTATAATCAAACTCCTTATAACTAACCACCTGCCTCTCTATAACACCCTCATACTCCTTAAAAATAGAATAAAGATTATCCGCATGCTCCCTATTCCTACAAAGAAGAGCACAAGTAACAGCACCCTTCTTAAACTGATCCTTTATTAAGGATACTAACTCTTCTATTTTATCCTTACTTAGATCTTTAATATCCCTATCATATTCCAATATCCCAACCTCATCCCCGTGCCTTAAAACTGCTTCTGGCAACTTGTAGGACTTAGGAAACCTACCTTCAAATATCCTGTTTGCAAAATCTACAATCTCTATCGTTGTCCTATAACACCTCTGCAATTGGTAATATTCTGTATCCTTGTTAGTAATATCTTTTACAAGATTAATAACATCATCCCAATCCCTAACGTAAAAAGGAGCAATTATGGACTGTGCCAAATCTCCAGCTATTGTTATATTCCCACCCTTAGCCACCATAATTAAAGTAGCTAACTCTACAAAACTCATATCCTGAGCCTCATCTAACATCACATAATCTTTCTCGTAAGACTTAGTACCATTTATCTTAAGATGAAGATAAACCATAGGAGCTAAATCCTCCATTCTGTAATTTCTAATCCCTCCACTCTGTGTAAGCCCCTCAAGAGAGTATTTAGAAACCTCTTTATTAACCAAACCTGTTCTAAAGAGACTCTTGTATAGCGAATAAATATTACACTTTCTCCTAAAGTAAGAAGAAATA